>WUUC01236279.1_pt1 | contig 15128 bp, 10 predicted proteins | sample 6278441 | NCBI WGS metagenome assembly WUUC01 (sample SAMN13675441, study PRJNA597444) | soil metagenome | isolation source: soil | place: USA: Washington | collected 2017-10
AAAGGTCCCTTTAATGCTTGTACGGATTTGTCGCTATTTAAGGCTACTATTAATTTATCACAATTAGATTTTGCAAATTTTAGTAAAGAGATATGCCCTTGATGCAAAAGATCAAAACACCCGTTGGTAAACCCAATTACGCATCTATCTCTACGCCAGTAGTCCACCAAGTCCAGTAAGGCGGAATGTTCGTAAATCCTTCGGACTATATTAACCTCGTACAACAATTCATCCGGCGTAACAACTGCTGTTTCAGGTTTTCCGACAACAATCCCTGCCGCAATATTGGCTAAGTGAACAGCATCAGTCAAGGGGGTACCACAGCCAACGGCCGCAGCCAGTGTAGCAATTACGGTATCTCCCGCACCTGAAACATCGAAAACATGCTTCTTCTGAGATTCAACTTTAAACACATCACTTTCACTGCAGAAGACCATACCTTCCTTGCCAAGAGTAAGGATACAGTATCGCGACTGCACTAATTCCCTGAGCATTTTTAAATACAGCACCTCATTACCATCTATTTTTTCGTTATTAAAACATTCCATCAGCTCCTTTTTATTGGGCTTAATCAAGGTTGCATTTTTATACTTTTGATAGTCTTTGCCTTTAGGATCTACAAAAGTCGGAATGTTATTCACAGCTCCAATTGAAATTATTCTTTGGGCTAAAGTCTCTGTTATAGTACCCTTATTATAGTCAGAAATTATAATGATGTTTAAATTCTTTATGTGCTTAATTAAATGATTAACGATTGTATCCTCTGATTTTTTTGACAGCTCAAAACGTTCTTCCGCATCTGTTCTTAAGACCTGCTGATTATTTGAAATATATCTTGTTTTTACGATTGTCGGCTGAAACGATTTCTCCAGATGGAATTCCAATTCAGAAAATGTACTGAATAAATCCGAGATCTTTTGTCCGTGTTCATCGTTGCCGGTAACACCAGCAAAGAATACTTTGCAGCCAAGAGAAAGCAAATTTCTAACAACATTTCCCGCACCGCCAACCATTTCTTTCTGACTGATGATCCTAAGGATCGGCACAGGAGCTTCGGGTGAAATCCTAACTATTTCACCATATACAAAAACATCGAGCATTACATCTCCTACTACAAAGACAGAGGATTGCTGAAATTTTTTAATGAATGGTATAAGAGTTCTCATCACAGGCATCACAGAGTATGTGTCCGATTAAAATATGGCATTCTTGGATTCTTGCAGTTTCATTTGACTTTATTACAATTGGCAGATCAACCTCAGCTAGTAATTTTCCCCCGTCGTTTCCTAAAAAACCGATTGTATATGCCAATTTGATTTTCGCAGCTTTCACAGCATGTACCAAATTAGGACTGTTGCCGGATGTTGAAATAACGATAAGGATATCTGTTTCAGCACATAAGGCGCTTACCTGCCGAAGAAATACATTTTCGTAACCAAAATCATTTCCAACAGCAGTCAAAATTGAAGAGTCAGTCGTGAGCGATAGCGCTGCGATCGGGCCCCTGGATTTCTTGAATCGCCCTATAAATTCTGCTGCTAAATGCTGACAATCCGCAGCTGACCCTCCATTGCCTGCAAACAGAATTTTCCCGCCATTATGAATACGATTAACCACAACACGGCAAAGTGCTTCTATCTCGTCAAGATTATTCTCCAGCATGGATTCGACAATCTGAGCATGCTCATTAATTTTGTCAACGATATTCTGTTTCATTTAAAGGTATTTTTTTAGTGTCGGTTCGTGCACCAAGATGAAATACAAATCCACCATCGAATAATCTCTGAGGTCTAACCAGGTAATGAATTCTTCTCTATCAAGGTTAATGCACCCTCAAGGAATTCAAGATTTTTGTTTTTTTCAGACAATTGAATTTATCGACGGCAATTACATTAGAACGGTTACCCACATTTCTATAGATTAATTCACTCCCAATAAAACCACATACTTCGGTTACAACGATCATAAGTTATAAATAATGAGTATACAAATAGTTGTAGGGTAATAAACTGCCCTTGTTGGTATGGATAATAATCACTCCGTGTTCAGCAGATCAACATCAAGGCAGATGAATAACGTTAAATGTGATTTTAAGTTTGATCTTAGCAGCAATACCTGATTTTAAAGCTTCGATAATGTAGACCGCACGCCAGCAAGCTTACAGTATTACCTAGATGGTTTGTAACCTGGAAGAAACGGGAATAACCATTAGACTAGGAACTCATGCTGATTTGTCTATACCGCCTAAAAATATTTTAATCTATTGCTGGAACAATCACACAAGAAATTTGCGCATGCATACACTGTAAGAACTATTGTGATACGGTTCAAAATTATCGATTATTTCATATCCGGCTTTTAAATAGGTACCAATTGCGGGAAGTTGTTTAACGCCTGTTTCAAGGACAGATACCAAATAGTTCTCCTCCCTAGCCCAGGTTTCCAATGCATGTAATATTTTTTTTGAAACCCCCATACCCCGGAATGGCGGCGACACAAAAATGCGTTTAATCTCTATTGTATGTTCAGAATGAAAATTCCGATAGGCGCCACATCCTACAGCCACGGATCGGAAATAAACCAGAATTACCCTTGATGAATTATCAAGGATATTATGCCTTCGGAATATTTCTTGCTCGCGACCATAAAGCCCCTTTGTTTCCATTTCAAGTTGAGCCACCAGCTGTTCAAAGCTTGTATCATCGATGGAGCTTTTTCTTATCGTGAAATCCTTCTCCATATAAGAATCATTCAGCTTAAGAAAAGGAATGGAGAATTTCAGGACTCAGGCACCACTCAAGCACAGCGCATGCGCTATGCATTTTATTTTTCGCCTGATTGAATATGATGCTTGATTCTTTATCCATAACAGAGGCATCTACTTCCTCGCCCCTGTACCCTGACAAGTGATGCATGAAAATTGAATCTTTTATATTTATTCATCAATTGCTCAAACACTTTGAATGATTTAAAGGTATCTTTCCAAAGCGGATCAGCCTTACAAATCTTCAATAGCTTCCGACAGTCCAATATACAATGGTTCCTGAATACCTTTCCCCGTCGCGATAACTCTAGTGGAACTAGTTCAATGTCAGAATCCACATTAAAGTATGACCTCCACTTGTTAAATATTGTAGCAGATCCTCCTGCATAGGGAAAACAAAATAATTTTATAATTGATATAATGTTTGTTAATTTATTATTACCATCCCGATAACCGCTAACAACCATGCACTACAATTGCATCGTTTGAGTTGAGTGAAAAATGTTTATCTGTCTCGTATTTGAAGCACCTCGGTGTTTCCAGATATTCTTAAACCCTTCATCAGTAATATTACCGTACTCCCCGTACTCAGAAATGTCTTTCGATGGCGTTAAATTAATTCAGGAAATTCATCCTTAGTGGATTCGCACCCGATGGCATTCCTTTAAAGCCTCTGCAAAGGCTGCTAAGTGATGCCACATTAATCGAAACAGTGATGTATTGGGTACTTGCGTCTTGAGAGCTGTTATTCAGAATGCTTATTTCTTTTTTGTCGCAATACATGATGTAGTAAATATAACAAGTGACGAAATAAACAAGGTTTGGCAGTTTCAAATAAAAAATTTTATCGGAATAAAAGAGAAACCCAGAGATAGCTAAAACATTTCGTCATTTTTATTTCAAATCATTACAGTTTTTGAGCAACCGCTATCAATCTATTATCTTCACCTTGTTTAGGAGGGGGTAAAATTGCACTCATTATAATTAAAAAGCCTGATTTCTCGAGCGCTTCCAAAGTTTCATCTATACTTTTTGGTCTTTTACTTATGAAAAAGTTTGGAATCCCATAATTAACAACGTTATTAATAAATAATAATCCACTAGGCTTAGTAATTTTGTAGGCTAGATTAAAAAATTTTTCATAATCAATATAATTTAAAATTTGAGACGCAACTATCGAATTGAAAGCATAGTCAGATAATTTTAAATGACTTGACAAATAGGCCGGCAACGCTTCTTCCAAAGAATAAGAATGACAAATTTTATTTACATCACAACAGATGGGTATTACATTTTTATAATTCAGAAATTTTGTATTAATCCATTTAAAAGCATGAGGGTCATTTTCCCAAAATACAACTTGTTCCTCTTTGATATTGAGGTGGGCTGTTAATGGGTTAAAAAATGGTCCTACTTCAAGGATAGTTCCTAACTTTTCTCTATATAGACGAAGATAGTCCAAAAGCAGTTTTCCTCCATCTATCATTCTTATTCTAGCAGCTCTATCAAACTCGCATCCATAACTAGTAAAATTATATGGCCATCCTGGCCATTCGACATCATCTATAATGTAATCTAAAGTTTGTTCCATTATCTTTTAGTGTTTGTTATTTAAGATTTATTGTCTTTTGCTTTTACTTCTAGGCTTAAATTAATAAGAGGTACACCTGTCCGCTGTTCGAGTACTAAGCCTCTCAATTTATAAAAACCAGTAGAGCATGAGTATTTCAAGCGGCTTAAAGAAAAACTTCTAACTCAGCTATTTTTACTAGGACAGACCGGAAGGATAAAAGATGTCCTTATCACTCATTCCTCGTTTACGATCATTCATAAGCAAATCAAAGAGTGCGAGCAATTTACAACGCTGGTGAGCACGACTGTTAAATACCTTAGCATCCTATGTGTGCCTAATGTTTTTGAACATGCATGAAAAACTATCAGCTACACAACGAGACATCAAAGATTGAAGCAGGAAATGAATAGTAATTCTCAATATCTGGAAAATGCTCCCGTAATAGGTACACAAAAAATTGGGGTTTAGTGGATGAAGGTAAATAGTAAATAAATTTGAGTTTTGATCAGAGCTTGAATTATCATGGACACCTTTCTCCTATCTCATTTATCATTGCTTCTCTCGCTAAGGCTTTTGCTAAGCATTTTGTAGAGTGGATAATAAATATGCCATCCACCTCAGGCGTTTTGAGAATCAAGGACAACCCGATACAGCATAAGACGATCGCCCTCACACTACTTTTCTTAGAAAACAATACGGCTTCATTGCATAGGAGTCGAGCCTCTTCAGTTATTATTATCGGATTGGCTTTATTCTTAATTCGACAGATCGCATAAAGAAATAAGGTGCCTTCTTTCTTTTTTTTGAATACTAGACATCTTTATTTTTTAATTGTTTAAGGGCATATTACCTTAGTAACGGTCACCAGTTACTATGTGAGAGTATCACATTCGCAATCTCATCCCAATTGTATACAATATAGTTTGCGGGATCTTTATACTTTCCCTTCGTTTTACAATCCCTACCCTTAAGCCATATAGACTTACACCCTGCATTATTGGCAGCTGCAATATCCGTGAACGTGTCTCCAACCATCCAAGAATTTCGTAAATCAATGCCGTAATCAAATGCCGCTTTGATAAGCATTCCAGGTTTAGGTTTCCTACAGCCGCATGCAATAGCGAATTCTTTGTGTGAGCCATACACATGATGAGGGCAAAAATAAAAACTATCAATTTCGACGCCCTCCTCTTCGAGTAGTTTCTGTATTTTTGAAACAACATTTTGCAAGGCAGTTTCAGGAAAATAATTATGTGCCACCCCCGATTGATTGGAAATTACTATCAGTAAATATCCCTTTGCCTTTAATTGCTTCAATGCAGAGGAAGCGGAGCTGGTCAATTCAATGAGCATCGGATCCACATTATACGGAATATTTCGAATTAGCGTTCCATCTTTATCTATGAACACTGCTCTTCTCTCATAACCCGGCCCACTTACGTTGAACACTTTTTTCCTAAATAACATTAGCCACTGCTTTTGTATACTTCATTTCATTCATGACCTAATAGATTATTTATTGATACGGCTTTGCCAAAATCAAATAAATCAAGATGCATGAATTTTTCTGTTTCAGCCAAAGTATTCATAATGTTGTGGCTTATAATTGAAGCGATTTCCATTCGAAGCAAGAGGCTTGCTAGCGCTACTTAATCGAGTTGCATGCAGCTTAACCTATTCCCATAAGTGTTACTCCAAATATCGTTTTTTAATCTGAAAACTCTCCAGAAGAAGTCGCGCACTCCTCCCTTTTATTCTCTTAGTCATTTCACTTACCAATAATTTTGATAGATACTGATCTGAAATCCTTCTATTAATATCCTGTAACCTGAGCGTGAGAACAATATTAACATCTATTGATATCTTTGTATCTCATTGATTCTCAATATAATTGTTTATGACAAAGTAGAGCCAAATATAAATAATTAAGCGATGGAAAGCGGGATATGCGCGTTTACTCTCCCTAAAATTAACTTCATAATGTCATCAGCATGCTCAAAGATAAAGAAATGCTTGCCTGAAAATTGAACAATTTGAACTTCTTTTGTAGTTTCATTTCGCCACATTTTTACCTCTTCATAACTAATTTTCTCGTCCTTCCCTATCATAACCGTAATAGGTACATCTATCATCTCCTTTGTGGTATATTGATGAGTTTCTAAGGCTTTAAAATCTGCCCTTAAAATAGGCTCGAAGAAGCGCATTAGTTCATCATCATTTAAAACTTCTTCTGGACACCCTCCTATCTCCTTTAACTTTTTAACAAATAACTCATTGGGAAGAGAATATCGTGTTGATTCTTTTCGTACGCAGGCTGGCCCTCTACTCCCCGTTAAAAATAATTCAAATGGTTTAGGATAATTATTTTTTATAATTGTTTTCGTCAACAAAAAAGCGACAAGAGCTCCCATGCTATGGCCGAAAATCGCATAAGGAGTATTCAAATCGTGCTTTATTTGTATAAAAGCATCGTGCACTATTTCATCAAGATTGGTTAATAGGCTTTCTCTCAGCCTTGCCCCTCGTCCCGGATAGTCGTATGGAATAATTTTAAGGTTTGGATCGCTTGATTTTAAATAATGATTATATGAATATTTGCTTCCCCCAGCGAAGGGGAAACAAAATAAAGAGGCTTTCCGCATTGGTTCTTTTTTATTTGAGAAAGTGTTTTGCTATTTCAATTCTAGAACTAACTTAATAGAAACAGAAAATATAATTAAATATTCGCTACAATAAGAGCTAAATAATTGAGAAGCTGGATTTTTTGGACGAGCGTTCACACTAACCCGGACCTCAAAGCATTGTAGTCAGAATAAAATATCAAGGGCAGAAACTAAAATTGGGAAGATCACCATAGAAACTTGTTATTATATTTCTTCCCTCAAAACAGAAGGCTGCTTAATTCAATGATAAATCCGGCAAGTTCTCCAATTATTAGCAAGATGCCTTTATCTTAGTTAGCTAAGGAGAATATCTAACTAAGATAAAGATAAAGCCATAACGACCTCTCTACACTACGACTATCGGAGTCTGGTGCTTAAATGTTAAATGCACTTCTCTACTATTGTCTGTTTACTACTTGGTTGTAAGTAGATTCATCAATGCTTATGAGATAGCCCGTTCCTTGCATATTCAATAAATCGATATCAGCTACGCACTTTACCTTATCATAGTTTAAAGTAAGAACCCCTTCTAGATGAACTTTACCCGTGCCGTCTTCAAAATTAGCGTTGTCAAAATCACAATTATCTTTATCCAGTCTGATGCCTATTTCTGTTCCTGTATTTTTAAAAAGAACATGAACATAATTTAATTCTATTCTTTCCTTTAATTTGGCCGCAGCTTTATCCGGGCGATTTATTTCGATTGGATGATCTCCTTCGGATAACCTTTTAACTAATTCATTCATGATTTATTAATTTTAATTGATGTGATCCTTGCGGTTGACTCTAAGAGAATGAAACCAAAATCTGGCGTTCATTAAAAACAGTTTATTCTTCCTTTAGCCGGTGTAGTCGATATTTATTCAAACAAACAATTTTACCTCTCCGTTTTATAAAACTCAAACTGTTGTCATTTCACATAAAAGATATGGAGGATATTATTAACAACATTGATATGATGCTTTATCCTGGTCCCCTAAGCTTTCCATACTATGCGGATCTAAATTTATTGAGGCAATAAAAAAGGAAACATGCTTAACCTTTAAAAGAGAAAAAAAAGATTAATACTATATTTCTTTCACTTCTATTAAGTCCTTAAGTTCTAATATTGCAAAATCATAAACAGACTTTTCCTTATAAATAAACTCCAGTAATCTATTTTCTCTGATTTGATATGGCTTTTGCATCTCCTCGGACATCTTGAATTCTAATAGTTGAAGTCTTTCTTCAAATTCTTTGATCTTATTTTGTATCCTAAACGTTATTTCCATAACTACACCTCTTCAGTCGTTAAAGCATCCTCGATTTTATAATTTTCTTGATTATAGCCTTCTTTTGTGTAGAACAGCTCTTTCTCGCCAAAAAGCCTTTCTGAAATTATACCTTTCTCATTACACACTTTAATAAGTTCATTAGAAGCAATTATTGGATTAGATTCTGGAGTATATTTAATGCTACTTATAAATTCTAACCAAGGTTCTTGCCCCATCGCATAAACATAAACCTCCTTTGGATTAAATACATCAACTAATGCAATTCCTTTTTCATAATTGGAACCCGCCAATCTTCTTGAACCATCCTTATCTCTGCTTAAATTGTCTGAAAGTAAAGGACCATACAGCCATGTTAAAGGAGCACCATCACATTCCATTCCTAAAAATATGACGTCTACATCGCCAATAACTTTTTGGGTATGCTCATACAACCTTGGCTCTACATTACATGAATCGGCTACGAAAAGCATTGAGAATTTACCAATTTTTACGTGGTGGCAAATTTTTGCTTGTATATTTAAATCACAATGTTCTCCTATAAAAGGAACCCCAATAATATTGCAATCCGCAAAATTTAATGACTCCATTTCACCAATCTCCAAAATATTAGTAAAACCTACGCTCTCAAGCATATATTTCAAGCTAGGATCTTGTAAGGCCCCACAAGTTGTTCTAGGAACCACAATATTTTTAATCTTATGTCTTAAAGCTAACAAAGTCTCTAGTAGCACATGGTCCTGGTGATTATGGGTAATTAGAACATAGTCAATCACCTCAGGTAAATCCATATCCGAAAATCTTGAGACATCCGAATGGTATCCATAATAGCTAATTACAGGATCAATTAAAATACTTACATCTTTAGATTCGACCAATATAGCAGCATGGCCAAAGTACCTCATTCGCACTTTTTCTCCATCGTATTTTCTATATCGAGGAGGTGGCGTTTCTGTAAAAAATGTTTCGAATAAGGCCTCTTGTTGCTCGCTTAATTTTAATCTTTGCTTTACTTCCTGATGAGGCTTTGCATGCCTTTTCATCTTACTTAAGTAGTCAATTATGGAATCAGAGAAAGGTACTTCCAAATGTAAAACCATTTCATCATCAAGCTTAGGTGTGCTTAACACAAAAGGTCTTTCATCATTATTTGTTAGCCAAATCGCTATACTTTGAAAAGAAGGGTTAAAAAATTTGCTTTTATATAACAGGGTTTCAAAAAATCTAAAAGAAGGGTTATTATTTAAGTCATATACTAATTCTACATAGCCTTTTAAAACTTCAGGAACTTGTTTATATAAGGGTTCAAGAGAATACCCGTTGGCATTTGCCTTTAGCATTTTATCCAGTTCTTTTACCGCATCAGAAAATTCTATCAAATCCTTCTGTTTTTCTAATGTCTGATCGCGCAATACTTTAATATCGTCTACCCGTTCGCCTTTATAATCCATAAAAGGCCCTCCCAGCATTTTAGGACTTTTAATTGCAGTTGAATGTATTTGAGGCGCTTGTATATACGAGTTCATAATCTTCAAATGCCTGCCGGTTATATTCATTGCTGCAGTGGCAGGAGAAATTAAATGTGCCCAAGCATACCAACGAGCAAAAAGAGGTTCTATAACTGTATTCGGTTTTAAATAAATCATTCTAGTGTTCATTTTAGTGTTCATTTTAGTGTTTAAAAAAAATAATGTTGAGGTGTTTAAGAAGCTTATATTTTTTGAAGCTTCTTTTTTCCCTTTTCAATCCGAAGATCAGAAGAAATTTTACCGAGTTGGAATTTAATAATTCTATCAGGATTACCGTAATAGACGTCATCATGTGTAACAGCTAAGATTGTTTTCTTATAGCCTTTCAGGATTGACAAAAATTGATTGTAAAAATAATCTCTGAACTCTGGGTCTTGCTCTGCTGCCCATTCATCCAATACTACAACTTCTCTGTTTTCCATTAAAACTGTTATCATCCCCAATCTTTTTTGCTGTCCTTTTGAAAGATTTATTTTAAAAATATTCTTTTCCTCGTTCAAAAGTAATTCAGGAGTTAATTTCATCAAACTCATATAGTCAATCAATTTCTTATTACTCTTATTAAGGTTGTATTCTTCATAGTTTTCATTGAAAAGATAATTATTGGCAAATACAACTGAAATATAACTTTTATAGCAATTAAAGTTCTCTGAAGTAACTAGTGAATCATTAATATAAATGTTACCAGATGTTGGTTGATATAAACCAGTGATTACCTTAATAAACGTGCTTTTTCCGCTTCCATTTTCACCCGTGATGAAAATTATTTCTCCTCTTGATATCTTTACATTTATTGGTCCTAAAGAAAAACTTTTCTTTCTTTCCCGATCATAATACTTATAGCACACATTTTCAAATCGAATTGACTTAAATTCCTGATCTGTTTTTCTAACTATAGCGCTTTCAATCCCATTTTTTGCGGTCCCTAAATTCTTATCAAACTCTTTAAGTCTGGCTCTTGCTATTTTAACATGCGTATAAGTTGGAACAAGACTTATTAATGTGCCTACAGGGCTTATCAAATATAGAACAGTAATTATAAAAGATGTCATTTGCCCGACATTTAGGCCAAAAATTTTTGTAAGAATGAACATTATTGTTCCTAATATTATATACCAGCTATAGTTTCCGATTAACTCATTATTCAAATATCCTAAAGATGTTTTTTTACTTAAAGTTCTGTCTTCGACCCTGTTGTTTTTTAAAAAATTATTGTAGAGATTTTGATTAACTAAATTACTCATCTTAACTTCTTTGAATCCCCATAACAAATCATTAAGATATTTGTAATAGTTGTTCTGAAGCTCCCTTAATAGAACCAAATCTTTCTCTATCTTTTTATTTTTAGTAACATAAAGAATTAATAAAGAAGTCATAAGGACTAACACTACAACTCCTCCCCAAAATGACACCCAGAATAAGTAAACAACACCGCATAGCACTGTAACGAAAGAGTTAAATGCATTTATGAATGCTTCAGGTATCGTCCCTAAAATTTTAGTATCTCCTAAGGCTGTGTAAACTTTCTCAGTAGCTATTTTCTCGAATGCTTCAAATGAAGCTCCTCTAAGGCGTTGTATTACAGATAACTCAAATTTAAAAACAATATCTTTTGTGAGGTTTACCATGTAACTCTGAAAGAGTTTGGAGCAACAAAACGATAACACTATTAAAGCAAAGAATATAAGTCCATCATATTCTGAAAAATGTTTGGACTCATTGCTAATCATTTTATTAATGAACAATAATAATCCACTATGCGATGCTCCATTTACTATTCCCAGGAACATCAATGAAATATAAAATACAACTGACCTTTCGTTAAAACCATTTCTGATGTCCATATAAAAATATTTTTTAAATAGAGTAACTACCGGTAGGTAGCTATCATTTCAATATTTGGTTCTATCTCAATCATCTGAATTGATAGATTTGGATCATCAATTATTTTATACAATAATGAAATATAATTATAAAGGATAAATTCTATTAATTGAGGAGTAAATAAATCTCGCTTGTGATCACATATAACTTCAATACAATTCTTAAATTCAGTTAATGTAAAGTTTAAATTAAAAGTCGAGGTACCGTCTGAGATATGCAGACAAATAGTTTTGATATTAAAATTTTAATGCTTGAAAGTATCACGCCGAACATAGTCGAATGTATTCGCTCGAAACCTTTTTTATTCCCTCATGCAATTCTTTCCCAATGAGGAACCTATAGCTCATTCCAGGAGTAGTAACAGCAGAGTTAATGGATGCTTCAACGCCGAAAAGTGATGATTTTTCCCGAAAGCTTAAGGGTTTAAGGTGTAGACTAATCTCCTCCTCCAGTGTTTCTTTGTAAGACTTATGGACTTTGTTGGTTGGAGGTAAAAAAGAAATCTCATTTGATGAATTAAAAACTCTCAATTGATCTTCATATCCAACTTTATTTCCAATGTGTTTAAATCTTTTATATAGCTGGCCAAAGATCTAATTGTGGAATGTTCAAAAATAATATCAAACTCAATTTCCAGATTAAATTCCTTTTCCATCTTACTTACTACTTGTGCGCCATTTAACGAATGTCCTCCTAATTCGAAAAAATCATCATTAGGTTGAATTTTTGATATATTTAATGCGGAGCGCCAAATATTTGATATTACATTTTCTATTTCCTCTAAAGATTGTTCTTTCTTTTCTATAACATTTTTAGGAGAAGAATCAAATGGAGTGTTGTCGAAAAGCTGGAGATAATGCTCCAAATCATCGTCCAACAAAAAATAAGGATTCGGACCCAAGTACTTCGGGTTGTCTTTCGAAATAATAACATTAGATATACTATCGGAAGATAAAACTAAAGCAAATGCCTTAATTCCTTCCTGAATGGAAAGTAAACTCTCCTGCGTGCGATTGTCTTCCATAAATGATGATACGCGATGTAGCATTCCAGTCCCGGCCCATCCACACCAATTGATTACTTTGGCCTTTACCCCGTCCATACAAAGCTTGTCAACATAGTTGTCCAGAAAGGCGTTTGCGGCACCATAATTTGTGTTTTTTTCGGATCCGATTAAGGAATTATTTGCCGAAAAAAGAATAAAAAAATCCAGTGGGTCTTTGATCAACCCATATAGGTTAACAGCACCATCCACTTTTGGATAAAGAGTCTCTTTATAACTTTCGAGGGAGTGATTCTTAAGACGTTTTTTTCCTGGAACTCCAGCGGAGTGAACGACTCCATTTATTTTCCCGCACTTTGCCCTTACCTCATCTATTATTACTCTTAATTTCTCTCGATCTTCTAAATTTATAGCATAGTAAATAACCTCATGTCCTCGCTCTCGAAGAGATTTAAAAACGGCTAAAGCGGCTTGATCTCTTTCTTGTAATCCACTTTCTGATTTTTCACTTAGATCTCTTCTGCCTAAAATTATCAATGTAACTTTTTTTACATCAGCAAGAAATTTAGCTACCTCTAGACCTATCCCGCTGCCTCCACCAGTGATGAGGTAAACTCCTTGCTCCTTAATTACCTCACCTGCCAATCTTTTATGCTCTGAAGGAAATTTTATTTTTTTTATTTTTGGCTGATAACGATTGCCATTTCTATAAGCCACAATTAGTTTTTCATCTAACGAATTGCATTCAGCAATAAGAATATGATCTAATAAGGAGGAGAAGTCCGTATCAACGTCAATACACTTAGCTTGCAGCAGAGGATATTCTTTTATTAGACTCGTTACCAATCCATGTGCTAAGGAACTCTCCGGATTTAAGTGATCTTGACTTTCTGTTATCTTTCTAGCATTGCAGGTCAGTATTATATATTTAATTTTTTCTGTTGAGAAGAGCTCATCAAAGCTTCTAAATAGATAAAAATGAGAATAAAATTCTTTATAATTTTCCTTCTTAACAATCACTTCGTTTTCCTCAAAAGAAAGTAGATTAATTATTCCAGCAATTTTTATTTTCTGAGAATTAATAAAATTGAATAACCTCTTATAGCTTTCTTCCTCCTCCATTACTATTTGAATAGTATTATCATTTATAACGTCAAAACTACTACCTGGCATAACAAAGAAAACTCTACTAAAGGAAGCTCTCATCTTATCTTTGATTTCTCTGTTTAGATGGGTAGGGTTTAAGATAATAAGGAATACTTCTTCATTAAATGGTAATAAATTAGTTTCTTTTTTAACTATTTCCCAGTTTAAATGGTAACACCAATCCTCTACGTTATCTTCTGAGTTCTCCTTTATCCAACATCTTGTCTTTTGAAATTCATATGAAGGTATTTCTAACCTACTTGCTGAATATCCTTTATGGAAGTCACTCCAGCTAATAGGGTGGTTTAATAAAAATAAATCTTTTATTAGGTGATTGAAAGGATCTTTTTCTCCTATGTTGAAATGGACAACATCATAGTTACTCTTTTCATTTTTTAGTTTTGTCAAAGTATTGGAAATACTTCCAGGCAGGCCCATTTCCACAAAAACTACTCGCTCATTTTCCAATTTTTTAACTAAACTCGCGCATCTTTTTCCAATATTGTTGCTTACAAACTTTTTGGTGATTAAAACTTTATTGATACCCTCCTCTAAACTTAACTTTGTCGTAATTACTGATATTACAATTTCTCCTAGTCCATCACCCACAACAAATTGGCTTGTGATCCCAAAGTGCTCTAAAGTTTTATAAAAACAATATTTAAAAGCGAACTCATAGAAATTTAAATCGTCATAGGATTGGTCAGCCTTTTTTAAACAAGTTTTATAAAGGGAATTAAAAGTGGAGTTTTGTGCACAACATAATTTTAAGACTTCTTTCGAGACGGTAAGATCATTGGAAAATACAAAAATTGTTTTATCAACTTTTATAGATTTTTTGATCTCGGCTATTTTCTCGCTACCACTTTCCAGGGCTGATATTAAGCCATTGATTGAATTTACAACTAGGGCAAACTTATATTCATAATGTTTTCTGGCGCAATTAAGGGTATAGCTTAATTTATTTAGGGATACTGTATCCTGATCTAAAAGATATTTTTTCAACGCATCCGTGTTGTACCGTAAAGACGCTAGTGATTTTCCGGTTATTGTTACCACATTAGAATTACCGAATCTCTCTGATGCGTCAAGGGTGTCGTTATTAAAAGTTGGTGCTTCCTCAAGTATTACATGACAGTTAGTTCCTGATAATCCAAAGGAACTTATGCCGGCTCTTCTTTTAATTTCCCCGTTAACCTTCCATTCTTTTAGCGTATCATTTACATAGACTGGAGAATTTGAAAAATCAATGAAACGGTTAGGTGTTTTAAAGTGCAACGATGGAAATAACTGTT
>WUUC01068012.1_pt1 | contig 15127 bp, 8 predicted proteins | sample 6278441 | NCBI WGS metagenome assembly WUUC01 (sample SAMN13675441, study PRJNA597444) | soil metagenome | isolation source: soil | place: USA: Washington | collected 2017-10
CGAGGGCTCCCTCGACGAAGTACTGCGCCAGGGGTCGATCGAGCTCGGCGCGCTCACGGACGCGGTGACCGGCGGTTCGCTGATGCGCGTCGGGCAAGTCATCTTCGACGACGATGCCTATCCTGCGGTGCTGAAGAGTTCGCCCGGACCCGTGCGCGACATTCTCGAGCGCTTGCAGCGCGGTGAAGCGCCGTCGTTGCTGCTGGTGGCAGGAGTCAGCAGCGCGCAGACCCTCGAATCCGTGCTCATCGATCTGGCGCGTCGCGGCGCGATCGTCGAAGTCGTTGCGAAAAGTGGCGAGGATTTGGTGGCCGAAGCGCGGCGCGCTCGCAGCGAGCAGACCGCGCCGGCCATTCGCAGCATCGTGCCAGAAGCTCCGCGGCCAGTCATTTCGATGCTCGCGCCGGCTGCGGAAGCCCACGCAGCACCTGACTTGCCGAGCGTTCTCGATCCAGCTTCGGCCTCGCCGTCGGAGCCGTCGCCAGCAGCCCGTTCGGCGCCTCCAGCCGATGCAAGCGCCGCCGCCGAGCTTGCTCACAAGAGCGACGACGAGATCCCGACCAATCAGTTCGCGAGCGTATCGCGCGAACATGCCGACCAAGTACTGGCCGAACAAGCGGCGCCACCGACGCCGCAGGTGCCCGCATGGGGGCGTGAACGCAACATCGACGAAACCCATCCGCTGCGCACGATTTCGAGCGAACCACCGCCACCGGCCGATGACCTGCTGGGTGACGTCGACTTGCCAATCCCGGCCGAACTCGGCCTGCAAACTGACGCGGAGGTTTTGCCGCGGGGGCCGGACGACGCACCGCGTTCAGAGCCGCCTCAAGCCAGCGCGACAGCGACGACGGGGGCCAGCGAAAACTTGGCCGCGCGCGAGGCCGATGGCGCCGAAACACGCGGCCGCGCGCTGCAATCGCCGCCGTCCGCCGATCCACCCGATCCCGACGTGCGTGGTGCGGAAGAGAAGCGAAGCCGCAGCACGCTTTGGGCGTGGGTCGCCGCGTTGCTGATCTTGTTCGCCCTGGCGTTCGTTGCCGAGCGCGGTCTCGAGCCGGCGCGTCCGGGGAGTATTCAAGCCATCGGCGCGCATGGCTCACGCAGCGACAAGCAAGAGGACCAGCCAACGGTGACCGTTTCGCCCGCGCCGGCTCCAACCGAGCCGAAAGCGGCAGCGCCCGCGGATCCACCCGAGAGGGCCAGCCCCTTGCCACGCGCCAACGTCAGCGTTGCGCCGGAGGACAGCGGCTTCGAAGTTTTCGAGGGCATCACCGATCCGATGGTGGTGACGACGTCGACCCAGGGCTTGTTGATCGTGGAGGGGAGCGCCGGCGCTGCAAGCACACTGTCGATCGATGGTGGGAGTGCGCTCAACTTGCCGGCGCGCATTCCGCTCGAGCAAGGTCTGCACGAGCTTTCGATCGCGCACGGCGATCGCACCTCGTATCGCTATGTATCGATTCGCCCTGGAAAAACCTGGCGTTTGAGCGAACTCTGAGCGCGCTCGCCTAGCTTTTCGCGATGGCTCGCGCATCCGCAAAGCTCGTGCTACTGCGGCTCGCAGCGCGTAGCCTCGTCCGGCTCTGCTTCGGTCTCACGAGCGGCCGGTCACGAGCGGCCCGGCGAGTGCCGTCGTGGAGGGCTCTCATGAGGCGTGCATTGTGGCTCGCGATCGTCGCGAGCGTCGCTGGCACCTTGGCGGTGACGGCGTGTAGCAAGAAGAACGATGGTGTCGCGACCGACCGCGCGGCTGCGAGTGACAGGCCCGCAGACCAGCCGCAGGCTTTCGCGAATTTCACCACGCACTTGGATCTCTGGGAGCATGCTCACCTCGCCGAGATCGATCATCACGGCCTGTACATCGAGCTCGGCCAACCCACGCGCCAGAAGTACACGTACGGCGAGTGGCGCTCGGGCTGGGGCAAAGATGGCAAGGAAGGCTCGGACACGTTCACGTTCGCGAACGCTGATTCGAGTCGCCTCTACTTCAGCTTGCCTCGCAAAGAGGCGCTCACGCTGCGCCTGCGCATGAAACCCGCGGGCACGGGTGTGGTCACCCCTTACTTGAACGGCGAAGCCCTCTCGGCCGTGCGCTTCTCGGGCAACGAGCTCAAGGACTATGACGTCGCTGTGCCCGCCGAACGCACGGAGGTCGGTGAGAATCGGCTGCTCCTGCGCTTCGGTGGCACGACGGTGGTTGGCGGTGAAACGCGCGCTGCGGCGGTGGCTTCGATTCGCGTCTCCCCTGGGTCGCTTCAAGAAAACGGAGCAGCGTACAGCGCGCCTCACTATGCCGAACTGCGCACCGAGATCGCGGTGGGGGGTGTGCAACGCAGAGCGTTGGCAGTGCGCGCGCCGACGACCCTTACTTTCTATCTCGATGTCCCTGCCGGCGGGAGGCTGGGTTTCGGCGTGGGTGTGGCTGGCGACAAGCCGAAGGCTGCCAAGGCCACGATCAACGTCACCGTCGATGGTGCCGAGGCGAAAACCGTTTGGACGGGCACGTTGGGCGCGACATGGCACGACCAAGTGATCCCGCTCGAGGCTTTCGCGGGACGGCTCGCCAAGATCGAGTTCAAGGCTGAAGGCGAAGCCGGCGTTGGGCGTGTCGCCTGGAGCACGCCCGCCTTGCTCTTGCCGACCAAGACGCTGGAGAAGCCCGCCAAGAAGGCGAAAAACGTGGTCGTGCTGTTGATCGACACGATGCGCGCGCGCAGCTTGAAGCCTTTCAATCCGGAGACGCGCGTCAAGACGCCGGTGATCGATCAGTTCGCGCAGGACGGCGTCGTGTTCGAGGCCGCGCAGTCGCCCGAGAACTGGACCAAGCCTTCGGTTGCCTCGGTGCTGACGGGCCTCTTTCCGACCACACACGGCGCCAAGACCGACGGCGCCAAGCTTCCCAAGTCCGCGACGATGCTGAGCGAGGTGCTCAAAGAAGCCGGATTCTCGACGGCCACCTTCCTTGCCAACGGCTACGTGTCCGACAAGTTCGGCTTCAATCAAGGCTGGGATCACTACACGAACTACATCCGCGAGAAGAAGAGCACGGAAGCCGAGAACGTCTTCAAGGAGGCCGCGGACTGGATTGAGAAGCACAAAGACGAACGCTTCTTCACCTACATCCAGACCATCGATCCGCACGTGCCTTACGATCCGCCCGACGAGTTCTTGTCGAAGTACAAGAAGGGCGAGTACACGGGCCAAGTCTCACCACGCAACACGGCCGCGCAGCTCGCGCAAGCCAAGCACTCGCCTCCCAAAATCAACTTCACTGCTGCCGACAAGCAGCAGCTCAAGGATCTGTACGATGGTGAAGTGAGCTATCACGATCACTATCTCGGCCTGTTCATCGAGCGGCTCAAGAAGCTCGGTTTGTACGACGACACGGTGTTCGTGATCACTTCGGATCACGGCGAAGAGTTCGATGAGCACGGCTCGTGGGGCCATGGTCACTCGGTCTATCAAGAACTGCTTTGGGTGCCTTACATCATCCGTTTGCCGGGGGTGGTGCCCTCAGGCAAGCGTGTGACTCAAACCGTAAGCACGATGTCGATCTTCCCCACGGTGCTCGAAGCCGCGGGCGTCAACGTCCCAGGTACGACCGAGGACGAAAGCAAACTGTCGCTGTTGCGCGGAGGCCCTGCGGCGCCCGTGCCGGTGGCGTTCAGTGACTTCCTCGACGATCGACGCGTGATTCGCGCAGGGCGCTACAAGCTCATCTTGCGCGGCATCAACGAGACCATGTTCGACCTCGGTGCAGACCCGCTCGAGCAGAAGGAACTCGATCGCAAGAAGCACCAGGTGGCGGCCCGCTACACGACGCTGATGCTCGGGCAGTTTTTGGGTGCGAGCGACAAGCGCAAGTGGCTCCGCGGTGAGCAGGGAGCCGGCGTCAAGCTCGAACGCGAAAACGCTGCGATCGACGACACCTTGCGCGAGCAGCTGAAAGGCCTCGGCTACGCAGGCGATCAACCTCCCCCGGACACGCACTAAAAGCACCGTCGCTCAGTCTTCGCCCGCTGCGCGCGCCTTGAGCCGTTCTTGGAGTTCGCGATCAGCGGCTGCAGCGAGCTTGCTGACGGCGCTCTTGGCTCCGCTGAGGAAAATGAACAGCATACCGTCGCGGACAGCCGTGCGTCGGTAGGCCTCCTCCGGTGTCGCATCCGGGCTGAACGATTGGCCGTCTCCGAAGCCGAACAAGCCCGCGAGTCCGAGTGATAGATCGAAGCCGCTGGCCACGTAACCCACGCTGAAAGTCCCGCCCAGAAAGTCCACTTCGGGTGCGCTGTAGGCCGCGCTGACGTCCGGCACGGAAGGCGCCGCCGACAAACTCGTAAAGGTGCCAGCGCGCAGCGCGATCTTGTCGTTGATGACCGCTTCGGCTCCGAGCGAGACGTTGCTCGTCATATGGGCGTGCCAACGTTCGGCGGTCAGATCGCCCACGCCCGCGATGGCCCCCGTATCGGGTGCGGGTGTTCGCTTGCCCACGGCGACAATCGGTTCCTTGGAGCTGCCGTTTGCGCCGTAAAGGCTCACGTCGAGCGCGAGCGTCAACCAGGTGAGCGGCTCGCGACTTGCGCCGATGCGGATTTCCCAAGGCCACGGCGCGCGTGCAGACAGGTCCTTTTGCTGCGCGTTGAAGAAGCGGCCTCCATCGGCCACGGCGCCGTTCGACGTCAGCAGGCGCTCGCGCACACTCGCGACGCCGCGCAAATGAATGCTCGGCGGTTGCAGCATGATGCCTAGGCGTGTTCGTTCGTCGAGTTGGTAGAGCGCGCCCAGTCGAAACACGCCGTTGCGCACGAACGTTCGTGTCCGATAAGTCTCCCATTCGCTGCGTCGGTTCGCGTAGCTGTCATCGTTGGGATCGAGCGCGCCCAACGTCACAGCGATGTGCTCTTGGGTGTAGGTACTCTTCGTGTAGCTGAGGAAAGCGCTCAGGCCGAGCGAGAGCTTGGGCGACACGCGATAGGCGTAGGAAAGTCCGTTCCAGACCGTCACTTCCTCACGCGTTGCGGAGAACGTGTCAGCGTGGTCTTCGCCATCCAACATCCCGCGTTGCTCCACTTCGAACGCGAGGCGCCGCTGGCTGACCGTGAAGGTCGACAGCGCAACCGCGTGGTAGCGGGAGCCTTCGTGCTTGCGTCCGATTTTCTTCACCAGGGTGACGAACACAGGCAGGCTGGGTTGATTCTCGTGGCGTAGCGACTTCTCGCCAATCGCGGTGCGGTAGCCTCGCTCGATGCGGCGTCGATCGAAAGCGTTGAGCGTCAAGCTCGCAGAAAGCGCGCTGTCGGGAACGAGCGCCAAGCCTGCAGGGTTGTAGTAAGCAGCCGACGGATCGTCCGCTATCCCCGTGAAGGCGCCGCCAATCCCGAGTGCGCGTTGGCCGAGGGGCAGCAGCTGATAGTTGAATGCGTCGGCTCGGGCGATCTCGGCGCGCATCGAAGACAACAGAAGCGCGACGCTGATCACTGCAATGGGTACGACACTGCGCATTCCCTTAACCAAGATAGCAAGCCGCTCCTGCGCACGAAGCGCCTTTGTGCCCACTTTGCGCCACTTCGTACCTGCACTGCACAACGAGCGGCGTTCGGCTAAGCCGAAGTCACGCATGTAGGCGCCGCACCGCGCAGCTGAATGCCTGGTGAATTAAGCTTCCTTGCGCGGCTTTTGCAGGTTGGGGGGCGGCGCGGCCGTCTTCGTGCTGGCGCTCAGCGGAAGGATGATCGTGACCGTGGTCCCCGTTCCATAGCTGCTCTCGATCTGAATCTTGCCGCCGTGCGAATGCACGAGGCGGTGCACGATGGCGAGGCCCAACCCCGTCCCTGTGGGCCGGGTCGTGAAAAAGGGGTCGGTGGCTTTGCTGCGCACCAGCGTGTCCATGCCTTCGCCCGTATCTCGAATGGAGATCGCCGCTGCGGGTTGGCCATCGAGCGTCGTGTCATAGGTGCGCACGGTGAGTACGCCGCCCTCGGGCATCGCCTGGATCGCGTTCTCGCCGACGTTGACGAGCGCCTGCCGCAACAGGTCCGAATCGCCTTGAATCATGTGCGATTGATCGAGCTGGATGTCGAACGAAACTTGATCGTCGCGACTCTGTGCTGCGCGTGCGAGCTCGATGGCGCCTCGCACCAGGTCTTCGACGTGCAGCGACTGACGTTGTGGTGTCACTGGGCGTGCATACGCGAGCAAGTCGCCGACGAGTCGGTTGAGCCGATCTGCTTCTTCGTCGAGGATCTTCAGCAGCACCTGACGATCGGCATCGCGCAGCGTGGGGCGGTGCAAGCCGCTGACGGCGTTCTTGATGATGGCCAGTGGATTGCGTACTTCGTGAGCAATGACCGCGCTCAGCTCGCCCATCGTCGCCAGCTGTTCTTTGCGCAGCAGCTGTTCTTGAGCGTCACGCAGTTCGTTGTAGCTGCGTTTGAGCTCCAGTGTGCGACTCGTGAGAGCACTCGCCGTGCGCACGGAGCGTCCGAGCAGCACGTAGCTGACGGCGACAGCGAACAACAAGAAGCCATGCTCCAGCAAGTACTGCGAGCCGAGGTGCATCACGCGCGTGACCGCATCGTGGATGCCGGTGACCAGCAAGAGCGCACCGCCCGCCAATACGATCCGAGCGTCGCCATCGATGCGCGCCCGGTTCACCAACTGGAGCGTGCCGTAGGCGACGATCGACAGCGAGCTGGCGATGCTCGCGACGCCGAGTGCCGTGAGGCGCGGCGTATACGTGGCGATCGGCGTGAGCAGGATGACCGTCGCCGGCGCACCTGCCGTCGTGGGATCGATCAGCAGCCCCGCAACGTTGGCCAACACACCGAGCACCGCCAAGCCATAGGCGAGCTGCGAAGCGCGGGGATTGGGCCGCGCGCTCATGTGAGCAGCGAAGTCAGCGTAGAACGCGCTCGCCATCAGCATGCCAAAGAACTGCACCTGCTGGGCATCGGCAGCGCGAGCGAGCGAAGTGGCGTCGACGTAGAGGGCGGCGCCGAGCGCGTAAATCGCCATGGCGCCAGCCAATAGTCCGAACGCGAGGTACTCCCGCTCGGTGCGGCGACGTGCGTACAGTGCGCTGTAATAGGCGCACAGGTAAGCGTAGACAGCCGTCCAACACAGCGACAATGTCGCAAACGGGGACATGCGGCGGCAGGATACCCCGCAAGAATGAATGCTGTCGAACGCGCAGGCTCTTTTTGCCGCTCGAGGGCCGCGTGCCGTAGGATGTCCTGGCTATGCGCAAGCTCTCGTCCGCATCCACGTGCATGCTGCTCGCGGCAGCCATCTCGAGTGGCGCCGTGGTCTCTGCACAATCCTCCGGCTATGGCGGTGTGGTCCCTGGCTCGGGCAACCTGCCCGAGAGCGTGACGGCGCGGCCTGGTGGTGGCGAGAGCGTCGTGACTTGGCCGGGCTTTCAAATGCTGCCCGACGGCGGCTCACGCGTCTTCGTGCAGACGACGCTGGAAGTGAAGCCCGAGCTCAAGCGCAGCGCTGCGGGCTGGTTATTGATGCTACCTGGCTGCAGCTTGCCGCAAGGCAATGCTCGCCTGCCGCTCGACACTCAGTACTTCAACACGCCACTGACCAGCGTGCGCGCCAAGACGATGGATGCCGGCGTCGGGATCATCCTCGACGTGCGCGACAAGGCAGAGCCCCGTGTGCGCACCGAAAAGGGCCAAAACGGCTTCTTTTTCGTATACGTCGAGTTCGCGCCCGGTCAGTACAAGTAGTCGCCGACCGAAAAGACCCGGTGTCGCGTGCGTCCGCGCCTGCTCAATCGAGATTGAACGGAATCCACAGCGCTTGAACGCGTCGGTGGCCGCGTCGCTTGTCATAACCGGCCAAGCCATACAGCACGTTCCACCACTTCTCCTGCTCGCCGCCCCCGACCGCGAACAGGGGAAAGAAGTGAAACTGCCAGTGCTCGCCGCGCGCGTCGGTCTTGCGCTCGTGGAAGGTGTTGAGTGAAACGGTGCGTACGCGGTCGTCGCGCTCGAAGCGGAAGTACACCGGGAAGGCGACGGTGCTGCGCTTCTTGAGCCGGAAATCTTGGAAATCCCAATAAAGTGGGAAGCCCGCGATGCGACGACGCTGCTTGCGACCGTTCTCGAAGTCCCAATAAAGCGGAAAGGCGATGCGGGAATGGCGATTCTTCGTGCCATGCGCAAAGTCCCAATAAATGGGGAACAGCACCAAGCGCTTGGTCTTCTGTTCGTAGTTTTCGAAATCGTAATAGATGGGGGCGATCGCCAGGTGCCGCTTTTCCTTCGCTTTGTGCAGATAGAAAAGCGGGTGGATGTTGAATGTCCAGCTCGTCTCGGTCCAACCATACTGGAAGGTCGGCGCGATCCACCAAGTCTGTTCGTCTCGCTCGAAGCTCTTGTAGCGACCGAGCAAAGGGATGGCCCAGGTGCTGGAGATGCCTTCGCGAAAGCGCCGCGCCACGAACGGTAAGACGACGGTCGTGTCGTTGGCAGGGTCTGCCCAGTGCCAGTAAAAAGGCGGCACGACCATGCCCCACGACTTGTCGCGGTTGTCCCAGGTATGGAAATAGAAAGGCGCGACCGCATCGAAGTTCTTGTCACCGCGCTTACGCTGATAGAGCGGCGTGATCCACGTGCGCCCGTCCTTCTTACTGTCCAGATAAGCGAGCAACGGCGTGACGAGCCGAAAGTCGTTGGGGCCGTGCGCATGGTGGAAGAGCGCGAGCGGCACGGTGATCGACGACAGCTCGGGCGTCTTCTTGCCGAACACGAGCGGCGGCAGACCCCACGCCGACAAGTCCTTGCGCCGCTTGTGATAGAAGGGCGGCACGACCGTCGTGTAGCTGAGTGGATCGTCGTCTGCGAAACGGAAGAAGAAGGGCGGCACGACCGTGTAGCGGTCGACGTCGTCGCGCTTGTTCCACAAGAAGGGCGCCACGCCCCAGAAGACAGAGTCGTCCTTCTGCCAGCGAAAGTAAGGTCCGATCAGCGTACGGCGGCTGTGCGCATCGCCGTCGATCCAGGTCAAAAGCGGCGGGATGATCGTATGGTGGTGGCCATGGAACAGGCCGGTCGCGAACAGAGGAAACAGACCGAGCGCCCAATCTTTGCCCTTGCGATGGGTGTAGAAGGGCGGCAGCGCAAAGGTGTTCTGGTTGGGGCCTCGTAGCCACCATACCAAGCCGAGCGGCACGTCGACGTTCAGGCTCGGGCTGCGCTTGTAGTAGTAAGGAACGACCAAGCGCTCCAGCGTGTCCGACGACTTGCGCTCGAAGTAGAACGGAAAGAACGCCGTCGTGCGCACGTCGCCGCGCTGCTCGCGCAGAAAAGGTGGCGCCAACAGCCGGGTTTCGAGCGGCGGATCGAGAGTGACCGCACCAGAGACTCGCTGGGGCTCAGGACGTACGTTTTCCTCGGGCTCGTTTTGCGCGGAATTCCCGTCGGCCCGCGCAGTGCGCGAAACGACCAGGCACGCGAGTAAGCACGAAAGGGCTACAAAGCCGAACTGAAAGGGCGCCCGCGACGCGCGACGCCCGGCCGAGGGACGAAACACAGCGGCGCTCTAGCCTTTCGCCGCGAAGAGCGCAAGAAGTGCCCGTTCCTTCAGGTAAATCCGTGATAGCGCGCGGTGGCCTGGGCCAAGTCTCGTTCGAAGCGCGAACGCGTCTCCGGATCAAGGTGCCGATTTCGGTCCGGATGAAGGCGCTTGGCGAGCTCGCGCAGCTTCTTGCGCGCCTCTGCTCGGTCGGGCTTGTGCGCCGAAGGTTGAGCCGAGCTCCCCGGGACTGCGCGCAGCAGAGCACCGAGTGGCATGCGCACGCTCACATGCTCGTGCGAAAGTGGAGCCGCCTCGAACCATGCGTCATGGCCGACCGTGACAGCTATCTCGAGCAGAGCTTGCATGCGTTGACAGGCTTGCTCGCGCAGTGCGTCGCGCACCTGTGCACGCGTCACGCCGCCGATATGCATGGCCACCTCGCCCGAGCGCAGGCCGCCTTTCCACAGCGCATCGACGCAGCCCTGATAGGCGTGCTCCTCGAGTTCGCCGCGCCGCCGCAAAACATCCAACAGAGGGTCGAAGCGTCCCGCCACACGCAGGCCGACGACGTAGCCCGTTTGCACGCACACGGGGTGCCGCAGGCCGTCCCGATCACGCAGGATCACGCGGCCCTCGTCACGCGCCGCAATGACGTGCCAGAGGAGTTCTTCGAGAGAACGTTCGCGCAGCGAGCGGGGCGAGCACACGGTGGAAGTCTCGTGGGTGCGTCAATGTAGGTCAACAAACCGGCCCGGCTCGTTCACCGAGCTCGAAAGAAGGCGGAAAGCGGTTCTGCGTCGCGTTCTGCTTCCCGCTCGCGGGCGTCTAGCCAAGGCTGCACCTCTACTTCGACGCCCGTCAAGTGCGCCATGCCCGACAAACGCTCGACCGCGTCACTGCCATCCGGCGTCAACACGTTCGCATTCGCGCCCGTGGTGTCGCGAGCGATGCTCAAGCCATCGGCGCGTTGGTGGCCCCAACCGTGCGGAAGCGACACGACCCCGGCCATCACCTCGTCGCTGACCCGAACCGGCACGCAGATGCGTCCCGCTTTCGTGGTGACGCTGGCGATTTGTCCGGGCTCCACCTGCAAACGCCGCGCGTCGTCTGGATGGACGGTGAGATAGTTCGTGGAACGCGGGCCGCGCACGAACGCTTCGACGTTGTGCATCCACGAGTTGTGGGAGGTCTTCTCGCGCTGGCCGATCATGAGCAGACCTTGACGGGCACGTGTTTGCTCTTCGTAGAAGAGGGCGAGGTTTTCTGCGTGCGCGACGAGTTCGGGCGGCGCGAGGTTGAGCTTCTTGTCTTTGCGCAGCACGCGTTTGCCGATGAAGGTTTGCGGCGGATGAGGCGCGAGTAAGACGCCGTGTGGATGAGCTTTCACGCGGCCGAGCGTCGTCTTGTGGGCGAGCGCCACTGCGTGAAACATCAGACGCGGTGAGAAACGCATAATTTGGGGCAGCCAACTTCGATCGCCCGAGGCACTCGCAGCCAGCCACCACTGCAGCAGACGGCTGCCCATGATGCGGCTTGCAGAGGCGCGCGCGAGCTCGACGAAGATCCACCACTCATCGCGCGTTTCGGCGCGCGGCGCGACCACCGCATCCACGTGCTGTAAGTAAGGTAGGGGTTGAAAGCCGTTGACGGACAACGGCACATCCTCGCGTTCGAGAAACGACGTGACGGGCAATACGTAATCAGCCAAGTTGCCCGTCTCGTTGCGGAACAGGTCGATTGTCACGAGCAGCTCGAGCTTGCGAAACGCGCCATCGAGGCGCTGCGCGTTCGGGCAGCTGAGCAACGGATTGCCCGCGCTCACGAACATGGCGCGGAGCTGGCCTTCACCCGAGGTTTCGATCTCGTCTGCCAAGATGCCCGCCGGATAGCTGCCGAGCACGGGCGCATGCCCGCCGATGCGCGAAGGAATCGGTGTCAGCCCACGGCTCATGCTCTTGACCGCTTTCGCGGCACGCGTCTGGGCCATCGGCACCAGCAACCCGCCGCGCTTGTCGAGATTGCCGCTGAGCGCATTGATGGCGTTGAGCAGCCAATAGGCAAGCGAGCCATGCTTGCCCTGATTGACGCCGGTGGAGCAGTAGAGCGCGGCGCCGTTGGCCGCGAAGTAGTGATCCATCATCGCGTCGAGCGTGGCCACCGCGATGCCGGTGACGCGCGCGGTTCGTTCGCTCGTCCATGGCTCGACGATGCGGGCGAGCTCGTCGACGCCTTCGCACGCCTTGGCCACGAACGGGTCCACGCGACCTCGCGCGAAGAGCTCGCGCGCGAAGCTGAGCAGCAAAAACACGTCGCAATCGGGGCGAATGAACACGTGCTCGCCGAGCTGCGCCGCGGTTTCGGTGCGCCGCGGATTGACGAGGTAGACCTTGCCGCCGCGCTTCTCGATCGCTTTCAAGCGTTCGACCGGGCGCGGTAGCTGCATGAAGCTCATGTGCGAAATCGCCGGATTGGCGCCGAGCACGATGAAGCACTGCATGTGATCGATGTCTGGCACGGGTTGATACAGCGCAGAGCCGTACATGGCCTCGGCCACCACGAATTTGTTGTTGCAGTCCTGAGAGCCCGACGTGAACAGGTTACGAGAGCCGAGCGAGGCCAAGAACATCTGCGCGAACAAAGGATGGGGCAAGCTGAAGGCCGCAGGATTGCCCACGTACATGCCGATGCTTTGGTCGCCGTGCTGGGTGCGAATCGAGCGCACGCGCTCGCCGATTTCGCGCAGTGCGTCCGCCCACGAAATCGCCACGAAACGTCCGTCGACGCGCTTGAGAGGCGTCTCGACGCGATCGCTCGACGCATGCACTTCGGTGTACCGAATCCCCTTCACGCACGCGTAGCCGCGGCTCACCACGTGCGCCTCGTCCGGCCGAAGCTTGGTGACGCGACCGTCCGCGACTTCGGCGATAAGTCCGCAGCCAGCCTCACAAATTCTGCAAAACGTCGCCTTGCTCTCGGCCATGCTGCTCCGGTCGCTCATGGCGTATGCCGACGCCAAAGGGGATGCCATCCTTGCATGAACGGGCGCCGTGGCGCTCTCGAGTTTCCACTCGTACGTTGCTTCACAGCAGGCAAGCACGCGTAAACCCCGCCGATTTGCGTCTTTTCCGCTTGGACTGCTAGCGATGCGAGGTGGTCAGGGGCGGGCGTTCGAAAACTCGTTGTCGGTACGAGCGCTTGGTAGCAATCTGACTCTCCCTTCCTTGAGGTGAATCTTGTCGTCGACTCAGCCTCCTTATGCGGGCGCCGTTGTGCCGGCTCCGCCGTACGAGCGTGCCATCGTGATCGGCGCCAGCATGGCCGGCCTGTGTGTAGCCCGCGCGCTCAGCGACCACTTTCGCGAAGTGATCGTGATTGAGAAAGACGCGCTTCCTAAGGACCGCCCGGCCCATCGCAAGGGCGTGCACCAGAGCCACCACATCCACAACTTGCTGTTGCGCGGTCAATACGAGCTCGAGAGCTTCTTCCCGGGTTTCCGCGACACGGCGCTGGGCCTCGGAGCCGTCGCGCTCGACTACACGAAGTCGATGGACCGCTACATGATTTGGGGTTGGTCTCCACTCTTCGAGAGCGGTTTGATCGGGTTGTCGGCGACGCGCATCCTGCTCGAGCACGCGGTTCGCGTGTGCTTCGGCCAGCAAGTGAACAACGCGCGCATCATCGAGGGCACGCGCGTCGAGTCGCTGCTCACCAAGAAGAACGGCGAGCACGTTGTCGTCAGCGGCGTGCGCACCAGCTCGAGCGACCCGGCACTCGCCGAACTCGCCGCCGATTTCGTCGTGGATTGCGCCGGCAAGGGCACGCGCCACGCCAAGTGGTTCGCAGAGCTCGGTCTGCCTCCCATCGAGGAAGAGATCGTCGAGTCACACTGCGGCTACGCATCGCGCTTCTATCGCGAAACGCGGCCTGAAGGGCACCAAGGGCGCGGCATCATCATCGACGCCCGCTTGCCCGATTTGCCTGCGTGGGGAGCGCTCGCTCCGTACGAGGACAATACGTACGTGCTGACGCTCGGCGGCTTCAGCCGGCAATATCCGCCCACCGACGACGAAGGTTTCCTGAAGTTCGCGGAAAGTCTGCTGGCCCCTGACATCGCAGCCGTGATCAAGCGTTGCGAACCTGTCGGTCCCATCACGTCGTCGCGCAGCATGACCATGCGTTGGCGACACATGGACCGCTACAAGGGTAAGATTTCGCGCTTCATGCTGCTCGGCGACTCGCTGTGGAACTACAATCCGCTCTACGGCCAAGGCATGTCGGTTGCGGCCGTTTGCGCGAGCATCCTGCGCGAGCAGCTGGCCTGCAACAACGATCTCGAAACCTTACCGTTGCGGGTGTACGTGCCGGCAAAGAAGTTCGCCAGGCCTTACTGGGATGGTACGGCGTTGCTGGACATGCGCTGGAAGGGCACCGAAGGCAAGCGCCCCTGGCACATGCCGATCACCGCCTGGGGCGGCGATTTGTTCATCAAGGCCGCGTTCGACGACAACGCGGTCTACATGGAAATGATGAAGCAGATCCACATGCTCAAGACGCCGACGGAACTGATGACGCCGCGCGTGCTGTGGAAGGTGCTGCTCACCGCGCTCAAGCTCGCTTTGCCGGCGCAACCGAGTGAGCCCGCCGTACGGTTGCCAGAAGGCGGCGGCTGAGCGCGCCAGATGCGGGGCCGCGAGCCCCCGTTTGGGCTTGCTATTTCGAGTACGGCTGCGCCGTGTGCAGCGATCTAGCTGCGATGACCGGTCACCCCAGTCCTTTTCCGGTCTATTTCGACCAGGTTGCGCTCTGGGCTCGCGCGGTAACTCAAAAGTGAGTTACTAGTACCGACGGAGGTACTCGATGCTCCGCTCGGGCGGTTTTCTGATCGCACTGTTACTCCCTGCGGCCGCGGTCGCTCAGCTCACCCAGCCAAATGGCACCCCGGTGCCCACGCCGCGTGACCGCATCACCTGCAACGCGACCAATGACGGTCCGGGAGACGGCCTCGCGCGCATCTTTGCCTGCGAGTGCACGGAGCCAGACGTTTGCAACATCGGCGCGCCGTGTCCGGGTGGCAGCGGCAGCTGCGATGAGGGCAAAAAGGGCAGCTGCGAAGCGCGCATTTGGCACAACCCCAATGACAATGCGTGCGCCGTCACCAACATCGAGGGCATCGATCCCTGGAAACAAGCGGCGGTCGAACCCGAGACCTTCCGTCCCACTTGCGCCTTGGACTTTCGCGTCGTCACGCGCGGTGATGCGCTGTTTCGCAACGTGTTCGGTTGGTACAACGTTACCGATCGCAAGCCGACCTATGACGAGTTGTTCGTCATGCTCGCCTGCGGCGACGAAGCGGGTAAGGAAGTCTCGCTCGATGTGCAGAGCGATCCCCGCTACCGCGGTGGCGACGTCGCGTTTTTCATCGCGACACCCGAGAAGAACGGCAACTGCACCAATGGTGATTGCTGCGCGACGGTCTCGCGCGCCGCGTCTGGTCAAGGCTACGTCTACTACTCCGAGCGCAAATACAATCCAGACAGCGCGGCGACCGGCTCCGTGATCCACCTGTTGGTCTACGACAGCTATCTGACACCTCAGAAGTTCT
>WUUC01239058.1_pt1 | contig 15125 bp, 6 predicted proteins | sample 6278441 | NCBI WGS metagenome assembly WUUC01 (sample SAMN13675441, study PRJNA597444) | soil metagenome | isolation source: soil | place: USA: Washington | collected 2017-10
CGAAGACGCCCTTCGCACCTGGTGAAAAGCTCTCCGCATGATCCGCCTCGACGCAGTCAGTAAGCAGCACGGCTCGCAGATTCTGTTTCTCGAAGCTTCGATGAGCGCCTTTCGCGGCGACAAAGTCGGGCTCGTGGGTCCGAACGGCGCCGGCAAGTCGACCATCTTTCGCTTGATCGTGAAGGAGGAGCAGCCCGACGCCGGGCAGGTCTCGCTCGATCGCGGCATCACGGTCGGCTACTTCAGCCAGAGCACCGGCGAGATGAGCGGGCGCAGCGTGATCGACGAGACGCTCGCGGGCGCCGGCGCGGTCTCGGAAGCGGGCGCCGAGCTCAAGGCGCTCGAGCACGCGATGGCGGACCCCGATCGCGGCGGCGAGCTCGACGCGCTCGTCGACCGCTTCGGTCACGTGCAGGCGCGCTTCGAAGAGCTCGGGGGCTACGAGCTCGAGGCGCGCGGCCGCGAGATCCTGGCGGGCCTGGGCTTTCGCGCCGAGGTCGTCGATGAGGACGTCGCCAAGCTCTCCGGCGGTTGGAAGATGCGCGTCGCGCTCGCGCGCATCCTCTTGATGAAGCCGGACCTCTTGCTGCTCGACGAGCCGACCAACCACTTGGACCTCGAGTCGATCCTGTGGCTCGAGCAGTTCCTGCACGACTTCGAGGGCGCGCTGATCATCACCTCGCACGACCGCGAGCTGCTCAACCGGCTCGTTACGAAGATCGTCGAGATCGATTCGGGCGAGCTGATCTCATACACGGGAAACTACGACTTCTACGAACAGCAACGCGCGATCGCGGCGGCGCAGCAAGAAGCGCAGTTCGCTCGCCAGCAAGCGATGCTGGCCAAGGAAGAGGCGTTCATCGCCAAGTTCAAGGCGCGCGCGAGCCACGCAGCTCAGGTGCAGTCGCGCGTGAAGAAGCTCGACAAGATCGAGCGCGTCGAGCCGCCCAAGACGCGCAAGGTGATCGAGTTCGACTTCCGCCAGCCGCAGCGCTCGGGCGATGACGTGGTGCGCGTCGAGAGCGTCGCCAAGAAGTACGGCGCGCGTACCATCTACGACGGCTTCGATCTGCATATCCGGCGCCGCGAGCGCTGGTGCGTGATGGGCATCAACGGCGCCGGCAAGTCGACGCTGCTCAAGCTGGTCGTGGGCGAGACGACCCCGGATGCCGGCGAGGTGAAGATGGGCGCGAGCGTGAAGCTCGGCTACTTCGCGCAGCACACGATGGAGTTGCTCGACCCGGATCGCAGCGTGATCGAGACGCTGCAGGATGCGTTCTCACAGGCATCGCTCGGTTCGCTGCGGACGCTCGCCGGTGCCTTTGGTTTTTCGGGCGACGATCAGGAGAAGCCTTGTCGCGTGTTGTCGGGCGGTGAGAAGGCGCGCGTCGTGCTCGCGCGCATGCTGTTCGACCCGCCCAACTTCCTCGTGCTCGACGAGCCGACCAACCACTTGGATCTCGCGACCAAGGAGATGTTGATGAAGGCGCTCGCGGGCTTCGAAGGCACGATGCTCTTGGTCTCGCACGACCGAACGTTCCTGCGTTCGCTCACGACGCGCGTGCTCGAGCTGACGGCTGAAGGCCCGCACGTCTATCCGGGCGGGTACGCCGAGTACGTCCGCGAAGCCGGTCGCGAAGCGCCCGTTTAGAAAACACGGGCGCAGCTCAATCAGAGGCTCCTTCCTCACGGACGCGCGAGGAAGAGCCTCTGGAGAGGCGCGCCGCTCCGGGCGCGCGGGTGTTGGGTGAGGTCGCGTCTAGCGGGGACCGCGCGTCCTCAAGGGCGCGCTGCGCTCGCCGAGCGAGAGAGCAAAGAGGGCGTGCGAATGTTGGGTGAGGTCGCGTCTAGCGGGACTTTGCGCGCCCAAGACCATTGATTTTGTGCGAGTGGGGGCCGCTGCGCGCCTGCGGAGGCGGACAGGTGAGGCTGGGGCTTGGGCTACGGGCGCTTGCTTCGTTCAGGCTTGAATATACTGGTCCGTTTTGGCTAGTCAGCGTTGGTCGTATGTCGTGTGCGGTAGGCGCATGGTGTGCGCGCGTATCGCCGTAAGTTGTCGAGCTTCAACAGAAAAGTCTGGCGAGTGCGGTGGGTCGCGTCGCTATTATCGCGACCTCGCTTTGCGTTCATCTGCGTTGTGAACGCGATCAAAACGAGCTCGCCAGGGGTGATTCCATGACTCGTGTTGGCTTCTCCGTCCGCGCTGTTTGTCGTCCTCTCTTCTCTATCGCATGCGCTTTGCTGCTCTTACCGAGCATCACGAGCGCGCAAGCGGTGGAGCAATACGTCGAGTCGGTGCAGGCAGGTCCTGTATCCGTCGACGGTCCCGCGTTCATCGATATCGGGTCTCCTGTCGTGTTCACGGCCGCCGATTTCGAAGATCAAAGCACGGCCTTGATCGAAGACATCGAAGTCGAGATCACCTGGGCGAAGGGCTTTGGGTGCGGCGTCGCGCGCGGCAACGCGGGCCATCAGGAGACGCGCTTCCAGCTCGTGCGGACGGCCGGCCCATCGGCCATCACGCACACGTTGGTCAGCGCGCCCGCGGATTACAGTGGCGCGGCGAACCACACTTCGTTCGTCACCAACACCTTTGCCGACGACGGCACGACGCCGCCGTATCCGGTCTCGCCTTCGCCGACGGTACGGCCGACGGGCGGCCACCGCTTGCGGCCTTCGCAGAACACGTTCTCGTCGAGCTACGAGAACCTCGACCCGCACGCCAGCTGGCAGCTGCAAGCGTCGACGAGCAGCGCGGGCACGTTCAGCGCGTTGTGCGTGGACGGTTGGACGCTGCGCTTGTCGGTTCATCATCCGCTCGCAGCGATCAGCTCGAACGAAACGGTCAACGAAGGCAGCGACCTTTTCGTCAGCATGGGTGAGTCGACCGACGCGAACGACGCGATCACCTCGTACGAGTACAACTGCGGCCCCGGTGCGTTCGGTCCGGAAGGCTTCCGCGACGGCATCGGTGGCGATGGCGACGCCGACGAGGGCGTCTGCTCGTACCTCGACGAGACGAGCGCCACGGGCGTCGACATCACGGCGCGCGTCACGGACGCGGACGGCTATCAAGACACCGACACCACGAACGTCGTGGTCTTGAACGTAGCGCCGGCGATCAGCAGCTTGCCCAACCTGAGCGGACAGCCGCACGCGGAGTACGTCTACGAGTTCAGCGCGTTCGATCCTGGCGTGCTCGACAGCGTGAGCTTCTCCATCGAAGGCTTGCCCGATGACGCACAGCTCTTCCAAGACAGCGTGCCGGGCGAAGGCCACGGCGGCGTCGTCGTTTGGGCCCCGACCTGCGCCGACATCCCCGGCTCGGCGACCACGAACAACGCGTCGCAGCCGTACTTCTACGCGATCACGGCGACCGACAACGACGGTGACTCGACCGAGCAGCTCGTCGAGCTCGTGATCACGGACATAGTCGAGACCGACAGCGTCACGGACGAAGCGGACGGCCTTACGGACTGCTTCGACAACTGCCCGCGCGACTACAACCCGGAGCAGGAGGACTACGACGGCGATGACTTCGACCTCGACGCGTACAACGCGGAGGTCGACGTCTCGAGCACCGGCGGTGACCTGTGTGACGACGACGACGACAACGACTTGGTGCTCGACGAGGACGACTCCTGCTCGCAGGGCGTCTTGAGCTGGACCTCCACTCAAGCGCCGGGCGTCGGAACCGACTGGGACGGCGACGGCTGCCTCGACATCTCGGGCGAGGACGGCGACGACGACAACGATGGCGTCGCCGATGCGATCGACCGCTGCGACCCGATCGCCGACGGTGAGTTCGACCTCGGTTCGACGCAGAGCCAAGTCGGCTGGGAAGGCTTCGACTACGACAGTGACGGCTGCCGCGACGGCTTCGCGGAAGAGACCGACGATGACAACGACGGCGTCGCGAACACGCTCGACGCGTGCGACCCCGACAGCGGCGCCGAGAGCGAGTTCTTCACGTCGAGCGCCACGACCGACCATGACGGCGACGGCTGCCGCGATGCGGGCGAGGACGGCGACGACGACGACGACGGCCGCAGCGACGAGAGCGACGACTGCGATCCGGACAGCGAGACGGCGGACAGCGAGACCGAGTGGGACTCCTTTTCGTCGAGCGAGGACTACGACGGCGATGGTTGCCGCGACCAAGGCCTCATGGGCGAGGACACCGACGACGACAACGACGGCATCGCCGACGACGTCGACCGCTGTGACCCGTCGAGCGGTCAGAGCAGCGAGTTCTTTCCTTCGACCCCCGCGACCGACCATGACGCCGACGGCTGCCGCGATGCAGGCGAAGACGCCGACGACGACAACGACAACCGCAGCGACGAGGCCGACGCGTGCGACCCGGACAGCGAGCTCGCGGACAGCGAGATCAACTGGGACTCGACCTCGACGGGCGACGACTGGGACTCGGATGGCTGCCGCGATAGCGCCGCCGAGGACAACGACGACGACAACGACGGCATGGTCGACGAGCTCGATCGTTGCGACCCCGACGCTAGCGGCGTCGGTGACCCCGCGAGCGCGAGCGATCGCGGCTGGAGCGTGGGCGAAGGTACCGACTACGACAGCGATGGCTGCCGTGACGCTGGTGAAGACCTCGACGACGACAACGATGGTCAAGAAGACGGTGGCGACGCTTGCGATCCGGACAGCGACAACGCCGGCGACCTAGGCTGGACGTCGTCGCCCGAGACCGATCGCGACGACGACGGCTGTCGCGACACGAGCGAGGAAGACCTCGACGACGACAACGACGGCTTGTCCGACGAGAGCGATGACTGCGATCCCGACACGACGGGCGTGGGCACCGGCGACACGGGCTGGACCAGCGGAGCGCTAACCGACCGCGATAGCGACGGCTGCCAGGACACGGGCGAAGACACCGACGACGACAGCGATGGCCGTGGCGACGCGAGTGACGCGTGCGACCCGGACAGCACGGGCGCTGGCACGGGCGAGATCGGCTGGAGCTCAATCGAGGGTGGCGTCGACTACGATAGCGATGGCTGCCGCGATCCCAGCGAGGACCTCGACGACGACAGCGACGGTGAAGAGGACGAGGGCGACGCGTGCGACCCGGATAGCGATGTCGAGAGCACGCTCGGCTGGACCTCCACGCCGGCGACCGACCACGACGACGACGGCTGCAAGGACAGCGGCGACGGCGCGGAGGACGGCGACGACGACAACGACTCGATGTCCGACGAGAGCGACGCGTGCGATCCCGAGAGCGGTCAGGCAAGCAACCTCGACTGGACGTCGACCAACGAAGGCGGCGTGGCCGGCACCGACTGGGACCAGGACGGTTGCCGCGACGCTGGTGAAGACCTCGACGACGACAACGACGGCCAAGCCGACGACGCGGATGCGTGCGACCCCGATAGCGGCCAAGCCAGCGATCTCGGCTGGACGTCGACGCAGGCTCCGAGCTTCGGCACGGACTACGACGATGACGGTTGCCGCGACGTCAGCGACGAAGACACCGACGACGACAATGACGAGGTCGCCGACGGCATCGACCGCTGTGACCCCGATCCGCGGGTCGACTTCGATGACCCGGACCTCGGCGCCACCGTCAGCGTGATCAACTGGGACGCGCTGCCGGGCACGACCGAGAAGGACCACGACGGCGACGGCTGTTACGACCTCGACACCGAGGACACGGACGACGACAACGACACGGTGCAGGACGGCGCAGACACCTGCCCCGTCGGTGACGTGGGTTGGACCGGGCCGGACTACGACAGCGACGGCTGCAACGACAGCAACGACTCTGAAGAGCTCGACGACGACAACGACGGCATCTTGAACGGTCCGGATGAGTGCGAGCAGGGCATCCTCACCACGCCGCGCTGGGTGTCTGCGATCGGCACCGATCTCGATCGGGACGGCTGCCGCGACGAGCAGATGGGGGCGTACCCGCCCGAAGACTCCGATGACGACAACGACGGCATCGGCGACGAAGGCGACCTCTGCGATCCGGACAGCTTGCCCGGCAACGCAGACACGGGTTGGACCTCGAACGCGACGACCGACCGCGATGGCGACGGCTGCCGCGACGCGGGCGAGGACAGCGACGACGACGGTGACAACCGCTCGGATGCCGCCGACCAGTGCGATGGCGCCACCAGCGCGACGGACTGGGATTCGCTCGACGGCGACCTCGACCACGACGCGGATGGTTGCCGCGACTTGGACGAGGATGGCGACGACGACAACGACGCGATCCTCGACGGTCCGGACGATTGCCCCGCCGGCACGATCGGCTGGAGCTCGACGCCTTCGACCGACCACGATGCCGACGGCTGCAAGGACTCGGGCACCGGCGTCGAGGACCCGAACGACGACAACGATTCGTTCGACGACCTCGCAGACCTGTGCGCGCTCGGCATCGTCGGTTGGGAATCGACCGCGAGCACCGACTACGACAGCGATGGCTGCCGTGACTCGGACGAGGACACCGACGACGACAACGATGGCCGCACCGATGGCGTCGACCGCTGCGATCCGGACGCGACCGGTCCCGCGGAGGACACCGGCGCTGTAGCCAGCCAGCTCGGCTGGACGAGCGGCGGGGGCACGGACTACGACAGCGACGGCTGCCGCGACGGCACCGCCGAAGAGACCGACCGCGACAACGACGGGCTCATCGGCCTCGCCGACGAGTGCCCTGGCGGTGACACCGGTTGGGTGAGCAGCCCGGCGACGGACCTCGATGGCGACGGCTGCCGCGACGCCGGTGAGGACGGCGACGACGACGGTGACGGCGTGCTCGACGGTCCGGACAGCTGCGAGCGCGGCGAGACGGACTGGACCAGCGAGTCCAGCACCGACGCCGATGGCGACGGCTGCCGCGACAGCGACGAGGACACCGACGACGACGCGGACGGCATCGCGGACACTACGGACAACTGTCCGATCGTTCCGAACCCGACCCAGGCCGATGAAGACGGCGACGAGATCGGCGACGCCTGTGACGGCGACCTCGACGGCGACCTCGTCCCCGACGACGACGACAATTGTCCGAGCGCGGCGAACGCCGACCAGACCGACACCGACGGCGACGAAGTAGGCGATGCGTGCGACGCCAACGACGACGACGACGAGCTGCCGGACTCCGAGGACAACTGTGACCTGATCGGCAACGACGACCAGGCCGACCTCGATGAGGACACGATCGGTGACGCCTGCGACGACGATGTCGACGGCGACGGCTTGAGCGCAGAGCAGGAGGAAATGCTGCTCCTCGACGACACCGATCCGGACGTCGACAACGACTTCATCCCGGACGGCGTCGAAGTCGGTGAAGACGCGGAGAACCCGCTCGACACGGACGCCGACGCGGACGTCGATGAGCTGATCGACGCGCTCGACGACGACTCCGACAACGACACCTACCTCGACGACGAGGAAGCGGGCGACGAGGACCTCGAGACCGAGCCGGTCGACACCGACGAGGACGAGACCCCGGACTACCGCGACAGCGACTCCGACAACGACGAGGTCGACGACGTCGAAGACAACTGCCGCCTGATCGAGAACACCGATCAAGCGAACAGCGATGACGACGCCTTCGGCGACGCGTGCGATGACGACAGCGATGGCGACGGGTACTCCGACTCAGCCGAGGTCGGCATCGGGACCAACCCATTCAATGTCGACAGCGACGACGACTTCATCCCGGACAGCATCGAGATCGGGCCGATCGGCGCGCCGACCAATACGGACGGCGATGACCTCATCGACGCGCTCGACGACGACTCCGACAACGACAGCGTCAGCGACGCGATCGAAGCCGGCGACGAGGATCTCGAGACGCTCCCGGCGAACACCGACGGCACCCAGCCGCCGACGCCGCCGGACCGCGCGGACTACCGCGACTTCGACTCGGACAACGACCTCGACGGCGACGCGGTCGACAACTGCCGCACGGTCGCGAACCCGAGCCAGGCCGACAACGACGAGGAAGATGGTCTCGATAGCCTCGGCGACGCCTGCGATCCGGACGACGACAACGACGGAGTCCTGGACGAGGCGACGGACGAAGAGGACGCGGACAACTGCCAGTTCGTGGCCAACGTCGACCAGACCAACACCGACTTCGGAATCGAGGCCGGCGACCTGTTGGGTGACGCGTGCGACACCGACGACGACGCTGACGGCGAGATCGACCCCGAGGACAACTGCTCGCTGATCGCCAACCCCGATCAGACGAACACCGACCGGGCGCTCGAGCGCGAGAACGAAGCGGAAGAGCTCGGCGACGTCTGCGACGACGACGACGACGGCGATGGCACCTCGGACGAGGCCGACAACTGTCAGCTCGTCTTCAACGAGGACCAGACGAACACCGACGAGGACGACGACGGCGGCGACGAGTGCGACGCCGACGACGACAACGACGAAGTCGGCGACGAGAGCGATAACTGCTCACTCGTCGAGAACACCGACCAGCTCAACACCGACGAAGACCTCGTGGGTGGTGACGAGCTGGGCGACGTCTGCGACGACGACGACGACGCCGATGGCATCGACGACGACGCGCCGGACAACTGCCCGCTCGTCGCGAACCCCGGTCAAGAGAACGTCGACGAGGACGCCCAAGGCGATGTCTGCGACACGGACGCGGACAACGACACCGTCATGGACGCCAACGACAACTGCCCGCTGGTCGCCAACGCGGACCAGACGGACACCGACGAGGACGAAGACGGCGACGCGTGCGACGCCGACGACGACAACGACGGTGACCTCGACGGCGTCGACAACTGCGTGCTCGTTGCGAACGAAGCCCAGACCAACAACGACGACGACGCCGCGGGTGACGCGTGCGACGCCGACGATGACGGTGACGGGGTCGAGGACGACGAGGACAACTGCGTGCTCGTCTCCAATGAAGGCCAGACCAACACCGACGACGAAGGCGAAGGCGATGCCTGCGACGCCGACGACGACGGCGACGGCATCAACGACGACGACGACAACTGCGACCTCACCGAGAACGCAGGCCAAGCCGATGCCGACGACGACGACGCGGGTGACGCGTGCGACGCCGACGACGACGGCGACGGTGTCGACGACGACGAGGACAACTGCCCGACCAACGCCAACGCGGATCAGCGCGACGAGGACGGCGACGGCCGCGGCGCAGCCTGCGACGCGAACGATGGCGTGGGCAGCGACGAGGACGCCGGCGACGGCGACGGCGATGGCGACGGCGATGGTGACGGCGATGGCGACGGTGACCGCGACGCGGGCCCGGAGCAGATCGAGTGCAACCTCGAGAGCCTGTTCGCCGCAGCCAACGCCGAGCAGCCCGAGACGCTCTCGCGCGAGACCATCGTCGCGGCCTTGGCCGAGGCGGGGATCGTGATCCCGGAGGACCCGACGCTGGCGCAGATACGGTCGGCCTTCGAGGACGCGAACATCGAAGCCCCTGCGAGCTGCGACCTCGAGCTGTTGCTCGACGGCGTGTTGCTCGCGGACGGCGGTGGCATCATCGACGACGACGAAGGCTGCTCGTGCCGCACGGTAGGCGCGCCGAAGAGCCCGAACGCGCTCGGTGCTGCGCTCTTCAGCGGCCTGCTCTTGATGCTCGCGGTGCGGCGCCGCCGCCGCTCGTAAGCCTGACTCGATAGCGCCGCGTCGTTAGACGCTGCGCACCTACGCAAAGCATCTCGGGCGGCCAGGCGAAAGCCTCGGCCGCCCGAAGTGCGTTTGTCGCAATCGGCCCTCGGCTTGGCCGTTTGCGCTCGCGCGCTCCGTCACACGTCGGCGTTCCCCGAACACGCGCGCGCGCTCGCCTTGCGTGTGCGAGCACGCAATTGTAGGCACGAACGATCTCGGCGGCCGTCCATGCTGCGCCGTTGCGCTCCGCGTCGCGCGCTCGGTTGGTCCGAGGTTGGGGGTGGTTCGTGCACGAAAACTCGATTTCGAAGTGCTGTGCTCTGCTCTTTTGGCTGAGCGCTGCGACCTGCGGCGCTGTGGCCTGCGATGGCGACACCTCCGGTCGCGAGATCAACCTGCCTCGCGGCCCGCATCAGAACAGCGTCGGCTGCACGGATATGGATGCCGACGGCATCGCCGACGGCGCAGAGCGCATGGACGACCCTGATGGGGATGGCGTAGCGAGCTTCCAAGACCTCGACTCCGACGGCGATGGGCTCGATGACGACACCGAGCGCGCCGCGCCGCCGTGCACCAACCCGCGCGATACCGACGTCGACGGCAAGCCAGACTTCCTCGACCTCGACAGCGACAACGACGGCGTGCCGGATGCGCAGAGCGATCGAGTGACCGATACGGACGGTGACGGCCTACCGAACGGCCGCGACGCCGACGACGATGGAGACAACGTCGTCGACTCGATCGAGATCGGCGCTGACCCCGCGGCTCCGCGCGACAGCGACGGCGACGGCCTTCCGAATTACCTCGACCCTGACAGCGACGGCGACGGCGTACACGACTCGCCCGCGACCTTGAGCGACATCGACATGGACGGTGTCGAGGACTACTTGGACGACGACGCCGACGGCGACGGGCTGCTCGACACGCTCGAGATCGGTGCCGATCCGCTCGCGCCGCGCAACACCGACGGCGATCAAGTCGTCGACTGGCTCGATGCCGACAGCGATGGCGATGGGCTTGCCGACGGGCGCGAGGACAGCGATCGCGACGGCGTCGTCGATGCAGGCGAGAGCTCGCCCATCTTGAGCGACACCGACGGCGATGGCGCCGACGACTTGGTCGAGCACGCGGCGGCGACCGATCCCGCGGACCCGACGAAGAACCCCGCCGTCGACGGCAACTTCGTCTTCATCGTGCCGTTCGAGGCTGCGCCGATGCCCGCAGAAGCGACGCTCGACTTCGCGACGTCGATCCACCGCGCGGACGTCGTCTTCTCGATGGATACGACGGGCTCGATGGGCTCCGCGCTCGAAGCGCTGCGCACGAACCTCAGCGCGCAGATCGTCCCGGCCCTGGTCGAGCAGATCCCCGACCTCGGCCTTGCGATCTCTTCGTACGAAGACTTTCCAGTCGACGGCTTCGGTGGCGGTGGCGACTTGCCGTTCAGGCTCGCGACTCCAGTCACGCTCGACGTGATGGAGGCGCAGGCGGGCCTCGCCACGCTCTTCATCGGCTCGGGTGGCGACGGCCCCGAGTCCGGCATCGAGGCGCTCTATCAAATCGCGACCGGCGCAGGTGTCAGCTGGACCGGCTTCGCGCCCGGCTCGGTCACGCCGTTCGAGATGGGCTTTCGCGAAGGCGCGCTGCCGATCGTCATTCAGATCACCGACGCCGAGAACCACTCGGCCGCGACGTACCTCACTGCGGTGCCCGAAGCCGCGTCGCGCCAAGCTGCCCAGGATGCGCTGGCGGCGATCAGCGCCAAGGTGATCAACGTCAACGTCGGTCAATCGCCGGTCGCTCTCTCGGATGCGCTCGAGCTGGTGACCGAGTCGGGCGCGGTCGTGCCACCGGCTGCGTTCGGGGTGACGGGCATGTGCCTGACCGGCCTTGCCGGTGCAGCCACGCCGCCCAACGCCGCCGGCGAGTGCCCGCTCTTGTTCCACGTCGCGTTCGATGGCTCGGGCCTGGGCAACTCGATCGTCGACGCGGTGCAAGCGCTCGCCGGTTTTGCGAACCTCGACATCGACGCGCGCCCGGCCAACGAAGATGGCAACGTCGATGCCGCGGGTACGCCTGTCGATCCGCTCGCCGCGTTCCTCGAGAGCGTGCAGCCCAACGCCAACCCCGACGCGGCGACCGGCTGCACCAAGGGCTTCGCGATCGAAGATCGGCTCGCTAGCGATGGCGTCGAAGACACGTTCGTCGACGTGAGCGGCAATGCGCGCGTGTGCTTCGACGTGTTGCCCAAGATGAACACGACCGTCATGCCCAGCGCCGAGCCGCAGCTCTTTCGAGCGCGAATCGACGTCTACGGCGACAACATCACCCAGCTCGACTCGCGCCAGGTGTGGTTCGTCGTGCCGCCCAAGCCGCCCGAGCCCGGCGTGTGCGCGGGCCTCGACGCTTGCTAGAGATGAACCTTCGCCGCTAGCTCGACTTGGTCGGCTCGGGCTTGTGCTCGCGCTCGATGAACCCAGTGTCGATGCGCACTGCGGCGAAGGCATCCGTGCCGACCAGCCAGCGCAGGAACGCGAGGTTGGTCTTGATGCCTTCGATACGGTACTCGGAGAGCGCGCGTGACAAGCGCGCGATGGCGTGGGCGCGGGTTGGTCCCCACGCGATCAACTTGGCGATCATGCCGTCGTAGTACGGCGTGATCTCGTTGCCGGCCTCGAACGCGCGGTCTTCGCGGATCCAAGGCCCGCTCGGGAACTGCGCCGCGGTGATGCGGCCCGGGCTCGGCATGAACTTCTTCTGCGGGTCTTCGGCGTAGATGCGCGCTTCGATGGCAGCGAACGGGAAGGCGACGTCGCTCTGCGCGAACGAGAGCCGCTCGCCGCCCGCGATGCGCAGCTGCTCGCAGACGAGGTCGATGCCCGTCGCCGCTTCGGTCACGCAGTGCTCGACCTGAATGCGCGTGTTGACCTCGAGCACGTAGAAGGCGTCTTTGCCGTCGAACAAGAACTCGACGGTGCCCGCGTTGACGTAGCCCGCCGCGCGCGCCGCGCGCACCGCCAGCTCGCGCACGTGAGCATGCAGCGCGTCGGACAGGCCCGGCGCCGGCGCTTCTTCGATCACCTTTTGATGGCGGCGCTGCAGCGAGCAGTCGCGATCGCCTACGTGCACGACGTTGCCGTGCGCGTCGGCCATGATCTGCACTTCGATGTGGCGAGCGCCTTCGATCAGCTTCTCCACGTAGACGTCGGAGTCGCCAAACGCTTGGCCTGCTTCGCGGCGCGAGGTCTCGAGCGCTTTTGCGAGGTCCTCGGGCTTTCTCACGATGCGCATCCCGCGCCCGCCACCGCCGCCCGAAGGCTTCACGAGCACCGGGTAGCCGATGCGCTCGGCGGCCTGCGCGCACGCTTCGAGGTCGAGCGCCGCGCTCGTGCCGGGCACGATCGGGACGCCGGCTTCGGCCATCAACGCGCGCGTGCCGAGCTTGCTGCCCAGCGCTTCGATCACCGCGGGCGCGGGCCCCACGAACGTGATGCCGGCGGCTTCGCAGGCGCGCGCGAGCGCCGCGTTCTCGGAGAGAAAGCCGTAGCCCGGGTGCAGCGCGTCGGCGCCGGTGCGCTGCGCCGCCTCGATCAGGCGCTCGATGGCCAAGTAGCTTTCCTTGGCGGGGGCAGGACCGATCGCGACGGCTTCGTCGGCGGCTCGCACGAACGGCAGCGCGGCGTCCGCCTCCGAGTACACCGCCACCGAGGCGAGCCCGAGGTCGCGGCAGGCACGCACGACGCGCAGGGCGATCTCTCCGCGGTTTGCGACTAAGACCTTGCGCAGCATGGGGGCTCCTGGCCTCTAGAAGGACCCGTGGACGCGCAGCGTGGGTGCGAGCGCGGCGCGGTTCAGCTCATACGCCTCGAGCTGGTTTTTCAGGTGGTAGTGCCGCGAGCGCAGCGCGGAGAGCTCCTCGTGCTCGAGCCTCAGCCAGACGAGGCCGAGGCTTCCGACCGTCGCGCCACCCACCACCAGCCAGCTCGGCCAAAACGGTCCCGAACAGGACGCGTCGCACGCGATCGCCCGCTCGATGCCCAGCACCGAGCCGACGACCAGCGCGGCGGCTCCGATCGCGAACACCGACCAGGGCAGCACGAGATTGACGTCGTCGCGCTCGCGCTCGACCGCGAGCAGCCGGCCGCGCAAGGAGGCGAGCTGCGCGCGCTCCACGCTGGGGCTCAGCACGAGCGGCGGCGCGAGCGTGGTTTTGGTGGAGGCAAGCGCCGCGGGCTGGGCCGCGGCCGAATCAAGCGCCGCGGGCTGGGCCGCGGCCGAATCAAGCGCCGCGGGCTGGGCCGCGGCCGAGTCGAGCGCCGCAGGCGGCTCGGTTGTCGCGGCGGGCTGCGCTGGCGAAGCCGGCGCGTCTGCGGAGACTGGAGCGTCCTTCGCTACCGCTTGCGCTGCGTCGCCCTGCGCTCGAGCCGACTCCAAGACGACGCTCGCCAGAAGGGCCGTGCTCACCCACGCGAGAACGCATGCATGCACACACCGCGTACGCGCCATCGCCATCGTGCCGCGGATGGTACACGCGCCTGACAGCTTCGCCGCGGCGCGAACGCGCGCCCTCGCGCGGAAACCGTGGCGCGACGCGGAATCCGCGCCCGTGCGACGTGCGTTGCTCGGTGAAGACACGGATTTGGCGCTCGATCCGGCGCTCTTCGCGCGCGGCGCGGATGCCGTTTCAACGGCACGGAAGCTGCTGAAGCGCAGACCGAACCGGACGACCAGCCCGGAGGAATAGCGGCATGGCCATCACGCTCGACGCAGCAACCTTCGATCACGTGCAACCCGTGTTGCTGGGCTTCGCGCGCCGCGCAGTGCGCGACGACGACCTGGCGGCGGACCTCGTACAGGAGACGTGGGCCGCTACGGCCAAGCACCTCCACACGTACGATGGGCGCGCGAGCCTGCGCAGCTGGATGGTCGGCATCCTCAAGCACAAGCTGGTCGACCACTTCCGGCGCACCTCGCGCGAGCGCCCGCTCGACGACTCGGGCGACCCTGCGGCCCCCGAACAGGATCGCGACGCGCACCTCGATCGCGAGCGCGCGCTCGAGCACGTGCGGCGCGAGCTCGACCAGCTGCCGCCGCTTCAACGGCGCGCGGTCGAGCTGTGCGACGTGCAAGGCATGGATCGCGACGCGGCCGCCGATGCGCTCGGCGTCGAGCGCGGCCACCTGCGCGTCCTTCTGCACCGCGGCCGGAACAAGCTGAAGGCTGCGCTCGAGGCCAGCGGAATCACCGCCGTCCCCGGCACTCGCTAGCCAACAACCAAGTTTTGCTACCGACCGCTCGGCCATCCCCCCAGGCCGGGCGGTCTTTCTTTTTAATCATCGGGAGCGCGTGCGCCGCGCTCCCGCCCCGTCGGCAAAGCCGCCAGGGACCCCACCCTCACCACGAGGTTCGCGGCTCGCACTGGCATGCGAGCCACGGCAAGCCGCTCGCTTCGCTCATCGGCTTGGAGCGCGGCTCGC
>WUUC01163639.1_pt1 | contig 15124 bp, 14 predicted proteins | sample 6278441 | NCBI WGS metagenome assembly WUUC01 (sample SAMN13675441, study PRJNA597444) | soil metagenome | isolation source: soil | place: USA: Washington | collected 2017-10
ACTCGAACCAGCACGACTAAAAAGTCAAGAGATTTTAAGTCTCTCGTGTCTACCATTTCACCAAGTAGGTAAAAAAATTAATAAATAACTAACGAAATAAACTTTCTTTTTTTATATTTGAAAAAATTTCTGTTTCCCACTTATCTCCGTTAGACAACAATTTTTGTTTGTTATATAATAATTCATCATGTGTTAATGATGAATATTCAAAATTTGGTCCTTCTACTATTGCATCAACTGGGCATGCTTCTTGACGAAGACCACAATATATACATTTTGTCATATCGATATCATATCTGTCTGTTTGTCTACTACCATTTTTCCTCATACTTGCATCAATCGTAATTGCAAGTGCAGGGCATATTACTTCACATAATTTACATGCTATACACCTTTCCTCACCAGTTCTATATCTACGTAATGCATGCTCTCCTCTAAATCTAGAACTTATTGGTCCTTTTTCAAAAGGATAATTAAGTGTAGCTTTTCGATCAAAGATATTTTTAAATCCAAAAAACATACCTCTTAACATTTCAAATAAAAATAAAATTTTCATTTGCTTATAAAAAAATTTTCTCATCATTTCATAGTATTTTGTAAATATAAATGTAATCAAATATTTATATATAATTTATTATATCATTATTATATTTTCTTATTAATATATTACTTCTATATATAAATTATTTGTTTTTTTATTTAAAAAATCAATAGTATTATTACCTAATAAATTAATTCCACTTACTAAAGATTTATGAGTAATTATTTCAAATTGTTCTCGGGATCTTTTATCTATATGTGGTGATCGTAATAATGTAATTTTTCTACCTTTATTTGGTAATTTACTAATTTTAAAATTATTATCATTTAATAATTTTAAATTTAATAAATAAATAAAATAAATAAAATAAAAATAAATAGTAATAAAATAATTTCTATTTGATTTTTTAAAACTATTATTATCATTTTTTTCTAAAAAATGATAATAATTATGTAATAATTTATTATCAGAAAATAATATATTATTTTTTAAAAATATATATTTTCTATTTATATTAATAATATTATTTATATTTATATAATCTCTTATAATATAAACATATAATAATTTAAATAAATAATAATTTTTAAATAAATTATTTGAGAATTTATACAATAAATTATAATTCATTTTTAATAAATTATTAACTAATTTAAATTCTTCATTTTTATAAAAAGATTTAACAATTAAATTTAAGTTTAAATTTAATTTTTTGTTCCAAATTTTCTTTCGTTTCAAACTCAATTCAAAAAAAAAAAGAATTAATTTAAATTTATTTACATTAGGCTGAAAAATATTATTATTCATTTTAAATTACAAATTATTTTTAAATTATTTTTTTTTTAAATATTGAAAACGTACTAAAATTGAATCAATATCATATATTCCATAAAAAAAACTACGTTTTTTTGTGAATAAATAAAAAAATTCTAATAAAGATTTAAATTTTACTAATAATGAAGAGTAAGAATCTTTATAAAAAATTAATTGTTCTACATTATTAACAAACCAATTCATATGAGATAATAATACTTTTTGTTTTAATTTCATCTCTAAACTTAATAAAGGTAATAATTTTTTTAAAAAAAAAAAATAACCTAAAAAAAAAAAAAATAAAAATTGTAATTGACTTACTACTATAAAAATATCAATTTGTGGCATATAAAGAAAAGAAGTAAAAAAAGGTAATCAGATTTAATTTTGATATTTTTTTTTAGGGCCCTAAAAAAAAATATTACAATTTTAAAAATTATATATTTCCAACTAATAATTTATATTTTAAATTTTTATTATTTAATCTAATAATTTCTTTGTACATTTTTAATTTAGTTTCTAAATGATGTAATCTTAATAATTGTAATTTTTTTAAATAATTATAATGATTAATTATTAATAATTTTTCTATTTTTTGCAATTTAATAAATAAATTTTTTTTTAAAACTTTTACTAATTTATAAAAGTTAGCTACTTTTAATTCATTTAAACGTATATAAGATTTATGCCAATTAGCTAATATTATATAAAAACGAACTGTTTCAATCCATTTTAAATTATCTAAATGAATTGATTTTAAATTTATTGAAGAAAATGCATAAAAAGAAGAAACAATAAAGAAAAATGAAAAAAATAAAATGAATGATTCAGATTGAAATAATAAAAAAAAATTTGTAAAATTTAATAATATAAAAAATAAAAATAAGAATTTCATGTATATTATTTATAAGTAAAAAATGCAATCAAAAATTAATATAATTTATATTTTTTTAATATATAATTGATATATATATATTAATAAAAATGTAATCAATGATTATTTAATAATGGTATTTTATATATTAATATAATAATAATATTTATATATTATATATATATTAAAATAAAATTAAAAAAACAATCATTATTGTAAATAATGCAATAGCTTCAGTTAAAGCGAAACCAAAAATAGCATAATTAAATAATTGTTTACTAATTGATGGATTTCTTGAAACTCCTTCTAATGAACTTGAAAAAATTGATCCAATACCTACACCAACACCACCAGGTGCAATTGTTGCTAAACCAGCTCCTATCATTTTAAATTCTGTGATCATAACAAAAAAAAAAATTATGTTTCAATCATCTAATATATTTATAGCATAAATATATATAAACAAAATATTGAATCTTTAAAAAAGGCTAATACATTAATAATGTTTAATTAACAAAAATTAATAAATATATTAACTTATTACATGAAATTAGCACATGATACAATTTCGATTAATTCAGTAGTAATATATTCTTGTCTTGCTCTGTGATATTTTAAAGTTAAGATATCAATTAATTTACCCGCATTTTTTTTTGCGTTATCCATTGCAACAATTCTAGCTCCTAATGAACTATATTCATTTTCTTCAAATGCATCCATTAATAATAAAGCAACTCCAAAATAATAAAGATCTTCTATATAATTTGAATAATCTTTATTATCTAATATTACTCTATGAAAAATAGATTCTGTTAATGCAGCATTTTCTATTAAAATATTTAAAAATTCAGTAAATGAACAAATTTCATAACAAGAAGTTTCCTGTTTAAAAACTGTTATAAATCTATTAAATACTACAAAATATCTATCTCCATTTAATTGTACTAATTTTTCAACTAAAATAGAAAAACTAAAAATAGAGAAAGAAGCTACATCTTTATTAAATTTTTCGATATGTTTAATTATATATCCTGGATAATGTGCTAAAAAATAATACTTTCCTCTTTTACCTGTAGTAAAAATTCTAACATTATTATTAGAATCTTCTAAAGTATCAATTAATTGCGATGTAGCATTAAAAATCTCATTATTATGAGGACCACAACAATTTTTATCTATATTGATAGGCATAACAATACATTGCATATTAACACATTCGGAATAATGTTCTATATTAAAAAATGTTAAAAATGGTGTAATTGCAATAAATCTGCTATTGATTATATCTTTTAATTCTGAAATATTTGATAACGCAACCATTTGAATAGATTTAGTAATATCTCTAAACTTTTCATATGCTTGAACTTTTTTTTTTAGTGCTTTAGGATTTCCCATTTTTTTAATATGATAAATAAAAAGTAATCAAAATAAAAATATACATATTAATTTAAAAAAGAATAATTATTTAATTGTCCCTTTTTGTAACAATTAATAAATAATATAAAAAAAAACGCTGTAATTATAAATGAATTATCATTACTTGGAATAGGATAAGTATAATATTTACTTCTTGCATCTGTATCAATTGCACCAACTACTGGAATTTTTAAAGAATTACATTCTTTAATTGGTGTAATCATCTTATTTGAATTCATAATTATCGCTACTTCAGGTACAATATTTAAATTTTTAAAAAAACAATAAAAAATAAAAAATCTCCAATATTTATTTATTATTTTTAAATGTTTAGACCATCGTACTCCTGCTTCTCTAGTTTGAAAAGAAAAAAATATCATTTTAAATAAAAGAAATGTAAAAGTAAAATAATATCTAACTCCTTTTTTTTCTGGAAATAAATCAATTAATATATCTAATGCTTGCATATGAAAATTAGAAAGTAATCCATGTTTCCAAGAATTAAATACAAAAGAATGATTATTTTTATATAAATGATAAATAAAAAAACTAACAATTCTTTTATCTAAAGAAGAAATATTAGTATAATAAAAAAATAAATAGCTATTTCTAGTTCCTAAATATTTCAAAAAATTACAAGCTTTTTTTAGGAAAAACACAGTTACTTGTAAATTTATAATATGTAAATTATTACGTATACCAGAAATAAAAAAAGAATTCATTGGATACACTTTATTCTTCTGTTCTCCAATATGTACTCCAAGTTCAAATAAAAAATTAGTTAAATATAAATTCATATTAATAAATATTTGAATTAAAAATATAATGGTTTCTAGCTAATTGATTATATTGTTTCTTAGTTGAATAACCACGTTTATAATTTGTTAAAAATATAGATCCAAGCATTGCAATTAATAAATTCAAACCAGCCAACATTAATTGTACTGGATAATATTCATATAACATTATTCCTAATGATTCTACTGTGAAAAATCGAAAAGATTCATCAGATTTTAATAATAATAAATTATATATATAATTTATATTTATAGTAGATACAAATATATCATTTGTTTCAAAAATTAATAAATAATTATAACACAAACTTAAAAAAATTTCAAAAAATAATAAGATTAAAATAAATACTCCTATTGTCAAATAAGTTAATTTATCTGTTTCTATTTTTTGAATATTAAGCATCATTACAATAAATAAAAATAATACTGCAATTGCACCAACATAAATAATTAAAAAAATAAATCCAAAAAAGTCAATTCCAAGTAATATGAATATTATAGAAGCAAAAAAAAAAACAGAAATTAAAAAAAGCACCGAATTAATTGGATTTAATACTGAAATCATCATAATTGCCGAATAAATTATAAATATATATAAATAAAAAATTAAATATGTAAACATATTACTATAATAATAATTTTCAAGTGATCAAGTAATTAATTATATTAATTAAATAATGAGTATATAAATAAGAATATAAATAATAAAAAAAATAGGCATTTTCCACAGCCCAGCACAACTGAAATAAGATTTTAAAAATTCACTTTCAGAGATTCCTTTCAACCAAGCAACTAAATTAGCAATATCAGTCAACCATACTCTAAATTTAATATATTTCCAAAAATAATACCAAACAATTGCATAGAAAACATATTCAACTGCTTCAAATAAATCAAATTTATATTTTTCATCTGCATAATCACATGCATCCAACCAAAACTTAATAGCATAATACTTAGGTAAATAAATAGTATAATAAAAAAAAAGATTAAATGGCACATTCAATAATACATAAAAATTATAATAAAATGAAAAATAAAACTTATAAAATTTTAAATAATTTTCTGCACTAAATAATAAAACATAAAAAAATTGTGTTAATATATTAATAATTGGTACTAATATATACTTATCAAAAATATAAAAGTAATAAAAAAATTCATCATAAAAATAAGTAAACTTAACAATCCATTTAGTCTCTAGCAATTTATTTAATTTGTACACAAATTTTTGTTCTTGTATTCTATAAAAATCAAGTTCATTTATAGTACTATGAAAATTTTTAATAGACTGAGAAATTGAATCAATTTTATTATTAAAATTTAATATTTTATAAAATATATAACAAATTATTTTTGAAATAAAAGCTAAAAAAAAAAACACAATTACTACTTTAGTAGAAAAAGGATCATGTACGAAACCTTCATAAAAAAGATTATAAATATAATATTTCAAATCATAAAAAATATCAGGTAAATCTTCTAAAAGAAATCGACGTTTACGATATTCTTGTATAGCAAAAAAACTTGTTCCGTTTTTTAATTCTACCCAAGAATGTTGGTAAAATCGTTCTCCCCATCTTGGTGCAATTGCCCAATCAACAACGATTGTTCCCTTATCCATATAAGCACTATTATATCGAATTTCATATGCTATATCTCGTACATTATATAAATTAAAAACTCCTCTTTGGAACCTAGAATGTGCATAATCAAAACCCATATTAACATCTACATTATTAGGATTTAATTGTTTCCTGTATTGATTATCTGCGTTATATACATTTCCCTTAACACGCGAATAAAAATATCTAAAGTAGATTTTAACTATTTCAACACAATCACTAAATGTAAAATTATCTTTAACATATGTAAATAAACCTATTAAATACTCTATGAATTCTTTTACATAATGATATTTACCCTTCCATCGCAACCAACGACGACCCTTAGCATCTTTGAATACATAATAAGGCAATGTAAAACGAGTTTCTTGCCATAACATAATCATATGATTATAATTAAATATTTGAGGAAAATGTATATTATCTTGTATTTTAAAATAAATACCATTTCCTATATCTACAATACGATCTCTATAACCTTTAATAAAATCAATATCTGTAAAAAATTTTTTTATAAAATTCATTAATTTCTTAAAATGAAATTAATCAATGTAATCAAAATTATTATTTATTTATTATATAATAAAATATAATACATATAATTAAAAGTTTAACTTCTCTCCTTTTAAATAAAAAGAATAGTCTAAAATTATTCTAAAATACGAATAATATGGATATTCTGCTTGGCCAGTGTTATAATTTAACACATATATAGAAATATATAATAATATCCAAATGATATCTACAAAATGCCAATATATTAAAGCTAAACCATAACCTAAGTTACGTTCTTGACTAAAATGATAATAATATAAACGATCATGTTGAAAATTTAAAAGTAACATTCCAACAATAACATGTAATCCATGAAAACCTGTTAATAAATAAAAAGCAGAACCAAACACACTATCAGAAATATCAAATAATAAATGCATATATTCTTCAAGTTGCATAACCAAAAATAAATAACCAAACAAAATACAAAAAATAGAATAAAACATTGCTAGATGCCAATCTTTCATCTTCATCCAATAATGAGCACAATTACCAATATAACCAGAAGCAATAAGAATCAATGTAGCAATTAACGGTTTTTTATACCATATTGCCATTTCTAATCCATAAGGTACTGATCTATTTCCTAAAAATGCAGAAGGATGAAAAAAACGATCAAAATATGTCCAAAAAAAACCAGAAAATAATAAAGTTTCTGAAACTAAAAATAATATAAACCCAGCTGCAAGAGTTTTTCTTACTTTTCTATTATATTTACCAAAAACCATAGATTCTTTTAACATGTCATTAAACCAACCAAAAATATTATATGTTAACAAAATAAAAGAAATTACAACAATATATCCTGTAAAATCATATTTATTTATATATAATACACCATAAAATAAAAATAAAAATATAAATCCACATGCATAAAATGGCCAACGAGTATAAGGAACATCATTATAATAATGAAAAAATCTTCTCTCATTAGTAAATATTACATCTTGATTGATATATTTTTCCATATTATTTCGATCTTTTTCATTCTTAAAATAATTAAATATCTTTTCTTTTTTTAAATTCATTTCTATTATTAAATTAATAAGGTAATCAAACAGGCTATTTTTATTTAAATGAGGATAGAGAAGGATTTGAACCTTCGCTTAGAAATTCTAAACTTGTGTTCCAAACAAGCACATTTGACCACTCTGTCATCTATCACTCTACTAAATAAAAATAATCACTTTAGATTAAATGTTCTGAAGTGGACTTGAACCACTGACACGAGGATTTTCAGTCCTACGCTCTACCAACTGAGCTACCAGAACAAACTGCGATTTGTTATAAACACATAAATAAATAATTTTTATTAAATATACTAATAATTATAATATATATTCATATTTAGTAAAATTTTTAAAAAAATTATTTTTTGATTGTTGTAATAGTAATGAACATTTCTGAAGTGTTTCTGAATATATACTTACATTATCTGTTTTATAATAATCGATAATATAATCTGAATAATAATTATAACTAATCTTATGATTTTTATTTAAATTTTTAACATCAATATCTACTATTTTAAAATAACTATGAACATTATATAACGGAAAAAAAATATTAAATTTGGAATTATATAATTTCTGAATATAAATAGATGCAACAAATAAATATTTTGTTGGAATATTTTTTAATAACTCATCGTAAGATAATAAATATTTATCAATATTCAAAAACAAAGAAAAAACACTATAAAAATTATTAGTTAAAGATATAGCTTGCGATGTAGATTGTACATAACCTAAATTATTACTAAATAATAATTTAGATTCAAAAAATGAAGTACTTGGTATTAAAAAAGTTGTATATTTTTTAATTTCTTCATTAATATTAGTTCCATGAAAAATTAATTCATCTGCATTTGAATAATTTAATAATTGTTTATCTTTATTATGTATATCTAATTCTTTATTATAAAGATAATATATTTTGTTATTATTATTAATTATATAATGATCTGATATAGAGTTAGAATAACCTAAATCAGCAATAGTAACTGCACTAGAATTAGGTAAAACTGTAGATAAATTAATATTGTATTCACGAAGAAATGATTTTAAATTAATGTTTGAAAGAATATTAGATTTATATATATTCAAACCATTTATTATTTGTATAAATTCATTTTTTTTAAAAATTTTTGTACTGAAAAAATGTTTTCCTTCTAAAATAGAAAAATATGTAAAAAATGAATTAGATAAATGTACAAAATCATAATTTAAATTAATATTAGATCCTATATAAGCAATAGTAATATTATTACCTTTATTCATTTTTACTTTTTTTATTCTACTATTTAATACTGGATTTTCTTTTTTTAAATTTATATGATTAAATAAATAAGTATTACTATTTTCAAATGAACTTAAATTATTATTTAATAAATAATTAAATCTAAAATCAATATTTATATATGTAGATAATAAAGAATGATATTCTATATTGTTAATTCCTAAAAAAGAAAAAAAATTGTGTATTATAAAATAATCTGATGCAGAGCTGAAATAATCACTTAATTCGATTTTTACTAATTTTTCTAATTGATTATTTTTATGTTGGATATAAAAATTTATTAAACGTCCAAATAAAGTACTAAAAAAAAAAGAAATACTATATATCTGTAAAGGTTCATTTTTATTTATACGTAACATTGGATAAACTAAACGATTTTTTTTTAATCCTTCATGAGAAAAACGAATTTTATCTGTAATCCATTCTTCATTTAAAAAATCATTACGTTTAGGTAAAATACGCATGATTTCATTACCTTTAACATCAACTCTAATATTACTTCCTAAACTATCGAAAATATCAATAGATTCTATACTTTTTAATTCCCATGGTCTTGCTTTAAAAGCATAACTTCTTGAAGTTAACGCTCCAACTGGACATAAATCAACAATATTACCTGAAAGTTCATCAAGAAATGGTTTTTTTAAATATGTACCTATTTCTGTGATATCTCCTCTTCCAAGTCGTCCAAGTGAATAATCACCTACAATCTCTTCTGAAAACCTTATACATCTAGTACAATGTATACAACGAGTCATTATTGTTTTAACAACAGGACCCATAAATAAATCTTGCACAGATCTCTTTATCTCTTTAAATCTACCACGATCACTACCATAAATAACCGCTTGATCTTGTAAATCACATTCTCCACCTTGATCACATATAGGACAATCAAGTGGATGATTGATTAATAAAAACTCAAGTACATTTTCACGTGCTTTTTTTACAAAAAAAGTAGTTGTATATATATGCATGTTTTTCATTAATGAAGTTGCACAAGCTATTACAGGTTTTAATGAAGATTTTAATTCCACCATACACATCCTACAATTTCCTGCAATTGATAAACGATCATGATAGCAAAAACGAGGAATACTAATATTCAAAAATTCACAAAATTGTATTATAGTAAAAGACCAATTATCTAAATAAATTTTTTTATCATTAATAAATATTACATTATTTTTATCTAATTTTAAAAATATTGGAGATTTTTTAAAAAATGACATTAATTTTATAAAAAAAGGATATTATCATGAATAATTACATAAGAAAATAATTTAAATTTTAAAAATAATATTTAATGCTAAATAGAATTTAATATAATAGTTTCTTGAAAACTATTTATTATCTCTATATAACATTAATTATCAATTTTATTTTTTTCCATTGTTTTTTGTTTTATCAACTCTCTTTTTACCTGTTTTTTTTTTTCTCTTTCTTTTTCCCGTTCAATTCTTTTTTGTATTGCAATTTCTTTCTCAATTGCAATTTCTTTTTTTCTTTCCATTTTTTTTTGTTTTTCTAACGCTAATAACTCTTCTTTTTTTTTCTCTCGTGCAATTCTTTTTTGTATTGCAATTTCTTTCTCAATTGCAATTTCTTTTTTTCTTTCTATTTTTTTTTGTTTTTCTAATTCTTGTTGTTTTTTTTTTTCTATTTTTTTTTGTATTGCTATCTCTTTACATCTCTCCATTTCTCTAACTCTCTCTATTTCTCTAACTCTCTCCATTTCTCTAACTCTCTCCATTTCTCTAACTCTCTCTATTTCTCGTTGTCTTTCTATTTCTTGTTGTCTCTCTATTTCTTGTTGTCTTTCTATTTCTTGTTGTCTTTCTATTTCTTGTTGTCTCTCTATTTCTTGTTGTATTTCTATTTCTTGTTGTATTTTTTTTTCTCTATCAATTTCATCTTGTACTCGCTTTGCTTGTTTATATATACGTTTTTTAGTATTAATATTTACTGTATGTGTTTCAGGCTCAAAAGGTCCATACTTAGTTAAAGCCTGCTCTGGAAAAAAAGGATCTGTATAATATGGTAATTTATCCTTAGTAACCCTATTATAAAAATCTTCAAATTGATCTCCCCTCAAAAATTCTGGCCAAATTTCGCGAGGTTCCTTTCCAAAAATTTGATATCTTTCCCTACGAGATATTTTAATAAAAAAAACAACTAGATGGCGATATAATTGAGTATAATAAAAAGAGTCTGTCTCTGATTTTTTAAATAATTCTTCCCACTGATCAAAAATAAAACGAGGCATGGAGAAACCTCTATGATTTTCCATTAAACTAAGCATATCAATAAAAACTTCAACTGCTGGATAAAAATCTCTAGGGGGAACTGCTGAACAATAAGTCTGTATTAAAGGATCAAAACTATCCAAATGATCACGACTCATGAAATATTTACCTAATTTATATTCACTAAATAATTTACAAAATGAATAACTAAAATCTCTTCTATCTTTTGGGGGTCTTGGAATATAGGAGATTTTGTAATTTCTTAATACAACCTTAAAAAAAAACTGAAAATTAAAATATGAACTATGAAAAAATATCATTTTTTATAATATAAAAGAGTAAAAAGTAATCGTTATTATTATTATTATTAATAATTATTATATTTATTAATATTATATATACAAACAGACAAATTGCTAAAACCAAACTTTAATCAAACTAAACCATTATTATAAATAATATATATTTATATTACATAAACCTTGATTTAAATAATAGATATAATAGTAACTTAAAAATAATTATACTAAGAAAAGAATAGGATTCGAACCTACGACCTTTAGTTTAGCAAACTAACCCCTTTGACCACTCAGGCATCTTTTTTATTTATACACAAACATATCAAATGTAATATTATAATATAACAATATCTGTTAAAAATGGTATCCTCTTAATTTTTTAAAACTTAAATATTTCAATAATCTATTAAATGAAAAACGATTTGATTTCATACCTTTTCGTAAAAATTGTTTTTGTTTAAATGCATTTTTTACATTTGAAATTAACTCTTTTCTAATTTCTCCTTTAATGAAAAAATGAGAAATTAATATATTATATAAAATATAAGAAGTATTTACTTGATTTTTTTTATTTAATTTTTTTATACGTCTTAGCATTTCATTATTTCTAATATTTTTAGTAATAGAACGAATTGCTAAATTTACTCTTTTATTATATGGTGTAATTCTTGGAATTAATAATGTACGATTTTGTTTTTTTTGCTTAGAAAATTCAAAAATAGACTGACTATTGTAAACAGATTTAATAAAAAAAAATAAAGGATTACAAAAAATTAATTCCTTTATTAAATATAAACTTTTATTTAATATTAACTCCGCCTTGGACCGTTTACCATTCTTTAAAATAAAACCAATAAATTTTAAATATACAGAATTTAAATTCCAATAATTATGAAATAACTTGATTTTATCACTTGGAGAGATAGCATAATCAAGTGATTTAATTTTAATATTAGTAAATATTATGTTTACCATAATATTTTTTGTTCTCATTTTTTGAGCCAATATTTTTAATCTTCGAGCCATCCTTTTTTGTTTTAATGATAAAATATTAATCTCTTCTATTTTTTTTTGTGTAGTTAAACCATTTAAACTCTCTTTAATTGAATTCTCAAAAATAGGCAATTTACTTGTTTTAACATATTTTTTTAAAATAATATTAATATAACCAATATATGACTTTAATAGTTCTTTTTTTTCTTTCAAATAATATATTTGTTTGGCTTTTTTTCTATTATAATGCACACGAAAAAAATATTTTTTTTTAAAACTAAATAATTTATCATTAAAAAAATTTAGATAATTTATTAATCTTTGTATCAATCTAGGATTTCGTTTATCTACACGACGCGATAAATAAATACCATCTCTTTTTTTAAAACTTTTAGTTTTTTTTTTTATTTCTTTTAAATACTTTCTATTATATTTTAAATTATTACGTCTTAAATAAACACGATTTAAAAAATTTTCTTCTTTTTTTAAAAAATTTAAAAAAGGATTATTATTATTAATTTTTAATAATAATATCTTATTATATCTTTTAATTACTCGATGAAAATAAAAATAATTTGAATAAAATCGTTTTTTTGAAAATTTTTTTCTATTTCGTTTCCACATTTTCCATCTGCGCCACACTATAGTAAATCTATACACAGAATTTCTAGAATAAAGTACATTATTTCGCATTTTTAAAAATAAGTCATTTAAGAAAAACTTTTGTTGTTTTCTAATATATTCTACTATCTTTCTAAACTTACGTCTATATTTTTTATTCAATATAGTTAAACCATAATAAAGACGTTTTTTAAAAACTCTAAAATTTTTTTTAAACCTTTTATTACGTCTAATTAATTTACATAATTGTAAACTCAAATTTATTTCTCTCACTTTTTTTGATTTTTTTTTTTTTTCTAAAAACAAAAATTTATTATTTTCTAATAAACTAATTAAACCTTTTATCAATTTACTATTTTTTTTGTTTAAATTATTATTTGATTCTAACATTATATAAAAATAAAATATTAAGTTCTTCTTATTCATAATAAATATTACTAATTTTTTTATTTATATATTAACAAATAAATTAATATATAATAAAAAAAAAGAAAAAATAAACATTAAAGTCAATGTGACAGGTAATAATATTTTCCATCCCAATTTCATTAATTGATCATAACGATATCTCGGAAAACTTGCTCTTACCCATATAAAAACAAATAGATGAAAAGATGCTTTTAATGATAACCAAAAAAAAGAAGGAATAAAAGTTAAACTGAATGGAGCTAACCAACCTCCTAAAAAAAAAATACTAACTAAAGTACTCATAAAAATAATATTCGCATATTCTCCCAAAAAAAATAAAGCGAATGCAATAGATGAATATTCTACGTTATATCCTGCTACTAACTCTGCCTCTGCTTCTGGCAAATCAAATGGAGCTCTATTTGTTTCTGCTAACGCAGAAATAAAAAAAATAAAATATAATGGAAATAATGGAAATATAAACCAAACATATTCTTGAGATAATACAAAATCAACAAGATTAAAACTATCACACATTATAATTAAAGTTATAAAAACCAAACCTATAGTAACCTCATAAGAAATCATTTGTGCAGCAGATCGTAAACCTCCTAAAAAAGCATATTTTGAATTACTTGACCAACCTGAAAAAATAATTCCGTAGACTCCTAATGATGAAATAGCTAATAAATACAAACTAGAATAAGAGATATCAACTAAAAGTAAAGAATCTCCGAATGGTACAACTAACCATAATAAAATACTACAAAAAAAAGTAAATACTGGTGCAAATAAAAAAATAAAAACATTAGAATGACTTGGTATTATTATTTCTTTTAAGAATAATTTTAAACCATCTGCGATAGGTTGTAAAAAACCAAAAAACCCTATAACATTAGGTCCACGACGTCTTTGAATACTACTCATTGCCTTACGTTCCAATAAAGTAGTAATTGCAATACTTAAAAGTAAAAAAATAATAAATACAAGTAACAATAATATTATTTTTAAAAAACTAAATAAATTTTCTTCTATATTAATATAAAAATTTAACATATCGTTATTTATTTATAAAAACATTATATTATATTGGATACGATTATAAGAAAAACAATTATTTTTATTTTATTTTTAATTATTCTTTTTATATAAAAAATGGTCTTCAACAAAAAATTATTGGATTTTTAGTATTAATAAGCTGACTGTTCACACAATATAAACTTTTAACCTAAAAAGTAATAATCTATTACTATCCTCACAGAAAACAAAATCTTTAAACTTCTTACTTAGATGCATTCAGTAATTATTTTAACGTACATAGCTACCCAACGATGCTTTATATTTAATTTCAAACAATTGGTACACAAGAGGTACGCTTTTTTCAGTCCTTTCGTACTAGAAAAAAGTTGAGATTTATTTTCTATTTATTTACAGTAGATAGGGACCGAACTGTTTCACAACGTTCTGAACCCAGCTCACGTACCACTTTCATTAGCGAACAGCTAAACCCTTGGAACCGCTTTCAGCTCCAGGATGTGATGAGCCGACATCGAGGTGCCAAACAACTCCGTCGATTAGGACTCTAAGGAGTCATAAGCCTGTTATCCCCGGCGTACCTTTTATCCGTTGAGCGATAAT
>WUUC01095625.1_pt1 | contig 15122 bp, 10 predicted proteins | sample 6278441 | NCBI WGS metagenome assembly WUUC01 (sample SAMN13675441, study PRJNA597444) | soil metagenome | isolation source: soil | place: USA: Washington | collected 2017-10
ATCGCGACGTTATAGGCAAAATGCACCAGCCCGTCGGCCAACGACCGCGATACGTAGCCGAGCCAACCGGCTAGCCAACCCGTGACGATAATCGCAAACACAGGAAGGACGAGGTCGGCGACTCCATCGTGCTTTCCCCTTGACGGTCCCCTGATCAGGCGCGTTGTGAACACATGGAGAGTCATCTATTTCCGGCGCCCATAGAAATTTTGACTATGAAGCGATCCCGGTGAAATAATTCAGTCTGACAGAGCCTCGCCAAGTTAGGCGCAAAGCGGCCATTGCCTAGTGGGGCGATGTCTCCGAAGTGCCAAAAAGCGGACGAGGCAGTGCATTCCGACCAGGTAATGCCCCCTGATGGATCACCCAGTCGAAACTTCTTCGACCCGGTCTCTCGAAGCATCTATCTGAGTTGCGAAAAAAGTGGCGGAAGAGCTTAAGCGATACTGGCGACGTCTTCGTTTTCGAATCCGGCCCTGCCGCTAACTGATAAGCTTGTAGAAAAAGCTTATCAGTTAATCATGGCGGCGTACGACAATCCGGCGCCAGCCTCTGCAATGCGCTTGTGCAGCGGGATTACTTGTCTCACACCGCCGAGCTCAAGAACCGGGAAGTTTTCCCGGATGGTCTGCGCTACGTAACTGGGGGCAAGGTGAGCGTAATGCTTTTCCGTCATCCTTGTGTCGGCATGGCCGAGTTGTCGAGCAATGACGGCCATCGGCAGCCCGCCATGGCAAGATAAGAAGCGTGCGTGTGCCGCAAGATGTGAAAGTTCACCGACGGCTTGATCTCGGCTCGCTGACTCGCCTCATCCAGAGGCCCCTGCTGGTGCGACGTGCCCCAGACGCGACAGTCATCCCGCAAGAATATTCGTTCACCAAGCTTATCAGTCAAATTGCGTCGCAAAGGGCATTCACAGGCCTCGTTGTGAGCCATGCAGCAACTTTTACTGGCGAGCTGCCGCCCCGTAGAAGGCGGAGAAGGGCGGCTCTGCTAAGGCGGCCAAGGAAGCCCCACACATGGAAGACGTTGACTTGATAGTGTGAAGTGCTTCACATTGCCCTAAAGCATTGAGCGGTATGCTGACCTTCGAATGAAGGATCGGCTTGTATTTCCCTCAAGCAAGCGAGCGGAGCCGGTTTGGCGATGGTCGTTCTTGGGCACTCCGCGGTTGAGGCCGCCGGACGCATTGTGATCGGTCATACCACCGACCGAAGTGTAAGAATTTGGGCGCAGGGTTCGAGGCGATATCCGAGAGTAAGGGTGTCGATGCAGCCTGCCGGTCAGCGCCAAGCAGGCCGGGTGTCGCTGCAAATCGGCGCTCTCCCCGAGCACCATGATTACACGAGATGTTTCGATTTCGTCGACCTGGTGCCATCAAGCGCGTACGAGGTGACGGCGAGTTTCACCTGCAGAGGTGGCGACTCAAGATCCCGGACGGTGAGCGGCGTCTTCAGGACATTTCCAGGCAGCGATACGAGCAAGCCCTTCAGCTTCCTGCTCGGCAGTTGCAACCTGCCGGTCGTCACGATCAACAATCTGGCCGCTCAGGCGCTGCAGGTCGTCGGCTTCTACCTTGCCAAACAATCGCTCCAGCGTCCGATCCCGGATCGTCGTCCAGAGTCGGAGCCGGGCGAGTGGCTGCTGAAAACTTTCTGTCGCAGCTTGATGCATCAGCAGTGGGCAAGATTTCTCCTGCGCTACGTGATCCTCGGCAGCCTATGGCTGGTATTTCAAGGCACCGGGGGTAAATGGTCGAAGCAGCCGTTGCTTCGAAGTCCATTTCTGAAACTGGTCGGGATGTTTGCCGGCCAGCGGGTCGATTTCCAGGGTGGGAGGCTTGCATCGCCGGTGATCGGTGAGACCCTGGTCGGCCTGGAATCCCGAGCTTCCGGCGTGGTGGCCTTCGACCCAGTGGTCAGTGACGGGACCTGGCAAGGCGGAGATGCGCAGGGCTACGTGATCCTGACCGATACAAGCGGCGAGTTTCGAGCCGGGGAGGGGCTCAGCAGAGACGGTGAAACGCAGATTTCCGACAGCGGCGTCATTGCGCGCGTCCAGACCAGCAGTGGGTTCGACATGCCGGATATCCCAAAGCCTGCTTTCACAATCCATGCCGGCGATGTGATCTACTACGACTTTCCCAACGGCAGCCGCAGACCGCAGCTCGACGGCTATCGGGAAGCCTACCGAGAAAGCTGGTTCGAAGATCGTTTTCAGCGATGGTTTCTCGCCCAGGGGCCGCAATACATGACGCTAGACGATCACGAGATCGTCGATCAGTTCGCCTGCGACGAACTGGGGGGATCAGACGACGCGAACCGCCCGACGCCCCGTCAGTACCTCGAAGCTGCACTTCCCGCCTACATGGAATACGTGCACAGCCGCCATCCCGATGGGTCGTTCTTCTACGACTTCCATCATGGTGCGGCGCAGTTCTTCGTCATGGATACGCGAACGGGACGGCGGCGCCGAAGCGACAGCCAGATGATCGATGACGTGCAAATGAAGGGTTTCAAGAGCTGGCTGACCCGCCACAAGAACGATCTGAAGTTTGTGGTTTCGAGTGTGCCCTTCGTGGCCGAGCTGACCCCTGCTGCGGACTCAATGGAGGCGGATGACAAATGGTGTGGGCGGACTTTCCGATGGCAGCGTGACGAGATCATCGACTTCATCAAGCGGGAAGGGATTGAGCACGTAGTCTTCCTGGTCGGCGACATGCACTGTGCCTACCATGCCTCGATGTCGATCGGTACCGGCCACCGGTGGCTGCGCCAGACGATCCATGAGCTTGCCGGTGGTCCGATCAACCAACTCGATCTGAGCGAACGAACGCAATTTATCGAGGCAAGCCTGATCACCCGGGGCCGAACGCCCTACCAAATTAGGATGCATCAATTCCACGGCAATGCCAGCGCCGTGATGCATATCCAGGTGACCAATACACCTGACCCGCATGATCCTCACACGGTGGTGCCGGAAATTGTCTGGCGGGTCATCCGGACCATGACAGACCCGGAAACGAGGCGCGAGTCCAACAGACGGATGCGGATCGTGGATGCACCGCCCATATCGGGGCGGATCACGTTCTGCAAAAGGAGGAGCCTTGACGGATTGCCAACATGGTGAGGTATTCGATGCGGTTGTGATCGGCACCGGGTTTGCCGGTGCTGTCACCGCAGCGCGCCTTGTGCAGGCCGGAAAGCGAATCTGCGTGCTCGAACGTGGTCGGAAATTCGAGCCTGACGATTTTCCGGTATATCCGAAGAGCGACAGTCTTCAGCGCATCGATGGCGGCCTGGCCGACGACAAGGAGGCGCCGGATCTGGCGCGCTGGTTCTGGTCGATCGACCAGGGCCTCTACGATTTCCGCGATCTGAACAACGTCGTTGCCGTGCAGGCTGCCGGCTATGGCGGGGGCTCGCTGATCTACGCCAACGTCCATTTGCGCCCGCCGCCGGAAGTCTTCGAACGACGGTGGCCCAGGGTCTACCAGAGGAAGTACCTCAATCGCTTCTACGACCTCGCCGCCTGCATGCTTGACGTCCATCAGATGCCGCAGCGCGTCACCAAGACCGAGCAGCTCAAGCGGGCGGCCGATGAACTCGGGCGCGCCGGCGACTGGTTTCGCCCGCCGCTCGCCGTGCGGTTCGATGCACCGGGAGCAAATGCGTGGGGCCGCGATCAAGGCCAGTGCGACATGCGCGGGGAGTGCTGGCTCGGCTGTCGTGCCCGGGCCAAGAACTCGCTGGATTTCAACTATCTCGCTATCGTCGAAGACGCCAAGGGCGGTACGGGACAGCCTCTCGCCGACATCAGGACCCTGGCGGAGGCCCGTGAGATAGAGCGAACGAAATGCTCCTGCGGAGCCAGGTTCGTCGTCCATTGGCGAGACCGTCTGGTGTACGAAACCGGCGTGCGCCCCGGGCAGAATAATCTGGGTCAATGCGCTGCGAAGCACGTATTCCTCTGTGCCGGCGCAGTGAACAGCACGGAGTTACTGCTGCGTTCGGAAGGCCTGATCAAGCCCGAGATCAGAGCGCGCGTCGGCTCCCGGTATCATCCCAACGCCGACTCGATCGCGGCGGTCTTCGATTGTGACCAGCCACACGAGGCCGATTTCGGTCCCACCATAACCTCGGCCCTGGTTTATGACGGGGTCCGTGCGGGTGCCCATGAGCATTGGGTGCTGGATTTCAAGACCTGTAATCCCGGCGACGCCAAAGTTGCATCCACGCTGGAGCGCGATGCCGTGATCTGCTGCGGCGACGCCGAGCTTCGCGTGGTCCAGCCTCCGACGTTCGATTTCCGCACCGCCAATGGCGCCAACAGTCCGGGCGTGCTGGTCGTCGCCGGCCAGGGCGGGGCGTGCCGCACGGATGGGTTGCTGTCCGTCGGGAAATCCGGTGCGGCGTTCGCGAGGTTGATTGCCGATGCGCGTCCGCCGGAGGACTGGTTCCTAGTCGAGGATGGCGGATATCCGACCGACATCGAGCCGCTGCTCGGAATCATGCGCAGCCCGCTCTGGGTCCGGCGCAACCGATACCGCGAAGAGCCGGCGGACGCGCCGGACTCCGAGGGAAAAGTCTGGGAAGCGATGCGCGCGACCCAGCAGGCCGAGACGGTCGCTGGACGGCCGCGCTTTCCACTGTCAACCGCGCTCGCGGCATTTCGCGGCATGGCCAAGCGCTCGGTCAACGTGCCGGCAGCAGATCCCGCCGATCTGCCGCCTGTGCGAGCGACCGACCTGTTGTTCGCGCGCGCGCCGACCGAACTGGAGCCCCTCAAGAACAGCATCGAATATCTGTTTCCTCCCTGGCTTCTGAATGCGCTCGCGAACGACCGGACCGACGCTGCCAGGGCGCTGGCGCCGATCGTGGACATGTTGATCGACAAGCTGCTCGAAAGGCTCGCAACGCAGCTCGACAAGCGCGTCAATATCGAGAGCCTCGCTCGCACCTTCGGTGAGGGTCTCGCTGCGGAAATCGGCCAGCTGAATGAAGGCAAAAAGCACATACTGATCCGCGGGCTCATGCGCCAGGGGATCCAGGCGCTATGGGGCAACGAGGGGGTGCTCGCACAACGGGTGAATGAGCTGCTCCTGCAGCAGCTGCCCAAGGACCCCGCAGGCTGGGCGGACTTTCTGGCTCCGCTCCTGGGCTGGCTCCTGCAATACAGAGCGGGCGACGGCCGCACCGCGGTCCTTCTGATCATGGGACGGGATCAGTTTCGTGGCCGCCTCCGGCTCGATCAAAAGGCAGGTGGCAGGCTGGTGGCGGACTTGCCATCGCCGCTGGCGGTTTCCGCCCGGCTTGCCCAGGAGAGTCTGCTGCGGGACATCGCCAAGGCCTGGCGCGGCGAGCTACGCACCAATCCGGCGTGGACCTTTTTCAAGCGGCGCATCACGGTGCACAGCCAGGGCGGTTGTCCGATGACTCCGGATAAAACCACCCGGGTGACGAAATACAGCGGCGAGGTGGTCGGTTGTCCCGGCCTGTACGTCATGGATGCCGCGGCTTTCCCGACCGAGGTCGGCGTCAACCCTTCGGCGACCATCGTCGCAGTCGCCGAGTACAAGATTGAACGCTTCATCAGGAAGGAATTGCGCGATCGCAAATTCGTGCGGGAGCCGCCGGACAAGCATGTTGCGGACTGGATCAAGCGCCACGGCGCCGCGCTGGATCCAATCGCCCGGCGGGCGCCGCGGCCGTCCCCGGAGCCGGCAACGCCACCGCTGGGACTCACATTTTCGGAGGTCATGACGGGGTTCCAGGACGCCAGGTCGAGCACCGATCCTGCCGTGAACTGGAGCAATCTGAATATCGGCGATGCTGAGATCATCAGCTTTGATGCAGCCGAACGGCGCGGTGTCACGCGCGACCCGATAAAGGTTGAACTCACAGCGACCATCGACGATCTCGGTCGCTTCCTGACGATTCAGCGGCAAGGATCGGCTCAGAAAATCAGGATCAGCGGCACGGTCACGATCGGAAGCCATGCTCCCTACAACCTGTCATCCGACAAGAGCTACCTGCAGTTCTTCCTGCGGACGAGCGCAGCGCGCAGCAGTGGCGGACAGGACAGACAGGACAAGCGATTTTTCCGCTACCGCATTGTGTTTGATCGCGACGGGAACGAGCAGGTGATCGAGGCCGCCAAGGTGTTGTACGACGACCCCAGGCTCGACATCTGGTACGATCTCTCGACGCTCTACTTCGACATGTTCGATGGTGATCTCGCAGGCCGTGAGCCGGGTTATCGCGGAATCATGCGTCTGGCGCCGGACTATTTCATCGAACGCCAGTTGCGCTCCGTGGAGATTACGCCCCTGGGAGCGGACCCATCGAGGAAAAGCTGGGCCTATTTCGCCTTCGCCAAATATTACGGTGGTGAAGTGACCAAAATCTACTTTCGGAATCCGGATCTGGTGAAGGACTTCCTCAAAAATGTCATCGCCGCTGACGGAGATTGATCCCAGGCTCGAGCCGATGCCCCCTGGAAAGGAGCCCAACCCGTTCCGGCTGCGGTGTGGCAAGGACGGCTTGCGACTCATGCTCCATCGCCTGCCGGTCAAGGATGGGCGCCCGGTACTCCTGCTTCACGGCGCCAGCGCTGCCTCGAACACGTTCCTCACTCCCCGGGCCGACACCGGGAACGGCTGCCAGAACCTGGTGGATTATCTCGCCGGGGAGGGGTTCGAGCCATGGCTGCTGGACTGGCGCAGCAGCAAGTACATCGCGCAGCAGATTCTGGACTCGAAGGCCGGTCAGCCATCGAGCCCCGCTCTATTCAATTTTGATGGCGCCGCGACGGAAGATATCGGGGCTGCGCTCGACGTCATCGGCAACGTCCGCGGGAAGAATGGGATCGGCGCAGTGGGTTTTTGCATGGGCGGAGCGATCCTGTCGCAGGCATTGCTCAAGAACGTACCGAACGTCAGCGACCGCCTGTCCCACGTCGTGATCATGTCGCTGGGGCTGTTCTACACTATGAGCCTGTATGGCCGCCTCAAGGCGGAAAGCCATTTGCTCGAGCGCATCGTCAGCGGAAGCTCCGGTCCATTCTTTCTGGACCCAAGGATTCCTCCGGCCGGTGCCCAGAACCGGAATTGGCCGCCTTCGATCAGGGATCTCTACAGACTGAGCCTGTGGCGTCACCCCTATGACGAGGAGCGGATGAAGAGCGTCACCGAGAGTGATCGGGGCGTGCTGGAGATGTTCAATCGCCTCAGCTTCATGCTCGGGGAGCCTTATCGCGAGTCCAATCTGGTGCCCGAGATTCACAACACGACATTGGTGCTGGACGTCGAGGACAGTCCACACGAAACGTTGCCATTGGGAGTGATGGTGCGGGAGGAGAGCGACACGGAATCCGAAGGTGAGCTTGCTCATTCCTTCACGGGCGGCGACGCCCGGCAACGCATGGTGCTCTACCGCCACAAGGGCAGGTTCGGGATCGGCCACAAACTGCTTGCCGACGGCCGGCCCGTTGGCCGCGTGGCCAGCGCTCCCGTCGTCAAGAAGCCGCTCCTGCCTGATCTGTTCGGCGCCATGGCCATACAGTTCCTGATCCATGGCGCAGAGAACCTCCGGGCCGGCCAGGCGACCGACTGCAACGCTATTCCACCTGTGCCGCATATTAACGGGACCGCGGGCCAATACGCCGGATTCGACGGTTTGAAGCGCCTTACCTTGATCGGCGGTGCGCTCAACCGGCTCTGGCACCGGGACAGCATTGATCGAATGGCGGCATGGCTGGCGCGCAATCCCGGCATCGGCAGTCGAACCTTTGTCAGGCACATGCTCCCTGAATACGGGCATCAAGACCTCCTTTGGGGCCGGAAATCTGCCAAAGAGGTATTTCCGCTTATCAAGGCTGCTCTGGAATGAGAGCTGAGGCGTAGTCGGGCTGCTTCTGATATCGTCCGGAACATTCGGTTGAGCCACATCGGCGTTGCTGATAATTTACTGTCGTAATAACTTGCCGTCGCTGATAATTATTGCCTGCTCTGCTGCTAACGGAATTCGGAATTCGGAATTTGTTGGAGGCATTGCCCCATTGACAAAGTTCGGCAGCTTCATTCCAGGTCAGTTGCTGGCGCGCACGGCAGACGGCGCGACGGAAGGTCCTGCCTGTGCCCGTTTCGATGGCGCCGTGGTTTTCGCCGACATCTCCGGTTATACGCCGCTCGCGGAGCGCTACTGTGCTCAGGGAGCGCAGGGGGCCGAGCAGCTTTCAGTCATCCAGAACCAGGCTTTCTCCAGCTACATCTCGTGCATTCACAATACAGGGGGTGAAGTCGCCAACTTCGCGGGAGACGCGTTGCTTGCCTACTGGTCCGCGACGCGCGAGGCACCCGCCGTCGCGCTACGACGTGCGCAGGATTGCGCTGAAGCGCTCCATCGCGTGTCGCTCGAAAATTCTCCGGACTCACCGCAGCTGCATGTGGGCCTGGCGACCGGAGTCCTCTGGGTGGCTCGACTCGGCGGGGTCGACGGACGTTGGCAGATCCTCCTTGCTGGTGATGCGGTGCGCGACGCAGGTCGGGCCGCCGCCGTTGCGGGCAGGGGAGAGACGGTGCTCTCCCAGCCCGCGCAGGCGCTGGTCCTTGCCACGCAGGAGGACCACTTTCAAATCGCGCCGATCACGCAAGCGCCGCCGTTGTCAGGGACCAGCGGCATCGAAACCGCAAGACTCGAACTGCGCATTCAGCAAATCATCCAGCAATGGGGAAAGGAGGCTCCCTGGAAATGGCTGCCACAAGTCCGCAACATCTGCGCTCTTTTCGTGCGCATCGACGGGCTGGACGAAAATGCGCCGGATGCCCTAGACCGGCATCAGGCTGCGGTGAGCGTGCTGCAGAAAGCTGTTCCTTACTCTTCTCGCTCCGGCTGTTCGCTGTCGCTGGACGACAACGGACTGGTGTACCGACTGTGTCTCGGTCTGCCGCACGACACGCACGCCGACGATGCCTTACGCGCCGCGAGGGCAGGGCTCGCTATCGATCAGGGCCTGAAGCATCTCGGTCTCGGCTGCGCCGGGGGCCTTGCGATCGGTAGGGGCTTGTGCGCAGCGATTGGCGGCCCGGAGCGCCGGCAGTACGTCGCGATCGGTCGATTCATGCATCTGGCGGCACGCCTCATGCAGAAAGCCAGTCAGGGCCTGTTATGCAGCGCCGAGCTTGCAGATCTGTTGCGCGGCCATATCGATTGGATGCCTGAGCCGCCGTTGAGACTGAAAGGCATTCGAGACGAAATCGATGCGATCCGGGTGCAGGTGCCGAAAACGCATCCCGAGAAAGTAGAGAAGTTGTTCGGTCGCGCCACCGAAAAGCACTGGCTGGAAGCGCGATTGGAAGACCTGGCGAGAGGTCAGGGCGCCGTCGTCTGGCTGACTGGCGATGCTGGCATCGGCAAGTCGACGCTGATCCGCCACCTGAGCAAGAAGGCGGCCAGGAGAAACATCGCGTGTCTGGCCGGAGACTCGGCTTCGGCGGAAAGCGCCATTCCGTATCTGGCCTGGCGCCAGATACTCTCACGGCTCCTCAAGGTGGATTGGCCTGTTGCCGGCGGCCCATCACGAGGCTCGGCCGCGCCGCTCCTTCCGAATGATCTGCAGAACCAGGAGCTTGGTCCGCTCCTCAACTCGGTCCTGCCGGGGCTGCTGGTGGAGACGCCCCTGGTCTGCGGGCTTTCCGGTCGGGCGCGTACCGACGCAACCATCAATTTCCTCAGTGAGGTGATCCGCGGTTGCGCGGGCGACTCCTTCCTGTTGACTCTCGAGGATTGTCACTGGATGGACTCAGCATCGTGGCGTCTGGTCGATCGGATCGGCCGCGATTTTCCGCGAGCTCTGCTGATACTGACCTCCAGGCCTCATGTTGAACGCAAGGAGCTCGGCGCATTGCGAAGTCTGGAGCGGTTTGCCGAGCTCCAGCTCCCACCGCTGGGCGCCGATGCTGTCGGCGAGCTCGTTAGGGACCTTCTTACGGACATTGATCCTCGGTCAAACGTCATTGACCAAGTTGTCGCCTGTTCGGCCGGAAATCCATTCTTCGCCCGTGAATATGCCTTGCTTCTGCAAACAACCGCGCGAAGCCGGACGACGCGCGCGGAGCGGCGATCGTTACGTGAGATCGATGATGTCGAAACGCCGATCACGGTGCAGGGGTTGGTGACGAGCCGCCTCGACTCCCTGCAGCGCGACGAGATATCGGTCCTCAAAGCCGCGAGCGTGCTCGGAAATCTGCTGGAATTTCCCGTGCTCAGACATGTCCTGTCGCAGGAGATGCGCGATGCCCAACTCAGCAGCGCGCTATCGGGCCTGGCCCGATGCCAGCTTCTGACTGTGTCGGACGATGGCGGCCGGACCTGCCATTTTCGCCACGACATCATTCGCAGGGTGGCATATGACCAGCTGACCTCGAGCCAGCGGGAGAAGCTGCATCGGGAGATGGCACGTGCCATCGAATGCGTGCACATCAATCAGCTGGAATCGCAGTTCGCGAGCCTGGCGCATCACTGGTCAATGGCACGGGCACCGGCCGCCGCCGTGAAGTACTCGGATCTGGCCGCTGATCAGGCACTCGGCTCCGGCGCCTATTCCGAAGCGGAACGTCTTCTGCAGACCTGCCTTGAGCTCACTGAGCGGAGCGGGAGCGTGCCGGCGAGCACAGATCGGCTCGTGCGGTGGCACCGCAAGCTGGCCGATGTGCACCAGGGACTAGGCCAGGTCGAGCAGCGCGCGATCGAGGCAAGGCGCGCACTAGCTCTTGCGGGAAGACCGCGATCGGCCAGGCTGGCCGGCGTCTTGACCCAATTGATGATGCGGTCCGTGCGGTTTTGCATTCGGCTTGCTGCGACGACCAGGCCAATGGCAAGTCCGGGCGCGGATCAAGCGCTGACCCTGGAACTCGCGAGGGCTTACCGGCACAGTGCCGCCACCTGCTGGTTCTCCAACAATTCGATCGGCATGCTCTGCGATATCCTGAGTGCGGTGGAATGCGCGGAGAGCGCGCCGGCAAGCAGCGTGCTCGCCAGCGCCTACGCCGAACTCGGCGGCATCCTTGGGGTCGTGGGGTTGCGACAGATTGGCGAGCGAGTACTGCCACGCGCGCTCGATGTGGCGGAGATGTCGGGGGACGTAGGCGAACTGGCTTATGTGCACATGTTGAGGGGCCTCTACGCCTGCGGGATAGGCGACTGGTCGACGGCTTTGCGCAGTTCCTCGATCTGTCAGGAACTCTCCGAGCGAACGTACGACCATGTCAACTGGTGCAATGCGCAAGCGGTTCTCTTCTGGATAAACCACTATCATGCCCGCATGGAGAAGGCGCGCGCGCTGGCCGATGCGCTGCAGGATCGCGCAGGGTACACCGGAAACCGCCAGCATCAAGCTTGGGCACTTCGGTTCCAGGCGGTGTGCGACATTCGCCAGGGCAAGCCGGGGAACGCGGTGCAGCGATTGGAGCAAGCGCTCGATGCTTTGGGCGAAACGGCAGCGCTGAACGAACGTATTCCGATCATTGGCTCACTTGCACTGGCTAGGAGCCACGTCGGTGATGTGGCGGCCGCGCGCGCAAATCTGCGGGAAGGCTTGACGCTTGCCGAAAGCGTAGTCCGTCCGGCCGGACATGCCACTCTTGAGGGCTACTCGGCTCTTTGCGAGGTTGCGCTGGGCAATTGGCGCGCTGCGCCATCGTCGATCGAATGGCAGCGAGCTTCGTATCGCAGCCTCCAGGTTTTCAAGCGGTACCGCAGGACATTTCCGATCGGCGAGTCGCGGTATCTAAAATGGCAGGGGTGTTATCGACGGCAGGCCGGACGAGAACTTGCCGCTCTGTCAAGCTTCAATCGCGGAGCATCGGAGGCAAGGAAACGCGGGATGGCTTGGGATGAAGCTCAATGTGTTGAGGCGCTGACCAAAGGAGGGATATGCGGTCCACTTCTTACTTGCTGACGCGACAGGCCCGTGAGTGGTGTATAGCTGATTCCACGATTGATCCCCACGCGCTAAAGCGATGGGGCAAGAGAGCTATCAACTGATAAGCATTTTACACAAACCTTATCAGTCGCCAGAACTGCCGTTGGCGTGGAAGCGACCTCCTGTGTGCCGGTGGTCGCCGATGCAGCGACGATTCCAAGTGCCAGGCGCGTGATGATCGCAGCGCCGTTTGCGGAGCTCCGAACGGGCGCGGCACTTCGCCGCGCCTCCAGTCGGCCGCGCCCGGTCAATCGGTGAGCACCAGAAATCGCATCGCGATCCACCATGCGATCGCGCCCGCCACCATCAGGCCTATGGCCCAGGCCAAGATCGGCCTCAAGCGGATTTTAATGTTCATCGACGAAGCTGTCCGTCTGCAGTCCTGTAACTCCGACGGAATGTCCGCGGTCCGCTCGCGGCCCGGCTGTGTTGACGCAAACAGGATCGGAGACCCCAGGAGATCGTAAAGCGGTTCAAGAGAAGGGACGGTGGCCGCTCACGCTGGGTACCGCGGTCGGTATCCCGATCAGCGTGATGCTGTTGGCCCATATCAATCCGACCAATTTGCGTTGCGTTTCGGCGTCGGGCTGCTGCTCGGTACTCCTTGCCGGCGCGTCGCTGATCGTTTCGGCATTGGGACTCATGCCTTGGTGACTCTCCCGCGGTCGCGTCTGGTCAACTGGCGAACTGACCGGCGGGCTTGCCCTGCCTCACCATTTCCTGGGCATAGGCATAGAGAGCGTCGTACACGATCCACTCGGCAGCGTTTAGTTCGTGGTCATCCTTGTAGCCGAGGTGCCTGAAGCCCTCGGCGATCGCCACAAGTCCCGGACCTTCCGCCTGCCGATACAATGTGTTGTCCGTGTCGGCACCGTTCACGATCCTGCCGAGCAGGACAAGCGCCGGGTCAGAAGTCAGCTTGTATTTCTTCAGGATGGCTTCAAATGAGCATTCCTTGCCATGATGGCCGAGCTCAACAATCGAGCCGCTTGGCTTCCGCCATCACCTTGTCCGCCGGTACAAAGATGAACTCCGCATCTTTGTCGACGAATTTCTTGATTAGCCATGGGCAGGCCACGCGATCGACTTTGACGCGTTCTCGGGTGATCCATTTCATGCCACTTCTCCTATTCAGGCTTGAGATCGAAGATTATGCGTCCTCAAATACGAGGACTCCACCGTGAGCCGGTGAAATTACGTACAGCCGATCCGGCGGCACCAGCACCGTGGTATGGGCGTCGGCACCCGTGACCGTCCGCATGGCCTTGCCGGTTCTGAGGTCGATGGTTTCGACCAGCCCCGGTTCGCCGATGGCGACATGGACACGGCCCGTGGCCGGATTGAAGAACGTCACGTCCGGTGGCCCCGCGATCGACCAGACATTGGTGACCTCGCCGGAGTCGCTATCGACTTCGACCAGCGCGCCGTCGTCGCAGGCCGCGTAAAGGCGACCTGATGCATGATCGATGTCGAGACCATGCGCGCCGCCCGACGGCAGCCGCCATTGGGCGATCGGGCTCAGATCGGGCAGGCGCGCGACGAGAATCATCGAGGGTTCACGGATGCAGAGGAACAGCCGTTCGGCCGCAGCATCGGTGACACACCAGCGCGGGCGGCCCGGCAAGTTCAGTGTTTTCCGGCTGCCATCGTTCAGATGGAACGCTTGCAGGGTCGGCGGTTCGCGCTCGTCCCCGATACAGGCAACGATGCCGAGCGACGGCCGTTTGACGATCGCCGCGCCATTCGGTCTCGGGCCGGTCTCGAACACGGCTTTGGTTTGCAGCGTCGAGGCGTCCAGCCAGGCAAGCGACGCCGAGCCGCGATTGGTGACGAGGACCTCTCCCTCGTCGGCAACCGCGCCAGCCACGCCGGGAAATCCGGGCAGCGTCGCAATGTGACGCCCGGCGTCGTGATCGATTACTTCGATCGTGCTCCGGGCGGTGTGCGCAATAAAGACGCGGCGGCTCTTGGCATCGAAAACGCCGTGATCGAACGCGCTGCCGGTCGCGCCCGGGATTTCGAGTACGTACACGGTTTTCAGCGACATGATAACCTCATGTCACCGGGCAGAATTGGTCTGAAAGCTGGTAGGGATCCGTCCACGTGCAATCTCCTCCAAAATGCGGAGCGTTGCACAGGGCTTGGACGGTGGGCCGTCTAGCGGGGAGCCTGTGTTTCCCCGTACTCTCAAACCTAGCGACGACAATCCTCGACCGCAAGGTGCCTCATTGTCGGCCGCTCAATATTTGGGGCGGTGCGAGTTCACCCATTCGCGGGCGTGTTCGATCGGCAGGCGCGGCACGGCGGCGCGCACCTCTTGCGTCGCCGGCAGATTGTCCATCCGTTCCCGCCAGCGGCAGAATGCCGGGAATTTCGGATAGGTCGACTGCCCCTCGGCGGTCAAGCTGAACGCAAAGGTGACCGGCAGCAGATAAAAGTCCGCGATGTAGAGTTCCGGTCCGAGCAGGAAGTTGTCCCCGTGGCCAAGCTGACGTTCGGCGACCGCAAGCGCGTTTTCGACCTTCGGCAGCGCATGCGCGACGACCTTCTCCTCGGAGGCGATACCAAGCTCGGGAAAAACCAGGCGCTCGTGCGTCACATGGTGGATCATGTACGGGTAGTAATAGGAATTGACCGCGCTGATCCACTGGTTCATGCGCGCCCGCGCGCGGGCATCCTTTGGCGTAAGGCGCGCACCGTCGAAGGTCTCGTCAACATAGGCGGCGATCGCGCTCGTTTCGTAGACGGTGAGATCGTCGTGTTTGAGGATCGGAACGCGATTGAACGGATGCAGCGCCAGATGGTCAGGCTTGCCCATGACAGGCTCGAGGTCGTGAAAACTGTAGGCAACGTCCTTATGCGTCAGGATCAGGCGGATGATGCTGACAAAGGTGCTGCGCGGAAAGCCGTAGACGATTGGATCGGACATCCGTTTCTCCTGTGAATCGTTAGTCAACGCCAGAATGGCTTGCCGGCTTCGTCCAGCGCCTGCTCGTGCGTCAGGCCGAGGTCGTCGAAAAAGTGCTTGTCATCGGCAAGCTCCCGCAGCGCGATGCGCTGCCGGCGTCGATCGGCCCAGTCAAGCCATCGATGAATGGCTGTTGCCGGTCCGGAATTTGATTGATGACTTCGGGCAGGTG
>WUUC01182797.1_pt1 | contig 15118 bp, 13 predicted proteins | sample 6278441 | NCBI WGS metagenome assembly WUUC01 (sample SAMN13675441, study PRJNA597444) | soil metagenome | isolation source: soil | place: USA: Washington | collected 2017-10
ACTCGCTTTGCATGGAAAAATCTAAAATTTTTTTGAAGTTTTGGAGCCGGCTGACGAGACATACACGAATTGTGTAGGCAAGGAAGTTGGATCTAAAAATACGAAAAAAGATAGATTTTAACAAGCGAATGGAGTTTCGAAAGAAGTCTAATAGCCCAAGAAATGGAAATCAAATAATAAATTATGGAGGTCAGCCAAATTTACCCCCGGCTCAAAATAGAACTGCAGACAACTCCCAATAATTTTCTTAACAGTTCAACATCCTCTTTTCTGTTATTGAGATCTAAGTTATAACTGTCGGTATGGTTGAAGAAGTCCCGTTTGGAAAATTCGGATTTATTAAAAGAGAAAGCATTGATTGGGTCAAAACTCATCTTACCACGGTCGCTGGTATCGGTGCGTTCCTTGCTGTTGGGGTGATCGGAATTTCAAAATGGGTTAAAGGCGATGCGCAAGTCGATTATTTGGCCGCGGAAATGGCTTATCATCATTGGGAAGGAGATAGGAACGAACACTTTATTCAACTCCAAAAGCTCATCCAAAAACATCCGGAGCTACATGCAAAGTACGATGGAGCGATCGCTCAAAAACTTTTGAGCAATAGTGAAAAGGGACTGGCTACCAGTTATGGCAAGGCGACTCTGAAGCGGATGGGAGATTTTTCTCCTTACTATAAAGACTTCTCTGCATGTTCTTTGATGATTGCTGATCAGAAATTGGAAGAGGCTTTACAAAGCTCAAAGGCTCTTAAAGCATCAATGGATGGTGATGATCGGTTTTGGGAAAAGAAGAGCGAACTTATTCGCCACGGCTGTATTTTGTACGCTTATAACCTGCTTCGAATTGCTATGCTCGAGAAAGCAGCCGGAACTACTAAAGGGGAACTAGAGGCATGGGTTGAACTGAAAAAAAATGCAGGCTGGTATGATACGCAGCCCACATCAAGAACCTATGATCCTGAAGCTTATCTCTTGATCCAACAGAATTTTCAAAACCAAGAGATTTCTCTTCAAGATTATATCAAATACCGAGAAGAAATACTTAATTCTTCGATGAGTCAATAGCCATAATGTGCATCATACGTCCGCCAATTAGGCCGATGACTAAGAATATGATAAACGGTAGAAAAATCGATAAAATTAAGGCTACAGCACCCAGAACAATTTGAATTGTTTTCTCTTGGTTAAAGATGAATTTGAAGATCATTCTCAACAGAGATTCGACCTTGTTAGGGAAAAGGATGCCTAAAACGGCTCCACCCATTGCAAAGAAAATGCTCCATCCTCCACCGAAGTGCCCAACAAGGCTAAAGATGCAAGTTAAGACAAACAATGCGCAGAAGAAAACTTCATAACGGTGCTTCTTGGTAAATTCTTCTATTTCTTTTACCGACACACCTTTCTTGTTACCATCCATAATTTTTCACTCCGTTCCTTTTTTTTCAATCTAATGATTAATAATCTTTTTTGCAATCAGTTAGTTTCATAGAGAATATCTCCACTGCAAATCAGTAAAGGTCTTATGGTTAGCCAACTTTCTGAAAATTATTGTGACTCCATCTCTTTAAAATATTAGTCCAATCCCCTACACTTTGTTCGATTATGGAGCTTTTAAAACCGACCAATTTAAAAAAGGATCTACGAGCATGGCTCCCTCAAGGGCTACTGCTCCTGATTGCTTTTCTATTTTCCATTTTTTGGTTGCTCTCTCTAGGACCGCAAAATCACGAGAACTCTTCTTCTCCTCGCTCGTTGTCTTTGCCTTCTATTGATTATATTAAAGTTGGAAAGGGACCATTTGCAATTTCCTCTAAGGGAGTCAGTGCTGAATTTGAACCTTTGGTCAAAGAGTTAGTTGTGCTGGGTAAAAATACGCGTCCTGACAGTGGAGCTTTATCGACGGTCTGCCTCGGGTTTAAAACTTCAGGTGCTCAGCAGCAGCTTGTCTCAGGACAGAAACTATTTCTTGCTGAACAAGGAAATTCTTATAGATTCACTGAAGAAAAAACCGACTTGAGCATTCTCCCTCTTCCAATGACCGGTGAAAAAGTTCTTTTACAAATCGAAACGCCAGATAAGAAAGAAGAAATGATTTTGACATCTTCCGCTCTTTTCGAACGATCATTGGATGATGAAATTTATGTTCAATCTCTTAAAAAAGGAAAAATGTGGGCGCCTGATCTCTTTTTGCACCAATGGGGTGGAGAAGAATATCGTGATTTAAGCGTTAAGCATAAAGTTGAAATCGATAACAAAGTCTATTTCCTTTCTGTAGGGGATCTTCTCTCGTGGGATGGAGATGAATGGAAAATTGGCAACCCGGTACTTGAGGATGCTCCAGTGGCGAAGCTCTTATCGACTTCTGGACATGAAATGACATTCGAAGTCTGGAATCCTAGTGGATATATCTCTTCAAGGATCAATCTTGTTCTTCAAGGATCTAAAGCTCCTCAAAAAGCTGAAGAAGTGATTACATCTATCAGACCTCGTTCACCTTCTGAAATCACCTGTCAGCTGGGAAAAAGGCGCGTGATTGTCAAAGAAGGCGATTGGTGGGTTAAAACAGACCGTCGCTGGCGTTCTCTTAAAACAGCTGAAGATCTCGAAGCTTTTCTTCACCATGACATTCAAGGCGAACTTTTCATTTTTGAAAAAATAGAAAATACCAAAGGCAAAATAATTCTTAAGGGTCGTTGTTTTGACAAAATGAGAACAGAGTCGCTGCCTCTATCATTAGTGGTCAATACCGAGAAAAAGGCGCCATCATCTTCTATCAAAAATGGGTCGCCTCAACCTTCATTAATCGCTAAAAATAAAATGACAGCTCCTCCTATTCACCAGAAAAGCGATGGAGAAGAGAAGCAGTGAAAAGGTTATTTTTTCTTCTTCTTCCTGCTCTACTTTGTGCGGAATCCATCTCCGAAAAAAAAGCTACGCTTGTTCAAAAAAACATTTCACGCGATAGCGATATCGCTTTTCTCAATGATAGGCTTTCGTCTTTAAGAAAAAGTTTGGAAGAGGCGTACAGCAAAGCCAACTCTTTAGCAAAGCAAGAGGCCGATGAGGCGGCTTTCCAAGCTGTCTTAAGCGAAGTCAATCGTCTTAAAAAAGAAAAGCTGCAGTTGGAAGAGTCATGGCGCGAGACAGCTGTTCAGGAAGGAATCCAAGATAGCGAGGCCTATTCTCTATGGGATCAAGAAGAGATTACTTTAAGCCAACTTATCATGGAGTACGGCTCGGCTGACTATCTTTATGTGATCCCCCCTGAATATGCCGCCATGAAGCTCAATCTCTATTCAAATATCCCCATTCCTCGTCAATCCTGGACAGATCTTTTAGAGATGATGCTTTATCATAATGGATTTGGAATGAAGAAACTCAATACCTATGCACGGCAACTGTATCTCCTGAAACTCGATTTAGGTGCTGTTCAGACGATCGCCTACCGCCCAGAGCAGGTTTCTGCAGTTGCTGATGGAAGCCGTATCTGCTATTTGGTGATTCCTCCGGTTGAACAAGTCAAGACAGTATTCCAATTTTTCGAAAAATTCTCCGACAATAAGCAGACATTTGTGCATCAGCTAGGAAATAAAATTGCTCTTGTGGCCGTGAAAGAAGAAATCGAAAAACTGATCGACTTTTATGATAGGGTTTGGGAAGGACATGGCGGAAAAGTCACGCGTGTTGTGCATGTCTCTAAGATTCATATCAAAGAGATGGAAAAAATCCTGACCACATTTTTTAATGAAGCTCTAGAGAAAGGACGTGCTCCTTTTGGAAAGCCTGAGCAAGAAGGACTGGGAATTTTTTCGCTGGGCAATAGCAATAGTCTCGTCTTTATTGGCTCAAAAGAAAGTGTCGACCGTGCAGAAAAGATCGTCAAAGATACCGAGGAGCAGTTAGAAGATCCCTCGGAAATGACGATCTATCTCTATACCTGCCGTCATAGCGACCCAAATGATTTATCACAAACGTTAGAAAAGGTTTACAGCTCGCTTATTTTCGCGGCCCAGGAAGGTGTTCCACAGGAGACAGATCTTAATTATAATTCAGTAATTCAGGGAGCTAAAGCTCCTCCAGATGGATATCCTCCGGCCCCACCTTTAGTGATCACACCGCCTCCTTTGCATCCCGGCATTACCACCAAGGTCGAGATTGAACAAAATGTTCCAGTCCATTTCATCCCAGACCCGAAGACGGGCACTATTTTAATGACAGTTCGCCGAGATACACTAGGAAAAATTAAAGATCTCTTGAAGAAGCTCGATGTGCCTAAAAAGATGGTGCAAATTGAAGTTTTACTCTTCGAAAGAAGAATTAATTCTCAAAATAATTTTGGCCTTAACCTTCTCAAGTTGGGTAAAACTCATAATGGCATCACTTATAGGCCTGTGGGTGGTCCTGACATCGATCATCATGATAAAGCTTCAATCGGTAAAGGTGTGCTTCAATTTTTCTTCCATGGACCGCACCATAAATATACTCCTCATTTTGATGTCGCTTATAATTTCTTACTGACACAAGACGATATCCAGCTGAACGCTGCTCCCTCCATTATTACTGTGAATCAAACTCCTGCTGCGATTTCGATCATGGAAGAGCTCTCGATCAATAATGGCGCAGCTCCGATAGATACAAATAAAGGAATTGCCTTTGAGAAGTCGTTTACTAGAACCCAATACGGGATTAATATTGTCCTAACACCTACGATTCATATGCCTGATGAAGCGGGAGAGGAAAAAGGTGCTGTGACATTGAAGACCAATATTTCCTTCGATACGACCTCTAAGCATGATAAGGACAAACAACCAAATGTTGATCGCCGCCATATTGAAAATGAAGTCCGTGTTATTGATGGCGATACGGTCATTCTCGGAGGGCTTCGTCGCAAATCTCATGAAGATCATGAAGAGAAAGTTCCATTCTTTGGAGATATTCCCTTTTTTGGAAGATTCTTTGGCACCACTAGTCTTATGGATCATGATACAGAGCTCTTTTTCTTTATCACTCCTAAAATTGTCTATGATCCTAAAGCGGAGATGGAACAAATCCGCACAGATGAGCTTAAAAAAAGACCGGGAGATATCCCTGAGTTTTTGGCCCGGGTTGATGAGGCCCGTGAAAAAACATCTAAAAGGTTTTTCAAACAGAGTTTAAAAACGTTCTTCAGCCATGGACGATAGATCGCAGACCCTTTGTCAAGAATTTAAAATCCCCTACATTAAAGACCTCTCCTCCTATCCTTTTGTCCGTGATAAGTTGCAGTTAATTCCATATCCAATGGCCAAAAGCTGCTTGGCCCTGCCAGTCGATGAACAAGGTGATTTCTTGATCATTGCGTTAGAAGATCCTCTCGATTTGGAAAGCCTTGAAGCAATCCGGTGTTTCACCGGAAAAAAAATACGAGAAATCTGCGCCCCTCGTGAAGCGATAGAAGCAGCCATCGAACAATGCTATCACCAAAAAGAGGACGCAGCTTCAGCGTTGATTGCTACTCTCAAAGAAAATAGCACCGATGATCTCATTGAAACAGAAGGGTATGATCTTCTTGCCCAAACGGCCGCCTCTCCTGTCATCCGTCTTTTAAATATGGTTATGACCGAGGCGATTCAGCAAGGAGCTTCTGATATCCATTGTGAGCCCTCAGAACAAGGGCTTGTCATTCGATATCGCATCGACGGCGTTCTTCAGCTCCGCCATGTTCCTCCCAAAGAGCTTCAAACACAGCTCCTTACCCGGATTAAAGTCTTGGCTAAGCTTGATATCGCTGAACAGCGGTTGCCGCAGGACGGCAGAATTAAACTCAAAATCGGCGGACGCGAAATAGACTTCCGTGTGAGTACAATTCCTATTGTCTTTGGCGAACGCATTGTTCTTAGGATTCTAGATAAGAGCAATATTGTCCTTGGCCTAGACCGGCTTGGTATGCCCTCCGATGTTCTGGGAAAGTTCAACAAACTCATCCGCTTAAGCGAAGGGATAATTCTTGTGACAGGACCGACGGGCAGTGGAAAGACGACCACTCTTTATAGTGCAATTAACGATGTCAATTCTCCTGAAGTCAACATCATGACCATCGAAGATCCAGTCGAATATAAGCTCCAAAATATGGCGCAAGTGGGCGTCAATCCCAAGATCCATTTCGATTTCGCGACAGGTCTTCGACATATCTTACGTCAAGATCCTGATATCATCATGATCGGAGAGATCCGCGATAAAGAGACAGCTGAGATCGCCATCCAAGCCTCTCTAACAGGACATCTTGTGTTAAGCACATTGCACACTAATGATGCTCCTTCTGCTCTGACTCGCCTTGTCGAAATGGGAACAGAGGCATACTTGCTCTCTTCCACGGTAGTTGGAGTCTTGGCTCAGCGACTTGTCCGTACGATCTGCCCTCATTGCTCTGAGAGCTATCTTCCCACTGAACTTGAATGCCGGCAACTTGGCATTGATTCTATTCAACCCTTTTACCGAGGTTGTGGATGCGACCAGTGTTTTGATCTTGGCTATAAAGGACGTCACGGGATTTATGAGCTCATGACCATGAACCATGCTGTCAAACAGCAAATCTTAAAAAGCGCAGACGCTGTTGAATTGCGAGAAGTGGCTTTGCTGCACGGCATGGTTCCTCTTCGTGTCAATGGAGCGCAGCTTGTTTTACGCGGAATCACGACGTCTTCTGAAGTTCTCCGCGTTACCCGTGGTTATGAAGGAGGGGAATAAATAATGCTCTACCGTTACCAAGCTCTTTCCAATACAGGTAAAAAAATCTCCGGCGTTATCGATGCTGATTCTCTTCACTCAGCCAAAGAAAAGCTCCGCAAAGAACAAATCCTAGTTGTGGATTTAGATCTTTTCCAGGAAAAGAAAAAAGAGATTACAATTCCTTTCCCATTTTTACTTGATTTTACCCGGATGCTTGGGCAGCTGCTTCGCGCTGGGATTCCACTCTTTGAAAGCCTTGTAATCATCGAAGAAAAATATCATCACCACCGGTTTCATCCGCTTTTGATGGACCTCTGCGACTGTCTGAAAACAGGACTCTCTCTTTCTGAAGCTCTTCGGAAATATCCAAAAAGCTTCGATCCCATTTATGTCGCCATGGTGCATGCAGGCGAACAGACCGCTTCGCTTCCGGCGATCTTTGAAGAGCTCTGTGGACTTTTGCAGCGACAGCAAAAATTAAAGAAGCAGCTTTTTTCCGCTGCGGCTTATCCACTTTTTTTAGGAAGCTTTTGCGTCCTGGTTTTCATGGCCTTGCTGCTTTTTGTTATTCCTCCTATGAAAAATCTCTTTGAAGGACGTGAATTGCATCCAATTACCCGTTTTGTTTTCGGAGCCAGTGACTTTGTCATGAACCAAGGCTCCTCTCTTGCCATTGGCATTTTGCTCTTTCTTACATTGATCGCAGTTGCTTTACGGCATCCTGTTTTCCGCCACAAATTAGATAATGTAATTCTAAGACTCCCCTTCATTGGAGGATTTTTACGTGAAGCTGCTACCATCCGTTTTTGCCGGACATCATCACTCCTTCTCTCAGGCGGACTTCCGATCTTGCAAACGTTGCAACTATCTCGCCATGTGATGAAAAACAGACTTTTAGAAGAAATAATTGTAAATGCTGAACAAAAAGTCAGTGAAGGAAAACCTTTAAGCCAAGAATTAAAAGCCTCCCCTCTGATCCCTTCGATTGTCCCTCGGATGCTTGCAATCGCCGAAGAGACAGGAAAAACCGCTTTTATGTTACAAAATATAGCCAACATCTGTGAAGAGAACCTAGAAAAGAGACTGGGGCAGTTCACAGCCTTTTTACAGCCTGCTTTGCTTCTTCTTCTAGGGCTTATCGTTGGGCTGGTACTGCTTTCAATCTTAATTCCGATGACGGATGTAGGTTCCGCGTTAAGTGCCTAGCTAGTAAAGTTTTTGTCCTTTTGGCTGCGTCAAGACTTCGGGATTCAATGATTGTAAACAGGTCCATATTGAATTAATATGAACTTATTTACAATTATTGCCACGTACTGCAAATATGAGGAAAAATATGAGAAAAAAAAGAGCAATTACTCTACTTGAGATTATGATTGTGATCCTGCTGATTGGACTGATCGGCGGCGTTGTTAGCTATAACTTGAGAGGTACCCTCGATAAAGGCAAAGCATTTGCTTCTAGAGAAGGGGCAAAAAAACTCGAAGATATCCTCAATCTTGAGATTCAGCAGGGAACAAAAACTTCGCTTGAAATTAGCCAGGATAAAAGTGATGGACGGGACATTGTTAAAGCGGTCGTTCTAAATTCCGGGCTTATTTCGCCACAGCAAGTGAAAAAATTCCTCAAAGACGGTTGGAATGAGTTTTATATGATCAGAAGAGCTAAAGGAGGCCAAGTGTCCGTCACTTCGCACAGATACGAAGAATATAAAAAAACGCATCACACTGATGAGTCCAATGATCCACCTGTTGAACTCGAAGAATAGACCGTTCACGCTGCTAGAGATAGTCATCGTTCTAGCGTTGATCGGAATGATGGCAGTTGTCGGCACATGGTCATTGACTGATTTGTTAGCACAGCACCGGCGCCAGGCTGAAGTTGATGAACTTAAAAATTTTATTCAAGAATTACAAATTGAAGCTTTGGCTTTGCAATCCGATCTTGAAATCAGCTTTGTTAAAGATAAAGAAAAGCTTCAAGTCCGGAGCAAAACAGCGGAGAAAATACTCCGCGACCATACTATTGTCCTCAAAGGACTTCGGAAGTTTAAATTCAAAGATCAGCCAAGAGAAAAAATCACCTTTCAGATTTTCTCTACAGGTCGTATTGATCCGCCTGGAATTATTGAAATTGAAAGAGATAAAGGAAGCTTATGGATCGATATGAGCCAGCCGCTCCTAGTGAAATTCTCGGATAAGCGGCCTGCACTTGTAAATGAAGTTATTCCAGACAAACCACCTAAGAAAGAGGTTGTATGCAGTTAACTAGCTCCGCATTTGAAAACGGCGGCTCAATTCCGCATGTTTATACCTGCGATGGAAAAGACATCAATCCTCCTTTAGAAATAAAAGAGGTTCCTTCGGATGCTCAATCGCTTGTCCTTATTATGGATGATCCCGATGTTCCATCTTTTGTCCGGGAAGATCAAATGTTTGTCCACTGGATCATTTATGATATGCCATCTGAAACACATATGCTAAAAGAAAACACTTCACCTCCAGGTATCCAAGGGACCGGTACGGGAAATAAACAACACTATCAAGGTCCCTGTCCTCCCGATCGCGAACATAGGTATTTTTTTAAACTCTATGCGTTGAAGTCAGTTTTGAAATTAGAGCCTGGGGCTACCAAAGAACAAGTAGAAGCCGCTATGGACGGCCAAATTCTTGAAAAGTCTGAATTAATGGGTCGATATGTTCGCATGAAGAAATAATTTTAATCCATCTATTTTATTGGTGTTAATAATTATCAATAATCATGTCTATTTAAAATAGTAAGATATCTTCTAAAAACAAAAAGAAAAATTTAACTCGATTCCGTAAAAATTGTAAGTGTTACCAGGAAGTCCGAGCGGTGTCCCATTTGATAATTTTGCTGTCGTGTGTCCATCTTGCCAATGCTCATAGAATGGATTAGGCGGGGGCGTAGGAGGTGGAGGTGGTGGAAGGGGTAAAACATGTTTAGTAGGAGGGCAAGATGAAGATAATCCTATCTGAGCCAATTCTTCTTTTTCTTTACATAGAAAGTCATCAAAGAAGCTTGTGAGACGATCCTTCTCAAAGGTTGTTCCATCTGCATTAAGAAGAGCTAAATAACCACAGGCAAACAGAACGCAGAATCGCTTCATAAAATGTCCTTTGCTACTTAGTGATTAAATATGGCTATCTTTATAGCGGTATTTTTCTAAGCAAACATGAATTTATAAGCGACTTACATATTTGATTCCAATAATTTTTATTAAGCAGAAAAAAATAAGAAATTTTTTTTTGAGACTGCAAAATGATAATTCTTTTTGCATGATTTAAGGATAAATTCCAGGAAAGTAATTCTCATTAAAAGTAATTATTTCATTAATTAAAAGGGCTTCTTGTAAGCCTTATATGTCAAAAAACAGGATTTTAGAATCTTTTTATCAATATTATTTTTTAACATAACCCATTCATTTACATGAACAAGAGTCAATTTGAAGAAAAGATTTGTCTCGCTGCATTGACAAATAATTTCTTTAATCCTTATGGTGCGATTTAGATTAGGGTGTAAACTCTAAACCGTTAGCATAAGGAGGAAGGAATGCAAAACGCCGCTATGTGGTTAGCAAGTATATTTGGTCCTTTATTGGTTATCTTGGGCCTCTGGAAATTGCTTTATTCAGATATATTTTTAAAAGTTCTGAATTCAGTAAAAAATTCGTATGGTCTTATGTACTATAGCTCAGTGATTTATCTCTGGGTTGGATTTACAGTACTAAGCCAATATGACATGTGGGATATGGATGCCCTCGTGTTAGTTACTTTATTAGGTTGGGTCATGATTGTACGTGGTATTTTGGGTCTTTTTGTCCCACAAATGCTGCTTGACATGTACTTGAAACATCATGGCTTTACAAAAGTCTGTGGATTGATCCCACTCGTATGGGGCGTAGTGCTCTGCTGGGTCGGCTTTTTCATGTAAGTCTTGTTTTAGACTTAGTGTAGAAGATACTAAGAACGCCTCTGAGTAAAGAGGCGTTTTTCTTTTTTGTCCTCTTTTCATTTTCCTCCCTTTAGTTTATCCTGCATGAAATAATTTCATGAGGTTGATATGCGTATTTTGGCATTATTCATTTTAGCTTTTTCACTTCTTAACGCTGTAGAAAACTCTGTACCAAGGATCCATCCCCGTCAGCAAGAGCCCCATTGGAAAGCAAAAATTGAAGAACGGCATTCAACTGGACAGCCTTCAAGAATTGTGTTTTATGAAGAGCTTGGAGATGATGAGCAAGTCGCGGTAAAATTAATTTCTTACTACCCTAGTGGTCAAGTCAAAATGGAAGCCGATGTGACTTCAAAAAAAGATGAGGAAGGAAAATTAAAGCTTGTTCCTGTGGGAGTAGAAATCAGTTTAGATGAAAGAAATAATGTAGAAAAAGTTGCCCATTATAATAATGATGGAGTCTTAGACGGAGAGATGCGTCTTTTCTATCCAACCTCCCAAGTCAAAGCTGTCTGCCAGTTTAAAAATGGAAAACGGCATGGGCCTTTCATTGTTTACCATCTTGAAGGTGGTAAAGCAGAGGAAGTCCAATATGAAAATGATAAAATCACCGGGGATCTCATTAAGTATTATCCCAAGGGTGGAAAAGCTGCTCTTATCACTTATATTGATGGAATGCCCCATGGCAAATCGACAGAATGGTATGAAAGCGGTGCTTTGAAATCTGTTCGCAATTACGAAAATGGATTATTAGATTCCGATGGAAAAAACCCCGCTGTCATGATTTATTCTGAAGATCACGCCATGTTAGAAGTCCAAGATTACCGCCGAGGCGAACCGATTGGGACGCATGTTAGGTACCATCCCAATGGTAAAGAAGCTCACAAAATCTCCTTTAAAGAGGGTAAAAAAGAAGGAAAAGAACTCTTTTATTCTGCTGAGGGAAAAATGGTTGGTGAGGGTGAATACCAGGCCGGCCTTTCAGTGGGAAAACACTGGCGTATGCATGATAATGGCCAGCAAGGTTTGCTTGCGATATATGATGATAAAGGAATTTTGCTAAAGCCGATTGAAGAGTGGGATGAACAAGGAAAAAAAATTGCTGAATATTCAATCAAAGAAGGGAAATTAGATGGAGCTTTCAGACAGTGGTCCGCAGAAGGAAAAATTATCAATGACCTAAATTATGTTATGGGTGAAATGGAAGGACCTCAAAAAGAATACTATCCATCAGGCCAAATTAAAAGGCAGGGGCTGTATCAAGATAAAAAACGAGAAGGGGAATATACCGAGTGGTATGAAGATGGCAAGATGGCTCTGAAATCTTTTTATAAAAATGGCGAGAAAGACGGCCTGACCCTTGCATGGTATCCCAATGGTGAGAAGAAATTAGAAGAGCAGTATATTGATGGAAAGCTCGATGGGAAAAAACGTGAGTGGTACGGCCATGGCAAGCCTAAGGTTGAGGAAGATTATATACTCGGAATCAAGCAAGGCGTTCATCGTGAATGGAATGAACGTGGAGAGCTTATCGCAGAAATTCATTATCAAAAAGATCTTCCTCATGGCACTGTCCGTGCTTGGTTTGAAAAAGAACAACCCCGGCATTTCATGCATTTCAACGAAGGTCAAAAAGATGGGCTGGAACAGCAGTTTTATGCTAACGGTGCTTTAAAATTAAAAGCTCATTACAAAGACAATCTCTTAGAAGGTCAGTTAGAGTCTTATTTTGAAGATGGCACTCTTCGTGTCGATCAATCCTTTAAAAAAGGAATCCCTGTGGGTGAACATCGGGAGTTCTACAAGCCTGAAGGAAAAGCTAAGCCTCAGCTCGCTGCTCTCCTCAATTATGACAATGAAGGAAAGCTCCAAGGAAAAGCAGAGACTTTTTACCCGAATGGAAAAATTCAATCTCAAAAGATGTATAAAGATGGTGAGCTAGTAGGGATGTCAGCAGCATGGGATGAAAATGGAAAGTTAGTATTAGAAGCCTGGTACGACTCCGGAAAACTGAATGGGAAATTTTTTCAACAAATGCAAGATGGAAAGGAAGTGGTCTTTCATTACAAAAAAAATCGACACGACGGACTCCATCAAATCTTCTATTCCACTCAGGAAGGTTTTGATAAACAAAAAGCATTTGAAGTGAACTACGTTCTTGGGAAACCTCATGGCGAAGCTTTGGAATTTGATGAAAAAGGCAACAAGATCAGCTCAACGATGTATGTTGAAGGTGTCAAAGAAGGTCTTTGCCAAATATTCGATCCTAAAGGCAGAGTCGTGATGAAGATTAGTTTTGAAAAAGACAAAAAAAATGGTCTTGTGCAAGAGTTTTCCCCAAAGGGACAGCTCATGGCCGAGGTCACTTTTGTTAACGATGTAAAACAAGGTGACGAAAAAAGCTTCTTCGAAGATGGAACACTTGCCCATGAAGCGTATTATGTGAATGGAAAACTCGAAGGGCTTTCTCGCCGTTGGAATGAACAAGGCAACCTGATCTTCGAAGGTGAGTACCAAAACGGACTCCGCCATGGAAAGTTTAATAAATATTTCGAAGATGGAAGGCCGATGGTTCTGCAAACTTTTACTAAAGATCAGCCTAACGGTATTAAAAAATCCTATAATGCTCAAGGGATCTGCACTGAAAGCAAATGGGATAATGGTAAGAAGTTAGGCTAATCGGTATTGATGCAAGAGAGATGTCCCGAAGCGACGCTGGTCGATAGGGACAAGATGTTGCAGCTCTATTTTCTTTAAGGGAGATGGAGAGAGGCTTTCTAGAAAGAGGAGGCCTCCTTTAGAAAGCAGTGCCGAGTTATCTAAGTAAGAGAGTAATTCTGCATAAATAGAAGTGATATGATAAGGCGGGTCAGCATAGATGATGTCAAAGGCCTCGCTTTTTTTCCTGAGTTTTTTTAACACATTAAATACATCGTACGAATACACAGCTGCTTCTTTTTCAATCTTTAAGGAGGCTAGGTTGGCTTTGATGCACCGGAGTGCATCTTTATGACTTTCAACAAAAGTCGCCTGCGTAGCGCCGCGGCTGAGAGCTTCTATGCCCATTGCACCGCTGCCGGCAAAAAGATCCAGAAATCGGGTTCCCTTAATTGTATTTTGAATGATATCGAAAACAGCTTTACGGAGCATCGAGGTTGTGGGACGAGTCTGAGAGCCGCGGGGAGATTGGAGAAGGAGGCTGCGGTATTTACCGCTGAGAACGCGTAGGCTCATCCGACAAGAGTTTTTTTGCTTCTTCAAGCAGGACAGGCTTGCCTTCTTGAAGATATTGTTCATAAAATAAGTGAGCTTGCTGAGTCGACCATTCTTTGGAAAGGAGGCGACTTCCTGGTTTTGCTTTGGCAAACGAAATTTCTTTTTTGATCGAGAGAATCTGTCCTTTATTTTTACCTTCTAAGATCAAAGTAAAGTCGGAGAGTTTTTCAGCTGTGCCGTAGAGCACATAAGGATGATCACTAAAGAGGTAAGGGAGACGGGAGGATGAGGGATAGAGCTGGAGGCGTGCAGAAGGATCGGTTGGAAGTATAGAAAGCAACATCTCTTTGGCCACAGGAGAGCGCAGCATCAGCACAAGCTTAGCGAGCTTGCGAGGAAATCCTGTATGCGTATCAGAGTAGAGTAAAGAGCCACGACTGACAGTTCCTAAAAGATCCAGAGAAGAGAGGTTATTGTCTTGGCCGACGGCAGCTGTATAGAGAGTGACTTTGCCCCGATTGGCTTGAAGCCAGGCGTTGATTAAGCTTCGTTGTTTATCCAGCTTGAGAGAGGACTCTCCATCGGAAATCAAGATGGCGGTATGGGCCTCCTCTTCATCGGTCTGGAAAGGGATGATTTTACCTAAACAAGAATAGAGATCAATCGCAGGCCCATAATGGCCATGAGGCTGTCTTTCTAAGAATTCTTCTGCCAGTCTTTGGTTTTTTTTGCTAAAGGGCAGCAGCTTTTCGCTTAGGCGTGCAATCTTTGAATCAAAAATAATGACATTGAAATTATCACCCTCTCGTAGCGATGCAATCGCGCGCGTCACAGCCCTTTTAAAGGATTGATAGCGATGTCTTTCAATCGAATTGGAGCGATCAATCAGAAAATAGTAGTTTTGTTTCAAACAATGCTGAGTCAGGTCGATTTTAGGAACAAAGGTCAAAGAGAAGAGATAGCCGCCTTCTTCTCGAGCCAGTGTTTTGATGTCGACATCGAAAGCATCATTCCATTCGACACTCCTGAATTCAGGAATTCCATAGCTTGAGAGGGAAGGAAGTGCCGAGTAATGAGGAGCAGAAATAGATTGGTGGAGTTTTGGAGCAGCGGCAGAAATAGGCGTTTGATCCAAAGAGACTTCCATATCAGCAAGAGTCTCTTGCTTGGAGAGTAAAGAGACATCGCTAGCGATAACCGCATGAGAAGAAGGAGGAGGAGAA
>WUUC01174886.1_pt1 | contig 15112 bp, 13 predicted proteins | sample 6278441 | NCBI WGS metagenome assembly WUUC01 (sample SAMN13675441, study PRJNA597444) | soil metagenome | isolation source: soil | place: USA: Washington | collected 2017-10
TGGGCTTGCGCGGGCGGTGCCGCAGCGCTTTGAGCCGGCTCGCCCGCCGCATCCAGCCTGAAGACTCGCAACGACTGTGAGCTCTCCGGCTCGGAGCGCGAGCTCGCCGCCATTCGGCGTGGTCGGGCGCCAGATCACGAGCGTGCGGAAGCCGGGCAGCGGGTGGGCGCCTGCGCTTGACGCGGTTCAGTACAGACCTTCAGACCAGATTCCGCACCCTGAATTGCATAACATGGTAGACGTCGTTGGTTGTCGTATTCCATTGGCTGACGGTCAGGTGGAAGTCCCACAGCGTCGAACCAGGAATGATGTAGCCCCCATAAAGTTGGGCGACGCGCGTATCGCCTTCGTTGCCCCAGGTAGTGCCACGGATGAGCGTGGTCTTCCGCGCCGTAAACAAGTTGTCCAACGGCGAGTTGAGAATCATCGCGTCGATCCGGTATTCTCCGGCGTTGAACCAGGTCAGCAGCCATGCTCCGTTGAGCGGTCGCAGACACATCTCGCCCCACTTGCCATCCGCGACGATGGTCGCCGGATTCCCCCAGCCCCACTGCGTGCCATTCCAGCCCCAAGGCTGGTAGGCGCTGCCATCGGCCAGCCGATTCTCCGGCACCCGATACAGGATGATCCCCTTGTCGCGCTGGAAACCGGTCGCGTACAGATATACGTATCCGTCGCTCCCCTGAGCCCAGGTGATCAGCTGGAACAGACCGCCGTCTTTGTCGCCGGGAAACTTGAGACCCGTGTGCTGCCAACTCGCGCCCGAGTCGGTGGACTTCCATACCTCGGTCCAGCGTACGGTGCCGAAGGTCGGGCCGTTGACGATGGCGTGCAGATACATGGTGTTGCCAATCGTGATGACGTCGGAGGGAATCACGGTCTGGTAGTACGAATCGTGAGGATAGTACCAGAGCTGACTTGCGTACGAGCCGCCGACCGCACCGTTGAATGTGACACCCGAGGCGACATCGCTGGTGTCCGACCAGAGGGCCACTGGCGATCTCCAGTCTCCGCTGCCCACGGTGGTGCCGCTGAACGTGTCGCCGAAGACATACAGAGTTCGACCGTTGGGGCAGCGCGCCGGAATGCCGAGGTCAGTTGCTCCGATTCCAAACTGCGGCCACGTCTGCGTTCCGATCAACGTCTTCACATTCGTGACATACGGCGTGAGGGCAGATGCGCGCGAGGCAGGAAGCGACGTGGCGCCAGCGGCGACCGTAGCGGCGCCCAGTGCGCCACGCATGAAATTGCGCCGCGAAACCGTAAATATTCGGTCCTTGGAAGACGGTGACATAGTGCTCTCCCGCTGTCCCGGGCGGCTACGGCCCGAGACGCCGCTGGTCAACGTGGTACACAAGTGTCATTGTCACTTGCTCTGCACTCCCTACCACAGACGCTCATCGCGCTACGTCAGCCTTACGTTAGCGTTTCGTCAGCTGGGCCAAGGCGACCAGGGACGACGCTGCTACTTGAACGCGCGCGAGGGTGGTCGACGGAACGAGGGTCGGCGCTGCCCGCTGGATGGCGCACCGAAGTGGTGCAACGCCGCCGCGCGGCTGCGCTGGGCATCTCGCGGCAAGAGGTGCGGGGAGCTACACCAGGCGCCGCCTCCCTATGACCCGGATCGTATCGATGAGTTCCCCGCGCCTCGTGCTCGCTTCCACCTCGCCCTATCGGCGCGAGCTGCTGGCGCGCCTGGGCGTCGCTTTCGAAGTACAGCCGCCGCGCTGCGACGAAGAGGCGCTCAAGCTCGCCGGCGAGGAGCCTGCCCAGCAGGCGCTGCGCCTTGCGCATGCCAAGGCGCTGAGCGTGGCGGCAGTCGAGCCCGACGCGTTCGTGATCGGCTCGGACCAGCTGGTAGACCTGGACGGCAAGGCGCTGGGCAAACCGGGCAGCCAGGAGCGCGCAGTCGCCCAGCTCCTCGCGCTCTCGGGCAGGACTCACCGCCTGCTCACGGCACTGGTGCTCGCTTGCCCCGACGGCCAGCTGCTCTCGCATCTGGACGTGCACCTGCTGACCATGCACGCGTTCGATCAGGCCGCCGCGCAGCGCTACGTGCAGGCCGACGATCCGCGCGACTGCGCTGGCAGCTACAAGATCGAAGCCCGCGGGATCCGGCTGTTCGCGCGCGTGCAGGGAGAGGACTTCACGGCCATCACCGGCCTGCCCCTGCTCGCGCTGGCGCACCTGCTGCGCACGCGTGGGTTCTCCATTCCTTGAATCACTGCTCCAACGTTACCTGCCCCTCGATGCCCGGTCGCAGCGCGGCGACCAGCGTCTTGCCATCCGAGGGGAGCGCCAGCACCACCAGTGCCGCGCCGTGCTCGCGCATGTAGATGCGGGCAGTGACGGGCAACTTGTCCGAAAGTGCGTCGCGCGCGACTGCCGCGTAGCCGTGCTTCTTGAGCTGCCCGTCGTAGCTGGTCAACACCTGGTCTGGTCGGGCGCTGCTCTCGTACAGGGCCAGCTGGTAAGGCGCATTGAGCGCTTCGCTGGCCAACACACGCTGTGCGGCAGGCGGCCGCACGTTGGGCATGATGTCGCTGCCCGGGACGTCGCCGTTTTCGGGGAACATCTCCGCCACGCGCAGCGGCCCCTGGCTCCAGACGCTGATCACGTGCGTATGGTTGGGATCCTGCGCCCGACGCGCAAATACGTAGCGGAGCTGTCCCAGCTCGGCCAGGTCGCCGCTCTCCGCCGCGCGGGTCATGGCGCCGGCGAGGCGCTGCAGACCGCCAGCGCCGGACCGCGCGAAACAGGCCGCGGTGCCCTCGCGCTCGTCGTCGTCGCTGCGGAACACGCCAAACACAGACGGGCTCAGCTCGGCGGGCAGCTTGGCGCCTTTTTGCTGCAGCGTCTGCAGCTCCTCCTCGACACCCGCCGAGTCGCGGCCGCAGCGCGCGCTGAAGCGGTCGAGTACCTCTGCCACCGGGTGTGGCACGACCAGCGAGCTGAGGCTCAGCAGCTGGCCGTTGATGCGCATCGGCGTGATGCCTGCCTTGGCTGGATGGATGCGCTGCAGTTCGTGGCCCACCTGCAGCGCACGCTCCGCCACCTCGGCATGCGCTTGATGCGCAAGCCACCAGACACTTCCCACCACGATCAAGCACAGGTAGCTGCCCAGCCGTAGCCAGCGTGCCACCTTACTAGTCTTGTCGTGTCGATCGATACGCATGTCGTGCTCCTGCCGCGCCGCTGCGCGAGCTCGTCCGGTCAGTCGATCAGGCTCATCAACCAATCGCCAGACACGTCGCCTTCGGTGGCCGTGTGCTTGCTGGAGCAGGGGATCTTCACGGTATGGGCTACCCTGCGCAGGCCCCTGCCAAACGCGCGCTGCACCGAACCCTGGGCAGCGCCCTCTGCTGTGTGGCTGGGAATGAACGAGTCGGGGATGGGGAGCTCGCCCGACTTGAGGCCCCTCAGCATCGACTTGAAGTCGAAGCCGCCCTCCCCGCAGCCATTCATCGCGGCGGTCCAGGCCTGCGAACGGGCGGTCTGGGCAGCTTGGATGTCGGTCGAGGCCAGGTTGTGGACGAACAAGATCAAAGCGAGCATGAGCACCATGGTGCTGAGCACCACGATCGCCTCCACCATCACGGCCCCTTGCCGCCGCCGCTCTGTGCCCATGCTCGAGCTACGCATGCTGCACCTAGCGGATCTCGAGGAAGGCACTGGGAATGGCGTTGGCCGGGTCGCCGTCCACCACGGCGTCCACCGCGTCGGCTATCCACCAGGAGGGCAAGTGCATGTCACCGGCGCGTCCACCAGTGCTGGTGTCGGCCTGATAGTTGCGGCCGTCGATACGGCGCGTCCATTGCAGGCGGCCCCCGAGCTTACTCTGCAGAAGCACCTGCACCCCGCGTCCGACCGCGTTGCCCAGCAGCGCCGACAAGGCCTGCTGGCCGGACAGCGCGAGGTCTTTGAACCCCGTACGATCGACCACCATCTTCCATTTCCAGTTGCCGGGCGTCCACATGGAGTTGTCGGCGCAGGAATGGATGGAGGGATCCCCGCGACCGAGCAGCACGTTGGGAGCCGAGCCGGGATCCTCGAAGTAAATGCGCGCCTTGGCCGAGCTGGTGTTGGCTTCGATGCTCGGGACGGGCACGTTTGCGCTGGACGGCAGACCGCGCGTGGGCACGCCGTGCGGGTAAATGATCGGGATGTTGAAGCGCTTGCTCGAGACATCGACGTCCTCGTAGACAGACCACACATGCAGCAGCACGCTCGCCTCGAGCTCCTTGTCGGCCTTTTTGCACGCGCCTTCTTCGCCAATCGGGGTCCACAGGCGCGCCGTCTTGATGGTGTCCACGCTCGCCTGCAGGTCTTTGCCCGACTTCTTCAGCTCGTCGACCTTGGCCTGGTTGCGCTTCATCGCGTCCCGCTTGGCGTCCCGCTTGACCTTGTCTCCCTTGGGCGAGTTGCGCAGCTCGGCAAGCTTGCCCGGCCTTGTGTCAGCGATGCACTTGTTGCGCTTGGCCTCGCGCAGGCGCACGTCCCCCTGCGTCTCCTTGGGACAGGCAGCCAGCGCCAGCTCATCGGCCCGCTTCTCGAGCGCGCCGTCAGCCTCCTTGTCGGCCTCCGCTTCCATGTTGGCCTCGATGGACGAAGCGGCTTCCGAAACGGGCTGACAGACCAGGCTCGGCAAGTTGCCGCCCAGAAAGGCCGCCGCCTTGTCGACGAAGCCATCGATGGCGCTCAGGCCAGGAATCAGGTGCAAGAGGCTGCTCAGGCGCTCGGCCGCTCGCGAGCATACCTGAGCATACTCTTCAGCCTCCACAGGCATGCTGCCGGCCAGGTTGCCGACGTTTACAAGACTGGCCACCTTACTATTCGGGATCTTGCTCTTGACCTTTTCCAGGATACCGCGCCCACCTTCCCCGAGCCGTCCCATGCGCTCGGGGACCACGGGCACGACGGGCCGCTTGTCCGTGGCCCCCTTCGCGGTCACACCAAGTGGCTTGCCAGGGGCGCGCTTGAGCTCACCTGCCAGTGCCTCGTCGAGCACGGTTGGCGCGAGCGCGAGCGTACCCGCCGCCCCACCCCCGGTGCTGTCTTGTGCGCCAAGCGTGTACGCCGAAACCGTGCTCGCTGCGACCGACAGATAGGGGAAAGCCACCGCCACCGCGCGCTCGCTGGTGGTGGCGAGGTTCAGCGCCCGCATCCACGGCTTCTGCATCTTGTTCTCCAGCTTGAAGGCGAACTCGGACAGCTTCATGCCCGCGTTGGCCACCACGGCGGCGCCAGGAAAAACGAACGACAAGGCAGCCGCCACGATGAACGTAGCCACCCCCAGCAGCTCCGCGGCCCGCACCGCGACGAACACCGCCAGCATCAGAGCCATGGCCACGTTGATGAAGGCCAGGATGTTCATGCCGGCCGCATACCAGGCGGCGCCCCCAGCAGCCACGGCGTCGGCGGCGACCTGCACGCCCTCGCGCTGCATCACGTCGCGCCAGGTCTCCAGCATGTACCAGCAGACGGTGATCAGACCGCAGCCCATCATCAGGCCCGTGATGAGCAGAGTTCCGCGCTCGTCTTCTCGCAGATCGGGCCGAGGGTGCGCTTCGCCGGGACGGATCATGCCGACTCCATTTTGCGTGGGTTCACTGGTAAGGCAGACTGCAGGAGGCCTTGAGCGTGAGCTGCATATCTGCACCACATAGAAGACCCACCAGGAATACCGCGCAGTCATACTTCGCTTGCACCGTCGCCAGCATGGGCGAACCGAGCTTTCGTTCACCGCTGAGCGTGACGCTTAGACCACCGGGGACGAACTGTTCCGAGGCCATCAACACCCGTCGGGCAGCCTCCTTGACGTAGCCGGCGCGCGCCTCCGGGTCGGGGTAGTAGCTTGGGTGGTCGGCCAGGTAGACCATCGCTGCACGCGCTGCAGCCGAGGCGGCGCGCTGCACGATCAGGTGTGCGGTGCACAGGTAGCCCAGCTGAAACAGCGCCAGGAAGAAGAACAGCACCACCGGAAATACGATCAGCGTCTCGGTGGTCGCAGCGCCGCGCTCGTCATGGATCATGGCGCGCTCCAATGCAGCGCCGAGGCCAGCAGCACGCCCACACACACACTCGGAGCGAAGCGAAAGTGAGCCTGCGCCGCTGCAGAACGACCGCCGCTGCGGGGCAGTAGCGCACTGGCACCCGACATCATGCTGCGCAGCAGCGTGCCCTGATATAGAAGCTGTCCAACCGCCAGCATGGTGCCGAGCGCGAACGCGTACAGCTCGGCCTCGAGGCCGACGAAGGGGCCAAGCAGTGCACCGCACGTCGCGAGTAGCGCGGCGTCTTCGATGCTGGCCAGCTTGAGGAGCGCCAGAATCCCGGGCACCAGCCCACAGACCAGCGCGCCTGACAAACACAAAAGGAGCGCCTGCCAGGAGCCGGCCAGGCCGGCCAGCAGCAGCGCAAGCAGCGCCGAGGTGGGGAGCAAATAGCGGTGCGGCGAGCGGCCGCGCAGCTCGCTGGCGGCCACGATCGTAGCCAGCAGCAGCGCCGAGAGATTTGTGATGTAGAGAAGCTGCACGGAGGCGTCCCTGCGTCACGGCGTATTGGAGAGCAGCACCGCGTGCGCACGCTGCTGGGAGCGGACGACAGCCAGGCTCAAGCCCGCCACTGCCGAGGCGACGCCGAGCATGAATACAACCACCACCAGATACTCGACGGCGACGCCACCGCGTTGGTCCTGCCAAAGTCGGCTCATCGCAGCCTGCGTGCGTCGGGTCATGTGAGTGCCTAACGCAAGCTCCGTGCCCACCGCGAGATGGTCGAATTAACCGCACATGATGCCGAGCGGGGCCCCCCTGGGAGGAGACGATGCCAACCAGCGGTTGGCAGTAATTGGTTGCAGCAGCCCCACTGCATGGCTGGCCGTCCGTGAGCAGATCGGAGCGAGCGCGCTGCTTGCCATGCCAGATTCAACTGGCTAAGTTCAGGTCATCTTTGAGGGTGCGGCCGGAACTCCGGCGGCAGGATTCGAGCTGGTCGGGCCGCCATCTCTTTGAGCATCTGCTCAGGGATGTGTGTGTCGCGATGGCTCGCTTTCACTCGCCCCTCGTGATGGGGGCCGCTCCGCTCCTCGCAAGTGTTTTTGTCAGCGTCGCGCATGCCGACAGCGGCGGCGGCCACGACGATCCGATCGCTGCAGCGCTCCTGGCACTGGCGGTCATTCTCATCGCGGCGCGCGTCGGCGCGCACCTTGCTGCGCGCTTTGGCCAGGCGGCCGTGCTCGGCGAGCTGCTGGCTGGTGTGGTGCTGGGCAACGTCGCACTCCTCGGCGCCAGCGATCTCGGCTGGATGGCGGAAGACGCGACCATCGACGCGCTCGCGCGCCTTGGCGTCATCCTCCTGCTCTTCGAGGTCGGCCTCGAGTCGACCGTCGCGCAGATGTTGCGGGTGGGCTGGTCTGCGCTGCTCGTGGCTGTGTTGGGCGTGGTAACGCCGTTCGCGCTGGGGTGGGGCGTGGGGCACGTCTTGTTGCCGAGTGCAGGCGTCTACGCGCACGCATTCATCGGAGCGACGCTCGCGGCTACCAGCGTGGGCATCACCGCGCGGGTCATGAAAGACCTTGGACGCGGGCAGAGCAACGAGACGCGCATCATCTTGGGTGCCGCCGTGATCGACGATGTGCTCGGGCTCGTCATCCTGGCCGTCGTCACGGCCATCATTCAGGCGGCAGACTCCGGAAGCTCTCTTTCGACTCTGGACACACTGCTCATTTTCGGTCGGGCGCTGGGGTTTCTCGTGGGCGCCTTGGTAGGTGGGTTGCTCCTTTCACGGCGCGTGTTTCGGGCGGCGTCGACGCTCGACGCCAGCGGTGTATTGCTGGCCCTGGCCCTCGCCTTCTGCTTCTTTCTCTCCTGGGCAGCAAGCGCCATGGGTCTGGCCCCAATCGTGGGCGCTTTTGCTGCCGGGCTGGTCCTCGAAGAAGCGCACTTCGTCGATTTCGTGGGTCGCGGTGAGAAGCAGCTGGAGGAGATCCTGCAGCCCATCACGTCGTTCTTGGTACCCATTTTCTTCATTGTGATGGGCATGCGCACCGACCTACGCGCGTTCCTCGCGCCGGGCGTCTTGATGCTGGCCACCTGCCTGACGATCGCAGCGGTGATCGGCAAGCAAGCCTGTGGACTGGGCGTGCTCGGCGGCGTGGCCAATCGCTTGACCGTGGGCCTGGGCATGATTCCGCGCGGAGAGGTTGGGCTCATCTTCGCAAACATCGGACTCGGGCTCTCTCTCCACGGTCAGCCGGTCATCAGCACGGAGATCTTCTCGGCCATCGTCGTGATGGTCATCGTGACCACGATGATCACGCCCCCGCTGCTCAAGTGGAGCCTGGCCCGCGGCTCGGGCGCAGGCGCCGATGGTGCGAGCTAAAAAAACCATCTGCACCCTGTAATGGCACCCAAGTCTGTGCGTCGACACAACATGACGAAACAGCCCCACGCCTACCTGCCCGCCGCCGGCAAAGATCTCTTTCTGCCGCTCTATGACCCGCTGACCGCACTGATGGGCATCGGCAGAGTACGTCGCTCCTTGTTGGCACAGGCGGAGCTGAGCCCCGGCACGCGACTGCTCGACGTTGGCTGTGGCACCGGCAGCCTCTTGGCGCTCATCGGAAAGACGGTCCCAAACGTCAGGTCCACGGGGCTCGATCCCGACCCGAAGGCACTCGCGAGAGCCGCTCGCAAGCTCGAGGGCATGTCGGTGCAGCTCGATCGTGGCTTCGCCGACCAGCTTCCGTATGCGGAAGCGACCTTCGATCGCGTGTTCTCGTCGTTCATGTTCCACCACCTGGAGGCGGCTCAGCAGCAGGCGATGCTCTCGGAGGCGTGCCGGGTCCTCAAGGCAGGCGGCCGCCTCGAGCTGGTCGACTTCGCCGGAAGCGACCACCGTGGCCCGTTCAAATGGCTTCACGCTCACGGTCGCCTGGAGGGCAATGCCCAGAGGAACGTACTCGATCTGATGTCGCGCGCTGGCTTCGTCGCGCGCACGGTGCGCGTGGAGAAGGGACTGTTCAGCCTCGTGTATTACCAGGCGATGCGCCACTGAGTGATAGTCCGCCCGAACCGGCCCGCCCAACCAGAGATCAGGGAGCGCATCGAGTCCAAGCGTGCGTCCGCGGCGGTTTTCTGACCTGCTGGACGCAGAGCAGCGAGCGATGACCGGCGTGAGTTGCAGATGACGGCGTGGGAGCCGCTGCTACACTGCAGGATGAGCAGCGAGAGCTACCACGAGTCGGTCGAGCTTCTTTCGGAAAAGACCAAGAACCTGCACCGCGCCAACGTCTCGCTGCGCGAAGAGCTGGAGGCCGTCGACTGGTACCAGCAGCGCGCCGAAGCTTGTACGGACGAAGAGCTACGCGCGGTTCTGCTGCACAACAAGAACGAAGAGATCGAGCACGCGATGATGACGCTCGAGTGGCTGCGGCGAAATGACCCAGTGTTTGCGGCCAACATCGCGACCTATCTGAACGCGCCCGGTCCCATCACGGACATCGAAGAGAGCAAGAAAGAGCCGCCCGGCGAGCAGACCAGCGCAGACAACTTCGGTTCGCTCGGCATCGGTAGCCTGCGAGGAGCCAAGTGATGGACCTGCTCAAGCGCAAACTGGCGCCCATCACGCGCGAAGCGTGGGAACAGATCGACGACGAAGCCAAACGCGTGCTCAAGCTGAACTTGGCAGGTCGCAAGCTGGTCGACTTTTCGGGCCCTCACGGCTGGCAGCTCGCGGGCGTCAACACCGGCCGCCTGAGGCACATCCGGGATGCCCCCGTGGAGCAGGTGGGCCACGCGATCCGCGACGTGCGACCGCTGGTGGAGCTGCGCTCCCAGATCCTGCTGCAGACGTTGGAGCTCGACTATGCGGCGCGCGGTGCCAAAGACCTCGACCTCGAGCCGATCGTGGTCGCCGCCGAGCGCGTCGCCCAGGCCGAAGACAAGGCGATCTTCCACGGCTTCAAGCCCGGCGGCATCACGGGCATCGTGGAAGCCAGCCCACACGCTCCCATCGATGTGCCAGCCAGCAGCGACTGGCCGCGCGCCATCAGCAACGCCAAAGAGGTGCTGCGCCGCGCCGGCATCGACGGCCCTTACGCGCTGGCGCTGGGTCGGCCCGCGTACGACGAGATCACCTCGGAGGGCGAGGACGGCTTTCCGCTGCGCTACCGCATCGAAGAGGCCATGACCGACGGCGCGCTGGTGTGGGCGCCGGCACTCGAAGGTGGAGGTGTCCTGATCTCCACGCGCGGGGGCGACTACGAGCTGACGGTCGGCCAGGATCTGTCCATCGGCTACACGGCGCACGACCGCACGCAGGTGGAGCTCTACTTGACGGAGTCATTCACCTTTCGCGTCCTGGAAAACAAAGCTGCGGTCTGGTTGCGCGATCATCACAAGACGCCTTGACTCAGAGCCCCGACTCTCGCGTGCACCACGCACCATGCGAGATATGTGGCAGAGGGTGAGGAAAGGACGTCTTATGAGTGGCTTTCGCCAACCGAAGTAGTGCCCAATCGGGCACGCCGAAGCGTGCGAGCAACCAAGGCGCGTGGTCGACGTCGGCTCTACATCAATTTTGCAGAGGGCCGTACTAAGATAGCGAAGGGGGTCGGCTGAAGCCTCACCTCTCTATTCTTCCATGGCTTCCCCAACCTCTCAGGTCGCTGTTACCCGGAGCCCAACGGCCTCCGATCCCACCGAGTCGATCATCGCAGGTCGATATCGCGTGGAGGGCCGCTTGGGGCGCGGCGGTGTAGGCGCGGTCTTTCGTGTGCACGACATGTCGACCGGCCGTGCGCTCGCGCTCAAACGCCTGCTGGGCGGAGCGAGCAAGCGACTGAGCGCTCTGTTCGAGTTCGAGTACTACACACTCTCGAGCCTCAAGCATCCAAACATGGTGGAAGCTTTCGAATACGGGACCGACGCCGGCGCCCCCTACTACACGATGGAGCTGCTGGTGGGCTCCGACCTGAGTGTCTGCGCGCCCATGAGCTGGCGGGATGCGTGCAAGGTCGTGGTGGAAGCCGCCGCCGGTCTCGGGCTCTTGCACGCGCGGCGGCTGGTGCACCGGGATATCAGCCCGCGCAACCTGTGGCGCACGCCCGACACGCACATCAAGCTGATCGACTTCGGTGCGCTTGCTCCGTTTGGGCAACCTGGCGACATCGTGGGCACCCCACCCTTCGTGGCACCGGAAGCGCTGCACGGACAGCCGCTCGATCAGCGCACGGATCTCTACGCGCTGGGTGGTCTGGTGTACTGGCTGCTCACCGGCGTGCACGCCTATCCGGCGAAAAGTCTGAACGATCTCCACTCTCACTGGCTCAACCCCGTAGTCGCAGCGTCGCGGCGTGTGGCGAGTCTAGAACGGGCCGATCTCGAGGTCATTCCAGCCGATCTGGATGCATTGATCGACTCGATGTTGAGCCAGGATCCGCGCGCTCGGCCCAGCACAACGGGCGACTTGATCGACCGCGTGAACGCGATCGCGGGCCTGAGCCAAGCGCAACGCCCCAGCACTTCGGAGCTCACGCTCCACCAGGCCGCCTACGTGGGCCGCGAGCGGGAGCGCCGCCATTTCCGCCGCCAACTGCAGCTCGCCCGCAATGGCAGGGGCGGCGTAACGGCCCTGGAAGGGCGGCGCGGCGAAGGGCGCTCACGCGTCCTGAACGAGCTCGCGCTCGACGCACGTCTCAGCGGCACCACGGTGCTCCAGGTCGACGCCGCTGCTTGCGATGGGCCCCACGGCGTTGCGAACGCGTTTGCCCACAAGCTGCTCGACTCGTTGCCGGAGGCGGCCCAGGCCAGCGCCGTACCGTTCGCAGGTACGGTCGCGCACCTGTCGGCCAAACTCGCGGCGCGGCTCGGCGTCACCACTCCCATGGCGATCCCGAGCGTCGCGGGCGAAGCGCGCGCGCGCATCCAGGAGGCGCTCTGCCAGTGGTTCGTGGAGGTCAGCAAGCGCCGCGCCATTGCGGTGTTGCTGGACAACCTGGAGCTCGCCGATGACAGCTCCATCGCCTGGCTGCTTGCGCTGGGCGTCGCGGCCAAGGAGTGCCCCATCCTGCTGGTCGTGGGCCACCTGCACGACGCGCATTCGGGCAACATGGTCGCGCAGCGCACCCTGCTTCAGCTGGGACGGCGCGTGCTGCTACGGCCGCTGGGGAGCGAGCAGACGCGCGAGCTGTTCGAGTCGCTGTTCGGCGACGTGCCGCATTTGAGTCGCGTCTCGGAGCGGCTTCACCGCGCGGCCCGCGGCAACCCTGCGCACCTGATCGAGCTCGCCGAGCACTTGGTGCGCGAAGACGTCATCTCCAACGTGGATGGCACGTGGGTGCTGCCGGACGAGCTGCCGGACGAACAGATCCTGGTCAGCCGCAGCGAAGCGCTGGTTTCGCGCCTGGGCCGGCTCCCAGAACAAGTGCGGATAGTGGCCCGCTGCCTGAGCGTTCGCCAGGGCTTGATCCCCATCGATATGTGCCTGGCGCTGGCCGAGCAAGAGGCCAAGGAGCTCTATCCCTCGCTCTCCAGCTTGGTGCGCGAAGGCATCCTGGTCGGTGCCGAAGAGGGCTATCGCTTCGCGGACGAACCCACGCGCGCCATGCTGCTCGAGGAGCTCTCGGCCGCGCAGCGTACGAGCGCCGGTGCGCGCCTGGGCAGGCTGATTCTGTCGTACGACAAGCTGACCGCGGTGGAACAGCTCGAAGCCAACGTGCTCTTGTTGGAAGACAATCCAGCACTCGAGACCGCCGGACGCATCGCGCGGCTCGCACAACGCATCATGATGACGGAGCCCGACAGCCTGGGCCTGGCTGCTCCCATGTTCGAACGGGCGCTGGCCAGCTTTCGCACCAGCGGTCGCAAGGAACACGAGCTGGTGACCTTGCTCGCCGCACTCTCGGTCGCCGGCTACTTCAACGACCGCAAAGTGATGGCGCGCTACTCGGACGCGTCGCAGCGCGCCATGAGCTCGGTGTTGAAGATCGCGTTGATGCGGCGCCTGCGCCCCTGGATCGGCAAGAAGCTGAGCCTGATTGTCGGGGTGCTAGCGGCAGTGATCGGCTTTCGCCGGCACAAGCACAACCCGTGCGTCCCGTCGTTCAAAGAGACGATGATGATGTTCTTCAACATGATGGGCTCGCTGTCGGGCGCGTGCACCATCACCGTGGATCCCAAAAACGGGCGCAAATGCGCCGCGCTGCTGGAGCCCTTCTCCGCGATGAGCGCGAAGAGTCCGGCCCGCTTCATTCACGCCTACTCGGTCAACCTGGCCATGTCGGGCGAGGATCGCATCGGGGCTACCTACGCAGGCTGGAGCAAGCTGATCGCCCAGCTGCGCGATCCGGCGCTGTGTCCCGGGCTGACCGAGCAGCTGCGGATTCGATTTTTGGGCGGGGCTCTGTTCGCTTGTGGGGTGCTGCAGTGCTTCCGCGATGACGACGCGGCCTTGCGCGCCGCCGATGAGCTGGAGACCTATCAGATCAAGTTCTACCGCATGTGCGCCGATCAGCTGCGCTCGGTGTACTACGCAAATCAGGGCAACCTCGAGCTGTTCGACCAGTACCGCCGGCGCGCCGAGCTGCACGCGATTCAGCGCGGCAGCTCCTGGCAGTTCGAGATGTGGGTGCCGGGAGCGTCCATCACGGCATATCTGCGCACCTACGACGCCATGAGCATGAAGCACAACCTGCAGCAGCTGCAGCGCTTCGCCAAGCGTGTGCCCTCGTTCACCTTGCTGGCCGAGCGCGCGCAGGGCGCCTACCTCCTGCTGCGCAGGAAGTACGACGAGGCGCTGCCCTGGCTGGAGCGCTGCCTGGCGGAACGGACGCTCGGCGTGATCGGCTGGACGCGGGCACATGGAGCGCTGGCGCGGGGCTTGAACGGCATGGGGCGGTACGCGCAGGCCAAGGAGATCTGCGAGCGCACCCTGCGCAGCCTCACGCCCGAGGACCTGGCCTTTCCCGCCATGAACCTGATCGTGCAGATCGAGCTTGCCATCGCGCAGGCCGGTCTCAAGCAGTTCGGCGCGGCCACGACCGCACTCGATCAGCTCCTGGATCGTTACCGCGTCCACGGCGGACCGCTCACCATGGGTGCGCTGCACGAGGCGCGAGCGCGGGTGGCCTTGATGATGGGCGATGAGGAGACGTGCCGCGGACACCAGCAACAAATGGAGACGCGTTATCGGGCCACCGGAATCTCCTCGCTGATCGCGCGATGTGAGATCTTTGCCAAAGAGGTTCGCCGCGGATTGAGGCAATCCGTTCAGTCCGACATGGAAGGCAACCACGAGCTCGATACGGCGCACGCGAGCATCACCGGATCCGACGTGAGCGTGTTCGAACGCGCGCTGGCGCCGCTAGCTTCGATCCAAGACTGCGCACAGCGTGCGCTCAGCATGCTCACGGAGCCGATTCCGCGGGCGCGTGGAGGGCTGTGGGTGCAGAGCAGCGAAGAGCTCGAGCTGCAAGCCAGCGTGGGCGGAGACTTGCCGGTCGAACTCAACCAGTGGGTGGCGCAGCGCGCCGTCGCCGCGACCGCCGATGACGTAACTCAGACCGATCACGTGGAGACCTTCATCGCTGCCGGCGATCCGAACTTGCTGTCGCTGGACGGCTGGTTGTACCGCGCATGCGCGCTGCCGGCGCGCTCGTTTTCGAACGAGTTGGCGGGCATGCTCGTGATCGGCAGCGCTGACGGCGCCTTTCCAGGGCCCAGCCATCAGGTGCTCGAAGCGGTGGGGCGCAGGCTCGGCGCGGCCATGCGCTCGATGCACTCGTCGACCGTGTTGCCCAGAGAGCTGGACTGAAAACCGCGCACCGGCTGGCACACAATGGCGCGTGACGCGATTGCATCGTGCTGCGCAAACGCACGATTTCACTGCGTGCCACGCCGGCTCACGCGCTGGCATGTGGGTTGCGTACCTCGCCCCACCATGTCCGAGACCACGCAACGCATCCTGATCTTGTGTGTGGTGTTCGTCTTCATCTTTCTAGGCAGCGCCATGCTGACGCGCCGCGGCCTGCGCGCGCATCCCGACTCCGCGCCAGAGGCCACGCGCAATCGTCCTCAGTAGTTGCGTGCGCGAGCAGAGCCAGCCCGCGTGT
>WUUC01162860.1_pt1 | contig 15108 bp, 11 predicted proteins | sample 6278441 | NCBI WGS metagenome assembly WUUC01 (sample SAMN13675441, study PRJNA597444) | soil metagenome | isolation source: soil | place: USA: Washington | collected 2017-10
CGCCAGAACATCCGGCGGTGGAAGCATCCGTCAGTCGCCTTGCGGACGCCGTGCGAACCAGCACGGGCGGCGCGGCATTTTCTTTCGGGGTGACACCCGAGACACTGCTGGTTGCCGGTCTTCCCCTCCCGGACGAGCAGGCGGTGGCCGAAGCCGCCAGGCTCCTCCACGATCGCGACATTCTCTCGATCATGTTCCTTGGCGAGGTCCCGCAGGCAGCGCTGCACAGCTTCCTCAAGGTGCTGAGCACGCCGTCGGACGACCTGCGCGCCTCCGGGGGCCCGGCCAGCGCATGGGAGGCAGAAGGACATTCGTCCATCTCTATCGAGCAGATCGATTACGAGAAGATTCTCGCGGATCGCGAGCTGCAGGCGCCGCTCGACAAGCGGGACGACGTGTGGCGCTCGCTCGTCAACCAGATTGTCGCCGGCGGTCATCTGTTCGACGAAGGCCAGCAACAACGCCTGCTCCAGATCTCCGGCAGCGTGCCCGACATCGCGGATCTGGCAACCGACGTGATGGCGCCGAAACGCACGGCCGATGGCGCGCCTCTCATCACGACGCAAGCCGCGACAGTCCTTGCCGTCTTCCGTCACCTGACAAGCATCGTCAACGTGATGGAGCCCGAGCGGATGCAGGACGTGATGAGGAACGTGGCGGCGGCGACCTCGCGCCTCGATCCGCACGTCGTGCTGCAACTGATGCAGTCGGAAGACTCGGCCCAGGAGATCCCGATCGTCGCGCGTCTCGCCACCACCTTTGACGACGACACCGTGGCGCAGATGCTGGCGACGGCGATGTCGCGCGACGGGAAAGCCACCGAACGCCTCGCGCAGGTCTTCGACACCATCGCGCCCGACGACGAACGCAAACGGCGCGTGCTGCGCATGTCGCGTACGCTGCTGAGCGAAAGCGACTTCGGCAAGGCCGGCCAGTTCAAGGCGGCGTGGGCATCGATGGAGGAGCTGCTCGTCAGCTACAACGAGAAGCCGTTCGTCTCGGAAGACTACCAGGCGGCGCTGGGCGTAGCGGGTGCGCGTGCCGACATGCTCGCCATGCGCGAGGTGCCGCCGGAATGGGCGGACTGGGTTGACACCCTCAAGCAGGACAACGTCCGCCGCCTGTCGGTAATGCTCATCACCGACCTGCTGCGCATCGAGGAGCACGCCGATCGCGCCGCCGAGATTGCCGGCGACATGATCGCGCTCGCGGATGACCTGCTGCTGTCCGGTTCGTTCGACGATCTGCTCGTGGTGGCCCAGGCGCTGCGGCAGGGTGCGGACCGGGACACGGCGGTGGCGCCGGCAGCGTGCCGCGCCGCCATGACCGCCATTGCGGACACGTTGGCGATGCGCGAGGCCGCATCGCTCCTCGGTGAGCTCGACGAGGAACCGGCGCGTCTGTTTGCCGCATGCTGCGCCGCGCTGGGCCCCGCATGTGTGGCGGCACTCCGGCCGGTGCTCGAGGCGGAAACGGAAACGCCAGCCTACGTCCGAGCGCGTGACATCGTCCGCGGATACGGCGCCGGCGCGATCAAGCCATTGAGCGCGATGATCGACGACAGCCGCTGGTTCGTGCACCGCAACGTGGCGCTGCTGCTCGGCATCACCCGGAGCGCCGAAGCGGTTCCGTCGCTCCAGGTGCTCCTCCGCCGAAACGACCCCAGGGTGCTGCGCGCCGCCGTGTCCGCCCTCGCGAGCATCGACGATCCATCCGCGGCCCGAGCCATTCAGACGGTGTTACGCGCAGCCACTGGCGAGAGCCGGGCCGCGGTCGTGGAGGCGCTCGTGGCCGAACGTGACGGCCGTGTCGTCCCGATGCTGGTGCGCATCCTGGCGGAGAGCGACCCATTTGGGTCGGATCACCAGACGGTGCTCGATGCGCTCGGTGCGGTGCGGGAACTGGCCGATGAGCGGGCCGTGCCTCCGGTCGTGTCGGTAATGCGGAAAAGACGCCTTTTCGCGCGGCGCAAGTCGCGAGCCTTCAAGCAGGCATCGGTTGACGCCCTGTGCGCTATTGGCACACCCAAGGCGCGCCAGGCGCTCGAAGACGCGGAGAGGACGGGGGATCGTCTGTTGAGGCGGATCGTCCGAAATACGATCAGCGGACCTCCACGGACGTGAGCCAGACTCCTGAAGAACTCGTACGGCGCCTTGCGGCCGGCCTCCGGTCGGCAGAACTGTATGCCCCACAGCACCCACTGGTGCAGCGGGCCACCACGGCGCTCGCGTCGGCCTGCGCTGCACACTTTGGCAGTGCATCCACGCTCGTCGTCGGCTTCATCGGCGACGACGTGGTGGTGAACGACACACGGCTGGGCAAGGGGTCGGCGTCGTTGACCGGCTTTGTTCGTGGCCTGCGCGACCGCGAGATCGAGAAAATTACGTTTCACCGCGGGATCACGGCGGACGAGGTAAAAACCTTTCTCGAGGTGCTCGCGGACCGGCGGGGCAAGGCGCCGGTGGACGAACGGCTGGCAACCGCCGGCGTGCGGCGAATCGCGATCGGGCGGCTTGCCATCGAGAACACGCCGACCGACGTCGGCATCGAGGCGGCGCGCCGGGTTTACAGCACGGCCGTGACGGAGGCGCAGTCGATCTGGGATCAAGCGCAGGCCGGCGACAAGCCCGACCCGAACGTCGCGCGCAAGATTATCGACAGCCTGGCCAACATCGTCACGCAGGACCGCACGTCGCTGATGGCGTTGACCGCGCTGAAGAAGTACGACAACTACACGTTCACGCACATGGTGAACGTGGCGTCGCTGGCCATGGCCCAGGCGCGCGCGCTGAACGTCGAGGGTCCGCTGCTTCGCGAATTCGGGTTCGCGGCGCTGATGCACGATATCGGCAAAGTGAATACGCCCGTCGAGGTGCTCAACAAGCCGGGCAAGCTGACGAGCGAAGAGTTCAAGGTGATGAAGCAGCACGTCGTCGATGGCGCGCATATCCTGCGGCGGACGCCGGAGATGCCGGCGCTCGCGCCGATTGTCGCGTTCGAGCATCATCTCAAGCAGGATCTGAGCGGGTATCCGGAGAACATCGGCCACCGCGACCTGAACCTGTGCACGATGATCGTCAGCATTGCGGACGTGTTCGACGCGCTCCGCAGCAACCGCCCCTACCGCGAAGGCCTCGCGACGTCGCGGATCAAGTCGATCATGGGAGAGAAGGAGAACCCGGCGTTCAATCAGGTGCTGCTCCGGCGGTTCGTCAACCTGATGGGCATGTTTCCAATCGGCACGATTGTCCGGTTGAATACGGAGGAGATGGGGGTCGTTACGGCCGAACATCCGGAAGACCCGTTCCGCCCGCAGGTGAAAATCCTGTTCGATTCGAAGGGTGAGCGCATGGAGGAAGCGTGCCTGGCCAACACATGGGAACGTGATGCGCGCGGCGAGTTCCCGCGCGCCGTTGTTGAATCGGTGGACCCGGATGCGGTCGAACTCGATCCGTTGACGGTGTTGTGACGGGCGTTCGTAGGTTCGTGGGTTCGGGGGTCCGTAGGTTCGAGGGTTCGTGGGTTCGTAGGTAGCAGGTCCAGGGTTCAGGGTTGCAAACGCCACCAGCCGAATTGATGTCGCCGGAACAGGCGTTGAGCCTGGCGGAATTCGCACGCGCCGCAAAGAGCGCGGCGCGGGCCGTCACGCTGTATCCGGGCACCCATCCGGCGATTCAGGCTTCGCTCGGGCGCGTCGTCAGCACGTCGGCGAAGCTGGCTGCTGCGGGCGACGTGACGCTCACGGTGCATCCCGACCGGCTCGTGATCGACGGACGCGCCGCCACCAAGCCGGATGTCGCGATTGGTGAACTGGCGGATCTCCTGCACGGCCGCATGATCGGCACCCTGCGCATCGAGCGCGAGGCTGAAGCGGCCGACTGGCTTGCGTTCCTACTGATGCTCTCGAAAAATCCTGAAGAGCTCATCGCCGAAGGCGGCATCAGCAAGGTCTGGCAGATGACCGGCCGCGCCCACTTCGAGATCAAGGAGATCGACTACGCGGAAGTCCTGCGCGAACGGGCGGGCGGCGACACGGCGGAGTGGGACCGCATCATCGCGAACTGCCTGCAGGGCGACTCGGTCGATCTCGACGAAGCCACGGTCATGGCGCTGCTCGAAGTTGCCGGCGATCCCGCGCGGTTCGGCGAGTTCCTCTCGCGCCTGCAGGATACGGGCGGAGCCGAGACGAAAGTGGGCGCCCGCGCCGCGGCGTTGTTGCGCATAATCCGCGGGCTCGTCGATCACGTCACGCGGAACACGCCCGAAGGGCTGGACACGATGCTCCGCAACGTCGCCCAGGCCACCTCGAAGCTGACGCCGGACATGATGCTGGCGATGCTCTCGCAGCGCGACCAGGGCACTGGCGAGGGCGAGATGGTGGGCCAGATCGTCGATCGCATGAACGATCGCACGATCGCCAGCTTCGTCGCCGGCAACATTGTCGCGGAACGCGGCGCCACCGGGCGACTGGCGCAGGCATTCGAGGCGCTCGTGCCCGACGTGGAGCGGCGCGGCGAGGTCCTCGACGCTGCCCGCGAGGAAGTCGCACAAAGCGCGCTTGCCGAGGAGTCGGGGTTCGACGAGCTGTGGCAGAACGCCGCCAACATGCTCATGAACTACTCGGACAAGCCGTACGTGTCGGCCGAGTACGCACGCGAGCTGTCGGAGGCGCGCGCGCAGGCGATCGAGGTCGATCGCGTCTCGGACGATCCGCCCGAGCGCATCCAGGCGTGGCTCGGGTCCGTCGCCGAGGAGTCGGTCCGGCAGCTCGATCTCCTGCTGCTCACGGACCTGCTACGGCTCGAGCCCGAACCGGCGTCGTGGCGCGCGATCGCCGATGTCGCGACCACGGAGATCGAACGGCTCGCGCTGCTGGGCGATGCGCGGCGGGCCCATCATCTGCTGGAAGCGATTGCGCGGGAGCAAGGCCCCGAGGGCCGCGAGCCGCTGAAGGGCCCGGCCGCCTCGTCAATGGAGCGGCTCACCGCCGGTCCGCTCGTCCGCCACATCGTGCTGCAGCTGCGCAAGGTCGAAGACAAGGAAGTGGAGCCGTTCACGGCGATTTGTCACACGCTTGGACCTGCCGTGGTACGGCCGCTTGCCGAGGCACTCGCGTCGGAGGAAAACAAGCGGGCGGTGCGCCGCCTGCGCGAGCTGCTCGTGAGTTTCGGCGCGGCCGGGCGCTCGTCGGTCGAGCAGCTCAAGACCTCGCGCAACCCCGCGGTCCGTCGTACCGCAATCGACCTGCTGCGGGTGTTTGGCGGCCGCGAGGCGCTGCCCGAGCTCGCCTCGATGCTGGACGACGCGGATCCGCAGGTGCAGCGCGATTCGATTCGCGCCATCGTGCAGATTGCCACCGACGAGGCGTACGCAGTGCTCGAGCGGGCGTTGCAGGGCAAGTCGCGCGACACGATCCTCGAGCAGCTGATCTCGCTGCGCGAGGACAAGGCGATCCCGCTCCTCTGCTACGTGCTGAATCACACCCAGCCGCGCGGCAGGATGGTGAACGCGCACCTGGGGATCATCGACGCGCTCGGCAGCCTGTCCGCCGACGCCAAATCGACCGAAACGCTGAAGAAGGTGCTGTACAGCGGCTCGTTCTGGACGCCGTTTCGCACGGCGGCGCTGCGGCAGGCTGCGGCCACCGCGCTTCGCCGCGTCGGCGGGCCGGAAGCCGCCGCCGTGCTCGAAGAAGCCGCCGCCACCGGGCCGCGTGGGGTCAGAAATGTCGCACGCATCCAGGTCGGCATGGTGCGCACCTCCCCGCCACGGGAGCGGGTCAAGTCATGAGCACCAGCCAGCGCGCCCGCTTCGCCGACGACCTCGTTCGTAAGCTCGCCGCCGCGTTACGCGGCGCCCAACTGTACGCGCCGAACCATCCGCTCGTCACGCGCAGCATCGCGGCGCTCAACGATACGCTCACGCTGGTACACGCTTCGACGCCCTCGATTGCCATCGGCATCGTCGGCGACGAGCTCGTTGTCGGCGACATCCCGGTGCCGCGCGCCGCGGAGAACATGGGCGAGTTGATGCGCCGCCTCCAGCAGGCAGGCATCGAGCGCATCGTTATCGACCGAGGCGTTGAGGTCGACGAGCTGTCCCGCCTCGTGCAAACCGTTGGTCGCAGCGAGAGCATCGCGCCAGGCAAGACACGCACCGACGAAGTGGCCGCGGCGTTGGCCAAGCTGCCCCATATCCGCGTCGGCCGGCTGCAAGTCGAGCAGCGCGTCGATGCCGCCGTCGGCGACATGGGCACGATGCGGCGGCTGTACGACGACGCCGTATCGCTCGCCGGCGTATTGTGGGACAGCGCAAAAACGGAGGGAATGCCTGACGCCGACGTTGCGCGCGGCATGGTGGACAACCTGGCGCAGGCGGTCGCCCAGAACCGGACGGCGCTCCTCGCGCTCACCGCTCTCAAGAACTACGACAACTACACGTTCACGCACATGGTGAACGTGTCGCTGCTCACGATGGGCCAGGCGCGCGGGCTCGGCGTCGAAGGTCCGCTGCTGCGCGAGTTCGGCTTGTCGGCGTTGATGCACGACATCGGTAAGGTGCGAACGCCTACAGAAGTGCTCAACAAGCCGGACAAGCTCACCGACGACGAGTTCACGATCATGAAGAAGCACACGGTGGACGGCGCCGAGATCCTGCGCCGGACGCCGGAGATGCCGGCACTGGCGCCGGTGGTCGCGTTCGAGCATCACCTGCGCGTGGATGGCACCGGGTATCCACACGGCGTCAAGCGCGAAGGCCTGAACCTCGGCACGATGTTGTGTGGGATCGCGGACGTCTACGACGCGATGCGTTCGCAGCGCGCGTACCAGCAGGCGTTTCCGACCGACCGCATCCTGGCGGTGCTGCAGCGGAACGACGGCAAACAGTTCGACCAGAATCTCGTACGACGCTTCGCCCAACTCGTCGGCATCTACCCGGCCGGGAACCTCGTGCGTTTGGACTCCGGCGAAATCGCTGTTGTCGTACGCACCTACGCCCCCGATCCGTACCGCCCACGCGTTCGCGTCGTGATCAGCAAGGACGGCCTGAAGCCGGAACGTCCCTACGACCTCAATCTGTGGGAAGCGTCCGAGACGGAGGAAGGTCCCAAGACCATTCAAGCCCCGCTCGATCCCGCGGCGTACGAGATCGATCCGCTGACCTACCTCTAGCTCGCACGCAGCTCCCACGGGACACGGAGGCACGTAGGCCCGGAGAAACTCCTGGCATCGCTCCTATCCGTGTCTCCGAGTCTCCGTGTCCCGTCTTAGGTGATCTAGAATTTCCGCCATGCACAAAGCCCTGCTGGCGCTGTTTGTCCTCGTTACGCTTGCGACGCCTGCCGCCCAGGACGGGCCGGCGGATCTCATCTTTCACAACGCGAAGATTTACACGTCGGACGAGGCCATGCCTCGTGCCGAAGCGGTTGCTGTTCGAGGGGACCGCATTGCGGCGGTCGGTTCATCCGCCGACATCCTGAAACTGAAGGGCTCCGCCACAAAGGTGGTGGACGCGCGCGGCGCCGCGATCCTGCCAGGGCTGCACGATGCCCACGGGCATTTCATGGGACTCGGCGCGAGTCTCCAGGTGTTGCGACTGCGCGGCACGGCAAGCTGGGAACAGATCGTCGGCATGGTGCGCCGCCGCGCCGCGTCGGCGCGGCCGGGTGAGTGGATCCAGGGACGCAGCTGGGACCAGAACGACTGGCCGGTGAAGGAGTTCCCGACGCACGAAATGTTGACGAACGCCGCGCCGAACAACCCCGTGTATTTGACGCGTGTCGATGGGCACGCCGCCATGGTGAACAAGGCCGCGCTCGACGCAGCCGGCCTTACGAAGGACACGAAGGATCCCGAAGGCGGCCGCATCATCCGCGACCCGCAGGGCAACCCGACCGGCGTTCTGGTTGACCAGGCGATGCGGCTCGTCAGCCGCAACATTCCCAGCGTGAGCCAGGCGCAGCTCGAAGAACAGATCCTGCTTGCCGATGCCGAGGCGAGAAAGCTCGGGCTCACGATGGTGCACGATGCAGGCGCGAACACGGAGGTGGTCGAGGCCTACAAGCGGTTGATCGATTCGGGCAAGCTGCAAACGCGTTTGTACGTGATGCTGCGCGGTCCGATGGCGATGCTGCAGCCGCACTTCGACAACGGGCCGATCACCAATTACGGCAATCACCACCTCGCGGTACGCGCGGTGAAAATTTCCGCTGACGGGGCGCTTGGCTCTCGCGGCGCGGCGCTCCTCGAGCCGTACTCGGACGAGCCTGGGAACAGCGGCCTGCTCGTCAATCCGCCGGAAGAGGTGTACGCGCAAACGCTCGCCGCATCGAAGGCCGGCTTCCAGATGTGCGTGCACGCAATCGGCGACCGCGCGAACCGGATGGTGATGGACACCTTCGAGCGCGTGCAGAAGGAAGTGCCCGGCTCCCGCAACCTGCGGATGCGCAACGAGCACTCACAGATCCTCGATGCCGCGGATATTCCACGCTTCGCGAAGTTGAACGTCATTGCCTCGATGCAGGCGACGCACGCCACGTCCGACCTGCCGTGGGCCCCGGCACGACTTGGCGACGCTCGCGTCGAGGAGGGCGGATACGTCTGGCAGAAGCTGCTGAAGAGCGGCGCAATCATCGCGAATGGATCGGATTTCCCCGTCGAGGAGCCGAACCCGATGCTCGGGCTCTACGCGTCGATCACGCGGCAAGACCCCTCGGGCAAGCCGCCGAACGGATGGCAGCCGGATCAGCGCCTGTCCCGTGAAGAGACCCTGCGATCCTTCACGCTGCACGCGGCGTTTGCCGCGCACGCCGAGAAGGACCTGGGCTCGCTCACGCCCGGCAAGCTCGCCGATCTTGTAGTGCTCTCGAAGGACGTGATGGCCGTTGCCCCAAAGGAAATCCTCTCGACGACCGTGACGACGACGGTGATCGGGGGCAAGGTTGTTTACGAAGCCAAGAGCGGGTCGTAGTTCGTTCGCGGCGCGGGTGTTGAACGCGGTGAGGCGGATACCGCCAGGCCGTGTGGCGACGTACGGCGACATAGCGGCCCTGGCCGGCCAGCCGCTGGCGCACCGGGCCGTCGGCAACATCATGCGGGAGTGCCGCGATCCCGGCACCCCATGCCACCGCGTGATCGCGGCCGGGGGCGGACTCGGTGGCTACGGCGGCAACCTGCAGGTCAAGCGTGAACTGTTGCGCGCGGAAGGAATTGAAGTCGGCGAGCGGCGCGTGCGCGGATTCGATCGATTACGGTGGGCGACGAAGGCCACAAAAACGACAGCCACAAGGGCCGCAAAAACCACCAGGAAAAAACCTTTGTGATCTTTGTGTCCGTTGTGGCGAATCGTCTTCGTGGCTGATCGCGTTCGGGGTTACTTCCGGTCGCGATCGGGATCCAGCGCGTCGGCGACGTTCCGCCCTGTCTCGCCGAGTTTTTCGCGAACCTTGCCGCCGGCCTGATTCAGATGGCCCTCCGCTTCCAGGTCGTCGTTGCCTGTCAGCTTGCCGGCGCCTTCCTGCACCTTGCCCTTGACCTGCTGGCCGATACCCTTGAGTTCCTGTTCCGCCGATTCGTCTCTCAGCTTGTCCGTCATCGACTCCTCCATTCACATAATTGCCGGCAAGAACTGTTCCCCGGCGCCATCCGTCTACCCGTAGGTGCCGCGAACAGCAGGGGTTATGGCGCGAGCCTTTGGACGACCTATGGACGGGCGAGGCGAGCAACGGATGGGAAGCCGGGACACGTCTAAGGGTGCAGGAGACGTGAGAGCCGCCGACCTGGAGCTTGCGAAGCGCTGCCGCAACGGCGACGCGGGCGCGTTCGAGGAGCTGTACAGGCAGCACGCCGGCCGCCTGTTTAACCTGGCCTTCCGCATGGCCGGGTCAGCGCAGGAGGCCGAGGACCTGCTTCAGGAAGTGTTCCTCCACGCCTATCGGAAACTGGGCAGCTTTCGCGGCGAGTCCTCGTTGGGCACGTGGCTCTATCGATTGGGCATGAACCAGTGCCTCGATCATCTCCGGGGTCGCCAGGCGAAGATGAAGCAGGCAACCGAGTCGCTCGACGATGCTGGCGCGGCGGAACCGGCCGCACCGATGTCGGCGACCCCGATTGCGGTCAACCGCCTCGACCTGGAACGCGCGATCGGCCGGCTTCCGGAAGGGTGCCGGGCGGCGTTTCTACTGCATGATGTCGAAGGGTTCGAGCACCACGAGGTGGCGACGATTCTCGGCATCTCGGAAGGCACGTCGAAGTCGCAGGTGCACAAGGCGCGCATGAAACTGCGCGGGATGTTGGGTCGATCGTAAGGGCCGGCCTTCGAAGTCGGCCGTGGGTGCAGGGCCGCCTTCAGGGGGCCCGGACGCTATGAATTGCGAAGACTGTCAATCGCTCGTTGACGATTACGTGGACGGCGCGCTTGCCGCTGAGGAGCGCGCGGCCGTCGAGACGCATCTCGCCGGCTGCGCCGCGTGCCGGGCGATGGCGCACGACTTCCGCGCGATCCGCTCGGCCGCCGCCAGTCTCGAGCGACATACGCCACCTGCCAATACGTGGACGAAGATTGCTGTCGGCGTGGAACGTGAGCGGCATCGATCGTACTTCGGGCGAATCTTCGGAAGCGGTCCGGCATGGAGGCCGCTCGCCGTGGCCGCGACGCTGCTCGTCCTGGTCGGCGGGATGTCGTGGGCCGTGTGGAGCCGCATCTCCACGACAGAGCCGGCACATCGCACCGTGACCACGGCTCCGCCGGCGGATCCGGAGCTCGCGCAAACCGTGGAGCACGAGCTCAAGCTCGCCGAGGAACACTACCAGAACGCGATCGCCGGCCTCGAGAAGATCACCCGCAGCGAGAGCGGGGCGCTCGACCCGCAGGTCGCGGCCGTGCTGCAGAAGAACCTCGAGGTGATCGACCAGGCGATCGGGGAAAGCCGCGCGGCGCTGCAGACACAGCCGACGAGCGAAGTGGCCCAGGAGAGCCTGTTCGAGGCGTTGCGCAACAAGGTCGTGCTGCTGCAGGAAACCGTCGGGCTCATCAACGAAATGCGAAAAGGCAACCAGGAAGGCACCGCGCGCATCGTCTCGGGACTCAATCAATGACACGACGCATTCTTGCCACCGTCATCGCCGCCGCGTTCTCGCTGCCGGCGTTCGCCGGACCCGCGCAACCGCCGGAGCCGCGCATCAAGTCGAAGGCCAAGGTCCGTGAAGCGTGGGCCGCCAAGTACCAGGACTCGCGGCACGGCCCGGAAGTGACGGAGCGCTTCAGCAAGACCGTTCGCGTCGGACGCACGGGTGCGCTCGACGTGTCGAACGTGGCCGGAAACATTACGGTCACGGGCGGGTCCGGCGATGACATCAGGCTCGAAGCGGTGAAGCGGGCGCGATCGCGCAGCGGCGAAGACGCGCAGCAACTGCTCGACGAGCTGCGAATCGACGTCATCGAGACGGGTACGCGCGTCGAGGTACGAACGCAGTACCCGCGGAATCGCCGCAATTATTCGGCGTCCGTGGACTACACGATCACGATGCCGTCGGGCGGCAGCGCCACGCTGCGAAGCGTCTCGGGCGATGTGCGCGTGACCAACGTCAAGGGTGAACTGCGCGCCGAGAGCGTCAGCGGCGACATGGTCACGAGTGGCGCGAGCCGGCTCTCGCTGGTCAAGACGGTGTCGGGGGACATCGACGTCACCGACGCTGCCGCCGACGGCGAAATCACCGTCTCCACCGTCAGCGGCGACCTGACGGCGCGCGGTCTCAAGGCACGCGCCGTGGACCTGAGCTCCGTCAGTGGTGATGTCATTCTCACGGGCGTCACGACGGAGCGCGCCACGGTCAAGACCGTGAGCGGTGGCGTCGAGTACAGCGGCCCGCTGACGCGGAATGGCCGTTACGAGATGACGGCGCATTCCGGTACCATTCGACTCGCCGTTTCAGAGACAAGCGGCTTCGAACTCGAAGCCACGACGTTCAACGGCGATGTCCGATCGGATTTCCCGCTGACGCTTCGTTACGGCGCGGACGACCAGGGCGATGGCCGGCGGACTCGCCTGAACCGATCGATTCGCGGCTCCTTTGGCGACGCGAGCGCGATCGTCAACCTGAAGTCCTTTAGCGGCGATATCGTCATCACGAAGCGCTGAAGGTTCTTCCGGCTGAAGCCGGAAGTTACGGAAATACGCGTGGAACCGTCGAGCTTTTGGCGGTAAGCAAATGTATTGCATTTGCGCCGCGCCCCCCTCAGAATGGCGCTTCCCCCGCGCACAATCAGGAACGAACTATGACGTACAGGGTCGAGGAGCGTCTTCCCGGCGCGGTGGTGGTATCGATCGAAGGTCGTATCACCGTTGAAAACGGCGACGGCGCGTTCGTGCAGGCGATCGAGAACGTGCTCGTCTCAGGGCCGCGTCAGGTCACGGTGGATCTCCACAAGGTCACGTCAATCGACAGCATCGGACTTGGTGAACTGGTGGCGGGATACCTGCGTGCAAAGCGCGCCGGCTGCCGCCTCGGCGTCGTGCGCGCGAACGATCGCGTGCTGGAGATCCTGCGCGTCACCCGCCTCGCGACATTCCTGCTGGAACCCGCGGCGGTGCTCGGCGAACCAGCGCTCGCCTAGCGCTCTCCGCAGTCCGCGTTCGGCTGCCCCTTGTCTGCCCCGGGGCAGACTTCTGACCGCACCCCGGCCGCGGATCGCTGTGCAAAGGCGCCGATTCCGTGGCATTAGCATTGCGGCCGTGCGCCTCATGCCGATGCGTCAGGAAGCCCTCGTGCTGGTCATCTTCTTCATCGCGCAAGCGCTGGACGGCGTCCTGACCTACGCCGGGATCCGGCAGATGGGGATTGACGTGGAAGTGAACCACCTGATCGTCTATTACATCGAGACGTTCGGTGTGGCCGCGGCGCTCATCGGCGCCAAGGGGATGGCATGCGCGTGTGGGCTGATTCTCTACACCGCGCATTACCACCGTTCGCTGGCAGTCGCCGCGGGAGCCTACCTCGGGATAGCCGTCGTGCCGTGGGTGCTAGCGCTGTCGCTCTATTCGTGATGGCACAGTAGTGAATTCGTGATTCGTGATTCCTGACTGAGGCCCGAAGGGCCAATCGAGAATCAGGAATCAAGAATCAAGAATTGATTACCCGATTGCCATCAGGTCGAACTGCTCGTGGTGCAGCTGCACGTCGCTGCGGATCGTGACGTCGCGGCCGACGGTCTGCTTCAACTCTTTCAGCACGGCGCGTTCTTCTTCGCGCAGCGCGCGCGCGATATCGGGGTTCACGCGCAGCACGAGGCTCTGACCATCGAGGTCGGCGCTGATCTTCTTGACCTCCGCCAGGATGTCGTAACACACCGTGGAGCTGGACTTGATGACGGAGCTGCCCGCGCAATACGGGCATGGCTCGGTCAGCACGCGCTCGAGTGATTGCTTCACCCGCTTGCGGGTGATGATCACGAGGCCGAAATCCGACACCTGCAGCGCCTTGGATGGCGCGCGGTCACGCCGCAGCTCCTGCTCGACGGTCTGGTACACCTTCTGCCGGTTCTTCTTGTCCTCCATGTCGATGAAATCGAGCACGATGATGCCGCCGAGGTCGCGCAGGCGAATCTGCCGCACGATCTCCTTCACCGCTTCGAGATTGGTCTTGAGGATGGTGTCTTCGAGGCGACCGGCGGTCTTCTTGCCGACGTAGCGCCCGGTGTTCACGTCAATCGCGACGAGCGCCTCGGTCTGGTTGATGACGATCGATCCGCCCGACTTGAGCCAGACCTTGCTGCGGAGCGCCTTGTCGATTTCCGCCTGGACGCCGTACTCCTCGAAGATCGGGAACTCCTTGTCGTACAGCTTCACGCGCGGCGCCAGGGTCGGCATGAACCGCTCCACCAGCTCCAGGATCTTGCGGTACTCGGGCTCGCTGTCGATGCGGATGGCGGTGTAGTCGTCGGTCAGCAGGTCCCGAAGCAGCTTCGCGACGAGGCTTTGCTCCCGGTAGACGACCGCCGGTGCGCGGGACGTCTCGGACTTCTGCCGGATCTCCGTCCAGATCTTGTGGAAGTAGTCGAGGTCCGAGAGGATGTCTTCCTTGGGCCGGCCGGAGGCGGCGGTGCGGATGATCACGCCGCCGGCAAAGCCGGTCTGCTCCCTGAACTCGCGCACGATGGCGCGGAGCCGGGACCGCTCTTCGCGAGAGTCGATTTTGCGGGAGATGCCAACGTGATCGACGGTCGGCATGAACACCAGGAAGCGCCCGGGCATCGTCGCGTGCGACGTGAGGCGCGCGCCTTTCGTCCCGAGCGGCTCCTTCGCCACCTGGACGATGATCTCCTGGCCTTCCTTGAGGAGGTCTTCGATTTTTGGCTCGGGACGATTTTTCGTCTCGCGCTCGCGACCTTGCCGCGCCGAAGCGCCGCCGTTGCCTCGGGGCACCGAACCGCGGGCCTGCCCCGCCGACGCACCGCCGTCAGCCTGCGGTGCGAAAGCCGGCGCCTCGTCGTCTGTGTCGAACTTGTCGAGCTCCTCGAACGTGTCGGCGACGTCCGACACGTAGAGGAAGCCGTCGCGCTCTAATCCGAGATCAACGAAGGCCGACTGCATGCCGGGCAGCACCTTGGATACCCGGCCTTTGTACAGATTCCCAACGACACCACGCTGTCGCTCGCGCTCGATGAAGATCTCGGCAACCTGATCGTCCTCGAGGATTGCGACGCGTGTCTCGTGGGCGCTCGAGGAGATGATCATCTCCTTGGTCATGCCCGCTACTCCAGCGGGTTCCGCCGAACGCCGGACGTGCTTCGCCCCTGTCGCCGCTGCGCCGCAGCGCAAGGACGACGAGAATCGCGACGAGCGCCTGGATGCGGCGCAGCACGATCATCGGGAGGGACGTTGGCATTTCGGACAGACCCGATCGGCCCCGGCGCCGGGCGCTTGGCCGTGGGACATATCCCCCAGAGCCCCGCGTCCAGAGCCGAAGCCTTAATTAGTAAAACGACGCATCCGCACGTTCAAAATGAGGCCGAACCCAAGCAGCGTCGCGATAATCGACGAGCCGCCGGAGCTCATGAGCGGAAGCGTCAAACCCTTGACCGGCGCGAGGCCGGCCGACATCGTGATGT
>WUUC01125822.1_pt1 | contig 15107 bp, 15 predicted proteins | sample 6278441 | NCBI WGS metagenome assembly WUUC01 (sample SAMN13675441, study PRJNA597444) | soil metagenome | isolation source: soil | place: USA: Washington | collected 2017-10
GCCGCTCATAAACGATCTGACGGGCAATGCCGACAATGCGGGAAAGACCGAAAAGGACAGTAAAATATTCGGAATAATCAAAACCTGCCACAACGAGCAAGGTCCCTGAAATGGCATCGATATTAGGATGGGGATCGGAGATCTTAGAATTTTCTAGGAGGACCTTCGTACCTTCGCTGCGAAGGAGCAGAGCAATTTTAACAAGAGGGTGGGAGGCATAATGTTTTTGCAAATAATCGTAGACCACTTGAGCGCGAGGATCTTCTACTCGCAGGACCGCATGGCCAAAGCCAAACACCAGCTTATTTGTCACTAAGCGATCGCGGATCAATTTTTCGACTTGAGCAGCTGTAGCATTCTCACCAACCTCTTCAACAACTTCACGGAGAAACTCTAAACAATCTTGGTTGGCTCTTCCATGGCGAGGTCCTTCCAAGGCACACATTGCTGCAGCCATTGATCCATACATATCTTCTAAACCAGAAGCAACAGCTTTGCCGACAAAAGTAGAAAGGTTTCCTCCTCCATGATCATAATGGACGATATTAAAAAGGCAGAAAGCTTCTGTCAGTTTTTTCTGGTTGGCATGAGGAACTCGCACCATCGCTGCGAAATTCTCCATATAACCTAATTCAGGACGTGGAGCTGGCGTCTCGCCCCATCCTGCATGATGATTGATAACGAGAGCCACAAGATGCGGTGCTTTTGCAATTAAATTGAGACAGTCTTCTTGGTAATCATTCGTGGTCTCTAACATCCCTGCAATCAAAAGGGCGGCAGAAAAAAGCTTCATTGGATGGCCTTCCCGCGGAAGTTTTTCGATTGCCTTGACTGTTTCAGGCTTGAGCTTAGACCGTTTGCTCATATCGGCAAAAAATTGATCGATCTCTTGATGGCTTCCTTTCTTGCCAAACATCAGTAAATAGATCACTTCTTCCGGACGCCATGTTGCAAGCTCTGTGACAGGCCTGCCGATATAAAAAAGGCCTTTTGTCGGATCGACGGTCGAAGTGGGGCAATATCCAACAGGAACTCCTCTGAGCCCTGTCTCTAATTGATCTTTAGTAATTTCGAATAAAATATCGGTCATAGAAGATGTTTTACTAGTTCTCGTTCTTCAAGAAGTTCTTTTTCTGTCAGGGCAATCTTCTGTCTCAGAAAATCATCCCAAGGAACATTTTTCACAATTTCAATCTTTCCATCTCCAAGGCAGTGACAAGGAAATGAGAAGACCAGACCTTTTTGGATACCGTAGGGATTTCCATCCGATAAGAGCGCCATTGAAAACCACTGACCTGCAGGCGTCGGTTGATAAAGCGACTTCATGGCTTCTAAAGCAGCATTAGCTGCAGAACCCGCAGAAGATTTGCCGCGAGCAGCAATCACCGCAGCTCCCCTTTTTTGAATTTGTGGAATGAACTCGTCTTCAAGCCATTTTCTGTCTTTGATGGTCTCTAAAACGGGTTTTCCATGTATATGGGAATTGATGAAATCGGGAACTTGCGTTGAAGAGTGATTACCCCAGATTGTCATATGCGTAACGTCTGTGACAGGAACTTTTGCTTTATGTGCTAGCATTGAGACAGCTCTATTTTGATCGAGCCTAGTCATGGCAAAAAAACCACATCTTTTGGCATGCGTCTCGGCAATAAGGCAGTTCGTATTGCAAGGATTGCCGACAACGAGAACCACTGCATCTTTAGCAGCGACTTGTCCGATGGCCTTTCCTTGGCCAATGAAGATCTTGCCATTATCACCTAAGAGGTCTTTTCTTTCCATGCCGGGACCGCGAGGCTTGGCGCCGATCAAAAATATCGTATTAACATCTTCAAAGACTTGGGAGGGATCCGAACCTATTTTGATTTCATGGAGAAGAGGAAAAGCGCAGTCTTCAAGCTCCATAACCACCCCTTTTAAACTCTCGAGTGCCTCAGAAACTTCTAAAAGATGCAAGGCAATCGGCTGATTAGGACCGAAGAGTTCTCCAGCAGCCAGCCGAAAAAGCAAACTATAAGAGATTTGCCCTGCTCCCCCGCTGACTCCAATTCTTTTTATATTACCCATCAAGCCGCATTCTAGGAATGGGGGTATAAAAGAGCAAATTAATATTTAAGGGTACAAAAAGAAGAAATGCGGTTACCAAGATTTGAACTTGGGACCTCGACATTATCAGTGTCGCGCTCTAACCAACTGAGCTACAACCGCGGATGGAGGTTAGGAGACTCGAACTCCTGACCCTCTGAATGCAAATCAGATGCTCTACCAACTGAGCTAAACCCCCAAACGGAAAACAGAGCACAAAGCAACGAACAACATACGCCAGAAAACCGTTTTCCCGCAATCTTTTTCCTTGAACCTTTATTAGTAAACTATTTATTAAACAGGGAAAGGATCACTAGCATGAGCCATAAGAAATGTGCGCGCGATTTCGGAGTCGTTTTATTTCTAATCGGCCTTTTGGCCTGCATTCCAGGCTTAACCTTAGACTCTTATTTTTTAGGTGTTTTCAAAGTCAATATCTTCACAAATATTCTCCATTTGGCAACAGGTCTTATCGCCTATATCCTCAGCCATAGCAACCTCCGAGCTTGCAAGCTTTATTTCCAACTTTCCGGCCTCCTTTATGGGTTCGTAGCTATCCTCGGCTTTGGTTATGGAAATAACGACATTCTAGGATACATTGCGAACAACATGCCCGATACTTGGCTGCACTTGATCATATGCCTCCTTACTTTTTATCTGGGCTTTTTGTATAAAAATACTAGAAAACAATGATTGTTTTACGCAAATCAAAAGATCGGGGCTATTTTAATTTTGGATGGCTCGATACTTACCATACTCTCTCTTTGGAGAGTATGATGTCCTGAACATCTTCAATTTAGCTCTCTTCGCATTATCAACGAAGACCGCGCCTTCCCTCTAATGGTTTTGATACGCATGATCATGCAAATATGGAGATCATCACCTATGTCATTGAAGGGATTCTTCAACACTCCGACAGCACTGGAGAGCTTTCTCAAATTAAGCCTGGCGATGTGTAACGATCGTCGATGCTATCAACCGAAAAAAAGAAAAAGAGCTATCTTTTTTGCTGCTGAAGAAACTTATTCAGCTTGGAAGCCACTCTCAAGCCATCAATCGCCCCAATTCACGACTCAGTGGAAAGAGCTTCTCACAATCCGACTTTAATTATTTTGAAAGTTTCATTATTATCCGAATATGCAAATTTGGCTTGATACCATAGACTTTCCGACGCTTGAAAAAGCCCAGAAACGGGGCATTCTTCATGGTGTGACGACAAATCCCTCTATGATGATCTCCAATCCCCGCGATACTCTGACAGCTCTTTTATCCGCACAGCCAGGTCCTGTCGCTGTCGAAGTTTTTGAAGATACCGTTTCTTCAATGATCTCTCAGGGGAAAGCTCTCTATGATTTTTCTCCCCGGATCGTCGTCAAAATTCCCGTGACTGAACGAGGTCTTGAAGCCATGCATTCCTTATCCAAAGATCAAATTCCCCTGATGGCCTCAGCTGTTGTCCAGCCTACCCAAGCTTTGGTAGCTGCGTTAGCAGGAGCCGGCTGGGTAGCGCCTTACTTCTCACGCATTATGAAATCCGGCGATAATCCTCTTGCTCAGTTGGAAGCTGTTAAAAAAATCCTTTCTATCTATCAGATGAGGACCCGCATTCTGGCGGTCAATCCTAAAACCGTCGAACAGATTAAATCATGTGCCGAGATCGGCATCGATGCTATCACGATTCGGGAAGATGTCTTTAGAGATTTAACAGAGACCCATGAGCTCACAGCTCAGGCCGTCGAACAATATGCCGATGATTGGAAGAAAATCCAATCCCAGCCTTGGTTCTAGATCTTTAGCCCATTGTTTTTATTTCAGAGTCTGACTACATTATCACTCTGGAGAGTAGGTATGCAAATTGCTGTCATCGGAGCTTCAGGACTTATTGGAAATAATCTTTGTCGTGCACTCCTTGAAAAAGGAGTGAAAGTTAAAGCTCTTGTTCATATTAATTCAAATTCTCTAGAGAGACTGGATGTCGAAAAAGTCCGTGGTGATATTTTAGACAGCGCAGGTCTTTGTAAATTTCTTCAAGGCGTTGATGTTGTTTTCCATGCAGCAGGAAAAATTTCTATTGATGGCGACAAAGATGGAAGCGTTAGGTCCATCAATGTCACAGGCACCAAGAATATTGTTGAAGCCTGTCTGTCTAGCGGTGTCCAAAGGCTCGTCTATTTCAGTTCTATCCATGCCCTCCAACAACAGCCCGAAGAAGAGCTCGATGAAAATAGAGCGCTCGTCGGTGATGAAGGCTTTTTGCATGACATTACTAAATCAGATGCGGAAAGAGAAGTGCTCAAAGGGATTGCTCAAGGCCTAGATGCTGTCATTCTCAATCCTACTGCTGCCGTCGGCCCTTTTGATTTTCAGCCCTCTCTGATAGGCCAGGGACTCATCGCTCTATATAACCGGAAGATCCCGACCTTGATTGATGGCGGCTTTGATTGGATTGATGTCCGAGACATCGCGAAAGCCGCTATTGCTGCTATGGAAAAAGGAAAATCGGGAGAGCGTTATGTGATTTCCGGCATGTGGAAGACAATCAAAGAACTAGCACTCCTTGTCCAAGAAATTACAGGAAAGCCCGCTCCGAAGTTTACAACACCTCAATGGCTGGCCCGCATGGGGATTCCTTTAGCAAAAGCCTATAGCTTCATTACGCATACACCAATGCTCTATACGAATGAAACTTTAGAAGTATTGATACGATGCAATAGAAATATTAGCTCGCTGAAAGCAAGAAGAGAGCTGGGATTCTATCCCCGTCCTCTTGCTGAAACTCTGAATGATACTTTTGATTTTCATAAACGAATCGGCACAATTAAATAAAGATTTGGAACATTCAAAACGGCGTCAACTACGTCTTTCGTATGAATAGGACAGATCACTTGCTTAATAGGACCTTTAATTATTGGTTGAGATGGCAGGCATGCTAATTGGTCAGGTCCAAAATCATGCTCTGTAGGGGTTTCACGCCTTCCTGGAAGCAAAGATTCTACAATGCACCCGATTCGGAGGCATAAAACTAGATCAATTGCTGGATATGCATTTTCCCCTATCAGTGCTTCATCTGTTTCTTGTTTCACTCTTCCATATTCTGTGTCTGGCAATATAGCAGCCGCAATTGACGAACAATGGATCAACACGGCTTTACCTCTCCAGCCTTTCTCCTTTCTTTCCTTAGAGAAACTATCGATTGCTTCAGCAAAAGCTAGAGCTGGTGCTTTATTTAACTGCTCTAAGGTCCCGCCTTTTTTAGGATGGGCTCCTCCAATGGCATTAAAAAAAAATATCTCCGGGCAATCCACCAAGCCTTTTTTCGAATATGCCTTTCAATGAAATAGGATTATAAGCATCCCTATCTCCTAATGTCACGATAGAAGGGGCGGGGATGATTTTAGACGGCTCTCCTCTTTGTGCTGAGTAGAAGTCTTTACTCCAGATGGATTCTTGTGGTAGGTTAAAAAACCGATTACTAAGAGCTCGGGATATATGTGCGTTTCCAGCGTGAGCCCATAAAGCCGGTTTAGGAGAGGTAGAGCAAAATAAAGCTTTGGTAATCTTGAGAGACATAAAACTTGTTGTAAAATAGGAGCTATTACCGCTCTCTTAATATTCGATATTGATTTCTTAATCTATGCTTTACGCCTATGGAGCCTCTCTTCTAAACCAATAGAAAAAAAGGCAAAAGCGATTATAGAAATTCTGGGCATACATTTCGACAGGACGTTGATTGCAGAGAGCTTATAATTAACCAGAGAATAGCGGTGCTTCAATTTTGTGATTTCTGATACACTAGTAGGCCCTCTTGGACTATCTAGAATTGCTCTCATAAGCATCAGATCCGAATACTGATGAGAGTACCATTTGCTCTGCTTCAAGTGTTTGATTAAGATTGAAGAAACACCCATAAAACCTAAAACGGAAGGGACTGGATGAGATTTTACTACAGAAGCCATATCTCACCTCATTCATTGATTGGTTAGACAATCAAAAATGATTGTAAGTAGACTCTTAAAAATTTGCAAGTATAAATATTCAAGGGGTGTAACCAGAAGTGTTGAGGCAATCTCTATACATACAACCGGTGATCAAAAGGTTATTGATAGACGTGAGGAAGCTGCCAATAGGGGTGGCTGAGGTCTTTCTCATATACCCCTGTCAGCTCGTTATAGAGCTTAACGGGCCCAATATTTTCGCCATAACGCTCTTGGAGATATTGTTTAGTTTTATTAGGAACATTGACCTCAATACCATCGAAATAGGCTTTCTTCAGAGGGAAAATAGTGTCATAAGAAGTGGGAATGACATACCGTCTTTCGCGGATTTTCCAAGATTCGGCCATAAAAGAGCTTTCACCATTAGAGAGAATAGAAGTGAGTGTCTTTTTTTCTGGATCAATCGCGAAATGATAAATATCGACGAAGTTGCGGTTTTCAAAGATATAAACCCGGATATAGGTTTTGGGATTGCAGCGATTAGACCAATCTTGAACTTGATATTTGGTCTTATCCAGACCATTTAATGCATGCATTACATTATCAAAGTCGGGAAAGAGAATAGCAAGATCAACATCTCCATCCCAAGGAATTGCTCCTCCATACCGGTAAGCCCCTAAACAAGTACCACAATCGACCCAGAAGGGAATTTGATTCTCTTTCAAAAGGCGGACCATTTCCTTTAAGAGATCTTTTTCCAACTTAAGAGCGTTTTCTTCGCCAGGCCGTCTTTTATATGCAGGGGCCTCAAGCACTTGATCCGCTTCTTTGATAATAAGGCCCATTTTTTGATAATAATCGATATTAGGATGGACTTCTTTTGACTCAATAGCAGCCTCGATTGCATCATGACGTAATCGCGTAGCTTCAGAAAAATAGCCAATCCCTTTTAGAAGCGTTCCTAATGGAAGAGAGATAGGAAGACTGAAAATTGCAGCAGTACTTTTAAAAGGGAGATAGTTGTGATAATCGAACCGTTGTTGGATTTGATATTTATCATGGTCTTTAAGAGCAATCTTTCCTGCGAGCAGAAATTGCACAGGAGCTAAAACAAGATTTCCTGCTTTTTCAAAACCTTCGGCATCTTGCGCAGCGATATTCAGAAAGATATTGCTGCAAATGAAATGATAACCTGCCACAACAGGCAATCCGATATAGATGATCCCTTGGGTCAATTTATCTAACATTAAGATGACTCCTAAAAGTACGGCTAAAAAACGGAAAAAGGTACAGAGTGAATATCCCCGTCATTAAGAGGCTTTAACTCCGTTCAAACATCCATTTTTCAATTTCTCGGGTATATACAAAATTTGTCCTTTTCCCGTCTACTTGTTTTCCTATCAACGCCAAAAAAATGAAAATTTGTCTCATTTTGCAATCTATTTTTAAAGGACACTAAAAAAATTTGCCTTTTGTAAAAATATTTGTTAAAAGTAAAAATATGAACAAATATGTTATTACGAGTTTAATCCTCCTGGGTTGCAGCTTAAATGCAGTTGAGTCGAAATTAGAAATTCGACATCGAGAAGCAGGTGGAGTCGGATATAGCACTGGTTACTCATCTTTAGATTATTTCATGATAACAGAGGGGGATGTTGAAATGCTCTTGGATCTGCGCGGTCATGTTTTTAATAACGGCCAAGGCGCAGGCAATGCAGGCTTAGGATTTAGATGTCCAATCCATCATGACAAATATTTAATCGGCGCCAATGCTTTTTATGATATACGGCAATCGACAGATTTACTCTGCAATCAAGTAGGTGTTGGACTCGAATGGCTGGGCAAATATGTAGACTTTCGTACTAACGGCTATCTTCCTGTTGGGAAAAAGAAAGATATTGAGATAAAGACTTTCGAAACCTTCTCTGGCAGAAGCGTACTGATCCAGCGCAAACTTAAAGCCGCACTTCCTTCTATAGACGCCGAAGTCGGCACTCCGCTTCCAAATCCGTTTTATTTTGCAGTTGGCGCATACTATCTCTTTAAACAATCGGAGAGCAGCCTAGAAGTCGGAAATGCTCTTGGCTTTAAAATGCGGGCAGAAGTCGATATTGGCCGGTATTTCACTCTAGGGTTTGCTGTCACTTACGATCCTATTTTTAAAACTCGGCCTCAAGGCTATATTTCCCTCAATATTCCTTTTGAAAAAAAGAAATGCCTGAAGTCTCAAGATAAACAAGTATGTATCATCTCAAAGGCCAGAAATCTGCGGCAAGTTCCGATCATGCGCAATGAGATCATCCCTATTCAAGATAAAAAAAAATCAAGAGAGGATCTTTTAGATGATGATGATGACCCTGTCAGATTCTTGTTCGTCAATAACACTGCAGCTTTGGCAGGAGACGGCTCATTTGAGAAACCCTTTGCTTCATTAAAAGATGCTGAGAATAATTCAACCCCCGGCGATGTGATCTATGTATTTCCAGGAGATGGAACGCCAAAAAATTACGATAAAGGTATCGTCCTTAAAGACAAACAAGTTTTAGCAAGCTCGGGAGGACCACTGGTCGTTAATGATATTATCATACCCGCTCAAACACCGGGCAGCAAACCTCATCTGACCAATGTCCATATCAACATGACCAATGCCTCCGAGTTCAATATCAATGACATCGTTACTAACCCTGGTAATACCCACGTAGGCGACTTCTTCTGGGTTCCGCCTTGGGAATATATCTTTGGGAGAGGGATTGATGTAGACCCATTTGCGGATGCTCGAGATGCGGGCTTCGTAATCATACAAGCCGAGCAAGCCCCCTCTACTCCTGGGATCGATCTAGGCGATTTTGCTATTATCGATAACTACATACCAGCTCCTGCGACTGCTGTAGAACATGATTGGACAATCATCAATCCAACGAATATTATTGATGATTATGGAAGTTAATCCAACGCTTCCGTTGAGTTTCTTATAGGAGCGATTAAAAGCCCGGCGGTCAAAAAGAATATCAACCGTGTCTGCTGTACGCAAAGTGGATAGAAATCCACAAGGCCTATCGCTAAAATCCCCATAAAAATACATAAACAGGCTACCACTTCAGGCTCATGGCGATTTTTCCATCCCTTAATAAACACTAGAAGACAGAAAATTAAAAAAGATAAGATACCAAAGAGACCTACTTCTACGCCTAAGTGTAAATAGACATTATGAATATAAGTAGCTGGAAGAGCCTGTCCTTGAGCAAAGCTCTTAAAGGCTATCATGTAATTATTAAATCCTATCCCTAAAAACGGATGGGATTTAAACATAGCGACTCCCACATCGTGGACCGTCAGTCTGAGCGTATCGGAACTTTGAGCCACTATATTATAAGAAACAATACCGCCGCGGTGGAAAATCTGCGGGTAAAGAAGGCCCAAACTAAGTAAAAAACTCCCTGCTGAAATCCAAATAACAGAGGTCAATTTTTTCTCTCTCCAAGTTGTTAAAGCGACCCAGATCAGAGTCGTACAAGCTGCAGTAAAAATAGCCGATCTTGAATAAGTAATAAAAACCACGAATGTTTGAAGCAAAATAGCCAGGCTAAGCCAACCACGCTGCTTGCTAAACTCATAAATATAATAAGTCATCATGAGTCCAAAGACCATGAATCCGCCTAAAACATTCGGATGTGGCAGCGTACCGCTGGCCCGCAAGACAAAGGCGTTTTCCCGGACCCCATGAAAAAATCGGTCTAAAATCCAAATCGAGCCATCGATCATTGGAAAATTTGATCCCACATAATGACGCCCAATGAGCGTTGGTTCTCCCAATACTTTAAGACCTAGCGAATGTTGGGTAAAATATTGAACAGTAGCAATCGCACACTCTATTAGTGCGATCATCAAAACAATTTTAGCCAATTTCTTGAAAACTCCTTCCTCTAAATGTGCCCGGCTTAAAAAGAAAAAAAGGAAAGCCGGCAGTGCTAAATGCATCCAGCGCCAATAGAGAAGCGGATAAGAGGCAAAATCAGAGTTAACAATTGAAATCAATGCAAAAAATAAAAACAAACTTAAATATTTCCTCTCCCCTTCCCAGAAAGAATTCCATTGAATCCTTCCTTTCTTCAAACACCAGAAAATTAGACCTAGAAGTACAAAATCAGAAACAAAAGCATCCAGATGAATTTCAAAATATTCTGGCACATTCCAGGTTGGATTGACTAAAGATACTGAAATAGTTTGTAAAAATTTAAAAAATCGTTGATGAAAGGGAATCAAAAAAACCAAAAGATAGAGAAAAAATTCTGGTTTAATTTTTAATCGAATCCAATTACCAGCTTCAATAAATTTTTCCGTCATAGGTTCCAGGCTAAACATTTCTCACTTGATTCTCAAGCCTCTTTTGATATGATCAAAGTTTTACTCATAAGAATAAAATGCAAAAAGTCGTGCCTCTTGGCTTCGAAAGACACTCGTTCCGATACTATTAATGGTATTTTGTCCCCTTCTTGCTATCTTCATGTGGTATATCAACATTCACCTTCAAAACACTGATAAAAGAACATGGAGCTCCAGAGGAAATTATAAGTGACAATGGAATTGATTTTACCTCAAATATAATACTAAAATGGTGTCACGACCGAAGGCAGAAATGGGAATGTATCCAACCACGAAAGCCGTACCAAAATGGAAATGCGGAAAGCTTTAATGGGAAGCTAAGAGATGAATGTCTGAATGAGAACTGGTTTACAAACCCAGAAGAAGCGAGAAAGCTTATAGAAAAGTGGCGAGAGGAATACAATAGCCTGCGACCACATAGTGCCCTTAACGGGCGAACATCCAACGAAGTAGCAAGCTACTTCGTTGAATCTCTTGAGAAAGAGAAAATGAAAACCGGGACCTCTAATTTAGGATGGGCCTAAGAATAGGGGCAAGGTCACGGACGGTTTACATTTTCCTGTGCTAGAATCGTTCATAAAGCTTTAAAGATGCCTTGAAGAGTCAAAATATTTGTTTCTAGAACGTTTACGAAATTACCGAAATCCCAAGAGCGGAATTTATACAACTATAACGCGCTTAAGAAATAGAGCTAAACTAAATATCCCCTAACATCAAGAACACTATGCTTAGTTAAGAAATTCTATTTCCCTTCTCTATAAGAAATATTTCACCTTCCTATTTTTTACGATTCTGCGCTAAACTGATTAGCCAAAAAATAGGATCATCAGATGACAGCAGCCTTTATCAACGAAAATGTTTTCTTGGCACATAGGTTAGCCAATTGGCTCGTTTCCAAAAGCAGTGATCATTCCGCTACCTCGAAAATTAAATATCACTTAGGCGGAAGACTTACCTTACTAGGAACCTCTTTATTTTTTTTAGCTGATGCAGTAGGTCGGGCAGTTGGAGGTTGTATGGCATTCGTTGGGTATTTAATTACTCTGGGTTTTTGGCAATGGGCTAAAAATTTTGGCTCAGACCAAATGCAAAAAGGGGCTCAGGCTGGATCAGTTAGCCTCAGCTGCTTCCAATCGATCTTTTCTCCATCTCCAAAAGAATTAGTAGGTTGCCTACCAAGAGATACAGGCTCGGCTGCCTGTTATCCCTTCAAGCTGCAGAACCCATTCACTCTTCAAATGCTATCGCAGAGGATCAGACAAGGAACGGAATTGATTTCGAATAAATTGCGAAAGGAATTTAAGCACGCTCAAGATCAAACAGCCAAAGAGCCCGATAAAGCCTTCCAATATTTGTCTGCACCAGCAAATTTCCAAGGATATACTCAATCAGAAAGAATTGCCGAACACGAGGTCGGTGTTTGCCATTTCATTGGCCGAAGACTCACAATGGAAGATGAGTATTTGACAACATCCTTTAACTTGATGGTTGGGGGCAGAGCCTATCTAATTCAATTATTTGGAATTTTTGATGGCCACAGGGGTGGAGAGGCCTCTCGGTATGTGAAAGAGAACCTGAAGCGCCAATTATACGAAACGCTCAATGAATTTTGCGCCAAGGGACTAACTGATGAAGCCATTTGGAACGCTTTGAAACTTACCTTTGTTAAATTGAATCAAGAGTTCAAGGGGCCCTGTTCAGGGACAACAGTCACAGTAGCGATCATCTTGGATGGGAAATTATGGACTGCCAACATAGGCGATTCAAGAACCATTTTAGACAATGGCATTCAACTTAGTGAAGATGCAAAACCGGCAGATCCTCGCTACCAGAAAGGGATTGAAAAGCGAGGCGGCCATGTCTTCTACGGTCGAGTCAATAACTCTCTCGCTGTAGCAAGGGCTCTGGGAGATCATGACATAAGCGCCATCAGCGCAAGACCCAAGATCACCGTCTATCCTTTATCAACAATTCTGAAAGGAAGCCATTTGATCTTGGCGTGCGATGGAATTTACGATGTGTCCAGCACAAGACAGATAGCCAATGCTGTTCAAACTCATAAAGATGAATCAGCTGATGAATTAGCCAAAAATATTGTCTATTCCGCTTACCAAGCTGGCTCTAAAGACAACCTTTCTGCATTGGTCGTCAAGCTTTAATACTCATAATATACCTTAGTTTTTGCAGTACTCGCCGACTCGAAATAAAGTCGGCGAGGTTCTAACAAACGGAGAGCCTAAAAAAATCAAGCTAGCCGGACTTCTGATCTCTTCTTCTATTAATCAGGTATGTGAGGCAGCTAGCAACGATCGTGTACACAGCCTTAGCATCCTATTTATCCGGTGGAGGGCATGATGCGTTATCCTTTTCTGAATGTCCTACATCTTCCGCTTCGTTCCTGTATTTCCAGACGCCTTTAATTGTTTCTTTTAAGGGATGGGGTAGATCAAACGTTTTTGTATAAAATTCAAGAGCTTGGCCGCCAGTAAAATCAGATTTATTTGCCAGTTTTCTTAAGCACGCTTCGAGAGCTTTTGCATTCTGCCTTGCAGCTTCTGGGGACTCGCCTTTTGCTACATAACGTCCCGCTTTTTCAAAATGCCCCTAGGCTCTTTTCAAAAGCCAGATCTCTTAAATCTGATAGACACTGTAGTACAGTTTCTCTCTCTACCTCTGTTCCAGTTTCAATGATCATCCACCCCTTTTCAGAAGATCTATAGAGAATGTAAGGAGCCTGGTTCCGAGCCAATGCAGCGTTGATTTCCTTCTGAAAGGTGGGTTGCTTATCACCTATACGGATCGCTAAGTCCTCGACCAGAGTAAAAACCTCATCAAAATCTCGAAAGAAAATAATTCTACGGCATTCTTCTAAGCATAAGGCCTGCATGTCATCATAAAGTTTTCTTGAGCCCAATTCAATTTGAAGAGGGAACTTATTCCCAGACTTATCGATAATCCAGTAGAGATTATTAAGCGCCATAGAGGGTCGTTCAACAGTTTCGCTGCTTGAGCCAGGTCATTTGCCATCACGGATTAAATCCTTAGAAGAACCGTCGATCCCAAAAACACCCCGCTTCAAAAGTCGCTTTTTCTATGAACTCATGTTATGATATTATAAGTTATAATGAATATCTCTAAGTGGCTTATCATTTCCGGCATTATCTTAATCACTCTCGGAGTGATCGTCTGGTTTTTTACCAAAGCTGGCATTCCGCTGGGAAAACTTCCTGGCGATATCCATTATAAGAGCGATAAAGTCCAGGTCTACTTTCCGATCGGCAGCTGTATTCTAATTAGTATTATCTTAAGCCTGATTTTTTGGTTGTTCAAAAAATAATCATAACATCTATACAAAGATTATCATCCCTCGGGTTAATAAAGGATTAAACACGATCAAATCATTCGCCAATGAAGTCAGTGAAGAAATCTATAATGGCATTTATACGCAAATATGATTCGCAAGTTCCTTCCTGCGTATCTTGTTAAAGTTGCCCAGCGCAGGATGGACATTCTCAATTGCACTGATAGCAAAAATTTAGCCCGTTGTTTCCTCTGTGAAAAAGAAGAAGCCGGCGTTCGCAATGCGCCTAGGAAATATAACATTCCTATCTAAGCCAATTGGCTCATTGCCTACTATTGGGATCAAGACAATACAATTGATGTTAAAGTAAAAAATTAGGAGAAAAAAATGGTACATTCTAGAAGATCCCCAGTCCATCCCGGTGTTGTTTTACAAGAAGAGTTTTTAAAACCATTGAGTATAACTCCTGAGCAATTTGCTAAAAAACTCGGCGGAGCTTGGACCGAGCTTCATGTTACAGCCATTTTAAAGGGCAAACAAGGAATCAATGCAGAAACAGCCCGCGGTTTTACAGCAGCTCTTAGCGCCCCGGCAGAATTTTAGGTACGGCTGGACCAACAACACCATCAGTGGGAAAAGATCCACAACGAATATCAAAACAAGAGAGAAGCCAACAAGCCTCTGAAGAAAGCTCAATGAGATTGAAATTCCTTTTGTTGTGGTGGAAAAAAACGCCACCATCTAGAATGACAATTATTCATTATATTAGGTTTAGGAGGATTTTACCGCATGTCTAAACGTCTTTCTTATGTCACCGTCGTTTTCGGATTATGTCTGTCCAACGTTTATAGCGATGGAGCACATTCTGAAACTTTAGCCGCTCCAGAATTTTCTGCAATCGAAGCTGTTGAAATTCAACCTACCGAGTTCACTTTGACTGCAGCACCTGAAGAGCACGCAACCCAAGTCATTATTTCACCTGTTGTTCCTGCGGCACCTGTCATTGCAGAACAACCCTTCTCTCCTTTCACAGGAAAAGTTAAACGAAAAAAGGTTCGTCTACGCGCTAACGCCGATCTTGAAAGCCGTGTGGTGAAAGAACTCCATCAAGGTGACCTTCTTGTTGTTAATGGCAAGAAAGGTGATTTTTATGCTGTTGAGCCTCCTGCTGGCACTAAAGCTTACGTTTTCCGCAGTTTTGTGCTTGATGGTATTGTTGAAGGAAACCGCGTTAATGTACGCCTAGAGCCTTCCCTAGATGCTCCGATCATTGGACATCTGAACAGCGGCGATCACATTAAAGGCGCTATCAGCTCTCTAAACAATAAATGGTATGAGATCCCTCCTCCTTCAGGAACCCGTTTTTATGTCGCTAAAGAATTTGTTGAGTCCATCGGCGGACCTGA
>WUUC01204215.1_pt1 | contig 15106 bp, 15 predicted proteins | sample 6278441 | NCBI WGS metagenome assembly WUUC01 (sample SAMN13675441, study PRJNA597444) | soil metagenome | isolation source: soil | place: USA: Washington | collected 2017-10
CGGGGACGTCTTCGACGTTCATGAAAAGGCGCGGACCGAGATTGAAAAATCCGACCGCCGATTCGGGCTCTTCCTTGACGATGGCGCCCACTTTGAAGCTTGCGTCGCCCAGCGCAACGGTATCACCCGGGACAATCTTGAGGCGCGACGCGAGCTTGCTATCGGGCCAAACTTGTCCGCGCACCGGAACGCCATTCGCATTGCTCCCGTCCAGAAGCTTTATCTCACCCCGCAGCGGATAACCTTCCTCTACCGCCTGAACGTCCGCCAGCAGCCCCGATTCTCCACCGCTCAAAATCATGCTGGGAAACCTGAGCGTCGCCACCGTCGAAAGCTGCTGACTCGCTGCGCGCGCTCGAAATTCGTCAGACAGCGGACGGTCGCTCGAAACCCGCAGATCGGCGCCGATGAGCTTCGACGCGTTGAGCGCAAGCGCGCGGGAAACCCGATCGGAAAAGAATGCGACCGTCGTCACGCTTGCTGTCGCGACCACCAGCGCAAAAGCGAGGATTTTGAGCTCGCCAGCCCGCCAGTCGCGCAGCGCGAACCGCGCAGCCAGCTTGAAAGCAGTCAGGAGGGCCATCGCGAATCAGACTTGAGGCGCCCGGCGGCAAGCTGCAAGCGTCTCTCGCAGCGACGAGCGACCGCGTCGTCGTGCGTCACGAGCACGAGCGTCGTCCCCTGCTCGCGATTGAGCTGGAACATCAGCTCGATGATTTCCTCTCCGGTCGCAGGATCGAGATTTCCCGTCGGCTCATCGGCAAACAGAAGCTGAGGAGAACCGGCAAAAGCGCGCGCAATCGCAACCCGCTGCTGTTCGCCACCGGAAAGCTGCTTCGGATAATGCTTGAACCTCTCGCTCAGGCCCACGCGTGCGAGCAATGCTCGGGCAACGCCCCTTGCATCGTCGCGGCCGTTCAACTCGAGCGGGAGCATGACATTCTCTTCAGCGGTCAGCGCGGGCAAGAGCTGAAAGGACTGGAAAACGAATCCAATTGCCTTTTTCCTTACCGCCGCACGGCCATCTTCGTCGAGCGCGAAAAGCCGCGAGCCATTGATAAAAACGTCGCCCGAGCTAGGCGTGTCCAGGCCTGCGAGGAGCCCGAGCAGCGTCGTTTTTCCCGAACCCGACGCGCCGTAGACGGCGACGGCTTCGCCTGGCGCGATCTCGAAACTGATACCGTCGACGATGGTCAATACGTGGCCGTCCATCCGGACTTCCTTGCTCAAGTTTTCTGCACGAACGATGGGACCGTTTAGAACTTTTACTTTCGTCATATTGCTTGCGCTGGCGGATTTCGCCGCTGCGGCGCCCGCCATTATGGTGTACGGCGACAGCCTTTCGGCCGCGTATGGATTGCCGGGTGAGTCAGGTTGGGTCAATCTGCTACAGGAGAAGCTTCGTCAGGAAATGTACGACTACAAGGTCGTCAACGCCAGCGTGAGCGGGGAGACGACGCTCGGCGGCAAAAATCGCATCGCGGCTGCTCTGGAGAAAAACGATCCGCAAGTTGTCATCCTCGAGCTCGGCGCGAACGACGGACTGCGCGGACAGCCGATCGACTCGGCGCGCCGCAACCTCGAAGCGATGATCGTCGCGTCGAAACAGGCTGGCGCGCGGGTTCTCCTCCTCGGAATGCGTTTGCCACCGAACTACGGCACGGCTTACACCAACAAGTTCCATAGCATCTATCGCGAGCTTGCGCGCGATCACCAGGTAGCGCTCGTTCCATTCATGCTCGATGGCTTTGCCGACCGGCGAGATTTTTTTCAGAGCGATGGCGTGCACCCGACCGGGCCTGCGCAGAAATTGATTCTGGAAAATGTCTGGAAAGAGCTGAAGCCGCTGCTCCAGCGTTAGAGTACCCAAACTTCAGCGGACGAAGACCCGCGGAGGTGCGTCGATCAGGCTGCCGATTTCAGACGCATAAGAAAAGCCTTGGCGCTTGAAGATGGCGAGCACGTCGTGCGCCGCGTTGCGCGTGCAAGCGACGAGCAATCCACCACTGGTCTGTGGATCGGTCAGCAGGTTCTTCTGCCAGACGGAGACACTAGCGGCAAGGTCGACCTCGCCCTCGTAACTCGCCCAGTTCCGGGCTGACGCGCCGGTCACAAAACTCTGCTGCGCGAGTTTTCCCGCGCTCCGAATAATCGGCAGTCGCCGCCATTCGATCTCAGCTGCGACGCCGGAACCTCTACACATTCCGAGCAAATGGCCGAGCAGGCCGAAGCCAGTGATATCGGTCATCGCATGGACGCCAGCGATTCGTGCGAGCGCCTCGCCTGGAATGTTGAGTTGCGTGGTGCTCGCGATCATCTCATCGTAACCCGCGGCATCTAGCGCGTTCTTTTTCAGCGCCGCGCTCAGAACTCCAATGCCGAGCGGCTTACCCAAAACGAGCACGTCTCCCGCTCGCGCGCGATCGTTCCGTTTGACTTCGTCGGGATGGACGACACCTAGCGCCGCCAAGCCATAGATCGGTTCAGGAGTATCGATCGAGTGGCCGCCGGCGATAGGGATGCCGGCATTGCGGCACACCGTCTGCCCACCTTCGAGAATGCGACGGATCACTTCAACCGGCAAAGCATTGATCGGCATGCCGACGATTGCGAGCGCAAGGATCGGTTTTCCCCCCATCGCGTAGACGTCCGAGAGTGCGTTCGTCGCCGCGATTCGCCCGAAGTCGAACGGATCGTCGACGATGGGAGTGAAAAAATCGGTCGTCGCAATCACCGCCTGCGTATCGTTCAGCCGGTATACCGCCGCGTCGTCAGCCGACTCGGTACCCACGAGAAGATTGTCGAACGGCGTTGCAGCAGGTGCCGCCGCCAACATCTCGCGCAAGAGCGACGGTGCGATTTTGCAGCCGCAGCCGCCACCGTGCGAGAATGAAGTGAGACGAATTTTTTCATCCATGGGTCACGCTCAATTCGCGCAATCGAACACGGCGACCGTAGCACAGCTCGCCGATTTTGACGAGATTATCGACGTCCGTTCTCCCGCGGAATTCGCGGAGGATCACGTTCCCGGCGCGGTCAATCATCCTGTGCTCAACAACGACGAGCGCCACCGCATCGGCAAGCTGTACAAGCACAACCGTTTCGAGGCGCGACGCATCGGCGCATCGCTCATCGCTTCGAATGTCTCTCGCCATTTGCAGACTTTTTCGTATCCCGCAAGCTGGCGTCCGCTCGTCTACTGCTGGCGCGGTGGCAAGCGAAGCGCGTCGCTCGCGAGCGTGCTGCGCGAGATCGGCTGGCCCGCACAGCAACTCGAAGGTGGATACAAGGCGTATCGGCGAATGGTCGTTGCCGAGCTCGAAAGTCTCCCCGCGCGATTTCGCTATATCGTCATCTGCGGTGCAACGGGTTCAGGCAAAAGCAGGTTGCTTGCCGCGATTCGCGAGGCGAAGGCGCAGACGCTCGATCTCGAAGCGCTCGCAAGACATCGAGGCTCGGTGCTCGGCAATCTTCCGGGAGAAGCACAGCCTTCGCAAAAAATGTTCGAGAGCGCGATATGGTCGGCGCTGCGCGGGCTGCGCGCGGAGCTTCCGGTATTCGTCGAAGCTGAAAGCAAGAAAATCGGAACGCTGCGCATTCCAGAAGCGCTCATGAGGTGTTTGTGGCAGAGCGAATGCGTCCAGGTCGATGCGTCTCTCGACGCTCGGCTCGAGATCCTGCAATCCGACTACCGCTACTTCTTCGAAGCGCCCGCGCTTCTCAAATCGCGACTCGATGCGCTTGCCCCTGTGCACGGGAATGAAACGATCGGACGCTGGAAGGAGATGGCGGAACCCGCGCGCTGGCGCGAGCTAGTAACTGAACTCCTGCAACAGCATTACGACCCTGCGTACCGCAAATCGACGCTCGAAAACTTCTGCCGCCACGCCGCTGGAGAGAGGTTCGAGCTTTCATCGCCGGCGCCCATTAGTTTGCAGAAGCTTGCGGTGGAACTGATTACGCGAAGCCATGCGCGACCCTCGCGCTGAAGTTGGCGCGACCTCGCGCCATACCAAACTCTTTGTTCTGGACACCAACGTCCTCATGCACGATCCGACGTGCCTGTTCCGCTTCGCCGAGCACGATGTCTACGTCGCGATGGCGGTGCTCGAAGAGCTGGATACACACAAGAAAGGGATGTCCGAAGTCGCGCGCAATGCCCGGCAGGCGAGCCGCTTCATCGAAGAAATCGTAAGCCACGACGGTGCCGACATCACCCGGGGCGTCGCGCTTAGAGCGCATGGAGGTTTCTCAGCGGAAGGCCGCCTCTTTCTCCAGACGCATCCCATCGCCGCCGATCTCCCATTTCTGGACGGCAAGCCCGATAACCAGATTCTCGCGGTGATGCTCGATTTCCGCGCGAAATGCCCGGAGAGCCAGGTCATCCTCGTCAGTAAAGACATCAACATGCGGATCAAGGCGCGCGCGCTGAAGCTCGCGACGGAGGATTACTACACCGACAAGACGCTCGAGGACACCGATCTCTTATACAGCGGCTTTACCGAATTGTCGGAGAATTTCTGGGAGACGAGCGAGGTCGAATCGTGGCAGTCGCAGGGGCGCTCGTATTACCGGATAAAAAACGCTGCAAGCGAACGTCTACTGCTGGGTCAGTTCATTTTTCTCGACGCTGAGTCGAAGTTTCAGGCGCGCGTGAAAGACAAAAACGGCGCGACAATCCTGGTCGAAACCGTCAAGGACTACAGCCATCAGAAGAACAGCGTATGGGGCATCACGGCGCGGAACCGCGAACAGAATTTCGCGCTAAATCTGCTGATGGATACCGAAGTGGACTTCGTCACATTACTCGGCCAGGCCGGCACTGGGAAAACCTTGCTGACGCTCGCCGCAGCGCTCGCGCAGACGCTGGACCACAAGCGCTACTCCGAGATCATCATGACACGAGTAACTGTGCCAGTCGGAGAAGATATCGGATTTCTTCCCGGAACCGAGGAAGAAAAAATGACGCCATGGATGGGAGCGCTCGAAGACAATCTCGACGTGCTCAACAAGACCGATGACGAGGCTGGCGAATGGGGCCGCGCAGCGACCCGCGATCTCATTCGAGCTCGTATCAAGGTGAAGTCGCTTAACTTCATGCGCGGGCGCACCTTTATCAACAAATTTCTGGTTATCGATGAGGCACAGAACCTCACGCCAAAGCAAATGAAAACGTTGATTACGCGTGCCGGACCCGGGACAAAGGTCGTTTGCCTCGGCAATATTGCGCAGATCGATACGCCCTATCTAACCGAGGGAAGCTCTGGATTGACGTTTGTCGTCGACCGCTTCAAAGGATGGGCGCACTCGGGGCACGTTACGCTACAGCGGGGGGAAAGATCGCGGCTTGCCGATTATGCCGCGACGGTCTTGTAGCGCAAGACAAAAAGAAAGGGCCGCCAATTTGGCGGCCCTTTCCACTTTTTTGGACTTCTTAGCGGTTGAAGATGTACATCGTGACTTCAAAACCAAACCGCAGATCGGTCGCTTCGGGTTTGCTCCAGGCCATCATGCTCTCCTTAGTGGGTTGATCAACACAAAAGTACGATTGCATTATGCGGGTCTTGCGTTTTCCCGCGTAGGGCCAAATCACTGAATCGAAGGTAATGATTTTCATTAGTCAAGGTTGAATTACCCCCGCGCGCATCGCGATCAGTGCGATCTCCGCCGAATTTGACGCGTTGAGTTTTTGTTTGATGTTGTACAGATGAGTTCCCACGGTGCGCGGGCTCAAGAATAGCAAGTCGGCAATTTCAGCGACCGATTTTCCCTGCGCGAGTAGTTTGAATACTTCGAACTCCCTCGGGCTCAGGACATCGACCGGATTTTGCTGCCCGGTCAATTGATTCACCGCCAGTTGCTGCGCGATTCCCGGCTCGAGGAAGACTTTGCCCTGCGTGACCTGCCGCAGCGCTTCTATCAGGGCTTCCGGCGCGCTACGTTTCGAAAGATATCCGGCCGCGCCTGCTTCAAGGACGCGTTTGGGATGCATCGCGTCGTCATGCGCAGAAAGCACCAGAATTCTCGCATCGGGATTCTTCGCGCGAATCCGGTTCAACGCCTCCATCCCTCCGATTCCCGGCATCGAAAGATCGAGGACGACGACGTCGGGTTTTTTTTCCGCGTAGAGCTTGCACGCCACTTCTCCGCTTTCCGCCTCTGCGACAACTTCGATGTCGGGGGTACTTTGCAATAGCAGGCGAAATCCCATGCGAACGACCGCGTGATCGTCGACCAGCATGACTTTAATACTCATGCGGCAGCTTTCACCGGCAGCGGGATCCGCGCTTCTGCCACAACTCCTTCGCCGGGCGATGTTTGCAGCTCGAAGCGGCCGTTCAAAGCCTGGACTCGCTCGCGGATTCCCAGGAGCCCGAAGCGTGCGGTCCGCTCCGACTCTGTCGATGGCATTCCTTTGCCGTTGTCCGAAACACGTACTTGCAAAACATCGCCTTCGCTCCCGATCCTTCGGGAGACTTCGATTTGCACACGAGACGCATCCGCGTGACGCATCACGTTAGTCACGCATTCCTGCACCATGCGATACACCGTGATGTTACATTCTTCGCCGAGGTTGTTGACATTACCCGAGAAGCTGAGAATGAAGTCGACTTCCGCATAGCGCTTTCGCCACGAATCGGCTGCGTCCTCGAGCGCTTCGCGCAAGCCGAGGTGGTCCAGCGCGCTCGGACGAAGCTGACGAATGATTCTATGCACCATATCGTATAGCTGGCTTGCGACGCTCACGATCGTCTTCGCCTGCGTATGTGTTGCGGGATCCTTGTCGGCCGCGCGATTCGCGATCGTCATCCCTATCGTTTTGATTGCCGTTGCACACTGCCCCATTTCGTCGTGCAGCTCCCGCGCGAGAATTCGCCGTTCCTGCTCGACGTGATGCTGGATGAGCCGGGTGAGCTCCCGGTTCTGCGCGAGCTCGCGCTCGGTTTTTTCCGCGCGTTTCTTTTCGGTGATATCGCGAACACTACAGATCCGTCCGATGACTTCGTTGGTGTCCGGATTGACGAGCGGCGAAAGCGAAATCAGGACATCGTAGATTTCGCCGCTTCGCGTCTCGCATTGAATTTCGAGATTTTCCAGCGTCGTTCGGTCGCTCGCGCGCGGAAGATGCAGGTCTTCAGGCGTGATAACGCCGACCGACTTACCAAGTATCTCGGCTTGCGTGTAACCAAACAGTTTCTCGGCCGCAGGATTCCAGAAAGTGATCTCACCGCTGGTGTCATAGATGAAAATCGCATCGCTCGATTGCTTCGCGATAAGCGCGAGCCGTTGAATTTCCGAAATGCTTTCCTGCAGCGTCTGCGCCATGCGATTGAAAGTATGGCTGACTGCCGAAAGCTCCGGCAGCGCAAATTCCGGCAGCCGACTATTGAAATGCCCCTGCTCCATTCGCGAGAGACCTTCCATGATTTTTCCCACCGGCTTAAGCCATCGTCCCAATACCCAGAAAACGAGCGCATTAACAGCGACGACAAAAAGTATCGCGATCCAGATCAGATGCAGGAGATCGTCCCAGGCATCGAGCACCGCTCTCGAGGGATCCGGAATGATTACTACCTGGCCTCCCCTTATCGGCAAAGTCGTGTTTTGCACGTCGGGGGAAGTCAACGCGCTGAACCATTCCGGAGCGCGACGCCCCGCCTTGTACGTAGAAGGCGGTGAAGTGTAGACCAGTTCTCCCAACGCGTCGTGCAATCGGATTTCGTTCGCGCGTACACGGCCCAGATTCTTAAGAAAGTCGAGCAGGACTTCTCGCTGCGTCTGTGCTCCCGGAATGAACTGGCTGCTGTAGATCGCAGTTGCCAGTAGGTGTGCCGTTACTTTGGTAGCCGCCTCGATTTCTTCGCCGATCGAATTCTTGGTGTTGTCAGCGATGATTTTGCCGCTTGCGACCAAAAACATCAGCATGAGCGCGGTGACCAAGAATATGAGACGGAGTCTAAGGGTCATAACATCAAAGAATTCAAGTCACTAAAAAATCTTATTAAAGTAGTTTACAGACACTTTTTCTTTATGTTAGGCTGCCCCCGTTTTGATTGCTGGGCAAAACTTTATTCCCTTTCCGATACGTTTTGCAATGCGACCACTATTGACCATAACGGCGCTCGTACTGAGCATTGTTGCATCACCCGTCAGCCTTTCGCAGGACAGCCATACCATTGAAAGCGAGGCAAAAAAGGCTGTCGACATTCGAGTCCAAAAGGGAGGATGGGGCACCGCTTCCGAAGAGCAGATCGAAATAGTCCTGCAATCAGTCGCGCAGGAGATGCTGCAGTTTTTTCCGGAGCGGCGACTCAATTCAATTCTGGTCTCGCATTCCAACGAAACACCGATCGTTCTCTATCAAAAAGGTCCGAGGAACGAATACCAGGTTTTCCTGTGCGCTGAGAACACGCGCTGGGCGCAGTACGCATACGAATTTGGACATGAGTTTTGTCACATCCTCTCAAATTACGATCGGCACACGCAGATGGGGAAAGAACATCGCTGGTTCGATGAAACATTGTGCGAGACCGCGTCTTTGTACACGCTGCGCAGCCTGGCGCGGAAGTGGGAAACGAATCCTCCGGTCGCCGAATGGAGGGGTTACGCGCCGCGTTTGAGGGAATATTCCGAACACTTCCTCAACGAGCCGCACCGCATGCTTCCGACTAATATTTCACTCAACGCGTGGTTTCACCAGAACGAGAAAGATCTCCGTACGAGCCCGTACCTGCGCCAGCGAAACGAAGTCGTCGCGAATATGCTGCTGCCGATCTTCGAGCAGGATCCTCAGAACTGGGCCGCAATTGGTTATCTGAACCTGCAACCGGCCAGCGGCACTTTTGAGGACTACCTCAACCATTGGCATGAGTCGGTACCGGAACCGCAGCGAGCCGCTGTGGAATCGACGATGTCGCTGTTCGGAATGGCGCTCAACCCGGCCGTTAGGGTGACTGCCGGCCCGAATCCGCTTGACGCGAAAGCGGCGCACCAAGGGTCTGCCGGCGCAAGCGGCGCGGATAATCCGGAATAGAGCTCATCGCGCTCAGCGCTCAGCTCTTCCCGCTCGAGCTCGCGATAGACATGCTGCACGTTGAGCTGGTGCGTCCAGTCGTATAAAGCCCACTCTCTGAACTGCGGCAGGTCCGAGGAAGACAGTACGTCTATCGCACTCTTGCCTTCCGCGTACTGCCGCTCCATCGATTCCAATAAACTTTTCAGATAGACGAGAGTATCGGCAACGGCCGATGCGTTAGCGATCGGACCCGCTGCTGGGACAATGCGGGTGATTGGCTGATTCTTCAAGGCATCGAGCGCAGCGATCCATCCCCGAGTATTCGCCTGTTGCATTACAGGTATCTGATCATGGAATACGAGTCCACCCGCGAAGAGCACTCCCGTCTCGACATCGAGAACCCCAAGGTCTCCCTCGGTGTGAGCCCAACCGAAATAAAGCAACCTAAGCCGCCTTCCAGCGATCGACAAGTCCTGCGAATGCTCGACCGAGCGCGTCGGAATCACGATTTCGGTGCCGCGCATAATCTCTTCACTAAGCTGCTCTCGTGTGTGCTTTAGGCAAGTCTCGCAGCGCGCCTGCATTGCTGCGGTCGTTTCGGAATGCGCGAGGATAGGGATTCCTTTCTCTGCGAACGCGCTGTTACCCAGAACATTCTCGGGATGCGGATGGGTATTGATGAGCAAGACGATCGGCTTTGACGTGACGCTCGCGATCTCGTCGAGAATCATCTGCCCATGCTTGTGGTTCGCGCCGGAATCGATGACGACGACGCCGTCGCTGCCAACGATGAACCCGGTGTTGATGACGTTGCCCCGATTGGAAGGCTTGATTTCCTCGGTCTCGCCGATGAATGCGAAGACGTGGGACGCGACTTCTTGAAGTTTGAGAGGGTGCTCCGCGCAGGACACTAGAAGGAGCGCTGCGAAAAGCGCCGCAGCGCGCGCGATCATTTTTCTGTTAGTACGAAGCTGATGGGCAGGTTGATTCTACTACCCCACAGCGCCTTTGGTGCTGGCGGAAATGGTTGCGCAGATTTCACTGCGGCGAGGGCTGATCGGTCGAGGACTTCGTGACCACTGGACTGCGTGACGCTGATGTTCCCGACTTTTCCATCGGCATTGATGTCGATGACGATCCGTACTAATCCCTCCCAGTAGCGCTGTCTCGCGATCGCGGGATAACGCTTATAGCGGTCAACGGAACGTGATATCTCTTTCTCGTAGCCAGACTGGATCTCCTCCGGCGCCGGGGACGGCTCGGCGATTTTCGGCGGTGGTTCGATGGCCGGCTCAGGCACCTTGAACACCGGCGATTCTGCTACCTCCGGCTGTGGAGGAGTTGCGATGACTGGTGGCAGCACGGGCAGAGGGTCAGATTCGGCGGGTGCAGCGTCTGGTTCGGCCGGCTCAATCTTCGGCATCTCCACTTTCGGCGGCTCTTTTTTTCGAATGACCTTCGGCTTGGGCTTAGGCTTCGGTTCTTCGATTCTGGGCGGAGGCTCGACTACAGGTTCGGGCAGAGACTCGATCGGAGGCGCTGGTTGAGGGGGCGCCGGTTCAGGAGGTGGCTCGGCGATCTTCGGTGGCGGCGGCAGTGGTACGAGATCGACGAGCAGTGGTTCGGGCTCTTTCTGCGGACGTGAACGGAGCTCCGGAACGACCGTCAGCGCGGTCACATGGATCGCGAGCGAAACAAGCACCGCAAGCGCGAGCCGGCGCTCGTCTTGAGCAAGCAATACACCGCTAGCCGCCATTGCCAATAATGAAATTCATGATGCTCAGTTGCGCTTTTTTCGCTACAGGGCGAACCTGCGGGAGTTCAGAATCGGTCTCGCGGTACACGAATTAGCGAAGTTTTTGTTTGAAGCGTGTTAACGAAAAAGGAGACCTGTCATGCAATGGAGCAAACCTGAAGCAACCGATCTGCGTTTCGGCTTTGAAGTCACGATGTACATTTTCAATCGCTAATCTGAAGCGAAACCGAAAGAGGCCCGGGGGACCGGGCCTTTTTGTTTCCAACTCCGCTGCAATAGGATTATGCTTCCTCAACGTGCCGAGGAAACCTGAAAGAGAATGAGAATTCGCGTGCTCGGCGCCGCTGCGGGCGGTGGCTTTCCGCAGTGGAACTGCAATTGTCCCAACTGTGACGGCTTGCGCAAGGGAAAAATTCCCGCGAAGGCCCGCACGCAATCGTCCATCGTCGTGACCGGCGATGGAGAGAATTGGGTGCTGTTCAACGCTTCGCCAGACCTCCTCGCTCAGCTAAAAAGTTTTCCTGAGCTGCAGCCAGCGCGCGCGATTCGCGATACCGCGATTGCGGCGATCGTGCTCATGGATAGTCAGATCGACCATACGACAGGATTACTCATGCTGCGCGAAGGCAGGCCGCTGCGGATCTATTCGACTGACATGGCGCACGAGGATCTGACGACCGGCAATCCGCTGTTCAACATTCTCGGACATTACTGTGGCGTTGACTGGAGACGAATTCCGACGGCAAAAGGCAGCGAATTCGCGATCCCGGAAGCCGAAGGTTTGAGCTTCTCGCCAGTCGCCTTGAAGAGTAAGGCGCCCCCCTACTCTCCTCATCGCAACGATCCGCACGAAGGCGACAATATCGGAATGCACATCACCGATGCCAGAACAAAAAAAAGCTTGTTCTACGCGCCGGGACTGGGTGAAATCGAACCCCACCTAAAGCCGTACATGGAGAACGCAGACTGTCTGCTGGTTGACGGCACGTGTTGGTCTGATAACGAGCTTATAGATCTTGGCATCTCAAAAAAACGTTCGCGCGACATGGGGCACCTGCCACAGTCTGGCGAGGGCGGAATGATCAGCGTGCTGGAGAAGCTGCCGAAGGCGCGAAAAATTCTGATCCACATCAACAACACGAATCCGATCCTGAACGAAGAGTCCCCGGAGCGCGCCCAACTGACTCGCGCGGGAATCGAAGTCGCATACGACGGAATGGAAATCACGCTATGAACGAAGGTCAGATGAGCGTTGCCCGCTGGAGCCGTGAAGAATTCGAGCAGCGGCTGTGCGACAAGGGTAAGCACTATCACATCCACCATCCGTTTCACATCATGATGAACAGCGGGCGGCTCAATCGTAAGCAAGTGCAAGGTTGGGTTTATAACCGCTTCTACTACCAGATCAGCATTCCGATGAAGGACGCGGCGCTCATGTCGAACTGTCCGGACCGCGATGTTCGGCGAGAGTGGATACAACGCATTCTCGATCACGACGGGCGCGCCGGCGAAGAAGGCGGAATCGAAGCGTGGCTTCGTCTCGGCGAAGCCGTCGGGCTCAATCGCGAAGACATCACATCGCTCAAGCATGTCCTGCCCGGGGTGCGCTTTGCCGTCGACGCTTATGTCAACTTCGCTCGCACGCGTCCGTGGCAGGAAGCCGTCACTTCGTCGTTGACCGAGCTTTTTGCTCCGGAAATCCACAAGAACCGTCTGCAGGGATGGCCGCAGTACTATCCGTGGATCGACGCCGAAGGTTATCAATACTTTAGAAATCGCCTTGCGCAGGCGCGGCGGGATGTCGAGTTTGCGCTCAATTTCACCCTCGATCATTACAGAACTCGCGAACAGCAGGAGCGGGCCCTTGAAATTCTCCAGTTCAAGCTCGATGTACTGTGGAGCATGCTCGATTCGATGCAAGTGAATTACTGTCCGATGCAGATGCCGGAGCGCTACACGGATGACTGAGAAGCCGCCGCTGACGCTCAATACCGTTGTGCATATTCCGCGGCTTTTTCGCCTGCAGTGGGAAAAAGCGCAGAACGCCTACGTTCTGCTCTATCCCGAGGGAATGATCAAGCTGAACCAGACCGCCGGCGAAATACTCAAACGAGTCGACGGGGAAGCGAGCGTCGAGGGCATCATCAAGGACCTGGAGTGCGCGTTTCCCGGCGCCGAATTACGCGATGACGTGCTCCAGTTCATGGAGATTGCTTATGGAAAAGGCTGGATCAAACCCAAACAATAGCTCGCTCGAGCTGCAGCACGACGTCGCCGCGCCTTTTACAGGGGTAAACCCGGAGAGGCCGGGCAATCCTCTCTGGCTGCTCGCCGAAATCACGTACAAGTGCCCGCTGCACTGCGTCTATTGCTCCAATCCGATCGACTACACCAAGTACGGACAGGAAATTTCGACCGAGGACTGGCTGCGAGTGCTGCATCAATCGCGCGAGCTCGGCGCGACCCAGCTCGGCTTTTCGGGTGGTGAGCCGCTCATCCGCAAAGACCTGGAAATCCTCGTTCGCGAAGCACGCAAGCTCGGCTACTACTCGAACTTGATTACTTCCGGGATAGGGATGAACGAAGAACGGATCGCGGCGTTCCGCGAAGGTGGTCTCGATCATATTCAGCTTTCTTTCCAGGATTCGACCAAGGAGCTGAACGATTTTCTCGGCAGTACGAAGACCTTCGATCTCAAGATGAAGGTCGCGAAGCTCATCAAGAAGTACGAGTACCCAATGGTGCTCAACGTGGTGCTGCACCGGCAAAACATCGACCACATCGCGCAGATTCTCGATATGGCGGAGAAATTCGAAGTTGAATATCTCGAGCTCGCGAACACGCAGTACTACGGCTGGGCAATGTTGAATCGCGAGCAATTATTGCCGTCACGTGAGCAGCTTAAACGCGCAGAGGAAATTACGAACGCCTTCCGTGAACGGGTTGGCGACAAGATGCGCATTTATTTCGTGGTGCCGGACTACTACGAAAATCGGCCGAAAGCGTGCATGAACGGCTGGGGCTCGATTTTCATCACCGTCACCGCCGATGGAGTGGTTTTGCCCTGCCACGAAGCGCGTCAACTTCCCGGGCTTACTTTCCCGAATGTGCGCGACCACGACATGCGCTGGATCTGGTACGAGTCTCCGGCATTCAACCGCTTCCGCGGTTTCGATTGGATGAAGGAACCCTGCCGGTCGTGCCCGGAACGGTTCAGGGACTTCGGCGGCTGCCGCTGCCAGGCGTACATGCTGACGGGCGAAGCAGAGAACACCGACCCCGTATGCGATCTCTCTCCCAATCACCGCGTCGTCGTCGAGGCGGTCGCTCAGGCACAGGAAGCGCAGAAGCGCGCGCAGGTGAAGCCGATTATCTTCCGCGACGACAAGAATTCACGCGAGCTGTCCCGCAAGAAAGAATTGACCGGCACTGAGGTCTAGTGCGCGTGATTACGCGGCGCCGTGGAGCCGTTCGTTGCAGCGGCTGCACACGTAGCGTTCGGCGCATCTCCTTTTCGCAGCGTTGATCTCGGGAAATCAAGAACCATGATGCGAGATTCTGCCGCTCTCGATACTGCGTTCGCGGTGCGCGCAGAGCGATTGAGCAAGCGCTACTCAGACACGCTGGCAGTCGACGCTCTATCGCTGGAGATCCCTTCTGGACAATTCTTCGGTCTGCTGGGACCGAACGGCTCCGGAAAGACGACGACGATTCACATGCTCTCGACGTTGATCCGCCCGAGCAGCGGTAGCGTGTACGTCGGAGGTTACGATGTCGTGAGTCAGCCAGTAAGAGTCCGGTCCGCGATTGGCGTCGTGTTCCAGGAGGCCGCGCTCGATCGCACCCTATCCGTCGCAGAAAACCTACGGTTCGCGGGAATGCTTGGCAAACTTTCAGCGGACGAGATCGAAAAACGCAGCAACGAGTTGCTCAATTTGTTCGGTTTGGCCGACAAACGCGACAAACTGGTGTCGACGCTCTCAGGGGGAATGCGGCGTGCGCTCGACATTGCGCGTGGCGTCATCCATCACCCGAGCATCTTGTTTCTCGACGAGCCGACGATCGGTCTCGACGTTCCGAACCGGAGAAAGATCTGGAGCTTCATCGCCCGACTTCGCGCGCAGACCGGAATGACAGTTTTTCTGACGACGCATTACCTCGAGGAGGCGGTGGATTGCGACCGAGTCGCGTTTATCAAGAAAGGGCGTATCGTGAAAAGCGGCCCTCCGCGCGATTTGATCAGATCGCTGGGCGAGTATGTGCTCGAGGTCGAAGCCGATGACCTCGATGAGCTGTGCAAGGAACTTAAGCCGCGGCTTGGCGCGTGTTTACGC
>WUUC01034459.1_pt1 | contig 15105 bp, 7 predicted proteins | sample 6278441 | NCBI WGS metagenome assembly WUUC01 (sample SAMN13675441, study PRJNA597444) | soil metagenome | isolation source: soil | place: USA: Washington | collected 2017-10
CCATCAAGACGCGGACCGGCCTGGGGCCGCGCGCGGGCGTGATGCCGCCCTGGTTCGTCGAGCGCGACCTCGGCATCCAGCGATTCAAGCACGATCCGTCGCTCAGCGAAGGCGAGATTGCGAAAATCGCGAAATGGGCCGACAGCGGCGCGCCGCGCGGCAATCCGGCCGACATGCCGCCCGCGCTGAACTTCGACAGCAGCGACAAGTGGACGATTGGCGAGCCCGACCTCGTCCTGCGGTCGGCGGACGTGATCGTGCCCGCACAGGCGCCCGACAAGTGGGGATCGCTCGGCCTCGTGCCGACCGGCCTTACCGAAGACAGGTACGTGTCGGCGGTTGAAGTTCGCGAGATCAACGATATTCCGAAGGACGGTCCGACAAACACCGTCGGCGGGCGCTACGTGTTCCACCACATGACGTATTCCAGCGTGGTGGAGGGCGGCGGACGCGCGTCGGGTGGCGCCGACGAAGAGAGCGGCACCAGCTGGCCTATTCACGAAGTCGGGCGCAATCCCGACATCTTTCCGCCCGAGGCCGGCAGGCTCCTCGCGGCGAATTCCGCGCTGTCGTTGAGCGCGTACCACCTGCACGCGAACGGCCGCGAGACGAAGGCGCACCTCGAGTTCGCGTTCAAGTTCTTCCCGAAAGGATACAAGCCGCTCTACCGCCGCTCGACCCTCCGGCTGGGCAACGGGATCGACGTGGACGTGAAGCCGAATCGCGCCAATCAAGAGCTCCACGCCTACGCGGTGCTCCAGGAGCACACCAAGATCATCGCGTTCGAGCCCCACCTGCACGCGCCGGGCGTGCGCATGTGTCTCGAGGCGATCTGGGGGCACAACATCCTCACGCTCAACTGCGTCGGATACGACCACAACTGGGTCAAGCAGTACGTGTACGAAGACGATGCCGCGCCGCTGCTGCCGAAGGGCACGATCGTCCACCTGATCGGGTTCCTGGACACGACGGCGGCGAACAAGAACCCGGCCGATCCGAGGAACTGGGCGGGAGGCGGGCGGCGCTCCATCGCGAACATGTTCATCGATCTGGGCTATTCGGTGTCGCTCACCGAAGAGCAGTTCCAGGCGGAGATGGCCAGGCGCCGGCAGAACATGAAGAGCCGCAACGACTACGACGTCGGCTGTCCGATGTGCTGGGCTCCGCCGCTGCCTGCGCAGCAGCAGACCACGGGGGCGCAGGGGAACAACTGACTCTTATGAATGGTGTCTCTCCGCGTTCTGCAGTGATCGTTCGTGCCGTCATGACCGTCGCGGCCGTAGCCGTGGCGGTTGTCGCATCGCTGGAATTTCCGGTCGCCCAGACGAGATACGCCTTCACGAAAGGCCAGAGCGTCTCGCCGGCGTACGAGGGCTGGTGGCCGAACGAGGACGGCTCGTTCACCATGTTCTTCGGCTACATGAACTCGAACTGGGACCAGGAGTTCGACGTCCCCGTCGGCCCCGAGAACAGCATCGAGCCCGGCGGGCCCGATCAAGGGCAGCCGACGCATTTCTATCCGCGCCGCAATCCGTTCCTGTTCACGCTCCGCGTGCCGAAGGACTTCGGGAACAAGGAGCTGATCTGGACCCTTACGACCAACGGCAGGACGGAGCGCGCCTTTGCGTCGCTGAAGACGGATTACCAGATCGACAAGCAGACGATCTCGACAGAGGTGGGTGGTGACGGCGGGAGCCTGCGCGACGAGCTTCGCACGAACATTCCGCCCGAGCTCAAGGTGGACGGAGAAAAGCGCCGCAGCGTGAAGGTCGGAGAAGCGCTGACGTTGACGGCCTTCGCGAACGATCCCGACAACCTGCCGGCGAGGCGCGGGGCGGGTCGAGGGCCGACGCCCGCCTCACCCGCCACCGCCGCGCCGCCCCCGGTGCCCAACCCCAACACGCTCTATCGGCCCCCCTCGTCGATCGTCGCATCGAGCGGGCCGGGCCTTCGCCTGTCGTGGATCGTCTACCGCGGGAATGCGGCGAAGGTCGCCTTCGATCCGGTGCAGATGAAGACGTGGACCGACACGCGGGCGTACGCGAACTCTCCGTGGTCGCCGCCCTTCACGATTCCCGAGCCGCCGCTCGACAACAAGTGGGTGGCCCGGGCCACCTTCGAGGAGCCCGGCACCTACGTGCTGCGTGCGGTCGCGAGCGACGGGTCGCTGTTCACCTACGAGAACGTCACGGTGAACGTCACGCGGTAGACGGGTCAGGCACGATCCGCGACCGCGCGGCTGGCCCGTCGTGGCTGCCTCTTACGCGCGCCTTTGCAACCGTGCATCCTCTGTTGCGAATTGAGATAGCATGAGCGCGCGTCGGCGCACCTCGAACCGGGAGTGCGTCGCGCGGTGTTTTCAACGGGACATTTGTATGGGCGATCGAATTCGCGTTCTGTGCGTTGACGATCACCGTATCGTCCGCGAAGGCATTGCCGCCGTCATCGGCGGCCAGCCCGACATGGAAGTCGTGGGGTCCGCCGCGAACGGCGCTCAGGCCGTCGAGTTGTTCAAGCAAAACCGGCCTGACGTGACGCTCATGGATCTTCAGTTGCCCATCATGACCGGCCTGGACGCGATCGGCGCGATTCGAGCGCTGGACGAGCACGCGCGGATCATCGTGCTGACGACGTATCACGGGGACGAAGACATCTACCGCGCTCTTCACGCCGGCGCGGCAACCTACCTCCTCAAGGACGCCATCCTCGACGATCTGGCGCGCGTCGTTCGCGACGTGCACAGCGGGGCACGGCCCATCTCCGAGGAGGTGCAGCGCATCCTGGCGGCGCGCACCAACAATCCGCCGCTCACGGCACGCGAGATCGAGGTGCTCGAGCTCATCGCCGAGGGGCTGCGGAACAAGGAGGTTGCCGCCGCCCTCGGGATCACGGAAGAAACCGCCAAGGTTCACGCGAAAAATATCTTCAACAAGCTGAACGTCAACGACAGAACCGCGGCCGTCACACTGGCGCTGCGCCGCGGGATCATCCACGTCCACTGACGTGCGTTCCCGGTCGAGCCGAGGTCTCGGGTTGACGACGCACCGGCTCGGGGCCGCACGCACCGCACTTGCCGCGCTGACCCTCTCCTTCATCGTTCTCGACGCGCACGCCGCCGACGGGCCGCAGACGGTGCCGTACGCCTGGCGATCGTGGACCCGCCACGACGGGTTGCGCGGGAGTCAGGTCTGGACCGTCGCCCAGGATCGCTCCGGCTATCTGTGGTTGGGCACGAACGAAGGTCTCGTACGCTTCGATGGCGCCCGCTTCGTGTCGGGGCAGCTTCTCGGCGGCGGAGGGCTGCCGCAGAACAGCGTCCGCACGCTGTGCGTGGCACGAGACGGGACTCTCTGGATCGGCTTCGGCGGTCCCGGCGGCGTGAGCCGTCTCCGCGGTCGGGAGTTGCGCAACTACGATGCGGACGACGGATTGCCCGAGGCGCTCATCACGTCGCTGTTCGAGGATCGCCGGGGAGTCGTGTGGGCCGGCAGCCTGAACGGCCTGTTCCGGTTCGAAGACGGGCGGTGGCACCACGTGGACCCGGCCGCGGGACTGCGCGCGCAGATCATCGACGGTGTCTACGAGGATGCGCGGGGCTACCTGTGGTTGGGTACTTCGGACGGAGTCTTTCGGCGGCGCAACGATCGGAGCGAACCCTTCGAGCGGATCTCCAGGCTTCGCATCGAGTCGTTTGCAGAGGATCGCCTCGGCCGTGTGTGGGGAACCGGCGCCGACGCGGTGCTCGTGCTGCTCACGGCCACGCCTCCCAGGCCGATGTCCGAGGTGGGCGGGCGTTCCGCAGGCCGACGCCTGCTTCACGACAGAGAGGGCAACCTGTGGATCGCGACGCTCGGTGACGGGCTGCTGCGCGTGCACATGCGGGGCGATGCCCTCACCGTCGAGAGATTCAGCGGGATCGGCACGTTGAGCAGCGACGTCGTCCGCGCCCTCGTCCAGGACCGCGAGGGAAACCTCTGGATCGGCACGCAAAACGGCCTCGACCGCGGCTCGAACGGTGTCATTCGCAGCCTGCCGGCACCCGGCGACACGATGACGAGGCTGGTCCGCGCCGTCGCCGCCGCGGCCGATGGCAGCATCTGGGTCGGCACCGGCGATGGGCTGTATCGATTCGCGAACGGGACGCGCGAACACTACGGGCGTGAGTCCGGACTGCCGAGCCTTGCGATCGCCGCACTCCACGGCGATCGGTCCGGGACGATGTGGGTCGCGACCGATCGCGGCGTCGGCCGCTTCGTCAGCGGCCGCTTCGTCCTCAGCATTCCGGCCGGCTCGCCGCTGAGCCGCCCGATCGCGCTCACGAGCGACCGCGACGGCGCCCTCTGGCTGTGCGACCTGGACCGGGGCGTGTTCAGGTGGGACGGAACGAATCTGACGTTTGTGGGCTCCGGATCGGAAAATACCCCCCGTCCGGCATTCTCGATCCTGGCGGACAGCAAGAATCGCGTCTGGGCCGGGTTCGTGGACGGAACCCTGGCCGTTCACGAACGTGGCGGATCCCGCCTGTATACGGCCTCGGACGGACTCACGGGAGGGATGATCACCAGCCTTTACGAAGATCGGACCGGGACCGTATGGATCGGCGCGTCAAGCGGGTTCATGCGGTTCCGCGACGGGCGTTTCGAGGGCGTCAGCTGGAACAGCGGCCTGCCCGGCAACATCGTCGGGGCGATTGCGGGCGACGACGCCGGACAGCTGTGGCTTGGCGTGAGCTCCGGCATCGTGCGACTGAGTCCGGACGACTTCGACAAGGCGATCGAGAGTCCGGATCATCGGCTGGCGCACGTCCTCTACGACGCCTCTGACGGCCTGCGAGGCGATCCGATCGGACTGGGCCATCCGACGGTCGCGCGCGGCGGCGACGGCAGCCTGTGGTTCGTCACGAGCGACGGCCTGGCGGTGATCGCTCCCCGAAGCAGCGAAAAGAACCGGATGCCTCCGCCCGTCGTCATCGAGGAAGTCACAGCCGATCAGCAATCGGTCTCCTTTCAGGACCGCACTCGTCTGCCTCCGCTCACCGCGAACCTGCAGATCGACTACGCCGCTCTCAGCTTCACGGCGCCGGAGAAAGTGCGTTTCCGCTACCTGATGGAGGGGTTCGATCGCGACTGGGTCGAGGCAGGCACGCGCCGGCAGGCGTTCTACACGAACCTCGGTCCCGGCGAATACCGGTTCCGGGTCACGGCAACCAACGACGGTGTTCCGGCCGATCGTGAAGCCGTGTGGGAATTCTCGCTCGCGCCGGCGTTCTACCAGACGCAGTGGTTCGCGGCCGCGGCGCTGATGCTCCTCGCCGCAGGCGTGGCGGCGGCGTGGCGCGCGCGTGTGCACCAGGTAAGAGGCAGGTTCTCGAGCATTCTCGTGGAGCGAACGCGCGTTGCGCGCGAGATCCACGACACGCTCCTCCAGAGCCTGCTCGGAGTTCTGCTGCGACTGGACGAAGTCGCCAACACGATCGACGTATCGACGCACACCGCGAAAGAACAGCTCGTCCGGCTCCGCCAGCAGGTGGAGTTCTACGCGCGCGAGGCACGGCACTCGATCCGCGACCTGCGATCGCCGGTCCTGCAGACGAGGGACCTCGCTGCCGCCCTCCGCGAGGCCGGCGAGCGGCTCACGGCGATGAAACCGATCGTTTTTGAGCTCGTCGCGACGGGGAAGCCATATCGCGGAGCGCAGCGGGTGGAGGAGCATCTGCTGCGGATCGGACAGGAGGCGATCTCCAATGCCGTTCGCCACGGCAACCCCCGGAGCGTTCGAGTGGAGCTTCGCTACGGTGTCGAGTCCATCGTGCTGCGCGTGTCCGACGACGGGGTCGGGTGCGACCCACAGCAGGCCGGCGCTGCTTGCGATGGTCATTGGGGCCTGACGAGCATGCAGGAGCGTGCCGAACAGATCGGCGGCACGTTCCGTCTGGTCAGCAGCCGGGGAAAGGGCACACTCGTCGAGGTGACGGCCCCGGTTCCGCAGCAAAAATGAGCGCGATACCTCGGTCGAGGTATTGTGTCCCCACCCCTCCACCTTTATACACACTGCACGACTGACCAAGGTTCTCCGCCTTTTTCGGCGGATGCTTCGAGAGCCGACTGGTGTCGGGTTTTCTTTCCGGAGGAAGTATGAACGTCAAGGGTCCCGTTCGACACGCGTTGCTCGTGGCGCTGCTCTCGCTGCCGGTCGTCCCGGCAGCAGTTGCACAGGATGTAGGTGTGATCCGAGGAACGGTTCAGGATACGTCCGGAGCTGTCCTTCCTGGCGTCACCGTGGTGCTCTCGAACCCCGGGACCATCGGCGGAAATCAGCAGGCGGTGACCGACCAGCGCGGCAGCTATCAGTTCACCAATCTCGTGCCGAGCGGCAGCTACACCGTGAGAGCGGAGCTCACGGGGTTTCGCGCGGCCGCGCTCGAGAACATCGTCGTGAACGCGGCAGTGACCATCCGCGCCGATCTCACGCTGCAACTCAGTCAGGTGGCCGAAGAGGTGACCGTGGCCGGGCAGGTTCCACTGCTGGACACGACGTCGGTTTCGAACCAGACCGTCCTTGACAGGAAGACTCTCGAGGCGCTGCCGACGAGCAACGACATCTGGTCGATCGGTCGCATCGTGCCGAGCGTCATCATGAGCCGATATGACGTCGGGGGATCGGAGTCGCTCAGTCAGTACCAGGGGAGTGTCCACGGGAGCAGATGGACAGACAGCGGATACCTGGTGGACGGGCTGGACACCACGAACCCGTCCGGCACCACGTCGGCGTCGTACTTCGACGTCGCGATGTTCCAGGAAACCAACTACATGGCTGGCAACGCTGGGGCCGAGTTCGAGAAGGGCGGGCTCGTCTACAACCTGGTGAGCAAGACCGGCACGAACGCGTTTCACGGCTGGACGATCTACAGCGGATCCAACCGATCCATGAATGCCGCGAACCTCAGTCCCGAGCTGCGCGCCGATTTGATCTCGTCGGTGCCGGCGAAGGTGCTCGAGGCGAATCCCGGTTTCTCGCCGAGCACGCAGCTGCTGACGTACTACGATTTGTCGGCAGGGTTGAACGGACCGATCCTGCGGGATCGCCTGTGGTTTGCGCTGAGTGCGGAAATCAAGCGGCTCGATCAGCTGCGGGTCGGCGCCTACAACGCCGACGGCACGCAGGGTCTCGACGACAACACGCAGAACAACCACTCCTACAAGTTCTCCTGGCAGGTGAACCCGCGCAATCAGGTGCACTACCTGCACCAGTTCAACAACCGGGTCAACCATCACCGCGCGAACACGCTCGGGCAGGTGACGCAGTTCTACGAGAGCCGCGCGATGCTGGTGCAGGATCTCGAGAGTCCCATCGACCAGGTGAAGTGGACCTCGACGCTCAGGTCGAATCTCCTGCTGGATATCGCCGGCAGCCGCTACTATCCGGTCATCGTCCAGAGCCAGCAGCCCGAGGTGCAGCCTGGCGACATCCCGCGATTCGACGCAATCACCAACACCTTCAGCGTCGCACAGGGCTCCTACGGCCGCCGGCCCGCATTCCCGAGGTACTACCTGGCCGCCAGCCTGAGTTACGTGACGGGCAGCCACGACATCAAGGTCGGGTATCAGTACAACAATCAGTGGACGTTCACCGACTCGTACTCGACGTCACATTTCCCGGCAGGGCTCCGGGCGGTGTTCCGCAACGGCGTGCCTGATTCCGTCAACACGTACAACACGCCGAACGTCGTCGAGAACCACATGCTGGATCAGACCGTCTACATCCAGGACAAGTGGCAGGTGATGCGCCGGTTGACCGTCAATGCCGGCCTGCGGGTGCAGAAGAGCGCCGGCTGGGTGCCCGCGGGGTGTCAGCAGGAGACGCTGTTCATCGCCGCCCGCTGTTTCGACAAGGTCGAAGACGTCCCGAGCTGGCTCGACGCGGCGCCGCGGTTCGGGCTGGTGTACGACCTGTTCGGCGACGGGAAGACCGCCCTCAAAGCGTCGGCGAACCGCTACTACCTGACCAATGGCGTCGGCCATGTGTCGCGCGTCAACCCGATGCGGACCACGAACGACACGCGGCGGTGGATCGATGCGAACAACGACGAGATTCCGCAGCTCACCGAACTCGGGCCCTCCACCGGCTTCAACCTCGGTACGACGAACCGCTACAACCCCGACGTGAAGCGCCCGTACGCCAACGAGCTGTCGGTTGAAATCGAGCGCCAGCTGCCGCTCGACATCGTCGTCGCCGCGGGTTTCACTCATCGCGCGACGCGGCGCGAAATCGGTTCGAAGAACCTGGCGGTGCCGCGCGAGAGCTACATCCCGCTGCAGGTGACCGAGCGCAACAGCGGCGAGCAGGTGACGGTCTACAATCTCAACCCCGCGCTCCGCGGCCAGTTCGACTTCCTGTTCGACAATTTCCCGGAGCTGGACAGCGCGTTCAACGGCGTCGACCTCACCGCGAACAAGCGCATGACGGATCGCTGGATGGTGATGGCCGGCCTGAGCCTCGGGAAGAACGTCGGCGACATCTACGGAACCGCCGATCTGAGCAATCCGAACAATACCTTCCGACGGGGCGTGATCGAGTTCGACGTGCCGGTCTCGTTCAAGCTGTCGGCCGCCTACGAGCTGCCCTACGCCGTGTCGGTGAGCGCGAACCTCCAGCACTTCACCGGCTTTCCCGAAGAGGACGAAGTCGTTGTGGGTTCCAACACCGTGCCTCTGACGCAGGTGAGTCAGAGGGTGGTCATTGCGCCGAGGGGGACGAACCGGCTGCCCAACGTCAACGCGTTCGATATGGCGGTCAGAAAACGGTTCCGCTTCGGGTCGGTGACGGCCGAGCCGGCGATGGAAGTGTTCAACCTGTCGAACGCCAACACCGTGCAGGGCCGGATTACCACGTTTGGCGCGGCGTATCATCGCGCCACGAGCATCATGCGCGGAAGAATGTTCAGATTCGGCCTGAATGTGAAGTTCTAGCGTGCGTACTACCTCCGGTTGGGTATTGGGGCCGACAAACGCGGCCCCTACAATCGAACCCTGCAATCAAGTAGAAGTGTTGAAGGCGGTGCGATGGCTCGACGGGTAGTCACGGCTGTCGGCTGGTTCGCGGCTTCGTGCGCCATCGCGAGCTGCTTCCACGTGTCGCCGGCGATCCGCGGATCGCAGCGCAGCGCTGCGGCTATGTACTCGGGCGCCTCGGCGCAGGGTCAGCCCGTGCCGTCCGCATTCGCCGACGCCGCTTCCCACGCGGCGGTCGTGAAGCGGTACTGCGTCGGTTGTCACAACGAGCGGCTCAGGACGGCCGGCCTGGTGCTGGATCCGGCCAGCCTCGGCCAGATCGGCGCGGAGAACGACGTCTGGGAAAAGGTTGTTGCGAAGCTCCGGACCGGCGCGATGCCTCCCGCCGGCCTGCCGCGGCCTGACCAGGCAACCATCGACACCTTTGCCGCCTGGATCGAAGGCGAGCTGGACCGCGCGTACCTGGCCAGTCCCGACCCTGGCAGGACGGCGACGTTCCATCGCCTCAATCGGGCCGAGTACCAGAACGCCGTACGGGATCTTCTGGCGCTCGACGTGAACGTCGCTTCTCAGCTGCCGGCCGATGACATCGACGAGCAAGGCTTCGACAACATGGCCGACGTGCTCTCGGTGTCGCCGGTGCTCCTCGAGCGCTACCTGTCGGCGGCGCGCAGGACCGCGAGGCTCGCTGTCGGGCGGCCGCCGCCCGGGCCGGCGGTGGACAGCTACAAGCTGCCGATTCTCCTGGTGCAGGACGACCGGATGGGCGAGGATCTGCCGTTCGGCTCCCGGGGCGGGATTGCCGTCCGCCACCAGTTTCCGGTAGACGGCGAGTACGACATCCGCATCAGGCTCCACCGCAATTACGTCAACTACATCCGCGGACTCGGGACGCGCCAGGAGCTCGACGTCCGGCTCGACGGCGTGCTGATCAAGCGGTTCGCGATCGGCGGAGAGACCCCGGGCCGTCCCGCGCCGGCCAGCTATGCCGGCAACATCTTCGGCGACCCTGCGTGGGAGAACTACGCGCTGTACGCGGACTCTGGTCTCGAGGTGCGGTTCCGCGCCAAGGCGGGACCGCGTGTGATCGGTGTGTCTTTCGTGCGGAACCTCTCCGCGTCGGAAGGCGTACTGCAGCCGAGACAGAGCGTATTCGCCGTCGCCATCAACGACATGAGAGACGGCAACGCTGCCGTTGAGGAAGTGACGGTCGGCGGACCTCACGCCGTGGACGGGCCGGGCGACACGCCGAGCCGCCGCCGGATTTTTGTGTGCCGGCCCACGCAGGCGGTGGAGGAGACGGCGTGTGCCCAGAAAATCCTCACGACGCTCGCCAGGCGAGCGTATCGCCGTCCCGTGGACGCAGCGGATGTACAGACGCTGGTCGATTTCTACGAGGCGGGGCGCGGCGAAGGCAGTTTCGACGCGGGGATTCAGGCAGCGCTCGAACGTCTGCTGATCTCTCCCGATTTTCTGTTCAGAATCGAGCGGGACCCGGCGCAGATCGCACCGGCTACCGCATACCCGCTCCCGGACATCGAACTCGCGTCACGTCTGTCGTTCTTCCTCTGGAGCAGCATCCCGGACGACGAGCTGCTGGACGTCGCGGAACGCGGTGAACTGGGCAGGCCCGGCGTGCTTGCGCGGCAGGTCCGCCGCATGCTGGCGGACTCCCGCTCGCGCGCCCTCGTCGACAATTTCGCGGGACAGTGGCTTCGCCTGCGCGATCTCGCGAACGTGGTGCCGGATCCGGTCGCCTTTCCCGACTTCGACGAGAACCTGCGGGACGCGTTCCGCCGCGAGACGGAGCTCTTCGTCGAGAGCCAGCTCCGTGAGGATCGGAGCGTGTGGGAGCTGCTGGACCCGGACTACACGTTCGCGAATGAGCGGCTGGCCCAGCACTACGGAATCCCGAACGTCTACGGCAGCCACTTCCGGCGCGTGTCGCTCGACGGCGAGCAGGCCTCGACGCGGGGCGGAATCCTTGGCCACGGCAGCCTCCTCACCGTCACCTCGTATCCCAATCGCACGTCGCCGGTGCTGCGGGGCAAGTGGGTGCTCGCGAACGTTCTCGGCACGCCGCCGCCGCCGCCGCCGCCCGACGTCCCGGATCTTCCGGAGCGCGGCGAAGGCGGCCGCTCCGCCACCATCCGCGAACGGCTGGCGCAGCACCGGAAAAACCCGACCTGCAGCGTCTGCCACGCCCCCATGGATCCGCTCGGGCTCGCACTCGAGAACTACGACGCGATCGGCGCGTGGCGATTGTCCGAGGCGGCGTTGCCGATCGATGCGTCCGGCGCGCTCCCGGACGGGACGCGGTTCGAAGGGCCGTCAGGGCTCCGGGGGCTGCTCACCTCGCGCAAAGACCAGTTCGCTCGAACCGTCACCGAAAAGCTCCTGACGTATGCCCTCGGCCGCGCGGTGACCGAACGGGATCGTCCGATCGTGCGGCAGATCACCCGGGCTGCCGCTGCCGACGGTCATCGCTGGTCGGCCGTCGTCCTGAGCATTGTCGAGAGCGCTCCTTTCCGCATGCGGAGGTCGGCATCATGATCATCACGAAAAAGGCGATACCCCGCCGAACGGTGCTGCGCGGGCTCGGCGCCTCCCTGGCGCTCCCGCTGCTCGACGGGATGGTTCCGGCGTTCGCCGCGTTGCGGGCCACGGCCGCCGCACCGGTCCCGCGATTCGGGGTCGTGTATGTCCCCAACGGAATGATGATCGACCACTGGACGCCGGCGACCGAAGGCACGGGCTTCGAGTTCAAGTCGATCATGAAGCCGCTGCAGCCGTTCGGCGATCAGCTGCGGGTGCTGTCGGGGCTCCACGGCGTCGAGAGCGAGGGGCCGCACGCCCGTGCGTCGACGCGTTTTCTCACCGGTGTGCCGTCGAAACGAGCCGATGGCGCCGATCTGCACGCCAGCGTCTCGATGGACCAGCTCATCGCCCGGGTACAGGGTCAGCACACGCAGCTCGCGTCGCTGGAGCTCGCGATTGACGGCCGCGACTTCGCCGGCTCGTGCGACGACGGGTTCAGCTGCGCGTACACCAACACGATCGCGTGGAGCAGCGAATCGACGCCGCTGCCGATGGAGAACAATCCAAGGGTCGTGTTCGAGCGGCTGTTCGGCGACACCGGCAGCACGAACCCGGCCGTGCGGCAGGCCCGGCTGCTGAAAGACGCCAGCCTGCTCGATTCGGTGACCGAGCGCGCCGCCGATCTGCAGCGGGGTCTCGGCCCGCAGGATCGGTCGAAGCTCAATCAGTACCTCGACGCCGTTCGGGATGTCGAGCGCCGGATCCAGAAGGCGGAGGAGCAGAGCAGCCGCGAGCTGCCGGTGATGGATCAGCCGGCCGGCGTGCCGGCGACGTTCGGCGAGCACGCCAGGCTGATGTTCGACCTGCAGGCTCTCGCCTACCAGACCGATCTGACGCGGGTGACCACGTTCATGCTGGGCCGCGAGATCACCGGCCGCACCTATGCGGAGATCGGCGTGCCGGATGCGCACCACCCGATCTCGCATCACCAGAGCGATCCGGAGAAATTCGTCAAGCTGACGAAGATCAACACGTACCACGTCTCGCTCTTCGCCGAGTTCCTCGAGAAGCTGCGTGCGACGCCCGACGGCGATGGTTCGCTGCTGGACCACGTGACAATTCTCTACGGGGCGGGCATGTCCGACCCGAATTCGCACGGATCCAGGAACCTTCCGCTCGCGCTCGTCGGCGGCGGCGCTCGCGCCGGGGGGGCGCGGCACATCAAATACGCGGAGGACACGCCGCTCGCGAACCTGCATCTCACCTTGCTCGACAAGATGGGCGTCCGGATCGATCGCCTCGGCCACAGCACCGGCCGCTTGGCGGTCGAGCCGCTGACGGGCGTCTAGCCATGAGGGCGACCTCCAAGCACGGCGCCGGCTTCTTCGCTGCGCTGCTGATCCTCGTGTCCGCGGCCGCGCAGCGGCCTCTTGCCGATGCCGGTGTCCCGCTGATCGAGGCCGTCAAGAGCGGAGATGCGGCACGGCTGCGTGCGCTGCTCCGGCCCGGCGTCGACGTGAACCTCGCGCAGGGAGATGGCGCGACGGCGCTGCACTGGGCCGCTCACCGCAATGACGTGACCGCTGCCGTTCTGCTCATCCGCGCGGGCGCAAACGTCAATGCCGCGAACGATCTCGGCGCGACTCCGATCTGGCTCGCCTCGGTCAATGCGAGTGCGCCGATGATCGCGCGGCTGGTGAAGTCGGCGGCGAACCCGAATGCCGCGTTAGCGTCGGGCGAAACGCCGCTGATGGCCGCCTCGCGCAGCGGCGGCGTGAGTGCCGTCCAGGAGCTGCTTCGGGCCGGCGCGAACGTGAATGCGAAGGAGCGCCTCCATGGCCAGACCGCGCTGATGTGGGCTGTCGAGCAGCGGCACGCGGCTGTCGCGCGAGTGCTCATCGAGCATGGCGCCGACCTTCACGCGCGATCGAGCGTGCGGCATCAGCTCGAGAACACGGCGGGGAACACAAACGCGGCCGGCGACTTCGAGATGGCACACGGCGGCTCGACGCCGCTGCTGTTCGCGGCACGGCAGGGCGACGTCGAGACGACGCGGGTGCTGTTGGACGCGGGCGCCGACGTGAACGACACCGCCGCTGCCGGAACGAGCGCGCTCGTCGTGGCCGCGCACAGCAACCACGCGGCACTCGCCAGGTTCCTCTTGTCGCGCGGCGCCAATCCAAACGCCGCAGGCGCGGGGTATTCCGCTCTGCATGCGGCCGTGCTGCGGGGGAATCTCGACATCGTGAAAGCGCTCCTTGCGGCAGGCGCGGATCCCAACGCTCCCGTGCTACACGGTACGCCCGGCCGGCGCCTCAGCGCAGACTACAGCCTGCGCTACCAGATGATCGGCGCGAATGCCTTCTGGCTGGCCGCCAGATTTGGCGGGACCGGCATCATGCGGCTGCTCGCCGAGAACGGCGCGAGCGCCCTCGCGACGCCGAAAGACGGAACGACGGCCCTGAAGGCGGCGATGGGATTCGTGCGAGGCCTCACCGAAAATCGCCAGGGCCGATACGGTGTTCCGCCGGCCGACCACGCCGACGAAGAACGGGTGACGCTCGAAGCGGCGCAGATGGCCGTTTCCATGGGCGTGGACGTGAACGCGGTCGACGCCGCCGGTGAAACCGCATTGCACGACGCGGCGCGGCAGCGCTTCAACACTGTCATCGAGTTCCTGGCCGGCAAGGGCGCCGACCTGAACGTCAGGAACAAGCGAAAGCAGACGCCGCTGGCGGTCGTCGTCAACGAGAGCCCCGAAGCCCCTCCAGCAGGAGACAGCCCGGATCGGCAGCGCACGATCGAGCTTCTGCGAAGCCTCGGAGCGAAGGAGTAGCGCGCGAGGTGAGCACAGGCCCGGCCCGCTCGCCTGTGCGCTGGCGCTCCTCGCGTGTGGCATTTCCGTCGCCCCGGGCGCGCAGCAACTGACCGTGCCACACGAGCGGGGACAGGGGGGCACGCCTGCGTACCAGGGCTGGTTCAGGAACCCTGACGGCACGCGCTGCCGCCGCCGAGGCGTTGGCCCGCTGAAGACATCTGGCACCTCGCCGCGGAGTTCGGCCCGCCCGACCTCATTGTGAAAACGCCGCCTTACACGATGCAGGCGGAAGCGCCCGACGCCTGGCTCGTGCCTGTCGCGGACACCGGACTGGCCGAGGACCGCTGGGTGAGAGCGATCGAGACCAGGCCGTCGGTGAGAGGCCGAAGAATCGTGCACCACGCCGACACCTTCCTGATCCAGGAAGACGATGCGGCATCGGTGAGCTTCTTCGGTGCGCCGCGCGAGGTGCCGCCCGGAGGCATGCATTTCAGCGAATGGGCGGTCAACAAGAACGGGGAGATCTACCGGGAGAACACCGGCAAGCTGATGAAAGCCGGGGCCAAAATCCGGTTCGACCTGCATTATCACGCGGTCGGCGAGGAGATCACCGATCAGATCGAAGTCGCGTTCTACTTCTATCCGAAAGGCGTGACGCCGAAGTACCGCGTGTACATGGGAGCGCTCGGGCCGACGACGAACGGCGGCGAGCGGCAGATCGACATCCCGCCGGGTCAG
>WUUC01097440.1_pt1 | contig 15104 bp, 10 predicted proteins | sample 6278441 | NCBI WGS metagenome assembly WUUC01 (sample SAMN13675441, study PRJNA597444) | soil metagenome | isolation source: soil | place: USA: Washington | collected 2017-10
ACCGGCAGGTCCGGCCGCGGCGGTCAGGCCGCGGGGACCACCCAGCGGGCCACTCGCGCGCCGAGACTTTGCAATTTCAGTTCCATGCTTTCGTAACCCCGCTCCAGATGATAGATGCGGTCCACCACCGTCTCCCCCTCGGCGGCCACGCCGGCCAGCACCAGGCAGGCCGAAGCGCGCAGATCGGTCGCCATCACCCCGGCACCGGTGAGCGGGGTGGGACCGTGGACGCGAGCCCCGTTGCCGTCGACGCGGATGTCGGCGCCCATCCGCATCAGCTCCGGCGCGTGCTGGAAGCGGTTCTCGAAGATGGTTTCGCGGATCGTCGCGACTCCATGCGCCTGGGTCATCAGCGCCATGTACTGCGCCTGGAGGTCGGTCGGGAAGCCCGGATGTGGCGCGGTGTCGAGGTCGGAGGCCTGAAGATCGCCGTCGACGCGGACGCGGATCCCCTCGGGGCCAGTCTCCACGGTGGCGCCGATCTCCGCCAGTTTGTCCAGCAGGGGCGCCAGATCGGCGGTGCTCGCCCCTTCGAGCGTGACGTCGCCGCGGGTCATGGCGGCGCCGATCAGATAGGTGCCCCCCTCGATGCGGTCGGCGATGATGTCGTGGCGGGCGGCGCCGAGCCCGCGCACGCCATCGATCACGATGGTCTCCTCGCCGGCCCCGGAGATGCGGGCTCCCATGGCGTTCAGCAGGTTTGCGAGGTCGACCACCTCGGGCTCGCGGGCGCAGTTCTCCAGCACCGTCGTCCCCTCGGCGAGGGCGGCCGCCATCAGCACGTTCTCGGTACCGGTGACGGTCGGCATGTCGAACCGGAAGCGTGCGCCGCGCAGCCGGTCGGCGCGGGTCTCGACGTAGCCGTGGCTGAGCCGGACCTCGGCGCCCAATGCCTCCAACCCCTTGAGGTGCTGGTCGATCGGGCGGACGCCGATCGCGCAGCCGCCGGGGAGCGAGACGCGGGCATGGCCATAGCGGGCGAGCAGCGGGCCGAGCACCAGGACGCTGGCGCGCATGGTCTTCACCAGATCGTAGGGGGCCTCGTCGGCCGACGCCTCGATCGGCTTGTCGCGCCGCAGCACCAGTGCGCCGTCCTCCCGCTCGTCGCACGACATGCCGAGGTGGACGAGCAGCCGGCAGAGGGTGCGGATGTCGCGCACCCGGGGGACGCGGTGCAGCTCGACCGGCTCCTCGGTCAGGAGAGTGGCGGCGAGTGCGGGGAGAGCCGCGTTCTTGGCGCCGCTCGCTCTGACGCGGCCGGCGAGCCGCGTGGGTCCGACGATGTGGAATTTGTCCATGCCCCTACCTTCTGAAGAGTCCGGAAAAACAGTCAACGGCGACGGAGGGTCAACACTCGCGGAATGCCGGAGTAGTCGTCCCGCGCCCGTTCGAAGAGCAAAGCCGATGCCTCGGCGTGGGCGCGTGCGATGCCGGTCTGCCCGTCTCCGATCTCGACCAGGAGCCGGACGCCGGACCGCAATCCGGCCCCCGCCGCGAACAGGCGGGCGAGGACCGAGTCTCCGCTACCGGGCGCGAAGAGTGCCAAATGAGGCTCGAAATTGCAAACCTCGGGGGAGAGCAGCCGCACGTCGGCCGGATCGATGTAGGGCGGGTTGCTGACCACCAGGTCGAAGCGCGAGAGGTCGAGCCCGGCGGTCAGGTCGGTGCGTACGAGCAAGACCCGATCGGCCGCGCCGAGCCGCCGGGCATTGCCGGCCGCCACCGCCAGCGCGCCGGCCGACAGGTCGGTCGCCACCACCCGGGCACCGGGGATCTCCAGGGCGAGGGTCACCGCGAGAATGCCGGAGCCGGTCCCCACGTCGAGGATCCATGGCCGGAGAGGGAGCTTCTCCGCCAGGGCCTCTTCGACCACGTGCTCGGTCTCCGGGCGCGGGATCAGCACCCGGCGGTCCACCTGGAAAGGGCGGCCGTAGAACTCCCGTTCGCCGAACAGATAGGCGACCGGCTCGCCGGTCAGCCGGCGTTCCAGGATCTCCCGGAACCGTGCGGCTGCCGCCGGGTCGACCTCGTCGCGGTCGCGCGCCAGCACCTGTGCCTCGTTGAGCCCGAGCACCCGGCCGAGCAGCAGGACCGCCTCGCGCGGCGGCGCCCCGAACGGGGTCGCCGCGAGACGGGCGCGGGCGTCGGCCAGGAGATCGCGGAGGATGAGGGGACCGTCGCTCAACCGCCTTATTTCAACACAGCCTCGACCCGGGTGGTCCCTGCGGGCGTCACCACGATCCGCTGCTCCACCGGAGCGGACCCCGGGCGCGAGACCGTCACCCGGTAGCTCCCGGCGGCCACGCGGGGGAGCTCGAAGGCGCCGCGCTCGTCGCTGCGCGTCTGGACCCCCTGGAACGAGACCGCCAGCTCGGGGTTCTCGCCACGCAGGGAGACGAGCGCCCCCTCGACCGGCTGCCCGTCGGCGGAGAGGACGTGGCCGTTCACCAGGCCGGTGATGATCTCGATCGTCACCTCCTGGTCGGAGGCGAGGTCGAGCGCGCGGGCCTGCCCGATCCCCTGCGCCAGCACGGCCAGTGTCACCCGTCCCGGCTCCACCCCCTGCAGCTCGAAGGTCCCGTCGTGCCGGGTGGTTCCCTGCCAGGAGCCGGCTTGGCCGCCGTCATGGACCGTGGCCGCCGTGACCGCCGCGCCGGAGAGCGGCTGGCCGTCGAGCAGGACGCGTCCAGACAGCGTGAGCCCGCGCGGGATCTCCAGATCGAGCGCGGCGTCCTCGCCCGGAGCGCTCAGCTGAACGACCCCGCGTCCGGTGCGGCCGGAGGGGAGGGAGGCCTCCACGGTCCATTTTCCCGGGCCGACGTCCGGAACGCGATAGCCTCCTTCGTCATCCACCGGGCCTACGGCAGAGGAGAGCACCGTGCCGGCGCCCCCTGCCTCGGGCCAGGCCACGACCCGCACCTGGCCCCGTTCCGAGCCGGTCAGGCCGAGGAGGCGGCCGGTGATCGTGCCCCCCCGCGACAGCCGCAGCGCCAGACCATCCAGGTCCCCGCCCGCCAGGCGCACCTCCTCGGCCGCTGGAGCATGGCCACGGGCCCTGACCGTCAGCCGCCAGGTCCCCTCCGGGACGTCGGTGAAGCGGAACGAGCCATCGGGAGCGCTGTCAGCCGAGGCGGCCTGTCCGCGATCGGCGGTGAGAGTGAGCCGGGCTCCGCGGACCGGCTCACCCTGCTCATTTACGACGCGGCCGGAGAGCCGGTGCCTGTCCGGGAGCGTCAGGTCGAGCCGGTTGCCGCCGCCGGAGCCGAGCGCGATCGTCTTCTCGGCCAGAAGTCGCCCCTGCTGGGTCTGCCAGTCCTGCACCTCGACCCGGAGCTGGCCGGGAGCGAGCCCGGCGATGCGGAAGCCGCCGTCCGCCTCCGTATCGGCCTCGGCGCCGGAGAGGGCCATCCCCTCGTTCGGCTCGAGCGGATGGACCAGGACCCGGAGGCCGGCGGCGGGGCGGCCGCGGCTGTCCACCACACGTCCCGAGAGGACCGCTCCGGTCTCCAGGACGACCTCGACCGGCGCCGGGTCTTCCTCCTCGGGGATGGAGAGGCCGCGCAGCACCTTGCCGCGGAACCCGGACGCTACAAAGGACAGGTGGACCGTTCCGGGCGTCAGGTGGGTGGCGAGGAAGCGCCCCTCGGCGTCGGTCTCGCCAGCACTGCGCGACGAACTGCCGCCCTGGGCACCGCCGGCCATCCGGAGCTCCCGCGTCTCGACCAGGGAGATGCGCACCCCCGGAATCGGCTTGCCGGCGTCGTCGACGACGCGCCCGGCCAGGGAGCGTGCGGGGCGCAGGGTGATCCGCAGCGGCTCGGGCAAAGGCGCCTCCACGCCGGGCGCTTCGTGAGGGAGATGGCCGGGGTGGAAGACGGTCAGATCGAACCGCCCACCCGGAGCCAGCCCGCCGAGCCGGAAGCGGCCGTCCGCATCGGAGACCGCGGGCTCGCGCCTCCTCTCCGTGGTGAGAGAGGAGATGGATACCCGCGTCCCCGGGAGCGGTGCGCCCCGGCCGTCGGTCACCCGCCCTTCGATCGCCACCGCGGGCGCCAGCCGGAGGTCTCCAGCGTCGACGTCCCGCGAGCCCGCCACCGCGATCGTCGGCCGGGTGGCCAGCGCGAAGTCGGGATGGATCAGATCCAGCTGGAACCGGCCCGGCTCGGCCGGCCCGAGGCGGAACCGCCCCGCCGCATCCGACATGGCGCTGAGGGGGTGATCCGTCGACCAGGTTTCCGTCATCCCCTCCGGGAGCGCCATCAGGGAGAGCGCCGCCCCGGTGACGGGCTGTCCGGCGGAGTCGATGAGGCGGCCGGTCACGGCGGCCCCCCGGTCGAGGACGATCCGGAGCGGGGGCCGCTTCTCTCCGGCAGCTCCGGGCGTCGCGTCGAGGCGGGCGGGGAGGAAGCCTTCGGCCTTCACCTCGAGACGGTAGGCCTGCCCGGCGCCGAGACGGCTCAGGAGGAAGGTGCCGTCCGCGCGGGTCCTGCCGCGCTCCCAGTCCATCCGTTGGAAATTGGCCGGCAGGGCCTCGATCACCGCATCAGCGACCGGCCGGCCCGCGCCATCCTCCACCCGGCCCGCGAGAGAGACCGCGGGCTCGAGGAGCACGGATAGGGGTCCTTCCGATGGGCGCTCGGGTGTGTTGAAGGCCAGGTACCCGGGAGCGATCGCCACCAGCGGAACCCCGGGCTCGGCGGGAAGGCGGAAGCTTCCATCGGCCTCTGTCCGGGTCCAGGAAATCCGGGCCTGACGAGGCGACTGCTGCCAGACGAGAGCGCCCGGCAGCGGCTTCCGGGTGGCCGCATCGAGCACCCGGCCGGTCCGGACCTCCTGTGGGACGGGCGTCACCGTGCGGCTGCTCTCTCCGGGCGAGAAGGAGAGCGGAGCCTCGCGTCCATCCGCCGTCTCCACCTGCAGGGAGAGCCCCGGCTGGAGATCTGAAGACACCCGGAGCTGTCCGTCCGGTCCGGTCGCCGCCAGCAGGAAGGGGCCGCCCCAGAGCACGGCACCGGAGAGAGGGCGTCCGTTCGCGTCCCGGACGCGGACCTCGACGAGCGGCCGCTGCTTCAGGCGGAGGGTGGTCCGCTCCTCGCCGCTGTCGGCGATCTGGCCGAAGAAGCGCGGATCGATGACGACGAGCGTCAGCGTCTCGCCTTCGCTCCGGGGGAGGCGGAGGAGGCCGTCATCGCCACTGACCGCCCGGCGGATCGAAGCCGTCCACGCGTCGTTCCCGCCACCCGAGGGGAGCCCCAGCACCGCGATCCCGGCAGCCGGTTTGCCGTCCACTCCGAGCACCGCGACCTCCAGCGTCGCGGCCGGGCGGAGCCGGACCGGCGGCAGATCCGTCTCGGCCAGGAGCTGAGGGAGAGGAGCTTCGAGATCGAGGAACCCCTCGGCCCGGACTGCCACGCGATAGAAGCCCGGCTCCGGAACCGTCAGGGTGAACGTCCCGTCCGCCGCCGGGCGGACCGTGGCGAGGGGGGGCTCAGGGTCTCCGGAGAGCTGGCGGAGCGCTTCCTGGACGCTGGCGGAGACCGGGAGGAGCTCGACCCGGGTGTCTGAAGGAACAGGAGGGGTGATCCGTCCCCGGATTGAGATCGAGCCGGGGGCCGGCTCCGCCCGCGCGAGAGGTGCGGCGAGCGCGAGGAGGAGCAGGGCGGTGAAGCCGGAGAGCTGTTTCATCGGGGCCTCCTGGGTCAAGCGGTGCCGTGAGTGTTCAGAGAACAAAGCAGGGGCCGGCCCGCCGTCGCCGGCCCCTGTCCTTCAGTTGTCAATGAACCAACTTCCCTTTCGCCCCTGCGCGCATCCCGTCACGGCCCCCGCGGCGTCCACGGCGGCTGTCGCGGCGTCCGTGGCAGATCCTGCGGCGTCTGGAACCGATCCTGCGGCGTCCATCACGGCTGCCGCGTCGTGCGCAACGGCTGCCGCGGCGTACGTCGCGGCTGCCGGAGGATTCGCTCTGGCCGCCGCGGCAGCGGAGGCGCGTCCTGCGGCAGCCGAGGCGTACGCCGCGGGGGCGATACCGCGCGAGGCGGGATCTGAGGCCGCTACGGAGGCATTCTACTTCAACAGGCCATGATTTGGAATGCAGATCACTACAAGCCGCATAAAATTCAAAGTAGATAATTGACCAGCGGCGCCTGTGCAAGGATAATCCGCATCTCCACGTTCAAGGCAGGAGCCGGGGCTTGGATGGAGGGATGTACGTGATCTTTGAAAACTGAATCGGACAGAGCCGGCGGCAATGGGGGGCGGCCGCCGGCCTGTTTTTTTGGTGGATCGAGCTGTCAGGTGGTTGCGCCGTCGGCCGGATGGGGCGCGGCTTGCCCGGTCATCTCGCGACGCGCTGAGCGGAGCGACGCCGCGGCTTCGAGGGTCATTTCGACCGTGAGCTGATCCTGCCGGGCGGCTTCGAGGAAGAGGGAGAGGGTGGCGAGAGCTTCGCGGTGGACGTCCTGGGCTTCGAAGAGGGGGAGCATCTCCTCCGCGAGCCGGCGGACCTCGGCCGTGCGTCCCTGACGGAGATAGAGGACCGCCAGGTCGAGCGAGGCCATGGCGGCGTCGTAGCCGATCCCCTGGGAGATGAAGCCGTCCCGGGTCGCGAGGTAGTCCCGCTCGGCGGCCGACAGGTCGCCCCGTCCGGCGGCGATGTCGGCCTGGAGCCAGAGGAGCCGGAGTTGCGTCCAAGGTTCCGGGAACCGGCTGTACAGAGGAGCATCCGCCTCCAGCAGCTCCGCCGCCTCCGCGAACCGCCCGGCCTCCTTCAACTGGAGAGCCAGGTTGTAGTGACCACAGAGATGGAGCCGCGGGTCGGAGTCGGGGGAGAGGAGGGCGAGGGCGGAGCGGGTGGTCTCGATGGCGTGGTCGAGGGAGCCCTGGTGACTATAGATAGATCCCAGATTGAGGAGGACCCGCGCTGCATCGTCCGGCGCGTTGACCAGCCCGTACTGCATGGCCGCGCGCTTCAGGAGCCTTTCGGCCTCCGCGAAGCGGCGCTGGTCCTTTCGGAGCGAGCCCATGAGGTCGTCCACGCGGGCGACGGTGGCCGGGTCGGTGACCCCGTGCTCACCCATGACTTGCCGCACCAGGGCGAAAAGCTGATGGGCGTTCTGAAGGTTGCCGCCTGCTCGCCAGCCGTTCGCGAGATGGGCTCTGGCGAGGACGTAGAGGTCGAAGTACGCAGGCATCCGAGGGTTCCGGTTCGCGACAAGCCCAGCCAACTCAGCGAAGTGGCGAGCCTCGGACGGTTTCCCTGGGATTCGTTGATGGCTCTCCTCGATGAGGAGGCGGACCAGCGCCGGACTCCTGAAGCGCCCCCGTGCGCGTTCCACTCTCCGCCTCTGCTCCTCGGATGGAAGGGAGAGAAGCTCCCGCAGATCCTGCTCCGCCCGTGACAGCTCTCGCGACTTGGAGGAGATCAGTCGCTCCAGAAGAGCCGAGACCGTCTGACTGATACGTCCCCAGGCGGAGGGCTCGGCCCGGCGTTCCGCCTCATAGGCGTCCACTTCTGCCCGGCAATGGGGGCAACGGCCGAGGAGGTGCTCGGTCGTGATGTCGTCCAGTACACCCCTCGGCAGCTTCCCCTCATTCACCACGCGAAGAAGCTCCCGAGAGAGGTGAATATCGTCCATTCAATGGTCCTCAGCGATAAGCAGGTTGTGCCAGAGGATAACAAGAATCGGTGCCGGTGAGGTTGTGACACCGGCACCGGGAAGCGCTAGCCGTTCGGGTCCATCTCATGCCCGAGGTCGGAATCGGAAGACTCAGATCCGTTCGGATCCATCTCGTGACCAGAATCGGGAAGTTGTAAACCGTTGGGGTCCATTCCGTGTCCCAGGAACGAGATGAAGCTCCGGAGCGCGCTCCAGATCTCACCGGGGGCGGAACGGATGGTCGAGATGGGGCGGGAGAGGGGGGACTCGGCGGCGAGAGCGGGTGGGGGGGCGGCGGAGGCGAGGAAGAGGGCGAAGGTGGTGGCGGCGAGGGTGCGATGTGGCATGAGGGTCTCCTTTGAAGCGCGGCAACCACGGCGGGCCGGGAGGGACCGTGCGGGCCGGCTCTATAGGAGAAGGTGCGGGTGGCAGGTGGGTGGGGGATGGATGGGCCGAAGTGCCTGTGAGATCTGGCATTACCAAATTGTGCAGGAGGGTGTCCATACACATGGAGTAACGTGCGCATGGCCGGGTATCCGAGATCGGAGGGAACCGATGCCGCGACTGCGGCGCTTGCGTGAAGATTCTGGTCTAAGAACCTATGGCCTCTCGATCTACTTGATCAAGGAGGGGCTGGATCGTACCCATTACATCATCAAGCCGGATCCAGCCATAAAGCATCAGATTGTAAAGGTGGGGGAGGCGCTAGAATACGATCTGTTTATTCGCACTCTTCCTCCAAAGCTTCCCGGGTGGGCACGCTTCTTCGAGGGGTACGTTGACCCTTCTGTATTTGGGGACGTAAGGTCCACCGCTGCCGTCCTCTTGATTCCTGTCGATAACAGGATTGCTGCGTTGACGTTTGGCCAAGGTCGGCACCTTCTCGCCGATGACTGTTGGGAGGAGCGGTTCGGGCTTCGTGTTGTTTTAAACTCGGTGAACGAAGGACGCTTGCGCAGCATTGACAAGCAGACGTTCGACGCCGTCCCCAAGCACGCTCGTGAACAGACAAGTCGTGATGCATTTGCTTTCGACTTCAGTCTTGATATTGAGCGGGACCTGGTGCGGGCCGTGACGGGTGCTCTGGACGACGAAACCTTGGGTCGAATGCTGACAGGCATGGATGCGCTCAAAGCGCAGGTGCGTACCGAATTGGCCAGGGTTGAAGAGCCGATAAGTCTATATGTCCGAAAATCTCAGGATGAGAGCTACAAAACTACCTTTCCTTGGGTGGACTATCTGGCTGAGGTCAGAGATGGAGAGACAGCTGCGTTACTAGACATGTTTCTCGTGGACAGGCTGCGGAACAGAGATCTAGAACGGTGCTGGATGGCAGCTCCCGATCTTGTGGAGTGGCCATCAGTCCGTGGGTTTAGGTACAGTCCAGCCGCTTCGCAAGCTGAGTATCATGACATTCATCTGCAGTCCTTTCTTGCTGAGCTCAAGGACCCAGTAGACAGGGACCTTCTTTCAAGAAGGAAGGTCTACTGCATAGGTGATGATGACCAGCTGAAGCATTCCTGGTCGGTCTATCGCTGTATATATTGCGAGATTGACCATGGAGAGGACTCATATCTGTTAAGTGGCGGCAGTTGGTACCAGGTGGCGAGGAACTTTGTCCAAGAGGTGAATCAGTCGTTCAACCGCATTGAACGTGTAGACCTGGGGCTGCCAGAGTACCAGGATGGTTCCGAAGGTCGGTATCTCCAGCGGGTGCACAAGGCGGAAGGAGATCGCTACGCCTTGATGGACCAGAAGTTCATAGCTCAAGGGCCCGTGGGAAGCAAGGTGGAATTCTGTGATCTGTTCTCGCGAGACAAGGAGATAATTCATGTTAAGCGGTATGGCAGCGCAAGCGTTCTTAGCCATTTGTTCTCTCAAGGACTTGTCTCTGGGGATCTCCTCTTTGTAGACCCTGAGTTCCGGGGAAAGGTCAGGGAACTACTTCCCGATAGCCACCGGGAGCAGGTTACGACGGAGAGACCGTCGACGCCAGATTTCAAAATTATCTTTGCTATCATCAGTCAATCTACGAAGCCATTGAGCCTGCCGTTCTTCTCCCGCCTCTCGTTGCGCCATGCAGCGCGGCGTCTTGAGGGCTTTGGGTACAAGGTCGCACTTGCAAAGATTGAGGTAGAGGAAGAACACAAAAAGATCAAGAAGTTCGGATCGAGGACGCGGAGGAGGTAGACGTAAGCTTGCATGTCGTACGGTGCAGCTCGAAACTCAGTGACGTTCAGGGATTGGGTTCAACTCCGCTCCTGCCAGCGGTGTCTGAAATCATGTAGCATAGGGAGAATCCCACAAGCCTTCCGAGGAGGTCCCATGATGCGACGCCGGCTTGCCTTTCTCCTGATTGCCTCCCTCGCCCTGGGTCTCCTGCCGGTTCTGCCGCGGCCGGCGTTCTCGGCGGCTCCGGTAGTCGTCATCGGCGGCAGGCTGGTGTTCAAGGTCGCCAAGTGGTTGGGGCAAGAGCTTCTGGCGGGAGCGGCGGCAGGAGCTGGGGAGGAGATGGGGCGGCGGGCGGTCGGATTCGTTCTCGACCGGGAGACCGGGCAGAAGTTCAACCAGCAGCTCCAACAGCGCGAGACCGAGATCGGCACCAAGATCCGCCGGGTGAGCACCCCCGAACAGGCCCGGCTCCAAACCGAGCTGGAGGTCATCCGTTCTCAACGTGAGATGATCCAGTCGCTTCTGAAATCAACGCCCAGGCCCGAAGATCTCGCGCGCTTCCGCCGGCAGGTCAAGAACGATCTGGACAAGATCGCCGACATTCTGGAGGAGCATGAGGAGCGCATCGGCGATCTGGAGTATGAGGTCGCCGCGCTTCAGGCCCAGCTCGAAGCACTCGAAGAAGTGGCTCCGATCACCATGCTGAAGGACGCCGACCGCTTTGATGAAGCCGTGGCGGCAGTCAATCTGGAGGTTACCGCGGGACTGCAACTCACCTTTCAGGTAGAGCCCGGTGACGCATTCATCCGGACCTGGCGGAGAGGCGAGCCCCGCGCCAGCCTGAATGGCCGCGCGAACGAATACGATCCCCGGAAGAAAGGCTCGAAGGTTCTCTACCTTGCAGGCGACGGCGAGTATCTGGTCACCATCATTCACGACACTCTGCCGAGCTATCGCATCCTGGTCCGCGCCAGCGAGCTAGAAGATCCCAAGACGTTCCGCGTGAGGCTCGGAAAGACGCGCTGACCACGCCGAGTGCGTCAGGGCTGCGAAAACGCCTCTGAATTGGGCTGACCGCCGTTCGTGAGATGCTGAAGGGGCTGAACGTCCTTTTCTCGGAGACACCGTCGATGACGAAGACCCTTTGTTCTTCTCTTCTTTCCGCCGGCCTGCTGCTCCTGCCGGCCCTCGCCACCGCGGCCCCGAGCTGCCGCGATCTCGAATCCCACCTCCAGGCCGGCGGCCAGGCCGTGGCGGCGATCTCCGTGGAGACCGGCCCGTCCGGCTTCTCCGTCTACCGGGAAGCGGTCGCCGGCTCCCTGCGGAAGGGGCAAGACGAAGCCACGGCGGCACGGGTGGAGGCTCTGGGGCCGGACAAGCCGGTGCCGGCGGGGGAGGCCGCGCTCGCCTCCTGTCTGCTGCGCCGCTACACGACCGCCCGCTATGGCGCCCGGATTGTCCGCGACCTGCAGCAGATGGTCCCCTTCCAGACCTTTGTCCAGGAGGGGAAGACGAATTGGGACGCCCCCGAGCTCGTCCGCCAGCGGGAGTGGCTCCGCCGCCGGACTGAGGAGCTCGGGCTCACCTTCAAGAGCTACGACGGCCGGGTCGAGGAGATCACCCTGCCTGGACCGGCACCGATCCTCGCCGTCCTCACCCATGGCGACGTGCAGGACGTGCAGAACCAGCAGTGGTCCTCGCCCCCCTGGGAGGCGAAGCTGGTGGGGGAGGGGAGCGAGGGGCGGATCGTCGGCCGTGGGACCGAGGACGACAAGGGGCCGATCGTGGCCACCCTCTACGCCATGGCGGCCCTGCGCGACACCGGCTGGCCGCTTGCCATGACCGTTCGCCTGCTGGTCGCCAACGCCGAAGAGTCGAGCTGGGAAGAGATCCCCTACTACCTGGAGCGCGCCCCGATGCCGGAGATGACCTTCGGCGTCGACGCAGCCTATCCGGTGGTCCACGCCCAGAAGGGCTACGGCATCCTGACCCTGCGCGGTCCCAAGGTGGAGACCCCGCCGAAGAAAGGCGTCTGGGTGATCACCCGCATGTCCGGTGGCAGCGGCATGTCGATCATCCCCGAGCGCGGCGAGGCGGTGGTCGAAGCGCCGACCCGCTATCCCGAGGGGGCCTATACCGAGCTGCAGCGGCGGGCCGCCGAGTGGTCCGCCGCGCATCCGCCGGCGCGTCTCACCGTGAGCCAGGAAGGGTCCAAATTCAAGGTCGTCGCCGAGGGGAAGGGTGGGCATTCCTCCGAACCGACCAGCGGCCACAACGCCCTCTCCGACCTCGCCGCCTTCCTCTCCACCCTGGATCTGCGGATGGACGCCTGGGGCGCCCTCGCCTCCTTCGTCGGCAACCACGTCCGCACCGAGACCGACGGCCGCACGCTCGGCATCGCCACCCACGACGACGGCATCGGCGACCTGACCGTCAACCTCTCCTTCCTCCGCGAGCTGGAGGGGAGGCCGGCGGCGCAGATCAACCTGCGGGTGCCGCGAGGGATCACCAATGAGGAGATCCAGAGCCGGATCACCGCCAAGACCCAGGCCTTCCGCGAGAAGAGCGGTGCTCCCGTCGAAGTCGAATCGGCGCTGCTCAGCCAGCCGCACTGGGTGCCCCCCGAGGGGAAGCTGGTGGCCAGCCTGCTCGCCGTCTGGGAGGAGGTCACCGGCACCCCCGGCCGCCCGCTCGCCATCGGCGGCGGCACCCAGGCCCGCCTCTTCCAGGGTGGCGTCGACTTCGGCCCAGCCAACGGGATGGAGCGCTACCGCGGCCACGGTCCGGACGAATACCTGACCGTCGGCGAGCTGCACCGGATCGCGGAGCTGACTGCGGCGGCGATCGCGAAGCTGGCGCTCTAGGATCGTACGCGCTCACATTGCTTCGTGTAGGGGCGGGTTTGGGCGCGTGGGGGGACGGGTAACCCGCCCTGAAAGGAAGGTCGATGGAAGACAGGGCGGGTTCCCCACCCGACCACACGCCCAAACCCGCCCCTACATGAAGCGTGATGGGGCCGGGGGAGAAAGACCCCACTTCCGGAAACAAGTTGCCTTTGGATAGAATCCGGGGCGATGAGAGTTCACCTCCCCTCCACCGCCCCGGTCCTGGAGCGGCTCGGCCCGATCCTGGAGCTGGTCTTCGAGGCCTACGAGCTCACCGAGGAGCAGCGCCAGCAGGCCATCAGCCGGGCGCGCGAGATCCTCCTCTACAAGTGGTACAACCTCGAGAAGCCCGATGCCTGGTTCCTGCGCTGCGTGATCGACGGATGCCGCGACATGGTCGGCGAGCTGCGCGAAAAACCCCTGGAGAGCCCGCCGGCTGGTGCTTCCTTGAAGCAATTTCGCCGCAAGGGCGCGTGATAACATGCCGTCATGTCCGTTCTGGCCAACAACCGGCGCAAGCTGACCGACGAGGACTTCCTCGCCCTCCGCGCAAGCGGCCCGGCGCACGAGATCCTCGGCGGCGATCCGTTCCTGATCCACGCCCCCTCGAAGAAGCACCTGTACGTCCAGGAGAGGCTGGCGCCCCGGCTGCGCACCTTCGTCGAGGCGAACGGGTCCGGCCAGCTCCTGACCGCCCCCTTTCACGTGAGGCTCACCCGGCACGACGTGGTCCAGCCGGACCTCTTCTTCGTCTCCGCCGCGCGAGCCGACCTGCTGACCGGGGAGACCCTGGAAGGGGCGCCGGACCTGGTGATCGAGATCCTCTCCGACATCGAGAGCGCCCGGAACAAGGACCTCCTACTCAAGCATCGCCTCTACGAGCGCTTCGGGGTCCGCGAGTACTGGATCGTCGAGCCGCCGACCCGGTCGGTCTGGGTCGACCGGCTCCAGGGGGGCACGCTCCGTCGCGGCCCGCGCAAATCTCTGCGGACGGGGGACACCCTGACCACTCCTCTCCTGCCCGGGCTCGAGATCCCCCTGAGCGAGATCTTCCCCAGCGGACGCATCTGGGGAACCAACTGAGACGATCCATCGTCCTTGGGAAGAGAAGGTCCGTTGCGTAACCTGAGCCGGCCTTCGTCGTACTGAAGAGGGGGAGCCGGGACGGCTCCCGCCAGACACGAAGATTCAGTCTCGTAGACAGGAGCTTTCCCATGACGCCGCATCGTTTTCGCGCGGGGGTCCAGACCCTGCGCGCGCTCATCCTGATCCTCGCCTGCACCCTCGCGGCCCTCCCGGCCGCGGCCGCTTCTCCGATCTCGAGCACGGAGCTGGCGCAATACGCCGACCGGCTGCTCGCCGAGACCTATCCGGCCGACCAGCCCGGAGCCACGGCGCTCATCGTCCGGAACGGCGAGACCGTGCTGCGCAAGGGGTATGGCATGGCCAACCTCGAGCTCGGCGTGCCGATGCAGCCCGACATGGTGCTGGAGCTCGGCTCGGTCACCAAGCAGTTCACCGGCGCGGCCATCCTGATGCTCCAGGAGCGCGGCCAGCTGTCGGTCACCGATGAGATCACGAAGTACCTTCCCGACTATCCGACCCACGGGCAGAAGATCACGATCGACCACCTGCTCACCCACGTCTCGGGAATCCCCAGCTACACCGGCCTGCCCGAGTGGTCTACGCAGTGGCGCCAGGACGTCACGGTCGACCAGCTCATCGCGATCTTCAAGGACAAGCCGCTGGAGTTTGCTCCAGGTGAAAAATGGAGCTACAACAACTCCGCCTACGTCCTGCTTGGCGCCGTGATCGAAAAGGTTTCCGGCAAGACCTATGAGGATTTCATCGAGCAGGAGATCTTCGCGCCTCTGGGGATGAAGCGGGCATCTTACGTGAACCTCCGCGAGATCGTGCCGGGCAGGGCCTCCGGATACGACAAGCAGGGGGACCAATACCTGAACACTCAGTATCTGTCGATGAGCCAGCCCTATTCCGCCGGAGCGTTGATGTCCAACGTGGACGATCTCGCGATCTGGGATCAGGCGCTGTCGAATGGCAAGCTGCTCAAGAAGGAATCGCTCGACCGGCTCTTCACGCCGGTGAAGCTGACCTCCGGGCAGACCACCAAATATGGCTACGGCTGGTCGGTCTGGGATTTCGAAGGGACGCGGATCATCGAGCACGGCGGCGACATCTTCGGCTTTTCCAGCATGGTGACTCGCGTTCCCTCGGAGAAGCTGCTGGTGGTGGTCCTGACCAACAACCCGTACCAGCAGCCGCGGCCGGACGACCTGGCTCTGCGCATCACGGCAAAGGCCCTCGGCAAGCCGGTGGAGGACCGCAAGGCGGTGGCGCTCGATCCGAAGGGGCTCGACGACTACGTGGGCGT
>WUUC01197848.1_pt1 | contig 15103 bp, 14 predicted proteins | sample 6278441 | NCBI WGS metagenome assembly WUUC01 (sample SAMN13675441, study PRJNA597444) | soil metagenome | isolation source: soil | place: USA: Washington | collected 2017-10
AGGAGTTGTTTAGCAGGGCAGACAGAGCGGGGGTGGATAGAGGGTTGATTACCCCCGACGGGCATTTTAACTATGGAGGGATGGAGATTAGTCCGTTGCTGGTGAGGGAACTGTTTCCCGAGTTGCATTATGAGTACGCTCTCCCAAGTGGGCAGCCTAGCCCGAACCAGAACATCAATGTGGTTGGGGCTGGAGGCCCCTCCTGGCAAGGCGGGACAATGCAAAATCCCCAGGCTCCGCCGTTGAACAGCCTGATCTCCGGGCTCTCACAAATGTCGAGTGGGGGTCAGGCCCAAGCGGGCGGTAGCAGTGCCGCTCCGGGACCAGCTTCCACTCCGAGCTTTGCCCCGGTTCAGAGCCAGTTCGCCCTGCCTCAAATGGGTGGGGGCCAAGCTCCTGATTTTGCTGCGATTCTTCAGAGACTCTTAGGAGGTCAATTGTGAGTGCCGCGCCGAGTGTTTTGTTACAGCAACTCATGCAGTTACTGAGTCCGCAGGCTGGGGTTCAGGCCCCGGTGGCGTTGAGTAACCAGCCGCAAGCGACAGCGCCACAGCCTGTAAAACCAACCGCTCCCGCTCAGCCAGCGAAGCCGGGGAAGTTAAAGAGATTGGGGGATGTACTTTCGAGTCCTGGAGTCTCGACCTTTGCGAGTTCACTTGCGGCCGGGTTGTCCCAGCCTCGGCAACAAGGACAAAGCCAACTTCAGCATTTGACCCAAGGGGTCTTGACGGGTTCCCAGGGCCTGGCCCAGCTCCAAGCGGTTAGAGCGGCTCAACAGCAACAGGCTCTAGAGAACCAGATCAAAGCCAGTGACGCTCAAGCCCGGCAAACCACTGCGGGTGCAGCAGCTACGACCGCTGGGGCTAGGGCAGCCACAGCTGCCTCGACTATTCCTAAAACCCAGGCCGAGACCGAGCGGATCAGAACCCAATCTGCGGATATCCCCAAGGCCCGAGAACAGGAGGCTAAGAAACTTGACCAAGAAGCCCAGAAGATGGAACAGTCCAAGAAGGAGTCTGAGGCCCGGATCAAGAGCCTGGAAAAAGGGTCTGAGAATGCAAGAAAGAGAATTGAAGTTGAAGAGCAGAGAAACAAGCAGTTAGCGGTTAAGGAAGGCGGGGAGGCGAAGGTTCAGGAGTTTAATGCTCGAACCACCCGGCTTCGGGTGGGGTTGGCGCATCAGCAACTCCAACTGGCCAAGGAACGGCATTTGTTGGATCTTCAAGGGAGGAATGATAAGGTATCTGAAGGAATTTCAAAGCGGGCCTTTGACGCGGCCAAGGCAGATGTGGAGAATATCATCGAGACCTCGCCGGATTCTTCGACTCTGGATATTGAGATTCTGACAAATCAGAAATATGAAGAGTATCTGATCAAATTTGGTTCGGGGCCAGGAGCAAAGGGACCGGAAGGTCCGCCTCCTCAGGCCCCCGCTCCGGTTTCTGAGGACTTATCCACTGAGCTGGTTACCCAAAGCGGGACGAGATACCGACCGACACTTATCAAGAAGATGATCCAGCAACTAGGTGATCCCCGAGACCCTAAAAATGCCTCGAAGTATGCCGGGGTGAATCCGAAATCTGTCGAAGCCGCAAAGGATCTCCTGAACCGTGGCCAATGATTGGTCAGAAGCGATAGTCGAAGCTCCCGCTTCGGGAGAGGACTGGTCAGAGGCCATAGTCGACGGTGCCGACTCGCCGAACCAGTTCCTGACCGGGCTCCAAGCGGGCCTGCCTGCAGCCAAGGACCGAATCGGAGCTGGGCTAGAGGCCATCGGCAAGAGTTTTGAGATGCTTGGAATCAAATCTCTGGATATTAAACAACATCCTCTGACCCGCCTTGGTCAACAAATCCAGAAAGGGGAAAAAGGTGAGATCCCGGAGCCACGAATCAGTAAACTTGAAGATGTGTCGAGTGCTAGTGATTTTTTCGATTTTCTGTCTTATAATATTGCTAATTCAATTCCTTCGGGAGGAGTTAGCTTGGCAACAGGAGCTGCAGGAGCGGGGCTTGGTCTTGCTGCTGGAGGACCGATAGGCGCGGCGATAGGTGGGAGGATAGGAATGGCTGCAGGAGCGGAACTGATCGCAGCGGGGGATGTTTATTTGGAGGCTAGGGAGAAGGGGGTGGATGCGCCTACGGCGGCGTTGCTGGCAGGGATTCCTATTTTCTTGCTGGACATGATTACCCCAATGCGGGCGGCTGGAAGACTCTTCGGAGCGGCTAAGGATGTGGCTTTTGCTCCGGTAAAGAAGGCTGCGAAGGATGGGCTGGTTAAGAGGGTAGGAAAAGCCGCAGCGGAGGGGTTTGCTACAGAGTCCTTGACCGAGGCAGTTCAAGAGACAATTCAAGCCGGAGCGGTATCGGGGATAACAGGAAACGATTTTTGGACCCCAGAGCTTGCCAGTCGTGTGTTAAACGCATGGGCTGTGGGAGGGGCTATGGGAATGGGTATTGGTGCCTTGACCCCGAGCGGACCCGCCACGGCACGCGGGGACGCGAGTGCGGGGCCTTCTACGGCCCTCTCGTGGCCGGGGGATTCGTCGGTTACGAATCTGGATGAGCCCGCTCCGGTTTCACCGGATACGACCCCGGACATGACTCCGCCGCCGGACTTGTCTGGAGTGCTTGACCCGCCGATTGAGGCCCCGGTTGTGGTTGAGGAAACTATCAAATCCGGTGGGAGTTCTGAGCCACAACCTGTAATTCCGAAACCCCCGCCTGAGCCTGTGGTCGAAGACCCGGCGAGTCTTGAGGGGTTGTTGGCTCAGTCTATCGAAGCGGCTAAGACCGGGCAGGCTTTAGAACCGAAGGTTGTTAATTCTCCGATTGAAAAGGAACTCCCTGGGATTAAACCTTGGATGACTCTGGGTGGGAAGAGGTTCGAACTCCAGTTCGAAAATGATGTGGAAAAGGCTGCGTATCTGGCCTCGCGGTCCTCTCGCTCGGAGCGGGATTCAGAATATGTGGACTTCGTGATGCGCCAGACCGGGATGAGCGAACCGGAGGTTCGAGAGCTTGGTCAAACGGTCCGATCTAGAATCCAGGAAAAGGCTCGGGTGGAGCAACCACAGGGGAAGTTGAGGATTCCAATCAAAGCTGTGCATGAGGCGATTAACGCTCGGAATACCGTTTTCCATGCTACTAACGAGAGCGGGGTTCTTGGAATCCTGAACACCGGAGAAATCCAGCCCTCTACTAGAGTTCCAGTCCCAGGAGTTTCAGTTTCTCGGGTTCCCCGAGTAAGCTCTAAGGAGTCTCGAGGCTTCAGTATCGTAGTGGATCGAAGTAAGATTCCTGGGACTCGACCATTCGTTGAGGGCGGATACGGGAAGACAGAGCGGACAGTGAGTTTGGAAGGGGAAGTATCAGATCTTCCGAATGTAGAGTTTGAGTTCGAGGATCGAACATATTCTGAACCAATCAAGCTTTCTGCGGTTAGGGAAATCCTGGTTGATGAGTCTGCGGTCAAGGATTTTTCTAAGATTCAGCGAGTGCGGTTGGCCGCCCAGGCCAAGGGTATCCCGGTGCGGGTTCTTCCCTCTGGGAAGGCAGTTCACAGCTACCGGGCCAGTATCCTTCCGCGTGGGGACTTCGCACATGCAGAGCCGGAGTATCAAGCTGCGGTAGAGGAACTCCAGGTCACCGAGGCCTTGACCTCGCCGAAGGCGTTGCCAGAGCCTAACCGGGAGGAAGTCAAAGCCTATCGAACCTGGCTCCACAAAGCCCGCTCGTATAAGGTCTCGGACGTTTTACCAGGAATGGAAGACCTGACCTCTCCCGAGGCCACGCTTCGTGAGGCTGTGCCGGAACTTTTAGACTACGAGTCCTTCGCCCGAGCAAATGGGAAAGAAACTGTCCAAGGCCAGGGGCCTTTGTTAGAAGTCGTTGAACTCCAGACCGAAACCAAGGAATTTCTAGATGGATTGTGTAGATAAAGAAGCTAAGGATAATATTGACGCGAATCTGGACAGCTTTGGTCGCTGGGTAAAGTACGGGTTTACCCTGCTTCAACAGGCCCGAACGAACCCGCATATTCCTGAGCTTCAGAACTATGTCGAGAACATCCGTCAGGCTTGGACTTCGAAGATGAAAGTGAGTGCCAAGGCGAATGATAATCTGAAACTCTGGCAAAAACTCGGAGGTCCCCGAGCACAGAAACTTGCGGATTATATCTTCCATGTGATGGATCTGAGCTTTGCTCAGGGCAGGAGATTGAACAAAAACGAGCTTTTGACAGAGGCCCAGAAAAAGGGACTGGACCAGGATACGTTTAGCCTATACGTGGACATTGACCGGCATATGGTGGAGACACTGAGCCGGATCGAGAACCTGATGGTTTTGAATGTGGAGGGAAATTCGAAACTCCATCCGAATACGATTAAGACCCTGACTGATAAGATCAAATCCGACTTTGCCCTGCAAAGGAACCGGAACTACTTCCCCGCGGCCTCGTTTGGGGATCATCTGATCGAGATCAGGGCGAAGGGGGATCTCAAGTACCAGGGACGGGACTTCAAAAAAGGGGAAACGGTTGCGCTGGAGTTTTTCGAGTCAGAGCGGGACATGAAAGGAGGGCTTGAGAATGTAGAAAAGCATTTTCCGGGCGCTAAGTTCATACACCGAACGCAGAGGCTTTCAAAAGAGGTCTCTGCGTTTAGAGGGTTTCCGCCGAGTCTGATTGAGAATTTCGACCATGGGACGATTAGTGAACAGGAACTAAAGACCTTTAATACGGTCGTGGCGAAGATGCTGCCGAGTCGGGGGTTGTTGAAGAACCTCAACAAGAAACGGGGGATTGCAGGAGCAGCGCGGGACGTTCAACGGGCGTATGCGAGTTACTTCCAAGAAGCCTCGAATCATGTGATGAAGCTGGAATGGAAACCCGCTCTGGTCCAGGGCGTGGCGGCGCTTGAGGCCCGGGCCGAGGCGGCCCTTGGCCCGAATGCTCATGTGGCTGGGGATATTGCCCAGGCCATGAAAAACCATTTGAATTATTTCCTGCACCCTGGGAATGAGCTATCGAATATCCGAGGGATGGTTTTTTTGTACTATTTTGCCTATGTTCCTAAACAGGCCTTTGTCAATACCCTCCAACTTCCAATGGGGACCTGGCCGCAGCTGGCCTCGATGAGTAACCCGGCAACAGCGACGGTGGAACTTGCCAGGGCTATGAAGGATATTACCCAGAGTTTTAACTTCCGGGAAACTCTTAAGATTCAAAATCCCATGGGCCTTCCCGCTTCGGCGCAGTTTGATCAAAACGCCCCTGGCATGGACGATCAAGACCGGAAGGTTCTGCAACTGGGCTACGAGGCCGGGTTCGTAGACGAGTCCGCAATGAGTGAAATGGCGGCGATGGCAGGGAATAGGCCACTGGAACGGCTGTTGCCTTATTTTGACAAGGCCGATAAACTTGCGCGGGATATGTTGGAACTTGGGGTTCTTCCATTTAAACTAACTGAGGAATACAACCGTCGAGTTACACTTCTGGCTGCAGCGAGGATAGTCAGAAAACAAGGCGGAGACATTGATGAACAGTTCCGGCGCGGGCGGGAGGCGGTGGATCTTACTCAAGGTGAGTACGCCCGCTGGAACCGGCCGGTGTTCATGAGGAACAAAGCGGCGATATTTACTATTTTCAGAACCTTTCAACAGAACAATCTTTATTTTTTCCTAATGGGGCCGGCGAAGAGATATGCCTGGACTGTGGCCTTGTTAATGGGAGGGCTGAAAGCCCTGCCGGGCTCGGATGATCTGATGAAGATTATTGATATGTTGGGGGGTCTATTATTTGGTCCGGGTGGGAAGCCAGAGGCCGAGAAACATATCCGTCAACTTGCGGATTATATTGGCCTGCATCCGGACTTGGTGATGAACGGGATTGCTAGGAGTAGTTTCGGGATGCATGGCCTGGGCTCGATGATGGGCTTGCCGGTACCGGAGATTGACGTTTCGACCTCGATTGAACAGGGGCGGGTGGTTCCGGGGGTGGAGGCCGTCTCGAGGTTTGCTGCTGGTCAGAGTTCAGGGACTCAGTTTGGGGGGGAGTTTGCGGAACAGATTTTCGGGCCGTTAGGGTCCGTGGCTATGGGACTCTTTCGAGCCGCGCAAAAAGGAAGCGGTACTGACCGGGTACTCGCGGCCTCCCCAAAAGCGATTAGGAATGCCGTGAACACTTTTCGTTACCTGCACAATGAGCAAATTACTACCTCTCGAGGGGAAAAACTCCTTGATGTAGATACGACTGATCCCGAGCAAGTGGCAGAAGTACTCGCTTATGGAGGCGGCTTTACACCAGCCAGAATCAGTCGGAAATACGAAAACTATTTCGCGAAAAAAGAAGCTGAGAACTATTACAAAGGACTCCGGAGCCAGCTTTATTCGAATTACTCCATCGCTCTTGCCAGCAAGAGCCGTGAATCCATAGCCGACGCAAAACAGGCCATAGCGGATTTTAATAAAAAAGCGCCAAAGGGGTTTGGTATCAGTCAAGATAACCTCAAGAAATCTGTCATTTCCCGGACCCGGAATCGGAATCTGAGAGAGCAGGGGAAGCCGAGTCAGAAGGAGTTTTTGAATTTGTATCGAGAGCTGGACCGGCTTTATCCTTTGGAGTAGGGGGTTCAAGAACGGTCTTGGCTGTGCCATTGGGGACAATGGAGGAAAGAATGAATTTGGAACCGTCAAAGTTGCTGGCCACTTCGTTTGCCATGACCGCGGCCTGGATTCCGTCTTCGAATTGTTTTTTGGTTAGTTTGTGAAAGAAGTACTTCTTGTAAAATTCCCCTTTCTCTGTCGGCCCGTCGTTGTGTAGAATATCCGCTATTGCTACCGCCCCGGCCTGTTCCCTGGTAGATTGAATGTTTTTGAATATCCTCGGAAGCCCCTCATCGATTTCCCTCATATGAAACGCGGCGAGATCTAGATCCTCCTTTGTGATGATCATATCCCCTGTTCTGGCCGCGTTCAAAACCATAGCAAGTTTATGGACGTGACCTTGCTTTCGAGAGTGATATCCAACAATGTCTTGTCCGGCAAAGTTAGGGTGATTATGATGGTCAATATACCAGGCCTCTCCGAGCTGGATAGCGTCCGGATCGAGTAGGAACTCCCCTCGAAGCAGAGCAATTTCTTCAAGATCATGAGCGAGCTGGACTCGGAGTTCAGCAGCCCAGTCAGGGGCAATGGTATATTTCGGATAGGCGATGAGTTTTTCTTTTTTCTCTGCATAGACCCAGATACACCGGGAACCGAACCCGGATTCGATGAGGCCCTGGGTTCCAGGGCGTTTGAGCCAGGCCGGGGTGGTCCCGGCCATGATGTTGATCCAAGGATTGAGGATCTCCGGCGAACCGGAGGTTTTGGTGGCGCGTTTCCATTGGGCGTCCTGGCCGTCCCAGAGATCAGTTAGCAGGTCGATCATGGAGAATTCCTGGGTATCGACAAATGAGCCGAGTTCACTGGCAATGAAGGTCACACAGGACATTTCGAAGTATTTATTATCTGGCATGAGGACGGTTTCCTTTGCCTCGGCCATTTCCTCGAGGAGTTTTTGCCAGGTGACGGAGTTCGGACCAATGTGGATGCCAGGGACATCTTTCATGAACTTCGAGGCAAAGCGGGTGGTCGTGGATTTGGTGCCCACTCCGGGTGGGGCCACGAAGATGATGTAGAAGTTCGGGACCCAGGTGAAGTAGGGTTCCTGGTCGATGAAACACTTTCGTCGTAGAGCGGCTGCGATCGCACCTACCCCACTCCAGAAATGGAACTGGCGAGGGGCCTCGGAAAAGCTGGCGAGTTCGCAGTAGGAGGAGAGCCAATTAGGAAGTTTGCGCATGATTGATTGCAATTCGATGAATCGAATCGATATCAATTATCCTTTACAGTCCTTTTTACCGTTCCTCTTCATAAGAACCCTCTTTCCTTTTTGTTAGTTGCGCACAGTCAGCAATACCTTGAAGATAACAGCTTACCATTAAAGAGTCAATGAAGTCCTGATCAAGACCTTTTAGTAACGTAGCTGCTTCGATAAACTTACTGCATCTTTTAAGAGCAAGGTTTATCGCGTCTTTAGGCGGCTCAAATATCTCAAACCCGCGACGTTTTTCAAGTTTCATTTACAGTCCCCCCAAGACTTCTCGGAGGTCTTGATCGAGGAGGGAATCACGAGTGGGTCTGGATACGGAACGGTTATCAGCATTTGTTTTTGGATTTCATCCTTTAACCAAGGCTGGTCGATCGGATACTGGCCTACCAGTGAATCATGGACTTGGAGAAGAAGCTGGACGGGCTTGAGGTTTTTATGGATGTTGACCAGGCCTCGGTTGATGACACAAGCCGTTAAGGACTGAGGAGTCCAAGCAAGCGCCTCACCAAATACGCTCTCCACACGATCAAAAATAAACCAGCGATAACCAAAAGGATTAACCACACATCTAGTGGTTTCGATTTGGGTCTGGACTCGTTTATGCCACTTGAGGATTCCTGGGTATTCCGCGAAGTATTTTCTTTGAAAGATTTCCATTTCATGAACGGTGACTCCACAATGCTGGGCCATGGTCCGGGCCTTGCCGCCGTAGTTCGTGCCATGCCCACCCACTTTGGCGAGGTGATAGCTGCAACCAAGCGCTTTGGCCGTGACTTTGGCAATTTTAACGCCCTCTCTGAGCATTTGCTTCAGCTTCAACTCATCTGCCTCCCAAGCCACTCCCCACATATCTGCGCTAGATAAATCAGCATCGAACATAATGTACCCAGGATCAGGTACAAACAAGCATCGGATGTTAGGCAGGCGATCTTCTGGATCTTTTTCGAGTTCATCTTCCTCGTCAAACCGTGGCACGTTCTGAAGATTGGTTCCATATCCAAAAGCGTCCGTGCTGCTCGTCCAACGAATAGTATAAGCCCCAGAAGGATTAAAAGATGTGTGAATCCGGTCATGTTCGATCTCCGAGTCTACGAAAGTGGATTTGTAGATGCCGATGGTGCGGCACTGGGAAATGAGTTTGGTGGGGAGAGAGAGCAGGGGCTCCCGGATGGCGATTTTGCCGAGGGCCTCGGAATCGACTGTGGGCTGGTGGGTTTTACGGTTGATAATAGGCTGGATGGCAAAGTCATGGTAGAAGAGTTTTTTGAGCTGGACGTGAGAGCGGGGATCTACAGGATGGCCGAAGAGAAAGGCGAGGTCGGAAACCCGCTTGTCGAAAGCCGAGCCGAGGTCGGAGGAAAGCTGGGCCTTGTCAACGAGGCTCTGCCTCGTTCCTCTCAACATCATTTCGAGACAGGGCTCGTAGAGCTGGTGCATTTGGAACTCGTAGGGCGTCCGAAGTCCCAAACGATCCAGAACACTATCAAGTACTTGCCCAACCTCGCGCGTGTATACACAGTCTTTGCAGTTGTATGTCCATAGCTGCTCTTCTCCGAGATGTTTATCCCACTCTTTACTCTCATTCTTCCAAAACCGGGGCTGACGAGAGTACATTTTAACCAGGAAGTCAAGGCCTTTTGACAAGCCCGGAAAACATACATGCTGAGCCAGCATGGTATCCATAAACGGAATAGTCTTAATTCCCCAGTACCGTGCAATATACTGAGCGTCATAAAGGAAGTTTTGACCATAGAATGTTCGAGGTTTCATGATCTGCGAGAGCAGATCGATTAGAACGGTTTCTTCTTCGAGGGACCAGTAGCCAGAGCTTCGCTCGACACACATGAGCGGGATGCACATGGCTTCAGCGTCGCCGAGGGAAACACCGATACAGGCGATGTGTTTTTTCCTGGTCTCAATATCGATAGCGGGGGATATTTTATGAATGTGTGTAAGAACAGTTTGTAAGAAATCAACGGCGTCTGAGAAATGGGGTCTGACATGAAAGGTATGGCATTGCTCTTTTATGTTTGGCGTCCCGCTCTCACGTTTGATGGTTCGGAGGAACTGGACCCACTCAAATCTCAGTGAGTACTCCCTTGTGACCGCAGCCGGGTGATAGTTCGGGATGACTTTTAGACCTGGGACGAGGGTGGATTCCATTACGCAACCGGCCCAGTCGGTTATCTTCCATTGCCCGGTCAGCACCCAAAGGGCTATGTTCCCGAGCGGGACGGCGACATTGGGGGAGACGAGTTCAAGCTCTTGACGCAGCGCGTCAAGATGTTCAATGATAAAAGGCTGAACCCACATTCCCCGGAACGGGACAAAGCCCTGGCCTTGACAGGCCTTTGGAAGCTTCCCCGTCTTCGATGGGCGGATGATGAACTGTTCGATGTCGTTGTTCTTTGGCCGAAAGCGGGAGACGTTGGTTACGAAACAGTCCGAGCGGAGGATCCCGGCGTCGTTTAATCCACTGTCCAGGAACTTGCCCGAGTAGCCTACAAAGGGCTTGCCTTCGGCTTCTTCATCAGCTCCTGGGGCTTCACCGATGAGGGCGATCTGGGCATTGGTGGGGCCGGAGGCACGAATGTATCGCATTAATGCAATCTGCTTTCTAGAATGGCTAGTATTTTAGCCAGTAGAATTACAATCACAAAAAGAATTCCTAGAATGCCACCCAAGCAAAAGCTACTCGCTGTCATTTGTCTCTTCTTCCTCCGCAGCCTGCCTGCTCATCCCGACCGAAACCGGGTCGGAGTCGATTCCGAGGGCGATGAGGTTTAATTCTTTCGCCGAGTGGAATATAGTTCCAGACCCACAAAAAGGATCAAGGATCCGATCGCCTGGATTGCAAGTGCGGCCAAGAAGATCGCTATAAAGATCCACGGGCTTTTGAGCTGCGTGATCTTTTCGCTGAACGGGAGAAACATCAAGCACGTCAGAGAAAATACCAGTAACTGGGCGGCGACCCTTGTTAGCAAATAGTATGGCTTCATAAGTGTTCCTCGGTCCATAGTTGATTTGTGGCAACATGCCCTGATTGCCTTTGGCCCAGATCAGTGGCCGATACCAGACCTCAAACCCGGCGATGGTAAAGGTGGATTTCCAGAGCGGGAATTGGTTGATGTCACAGAACATATAGACATGGGCCTGTGGCTTTGCCACCCGGAAGAACTCCGGGATGATTTCTGTTAGGAGTTTCTGGACGGTTTTCTGGTCGTCGGAGTACGAGTGTTGGTTTTGATGTTGTTCGTTGGAGTTCCAGGTTTCGGCATCGATCCCGTAGGGCGGGTCAGTGACAATACAATCGAACTGACCAGCTTCAAGCGTCCGGATTCCGACAAGCGAATCCATTTCCAGCACCGTATGGGAGAGGATATTGATCCGTGAAAGCTCTCCAGCCTTGACTGTAAAGAAGTCGAGGAGTTCGGAGCGGAGGATTTTAAGTGCGTCTTTTTCCGTTTTGGCATTTGCGACCTCGGGTTTATAAAGGTGTTCGGCGAGGAGGACTCGGTTGTTGACGAGTTCGGTGACGTTTCCGGGGCTTCCCCCGGTAAGCTCCCGCACTGTGTCCTGGGGGGTGTGAGCGGGATCTTTTGAGGTCCGGAAACTGTGGAGCCTGGCTATGGCCTGGGCTTTTTCCTGCCAGGTGAGATCCATGCGCCGAGCGTTTTCTTCGAATTCGATTTCTTCGGCCTGGGTAGGATCGAGGTCTTGGATCAGTTCATAAGGTAGATTATCAGGAGGAATAATCTCTCCGTGATACCTGATATCAAATCCATCCTCAATGAGCTTTGTCATGGCCTTGAACCTACGTTCACCAGCTACAAGGATAATCTTCAGATCCTCGATTCTACATACCGGAGCATGAATCAACCCATGGGTTTTGATGGACTGGTAAAGTTCCTCGGCCGCGTTGGGGTTGTGGTATTGCCTGTGGCGATTCTCACGAACGAGGATTTCGGATGGGTGGGCGAGTCTCAAGTTCCGCTCCTCAACAGGCTAAATCGTTGAATGAACTGTCCCCAGGCCTCGTTCGGTGGCCAAGACCGGATGATTTCCTTTCGAGGCTTGTAGCCGAGGACATGCCAGGGCTCGGGACAGGGTCCCATGATTTGGCTAGCTTCGGTGACGAGCATGATGTCGTCTGCGGTCTTAACCATAGGCGGGATCGGGCCGAGGTCAAAGGCTTCAGCAATACAGGTCATGAGTCCGGTTTCAATGCGGGAGTATTCGACTCCGAGCGCTGTGCGGTTTTTCAATGGCCGAGGCAAATCACATAGATACGCTTCACTCGCGTCATGCAACAGGCCCCAGAGCGCTGCGTCCCAGGGCAGGAGTTGACTCACCAACACCGAGTGCTGGGCGACGGAGTAGAAAAACTTACAATGGCCGGTGAAGCGGCATTGGAGGGAGAGGGAATGGGCTATGTCTTCGATATCCACGTCCTCTGGACGCGGGTCAAGTGGAAAGAACTTCTTTCCGGTGAAGGTTTGAATCCAGTCCCCGACCCGGGCATGAGCGGGGGTCACCCGCCTGCGTTTAGTTGCTTGCACTTTGACAGTTCCTTTCAAGTTTCTCCGCGATTTCTTTCCAATGGGCCGAGTTGTCCCTGGCATCCCGGAGGGAGGTATAGGTCAGAAACAACAATCCAACGAGGGTGATGACTGTGGCTTTCCACCAGTTAATGGACAAACCCCCCGACGGTCTCTGGTAGCTTCGATTACACTCCTCGCAATAGTCCTCAAAAACTATCTGATGCCCATAAGGGCAAAGTCTGGGTTCAGTCATGATTCATCCTTCCATCCCTCGATACCGTTATCTAAGAAATGTTTCTTGCATCTGGCGTCAGTGAGGATTCCGTAGTTGTAGCTAAGACTCATTGCATTAGCTCCGCAGATAAAACAAACCTGTCCGACGAATAGTTCGTGGGTGGGACTAGTCATAAGAACTCCTCCATTGCCGGAGGCAACGTTGGCAACGATAGAGGCCTCGGAACGGGCGAAAGATCCGAGGATGGAACAGGCGGCAGAGCAGACGGGAGATCATAGATCCTCCTTTGGGGGATCTGGAATAGGCATCCAGTGGGTTGGATAGACTGTAACAGTATGTTTAGAATCTACCCATGCCCCTCTTATGGGGCTGTAGTATACAAAATGTGGGATCTTTTCTTGGACAGTAGTTCCAAATATTACGCTTCCACCCCTCGGCGCGGTGGAGATGGGTTGCCAGTGAGGACAAAGCTCCTTGACAATTCGATCGACCTGGGCCATTATGAAGATATCCCCGCCTCGTGTAGGGTAGTCTATCAACGATGTTCGGATTGATAAGAGCATATCACGCGCTCCGCGTTCGTATTCTGTCATAGTTTCTCTTTTTCTTTGAGGAGGCCGGGCCTCCCCTCTGGGCTATTTGTACTTGATATACAAACTCGCCATGTTAAACCAATGCAGGTTAACCAACCAGTCGAGATAAGTCCCGCCCGGGAAGTCGTAATCTGCAAAGGGGTCTGGTAGCGGATCGGGATTCATTTTACTAATCTCCTAACCAAGCGAAATAACCACCTAGGAAGTCCCAAAACATTTGGATCTGCTTTCTAGAACGAGGGGTAACAATCCCCGCTCTGGGTGGGAGCATGGCAGCTCCCAAGTTCGAACGATGAGGGCCAGGACTCGTTTACCTGGATAGCCCGGCGGTAGCCAGACGCGCCTACGGACAACGCTGGATACCCAAAGGCTAAAGGCTTTCTTCATCCTCATCTAGTCTAGGCCAGGTTCCAAGGGGGGCTACCCAGGGTTAATCCCACCCTCGTTAGAGGCTTGGCCCTTAACCTAGAGGTATGGATGTCTAGAGCCTCATCGAGGCTTTGACGTTGGCGTAGACTTTGGAGTCTTTCTTGCTCATGTTGTGTTCGACTACGACCCGCCCACCCTTACCGACGAAGCCGTTGAGGGACTGGCCAACCAGTCCGTGTTCTTCCCGGAACTTGTTGAGCTTGACGTTTTTGCCGTCGCTGGTGTCGAGGCGACCGTTTTCGTCGAGTTCGAGGAAGAAGGTTTCTCGAACTGGATTTGTTTCCCGGCCGGTCTTGATGGTGACTTCGGGGACTCCGGTGATTTCCCAGTGAAAGTTTACCTTCTTCCAGGGCTTCCCGTCTGTGCTGCCGTCTTCGAGATCGACCTTGGTGCCCTGGGCAGGCCAGGTGCCGGGCGGGACGTTAATGTACTCAGTTGAGCCCTTTTCATTAATGGGCGTCGCTAAGAACTGGTCTGGATCAAATGCGGAACTTGCTGAACTCATTTTGTTTTTCCTTTTTTCTTCGAGAATTTTACTTAACCTTTTGAAATCTACCATTTTTCACCAACTGAGTTTTTTAGACTCAAGAGGAGCGACCAGCCGTATAACCTAATTCGGGAGCTTTTGGCCCCTAGTGAAGGCGACTTGCTGATGGCTCCACTTCAATCTAGATTCCGGAGTGTCCTCCGAGAGCACTCCGGAATCAAGGGAGGAGCTAAGATTCTAGCTTCCCATCCCAAGTTGTGTAGATCTCCTCGTCATCTTCAATGTCGATGGCTTTGAGATCAGGCTGTTTCATCTTCTTCGTCTTCGTCTTCGTCCTCTGAGAAGATTTCTTCTTCGTCTTCTTCAAGTTCGTCTTCATCGATTTGGTTGTAGCCAAGTTTCATTTATTCTCCTGTCCTTTCAATAATTCCGCCCTTGGCGGTCCATGCGTTCACAACTTGTTTGAAGTCCTGGTCCAGGACGTTCGAAATTGGTAGATATCTGGTTTTTAGCTCCGCGCGGGTGTCGCGGGTAGCCCATTGGAACTTCCCGTCCGGGGTTTGTTTAGCTAGAACCACCTCCGAAAACTTCGCCGGGAGCTTCGGGGCGAGTTTACGGCCGAGGGTCTGGGCCATGGTCATTACGTCCCCGGAGACTTCGTTCTGCTCCCGTTCAAGGTGGGCGATTAGAACCACATGGCAACGGACTCCGTAGCAGAAGGTGTCGATTAGCCTTTCCAGGTTATCCATCATCGTCCCCCATTCAGGCTGGGTGATCACCGGCTTGGCCCCGATGGTGAGGTTCTTTGAGGCCTGGCCCATCATGGTCAGTCCGTCAAGTACGATGATTCGGTCTGTGCCCCATTTGTCTACTGGGCCGAAGGTCTGGCCTTTGTTGTCCTGGAAATTCGCACATTGGTTGAGGATGTCGATGAACTGGGTGTATTTG
>WUUC01204755.1_pt1 | contig 15103 bp, 10 predicted proteins | sample 6278441 | NCBI WGS metagenome assembly WUUC01 (sample SAMN13675441, study PRJNA597444) | soil metagenome | isolation source: soil | place: USA: Washington | collected 2017-10
CGTGGTCGACGTGGCCGATGGTGCCGACGTTGACGTGCGGTTTCTTGCGTTCAAATTTGCCTTTGGACATTCTTCCTCCTACTTCTTGTTGATCACCGCTTCGGCGATGTTCCTCGGCGCTTCGGCATAGTGCTTGAATTCCATCGTGTACGTAGCGCGTCCCTGCGTAAGTGAACGCAGCGTCGTCGAGTAGCCGAACATCTCGCCGAGCGGCACTTCGGCCTTGATCACCATCGTTCCGGCGACGTCTTCCTGGCCCTGCACCATTCCGCGCCGCGACGATAGATCGCCGATCACGTTGCCAACGAAGTCGCCGGGAGTTTCGACTTCGACCGCCATCATCGGCTCGAGCAGCACCGGCTGCGCTTTCTTCATTCCCTCCTTGAACGCGATCGACGCCGCCATCTTGAACGCGTTTTCGTTCGAATCGACTTCGTGGTACGAGCCGTCGAACAAAGTCACTTTGACGTCGACCACGGGAAACCCCGCGAGCACTCCGTTCGGGAGCGTATCTTCCAAGCCCTTCTGCACTGCCGGAATGTATTCACGCGGCACCGTCCCGCCCTTGATCGCATCGACGAATTCGTAGCCGGTACCGGAGGGAGTCGGCTCCATCTTGATCCAGACGTGTCCGTACTGACCGCGCCCGCCCGACTGTTTGACGAACTTGCCTTCGGCTTCGACCGGCTTCCTGATGGCCTCGCGATACGCGACCTGCGGCGCGCCAACGTTGGCTTCGACTCCGAATTCGCGCTTCATGCGATCGACGATGATTTCAAGGTGCAACTCGCCCATTCCGGAAATGATCGTCTGCCCGGACTCCTCGTCGGTGCGTACACGAAAAGAAGGATCCTCCTGCGCAAGGCGATTGAGCGCGACGCCCATTTTTTCCTGGTCGGCTTTTGTCTTGGGCTCCACCGCGACGTGAATCACCGGCTCCGGGAATTCCATTCGCTCGAGCGTGATCACGTTCTTGGGATCGCACAGCGTGTCGCCGGTCGTCGCTTCTTTCAAACCCACGGCCGCCGCGATATCGCCGGCGCGGACCTCTTTGATTTCGTCACGCTGGTTGGCGTGCATCTGCAGCAGGCGGCCGATCCGCTCTTTCTTCTGCTTGACCGGGTTGTAGACGGTGTCGCCGGAGTTGACTACTCCCGAATAGACGCGGAAAAAGATGAGCTGCCCGACGTAAGGATCGGTCGCGATCTTGAAAGCAAGCGATGAAAACGGCGCGTCGTCTTTCGATTCGCGAACATCGGGCTCGCCGTTTTCTTTTTGCCCTTGCATCGCCGGCACGTCGACCGGCGAGGGAAGAAAATCGATGACCGCGTCGAGCATCGCCTGCACGCCCTTGTTCTTGAACGCCGAGCCGCAGAGCATCGGCACGATTTCGTTTGCGATCGTACGAGTACGCAAACCACGCTTGATCTCGTCGGCCGCCAGGTCGCCGGAATCGAGGTATTTGTGCATCAATTCTTCGGACGCTTCGGCTGCCGTCTCGACCATTTTTTCGCGCCAGCTCTTCGCTTCTTCGAGCATGTCCGCCGGGATATCGCGCTCTTCGAACTTCATTCCCTGCGTCGACTCATCCCAGTAGATCGCTTTCATCTTGATGAGGTCGATGACTCCGGCGAATTTGTCCTCAGCGCCGATCGGCAGCTGCACCGGTACCGGGTAGGCTTTCAAACGCGACTGGATCTGCTCGAACACGCGCTCGAAGTTCGCCCCCGAACGGTCCATCTTGTTGACGAATGCCAACCGCGGCACGCCGTACTTGTTCGCCTGCCGCCACACTGTTTCGGTTTGCGGTTGCACCCCGCCGACCGCGCAAAAAACCGTGCATGCACCGTCCAGCACGCGCAAGCTACGCTCGACTTCGATCGTAAAATCGACGTGGCCCGGGGTGTCGATGATGTTGATGCGGTGCTCGGGATGCGAGTTGTCCATCCCCTTCCAGAAACACGTGGTCGCGGCCGACGTGATCGTGATGCCGCGCTCCTGTTCCTGCTCCATCCAGTCCATGATCGCCGCGCCGTCGTGCACTTCTCCCATCTTGTGCGAGACGCCGGTGTAGAAAAGGATTCGCTCGGTGGTCGTGGTCTTTCCGGCATCGATGTGCGCCATGATGCCGATGTTGCGATACCGTTCGATTGGAGTCTTGCGGGCCACTTTCTTTTCGGGAATTCAAATCAAGTATGCAACGATGGGGATGATTGCCGGGATTTCATTTGCATGATCAGAATCGATAATGCGAAAAAGCCTTGTTTGCTTCGGCCATGCGGTGCACGTCTTCACGTTTCTTCATCGCGCCGCCTTTTCCCTCTGCGGCCTCGGTCAGTTCCGACGCGAGCCGCGCGCCCATCGATTTTTCACCGCGATGCCGCGCCGCCTCGCGAATCCATCGCATCGCAAGCGCGTTGCGGCGAGTTGATCGCACCTCGACTGGCACCTGATAGTTGGCGCCGCCGACGCGCCTGCTCTTCACTTCGACGATAGGACGAACGTTGGCGAGCGCCTGACTGAAAACGTCGACCGGATCTTTGCCGGTTTTCTTCGCGATCTGTGCGAGCGCGCCATAGATGATGCGCTCGGCGACCGATTTCTTGCCGCGCGTCATGAGGACGTTCACGAATTTCGCAACGTCCTGACTGCCGTACTTCGGGTCGGGCAGGATGTCCCTTTTCGGAACTTCTCTTCGTCGGGGCATGCTACGGAAGGATGAGGGATGAAGGATGAGGGATGAAGATCATGCAGCTTCGGATGCCAGCGCACACGCGCATCGAGTTCGACTGACGCTAGCGAATACTGTTGTAAAAGTTTCGAATTGCATGGCGGGTTCCTAAGTCGTACCTCGTCTTAAGCGGCCTTTGGCCGCTTGGCTCCGTATTTCGAGCGGCCTTTCTTTCGGTCTTTGACGCCGGCGGTATCGAGACTGCCGCGTACGGTGTGATAGCGAACTCCGGGCAGGTCTTTCACGCGCCCGCCGCGAATCAGCACTACCGAGTGTTCCTGCAGGTTGTGTCCCTCGCCGCCGATATAGCTCGTGACTTCGAAGCCGTTCGTCAACCGCACGCGAGCAACCTTCCGCAACGCCGAGTTCGGCTTCTTGGGCGTCGTCGTGTAAACGCGAGTGCAGACACCGCGCTTCTGCGGAGAACGCCCGAGCGCAGGGACTTTGCTCTTCGCTTTCTTCGCGCTGCGTCCCTTACGGACGAGTTGGTTGATCGTCGGCATTCCAGATTTAGAGTTTTAAAAAGGGGGACGGCGAATTTCATTCGCCGTCCCTTTTGATTGACTTCGCAACGCTCTTAAAAACTACGAGCGCATTAAAAAAAGATGGAGGATTCTATTGAGGGGGGGTACCCCTGTCAAGCAACTTCCTCATTGTTATGCGCGGCCTCTACGGCGAGCTCGTGGCCCTCGGTCTCAGCGGCTCCCTGCTCCTGATAACGACGGATGTTGTGGTACGCCAAACCGGTCCCGGCAGGAATCAGGCGGCCGACGATGACGTTTTCCTTCAAACCGCGCAAGTCGTCTTTCTTCCCCATGATCGCGGCTTCGGTGAGAACGCGAGTGGTTTCCTGGAAAGACGCGGCAGAGATGAACGAATCGGTCGAAAGCGACGCCTTGGTGATTCCGAGTAGCACCGGTTCGAATGTCGCGGGCTTCTTGCCCTGCTCGGCAAGCTTCTCGTTTTCGTCCAGCACTTCGGCACGCTCGACCTGTTCTCCCGGGATGAAGCGTGACTCTCCGGCATCGACGATCTGCGTGCGGCGCAACATCTGCCGCACGATGACTTCGATGTGCTTGTCGTTGATTTTGACGCCTTGCAGCCGGTACACGTCCTGAACTTCGTCAGTGATGTAGCGCGAGAGCGCTTCGACGCCCAAGAGCCGCAGGATGTCGTGCGGGTCCGCAGGCCCATCGACGATGCTTTCACCCTTGTTGACGACTTGTCCGTCGTGCGCCATCACGTGCTTGTCTTTCGGGATGAGATACTCGTGCGCAACGCCATCCATATCGGTGATGACCAGCCTTTGCTTGCCCTTCGTGTCCTTACCGAACGAGACCGTTCCCGTCACTTCGGCAAGCAAGCCGGCGTCTTTCGGCGCCCGCGCTTCGAAAAGCTCGGCAACCCGCGGCAGACCGCCGGTGATGTCGCGCGTCTTCGACGTTTCCTGTGGAATACGCGCCAGCACTTCGCCGACGCTCACTTGCTGCCGGTCTTTGACAGTAATGATCGAGCCGATCTGGAAAGTGATATTGACCGGAGCGTCCGACCCCGCGAGCTTGACTTCGTGTCCCGCGTCATCGAGCAGCTTCACCTGAGGACGAAGCCCCTTGCCCTGCGCGACTCCGCGCCGCTTGGGATCGATTACGACCAAGGTCGATAGTCCTGTTACTTCGTCGATCTGCTTCGCAACTGTCACGCCTTCCTCGACATTCTCGAAGCGGATCCGTCCAGCGTACTCGGTGATGATCGGCCGCGTGTGCGGATCCCACGTCGCGAGGATCTGTCCCGCCTTGACCCGCGCAGCGTCGTGCACCGACACAGTTGCGCCGTACGGGACTTTGTGGCGCTCGCGTTCGCGGCCGTTGTCGTCCTGAACGACGAGCTCGCCGCTCCTTGAAATCGCAATCGGTTCGCCGCTCGCGTTGACGACATAGCGCATCGCCTGCGAATAGCGCACCGTGCCGTTCGACTTGCTTTCGACTTGCGAGATGACAGCGGTGCGCGAAGCGGCGCCGCCGATGTGGAAAGTGCGCATCGTGAGCTGGGTGCCCGGTTCGCCGATCGACTGCGCGGCGATGACGCCGATCGCTTCGCCGACGTTGACGAGCTGCCCCCGGCCGAGGTCGCGGCCGTAACACTTGGCGCACAAACCGTAGCGAGTCTCGCATGTGAGAGGGGTGCGAACTTTGACTTCATCGATCCCCATGTACTCGATCGCTTCGACCATCGCCTCGTCAAGCAGCGTGCCCGCGGGGCACAGCGTTTCGCCGGTCTGCGGGTGCGGCATGTCGACCGCCGTTACGCGGCCAAGAATCCGTTCACGCAACGCTTCGACGACTTCACCGCCTTCGACCAGCGCCTTCATCGCGACACCCTGCGAAGTCTCGCAGTCTTCCTCGGTAACGACCAGATCCTGCGTCACGTCGACGAGCCGGCGCGTGAGATAACCCGAATTCGCGGTCTTCAACGCGGTGTCGGCAAGACCTTTGCGCGCGCCGTGCGTCGAAATGAAGTACTGCAAAACGTTCAACCCCTCGCGGAAGTTCGCGGTGATCGGAGTCTCGATGATCGATCCGTCTGGTTTTGCCATGAGACCGCGCATTCCCGCGAGCTGCCTGATCTGCGCTGCCGAGCCGCGAGCGCCGGAATCGGCCATCATGTAGATCGAGTTGAAAGCTTCCTGCGAAGCTTTCCTGCCTTTTGCATCGGTCACCGCTTCGGTGCCGAGCTGCTCCATCATCGCTTTGGCGACGACGTCTCCGGCGCGACCCCAGATGTCGACCACCTTGTTGTAGCGCTCACCTTGCGTGACGAGCCCCGAGGTGTACTGCGCCTCGATGTCCTTCACTTCTCTTTCCGCGGTCGAAATGATTTCCTCTTTCTGCTTTGGAACGAGCATGTCGTCGACGCAGATCGAAATTCCCGCGGTCGTCGCCATCGTGAAGCCGGCATACATGAGCTGATCGGCGAAGATCACCGTCTCGCGCAGCCCGCAGAGGCGGAATCCCGCGTTGATCAGGCGCGAAATTTCCTTCTTCTTGAGCGGGCGGTTGAGGAGCTCGAACGGCAGTCCCGGCGGTAGGATTTCGGAAAGCAGCACGCGGCCGACTGTGGTCTCGTAGCGGGTTATTTTGTCGCTGCGCTGGCCGTGATAGTCGATCTCGATTTCCTTGAGGCGAACCGAAATCTTCGCGTGGAGCTCGACTCGTCCCGAGTGGTACGCGCGATTGACTTCGGCGACATCCGAGAAAAACATGCCCTCGCCCTTCGCGTTGATCTTCTCGCGAGTCATGTAGTAGAGCCCGAGCACGATATCCTGCGACGGAACGATGATCGGCTCGCCGTTCGCCGGAGAAAGCACGTTGTTCGACGACAGCATGAGCGTCCGCGCTTCCATCTGTGCCTCGAGCGAAAGCGGAACGTGCACCGCCATCTGGTCTCCGTCGAAGTCCGCGTTGAACGCGGCGCAGACGAGCGGATGAAGCTGGATCGCCTTACCCTCGATCAGCACCGGCTCGAACGCTTGAATTCCCAGTCGGTGCAGAGTTGGCGCCCGGTTCAGCATCACCGGATGCTCGCGGATGACTTCTTCGAGAATATCCCAGACTTCCGGCACCTCGGCTTCGACGAGGCGCTTCGCGGCTTTGATCGTCGTCGCAAGACCCAGCACTTCCAGCTTGTGGAAGATAAAAGGTTTGAAGAGCTCCAGCGCCATTTTCTTCGGCAACCCGCACTGGTGCAGCTTCAACTGCGGACCAACGACGATGACCGACCGGCCGGAATAGTCGACCCGCTTACCGAGGAGGTTCTGACGAAACCGCCCGCCTTTGCCTTTGATCATATCGGCTAGCGATTTGAGCGGCCGCTTGTTGGCCCCGGTCATCGCTTTTCCGCGGCGGCCGTTGTCGAGCAGCGAATCGACCGCCTCTTGCAGCATGCGCTTTTCGTTGCGCACGATGATCTCGGGAGCTTTCAGCTCGAGCAGGCGCTTCAATCGATTGTTGCGGTTGATAACCCTGCGGTAGAGGTCGTTCAAGTCCGAAGTCGCGAAGCGGCCGCCGTCGAGCGGAACCAGCGGACGCAGCTCGGGCGGCAGCACGGGAAGGACTTCCATGATCATCCAGTCGGGCTTGATTCCCGACTTGTAGAAGGCTTCCAGCACCTTGAGCCGTTTTGCGATCTTCTTGATCTTGGTGTCCGAGCTCGTCGCTTCGAGATCGCGGCGCAGCGATTCGATGTCGGCATGCAGATTGAGATTACGCAGCAGATCGCGCACGCCTTCGGCGCCCATGCTGGCGGAGAATTCGTCGCCGAATTCTTCGACCTTTGCGAGATAGTCGTCTTCCGAAAGCAGCTGGCCGCGCGCAAGCGGAGTCATTCCGGGATCGGTGACGACGTAAGCCTCGAAATAGAGGACGCGCTCGATGTCCCGGAGCGTCATGTCAAGCACCATACCGAGCCGGGACGGCAGCGACTTCAGGAACCAGATGTGCGCGACCGGTGACGCAAGCTCGATATGCCCCATGCGCTCACGCCGCGTCTTCGACAACGTGACTTCGACCCCGCACTTTTCGCAAATCACTCCGCGGTGCTTGAGGCGCTTGTATTTGCCGCAAAGACATTCGTAGTCCTTGATCGGGCCGAAGATTTTGGCGCAGAAAAGACCGTCGCGTTCAGGCTTGAAAGTCCGGTAATTGATCGTCTCCGGCTTTTTCACTTCGCCGTACGACCACGACCGGATTTTCTCAGGCGAAGCAAGACCGATCTTGATCGAATCGAATTCTTCTTCCTGAGTGACCTGTTTGAATAGATCAAGTAGAGCTTTCATTCACACTCCTTCATAAGCATCGCGAAAAGTTTCGCGAGCCGTTACACAGCGAAGCCTCGCTTTGCGGTGTTCGCGGGCTCGCACGATACTTTCGCGAGGAAAGTCAGCGCAAATGGCTTGGGTCGGCCCGGCGCCATTTGCGAAGTGAACTAAAGTAAACCGCGTGTTCACTTTCAATATCGCTCCAGATCGATGTCGATCGCGAGCGAGCGAATTTCCTTGACGAGCACGTTGAACGATTCCGGCATCCCGGCGTAGATCTTGTGCTCGCCCTTCACGATGTTTTCGTACAGCTTGGTGCGCCCCGAAACGTCGTCCGATTTCACCGTCAGCATCTCCTGCAGCGTGTACGACGCGCCGTACGCTTCGAGCGCCCACACCTCCATTTCTCCAAATCGCTGACCGCCGAACTGCGCTTTGCCGCCCAGCGGCTGCTGAGTGACGAGGCTGTATGGACCGGTCGAGCGTGCGTGCATCTTGTCGTCGACAAGGTGGTGCAGCTTCAACATGTGCATGTAGCCGACCGTTACCGGGCGATCGAAAGGCTCGCCGCTTCTTCCGTCGCGCAAGATCACCTGGCCTGAGCGAGGGAGGCCCGCGAGGTCAAGCATGTCCTTGATCTCGGTTTCCGTCGCGCCGTCGAACACCGGAGTTGCGAACGGCACTCCCTCACGCAGGTTTTCGGCAAGCTTGTGCAGCTCTTCATCGTTGAGCGACGCGAGATCTTCGTGCTTGCCGCCGCTGTTATAGATTCGCGTCAACAGCCGTCTCACTTCTGCAGCTTTCGCTTGTCCGTCCAGAAGCTCGCCGATCTTGTGACCCAAACCTTTCGCAGCCCAGCCGAGATGCGTCTCCAGAATCTGGCCGACATTCATCCGCGAGGGGACACCGAGCGGGTTCAGCACGACGTCGACCGAAGTGCCGTCCTCCATGTAAGGCATATCTTCGACCGGAATGATTTTCGAGATCACGCCCTTGTTGCCGTGGCGGCCGGCGACCTTGTCTCCGGGCTGCAAGCGGCGTTTGACCGCGACGTAGACCTTGACCATCTTCTGCACTCCGGGCGGCAGCTCGTCGCCGCTCGTGAGCTTCTTTTTCTTTTCTTCGAAAGCCGCATCGAACGCGCGCTGCGCGACCGCGAGACTCTCCTTGGCCTGTTCGAGCTGCAGGCTCGCTTCATCGTTCGCGAGCCGGATATCGAACCAGTGATGCCGCTCGACCTCGCTCAAGTACGCTTTGGTGATCTTCGCGCCTTTCGCGAGCTTCTTCGGTCCGCCTTTGGCGATCTTGTTCGTAAGCAGGCGCTCGATCCGGACAAACGCATCGTCTTCGACGATCCGCATCTGGTCGGCGAGATCCTTTTTGTAGCGCTTCAGTTCGTCGTCGATGATCTGCTGCGCGCGTTTGTCGCGGTCTATTCCTTCGCGAGTGAAGACCTGAACGTCGATGACCGTCCCCGACATCCCGGAAGGTACGCGAAGCGATGTATCCTTCACGTCGGACGCTTTTTCGCCGAAGATCGCTCGCAGCAACTTCTCTTCAGGCGTGAGCTGCGTCTCGCCCTTAGGAGTCACTTTGCCGACGAGTACGTCGCCCGCCTCGACTTCCGCGCCGATATGCACGATTCCTGACTCGTCGAGCCGGCCAAGCATTCCTTCCGAAAGGTTCGAGATATCGCGCGTGATCTCTTCGGGCCCAAGCTTGGTATCGCGCGCCACGACCGAAAGCTCTTCGATATGGATCGAAGTGAAACGGTCGTCGCCCACGACTTTTTCGGAGATCAGAATCGAATCCTCGAAGTTAAACCCATTCCACGGCATGAACGCGACCAGCAGGTTCTGCCCGAGCGCGAGCTCTCCGTTGTCGGTCGAAGCTCCGTCTGCGACGACGTCGCCGCGCGCGATCACGTCTCCGCTTTTCACGAGCGGGCGCTGGTTGATGTTCGTGTTCTGATTCGATCGCGTGTATTTGGTCAAGTTGTAGATGTCGACGCCAACTTCGCCCGCGCGAGTCTCTTCGTCGTGCACCCGTACGACGATGCGGCCGGCATCGACATAGTCGACGACGCCGCCGCGCACCGCCTGTACCGCAGTACCCGAATCGACCGCGACCGTGCGTTCGATTCCCGTACCTACGAGCGGCTTCTCGGCGCGAAGGCAAGGCACCGCCTGGCGCTGCATGTTCGATCCCATCAACGCGCGGTTCGCGTCGTCGTGCTCGAGAAACGGAATCAGCGAGGCGGCGACCGAGACGATCTGCGATGGCGCAACGTCCATGTATTGGACGCGATCGGGTGTCGCCAGCGTGAATTCGTTGCGATAGCGGCACGACACGATCTCGTCGGTAAATTTGCCCTTCGCGTCGAGCTTCGCGTTTGCCTGCGCGATCACGTACTGCCACTCGTCGATCGCCGAGAGAAACTCGATTTCGCTCGTCACTTTGTTGTGGACGACTTTTCGGTATGGCGTCTCCAGGAAGCCGTACTCGTTCGTTTGCGCATAGAGCGCAAGCGAGTTGATGAGACCGATATTCGGCCCTTCCGGAGTTTCAATCGGACATACGCGCCCATAGTGTGTCGGATGCACATCGCGCACTTCGAAGCCTGCGCGCTCCCGGGTGAGCCCGCCGGGACCAAGCGCAGAAACGCGCCGCTTGTGCGTGATCTCGGACAGCGGGTTTGTCTGATCCATGAACTGCGAAAGCTGGCTCGATCCGAAGAATTCGCGGATCGCCGCGGAGACCGGCTTCGCATTGATCAAATCGTGCGGCATCAGATTTTCGGATTCCGCCTGGCTCAAGCGCTCCTTCACCGCGCGCTCGACTCGCACAAGCCCCGCGCGGAATTGATTTTCCGCAAGCTCTCCCACCGAACGCACGCGGCGGTTGCCCAAGTGGTCGATGTCGTCGATCTCGCCGCGGCCGTTCCTGAGCTCGACCAGCAGCCGGATGACCGCGATGATGTCTTCGTTCGAAAGCACTCCGGACCCGGTCAGCTCGGAGCGTCCGACCCGCCGGTTGAACTTCATCCTGCCCACCGGGGAAAGGTCGTAGCGGTCGGGGTTGAAAAAGAGACCGTTGAAAAGCGTGCGCACCGCCTCTTCGGTCGGCGGCTCTCCCGGGCGCATCATGCGGTAGATGGCAACCTGCGCGGCGGTCTTGTCCGTCGTTTCGTCGATGCGAAGCGTCTGCGACATGAACGCGCCCTGGTCGAGGTCGTTCACGTAGATCGTACGAATTTGTTCGATAGAAGCCGCCTGGATTTTCTGCAGCGTTTCCGATGTGATCTCGTCGTTTGCCTGCGCGATGATTTCGCCGGTCTCCTGATCGACTACCGCGTGCGCAAGGATTTTGCCGAACAGAAATTCTTCGGGCGCAATCACCTTGCTCACCCCCGCCTGCTCGAGCTCGCGCACGTGCCGCACCGTGATGCGTTTGTCGGCCGGAACGATGACTTTGCCTTTCTTGTCGTGGATATCGAAGCGCGCAATTTCGCCGCGAAGCCGCTCGGGCTTCAACTCGAACTCGATTCCCTTCTTGCTGAAATGGAAAGTGTCGACGGCGAAGAACTCGTTCAGAATCTGCTCCGAGCTCAGCCCGAGTGCCTTGAGCAGCGTCGTAACGGGCATCTTGCGCCGGCGGTCGACGCGGAAATACACGTAGTCCTTGGGGTCGAATTCGAAATCGAGCCACGAGCCGCGGTAAGGAATGACCCGCGCGGAAAAGAGCAGCTTGCCCGATGAATGCGTTTTGCCCCTGTCGTGCTCGAAGAACACGCCGGGAGAACGGTGCAGCTGCGACACGATCACGCGCTCGGTACCATTGATGACGAACGAACCGGTCATCGTCATCAACGGAATCTCGCCCATATAGACTTCCTGCTCTTTCACTTCCTTGACCGGCTTCTGCTCGGTCCCATCCTTGAGCTTGATCGCCTGCGCCTCCTTGTCGAACAAAGTCAGGCGCACTCGCGCGCGCAGCGGCGAAGCGTAGGTCAACCCGCGCTGCTGGCATTCCTTGACGTCGAACGGCGGCTCGCCCAACGCGTAGCTCACGAAGTCGAGCCGGGCGTTGCCGGAATGGCTGGAGATCGGAAAGACCGACTTGAACGCAGCCTGCAAGCCTTGGTCCTTGCGGGCGGCGGGATCGATGGTTGCCTGCAAAAACGCCGCGTATGACTCGAGCTGAGTTGCGAGCAGGTATGGCACCTGCAGCACACTTGCGCGCTTGGCGAAGCTCTTACGAATGCGTTTTTTTTCGGTGAACGAATAGCTCATGCGTGCTCCATGAAAACAACGGGAAGTGCGGCAGAGACGTTGAGACTAAAGATCAGCGTCCCGCGTTCACTTGATTTCGGTTTTGGCGCCGGCGTCGTTGAGTTGTTTGGCGAGCGCGTCGGCGTCGGCTTTGGAAATGCCTTCCTTGACCGGCTTGGGGGCGCCGTCCACCAGATCCTTGGCTTCCTTCAAGCCGAGACCGGTCGCGGCGCGAACGACTTTGATGGTGTTGACTTTGTTCTCTCCGGCCGCGAGCAACATTACGGTGAACTCGGTTTTTTCCTCCGCCGCGGCGGCTCCGCCGCTAGCGGCAGCCGGCGCAGCCACCGACACCGCGGCGGCGGCGGATACGCCGAACTTGTCCTCCATCTCCTTGATCAGGCTGGAGAGCTCCAGCACGCTCATGTTGCCGATTGCATCGAGAATATCTGCCCTGGCGACTGCCATGATTTCGCTCCTGTTGAAAAAATTATGAACTTTGCCGATCGCGCAGCGCCGCGAGAGCACGCGCAAACTTTGCGGGCACTTCGTTCAAAGTCCGCACAAATTGCGCGACCGGCGCCTGCATGGTCGCCATCAATTGCGCGAGCAATTCCTCCCGGCTCGGAAGCGCCGCGAGGCTTGCAACTTCTTTCGGTCCCAATACCTTGTTGGCGAGCGCTCCGCCCTTGATCACGACTTTGTCGTTGGTTTTAGCGAACTCGTGCAGGACTTTCGCCGCCGCGGCCGGGTCCGCGGAAATGCCATAGATGAGCGGGCCCACCATCTGGTCGGCGAGCGCGGAGAACGGCGTATCCGCGACCGCGCGCCTGGCAAGCGTGTTCTTGACGACATGGAAATAAACTTTGCTTGCCCGGGCTTTCGCGCGGAGCTGCGTCATTTCGGCGACAGGGAGGCTGCGGTACTCGGCGAGTATAATCGCCTGCGCGCCGGCGACGGCGCTGCCAACTTCCTGAACGACCGCGGTTTTCTGTTCGAGATTGAGACCCACTGCTCCTCCGGTTAAGAAACCTGACGCGTGAGGCTCGTCTGGTCCACGCGCACCCCGAGCCCCATCGTGCTCGAGACGACGATCTTCTTCAGATAGACGCCCTTCGACGATGCAGGCTTCGCTTTGTTCAACGCATCGATGAGCGCAGCCAGGTTTTCGCGCAGCGCATCGACAGTAAACGACGCGCGGCCGATCGTGCATTGCACGATTCCCGCCTTGTCGGTGCGGTATTGAACCTGTCCCGCCTTTGCTTTCTTGACCGCACTCGCGACATCGGGAGTCACGGTGCCGACTTTCGGATTAGGCATCAGTCCGCGCGGCCCTAGAATCTGGCCGAGCTGACCGACGGTGCGCATCGTATCCGGGCTCGCGATCGCGACGTCGAAGTCGATCCTGCCTTCCTTGACCGCTGCGGCAAGATCATCGAGCCCGACGATATCGGCGCCTGCGTCCTTCGCCGCTTTTGCCGCGTCGCCCTGCGCGAACACCGCGACGCGCACCGTTTTGCCAGTGCCCTGCGGTAACACGACCGATCCGCGGACGTTCTGATCGGACTTCTTGGAATCGACTCCCAGGTTGACCGCGACGTCGATCGACTCGTTGAACTTGGCGGTGGCGCTCTCCTTGACGAGCGTCAGCGCATCTGAGACGGGATAGCTCTTTGTCGGATCCAGCTTGGCTTGAATCGCGCGATAGCGTTTGGAGGGTTGGCTCATAATCCTTCGACCTCCACTCCCATGCTGCGCGCGCTGCCGGCGATCGTTCTCACCGCCGCCTCGAGTTCGGCTGCCGTCAGATCGGGCATTTTGCTCTTCGCGATCTGCTCCGCCTGTGCGCGGGTGAGCTTGCCGACTTTATCTGTATGGGGTTTGGCGCTGCCCTTTTCAATCCCCAGCGCGCGGCGGATCAACACCGACGCAGGCGGCGTCTTCATGATGAAAGTAAAGCTCTTGTCCGCGTACGCGGTGATGACGACCGGGACCATCAGCCCCGGCTCCATCTTCTGCGTCTGCGCGTTGAAAGCCTTACAAAACTCCATAATATTAAGCCCCCTCTGCCCGAGGGCAGGTCCGATCGGCGGACTGGGGTTCGCTTTCCCCGCCGGGACTTGCAGCTTGATATAACCGACTATCTTTTTCGCCACGTCTGGTTACCTTCTCGTTTATCTCGCGAAACGTGCCGGGCCGCCCCAGCCTTTCGCGCAGACTTCATCTCACACAAAGTATCGTGCGAGCACGCACGATCAACTTCCTTCGGCAAACTCTCGACGCTCGCGCGCTCGCGAAACTTGCGTCCAAAATTTACGCCTTCTCAACCTGTCCAAATTCGAGTTCCACCGGAGTCGACCGTCCGAAAATCGAAACCGAGACTCGTAGCTTGCTCTTGTCGTAATTCACTTCTTCGACCGAGCCATGAAAGTCGGTGAAAGGCCCCTCTCTCACCCGGACCGCTTCGCCGACTTCGAACAAGACCTTCGGTCTGGGCTTTTCAACGCCCTCCTGCACCTGATGGAGGATGTTCTCGACCTCCTTTTCTGAAATCGGAGTCGGCTTGGTCGCGCTGCCGCCGACGAAGCCGGTGACTTTCGGAGTGCTCTTGACGAGATGCCAAGTGTCGTCGTCCATATCCATCTGCACGAGCACGTAGCCCGGAAAGAACTTTCTTTCGCTGATCGCCTTCTGGCCGCTTTTCATCTCGACCACTTCTTCGACCGGGACCAGGATCTGCCCGAACTTGTCCTGCAGCTGCGAGCGCGCGATGCGCTCGGTGAGCGCTTTCTGCACGCTTTTCTCGAAGCCCGAGTACGCGTGCACGACATACCAGCGCATGCTCATCCGTCGGCCCGCCCCATTAACGTCTGCACCGCCCACAGCAAAACCGAATCGACCGCCCACAAAAAAACCGCCATGACGACAACGAACAAAAAGACAACTCCGGTCGTCTGCACCGTTTCCTTGCGCGTCGGCCAGACGACCTTTTTCAGCTCGGCGACCGACTCCTGCGCAAAAACAACGAATCGCTTTCCGGCGTCGCTTTGGTACGCGACGATCGCGGCCAGCGCGAATCCCGCGAGCACCGAGGCAATCCGTACAATCGTGAGCGAGTCGCTCAGATAATAGAAACCGAAAATTCCCGCAACGACAAACGCAAGCGCGATTCCCAGTTTTATTTTGTCTGTCATGCGAAGACGTCTCTTCTGCCGCAACTGGCAGGCCAGGAGGGTCTCGAACCCCCAACCTTCGGTTTTGGAGACCGACGCTCTGCCAATTGAGCTA
>WUUC01167423.1_pt1 | contig 15102 bp, 19 predicted proteins | sample 6278441 | NCBI WGS metagenome assembly WUUC01 (sample SAMN13675441, study PRJNA597444) | soil metagenome | isolation source: soil | place: USA: Washington | collected 2017-10
ACGCGGGGAACGGCGTGCGCTCCCGCATGATCACGACGAGGTCGAAGCCGGCGAGCGCGGCGGCCACCGCGTCCTCGCCGTCGAAGTGCTCCCGGAACACCGTCACCTCGACGCGGTCGGCGAGCCGGTCCCAGTCGGCCATCGACAGGACCACGCCCTGGTAGTCGTCCAGCACGGCGCAGCGCAGTGTCACCGGGCGAGTATCGCTGACCGGATCGGTCCGCACCCTGGCGGGATGGTGCCTACTCGCACCGCCCGTGCTCGGTCAGGCTGGTGGCATGCAGAGAGCACTCGTCGTCATCGACGTCCAGGAGTCCTTCCGGCAGCGCCCGATCTGGCAGGCCGTCAGCAACCCCGACATCACCGACGACGTCAACCGGCTGGTGTCCGCGGCCCGCGCGGTCGGGGACCTCGTGGTCTGGGTCCTGCACGCCGAGCCGGGCACGGGCGGGGTGTTCGACCCGGTCCGCGGGTACGTGCGCCTGATGCCGGAGCTGGACCACCGCGACGGCGAGACGGTGCTGGTCAAGACGTCGGTCAACGCGTTCACCACCACGAACCTGGCGCAGCTGCTGACCGCGCACGGGGTGCGGGAGGTGGCGGTGTGCGGGATCCGCACCGAGCAGTGCGTCGAGACGACCACGCGCGTCGGGTCCGACCTCGGCTACGAGATGACCTACGTGGTCGACGCGACGGCGACGTTCCCGATCCCGCACCCGGACGCGCCCGCGGACCGGTCCGTCGCCGACCTCCTCGCCGACCCGCTCACCAAACCCACCGACGAGATCGTCGCGCACACCGCGCTCGTGCTGTCGCGCCTGGGCTTCGCGCGGGTGACGACGGTGGCCGAACTGACGGGTACGCTGACCGGATCGTGACCAGAGTCGTCTTCGTCCTCGCTCCGGGCGTCCACCTGCTCGACCTCGCGGGTCCCGCGCAGGTGTTCTTCAGCGACGCCCTCGCCTACGAGCTGCACTGGGTCGGCGAGGAGGCCGAGCTGGCGACGGCGCAGGGGCTGCCGGTGCGGACGTCGGTGGCGTGGCCGGAGCTGACGGCCGACGACCTCGTGGTGGTGCCCGGCTGGCGCGCGCCGTCGCTCGCGTCGTCGTTCGCGCTCGGCCGGGCCACCCTCGACCGGATCCGCGCGCACCACGACGTGACCGGCGGCATGGTGGTGAGCGTGTGCGCGGGTGCCGACGCGCTGGGCCGCGCGGGGCTGCTCGACGGCCGCCGCTGCACGACCCACCATGACCTGCAGGACGAGCTGGCGGCGCGGTACCGGCGGGCCACCGTCGTCCGGGACGTGCTGTACGTGGTCGACGGCCGGGTGGCGACGTCGGCGGGCATCGCGAGCGGCATCGACCTGGCGCTGCACCTGGTCGCGACCCGCCACGGCCCGGCGGTGGCCGCGAGGGTCGCGCGGTCGATGGTCGTCTACGCGCGCCGCAACGGCGACGACCAGCAGGCGAGCGCGATGCTGCGCCACCGCGCCCACGTGGACGACACCGTGCACCGGGTGCAGGACATCATCGACGCGCGGTTCACCGCCACCTCCCGCTGACCGAACTGGCGACGACGGCCGGGGTCAGCCCCCGCACGGTGACCCGCCTCTTCGGCCGCGCGACGGGCCTGACCCCGCTCCGCTACCAGCACGTGCTGCGCGTCGAACGCGCGGAACACCTGATCAGCCACGGCGCGACGATCGAGTCCGCGGCACGGGCCGTGGGCTTCGAGGACGCCCGCATGCTGCGCCGCCTGCGCGCCAGGGTGCCGGCGACCCTCTGACGGCGGACGCGCACGGGCCTGGCCTCCGGCCCCCGTTTCCAGCCTACGGGCAGGCACCGACGACACCGGGCGACCGCCGAGCGGGACTGTGGACAACTCGATGCACCGGCTGCGGGTCGGATTGCAGGCGCGCTCGCGCCACCGCCACATCGAAGGATTGGCCCACAGGGCCGCATTCCGCGCTGCGTTGAACACCAGGCGGCTCACCGCCTTGGCCTCCGGCCCCCGTTTCCAGCCTACCGGCGGGCACCGACATCTTCGGTGGCTGTGGACGGCCGCCTGTGGACAACCTCGAACTGTCGGTGCCCTGCCGTGCGGGCAAAGCCGGGCGGTCGCGAGACCTGCCTGTGGACAACTCGCCGCGGCGGAGGCGGCAGGCCGCGCGCCGGGCCCGCCGCCGTCGGGGGATCAGCGTTCGCTGTCCAGGTGGGCCATCTGTGCGTCCGCGTAGCGGGAGCCCGCTGCCGCGTTCGCGGGGACCGCCTTCTCGATCTCCTCCAAGTCTGTTGTGGACAGTGTGAGGTCCTGCGCTCCCAGGGACTCCGTGAGCCGTTCGCGGGTGCGAGCGCCCACCAGCGGGACGATGTCCTCACCGCGGGCGGCCACCCACGCGATCGCCACCTGGGCGACCGTCGCGCCCCGGGCGTCGGCGATGGTCCTCAGTGCGTCGGTCAGCCGCAGGTTCTGCTCCAGGTTCTCGCCCTGGAAACGGGGGCTGTGACCGCGGAAGTCGCCCGCCGTCAGTTCGCGGGACGGGTTCCAGTGGCCGCTCAGCAGGCCCCGCGACAGCACCCCGTACGCCGTGATGCCGATGCCCAGCTCGCGGGCGGCAGGCAGGATCTCCGGCTCGATGCCCCGCGACAGCAGGGAGTACTCGATCTGCAGGTCGCTGATCGGGTGCACGGCCGCGGCGCGGCGCAGGGTCCCGGCACCCATCTCCGACAGGCCGACGTGCCGGACGTACCCCGCCTCGACGAGTTCGGCGATGGCGCCGACCGTCTCCTCGATGGGGACGGCCGGGTCCAGGCGCGCCGGGCGGTAGACGTCGATGTGGTCGGTGCCGAGCCTGCGCAGGCTGTAGGTCACGAAGTTCTTGACCGCGGCGGGACGGGCGTCGTAGCCGAGCCAGCCTCCGTCGGGGCCGCGCAGTGCGCCGAACTTCACGCTGATCACGACGCGGTCCCGGTCGAGGTCGCGCAGCGCCTCGCGCAGCAGGAGCTCGTTGTGGCCCATGCCGTAGAAGTCACCGGTGTCCAGCAGGGTGATGCCCGCGTCGACGGCGGCGTGGATCGTCGCGATCGACTCCTTCTCGTCCGCCGGGCCGTACATGTCGGACATGCCCATCAGGCCGAGGCCCAGGCGGGAGACGGCAGGCCCGCTGTTGCCGAGGGTGGTCATCTCTGGCTCCTTCCATTGCTAACAACACCACGTTAACATCGATAACGTAGCAGTGCTACTCGAATCTTGTTATCGTTGGTTCGTGGACACCAGGGAACGAGTGCTGCGCGCCGCCGCCGACCTGCTCGCGGGCGGCGGGCGGGACGCGGTGTCCACCCGTGCGGTCAGCGCCGCGGCCGGCATCCAGGCGCCGACCCTCTACCGCCTCTTCGGCGACAAGGACGGCCTGCTCGACGCGGTCGCGGCCCACGGGTTCGCGGAGTACCTCGAGCGGAAGAAGGAGCTCACCCCGTCCGACGACCCCGTCGAGGACCTGCGGCGCGGCTGGGACCTGCACGTCGAGTTCGGGCTGTCCCGTCCCGAGTTCTACGTCCTGATGTTCGGCGCACCGGCCTCCCGCACCACCGACGCGAGCCGCACCGCCGCCGCCATCCTCGAGGGGATGGTGACGAGGGTCGCCGCGGCGGGCAGGCTGCGGATGGGCGTCGCCCGCGCGATCCAGCTCACCCACGCCACCTGCGTCGGCGTCACGCTGTCGCTGATCACGGCAGGCGAACCCGACCTGGCGGTGTCGACGACGGCGCGGGAGGCGGTGCTGCGCGCACTCGTCACCGACGCGCCCGACCCGGCCGAGACGGCCGGGGTGGCGAGCCGTGCGGTCGCGCTGCGTGCCGTCCTCCCCACCGCGGGCACCGCGCCGCTGTCACCGGCGGAGCACGCCCTGCTCACGGAGTGGCTGGACCGCCTCGCGAATCACACCGGCTGAGGCCGCGACGTGGGTAATGTCGGGAGCATGAGCAAGGACCTGACCACCGACCGGCTCGTGGTGCGCGAGTGGCGGCTCGACGACGCGGCCGCGGCGCTCGCCATCTACGGCGTGGAGAAGGTGACCCGCTGGCTGACCCCGGCGATGGGTCAGGTCGCCGACGAGGCGGCGATGCGGTCGGTGCTGCAGGCGTGGATCGAGGCGCAGCCGAACATGCTGCCGCCGCGCGGCCGGTGGGCCATCGAACGCAGGGACGACGTCGAGGTGATCGGCGGCCTCGGCATCCGCCTGCTCCCGCCGTACGACGAGGACCTCGAGCTGAGCTGGCAGCTGCGCCCCGAGACCTGGGGCAACGGCTACGCCGCCGAGGCGGGTGACGCCCTGGTCCGCTGGGCGTTCACCCAGGAGATCGACGAGCTGTTCGCGGTCGCCCGCCCGACCAACACCCGCGCCATCGGCACCGCCAAGCGCATCGGCATGTCCTGGGTCGGCGAGACGGACAAGTACTACAACCTGCGCCTGCAGGTGTTCCGCATCCGCCCGAGCGACCTCGCGGACTAGCTCACGCGGTGCAGCCACTCCCGCAGGAGGGTGCGCTCGCCGTTGGTGAACGCGGCCGGGTCCTCGTCCAGTGCGGCGAGGAGGCCGACGGCCATGGCAGGCAGCGAACCGGCCGGCCGGGAGGTGCCCGCGTCGGTGAGGACCGAGGCGAGCACGGTGTCGCGCAGCCGCGTGGACCAGCCGGTGTCCGGTGCGGCGAGGAGACTGAGCGTCACGCCGACGGTGGCGGCCACGACCTGTTTCGCGGCGACCTCGGGGGCCACCAGCAGCCTGCCCTGGCGCGCGACCTGGTTCAGCTGGTCGACGGCCAGCTCCTCCGCGGGCGCGATGATCGTGGCGGGCACGTAGAAGGCGGGCTGGTCGAGCCCGAACCGGACGTGCCGGTCCCAGCTCGCCCGGAGCGCGGCGACCGGGTCGCCCGCCGCCTCCCCGGCCAGCATGTGCTCGGTGAACCGCTGCTCGACCACCGCGTCGACCAGGCCCTGCTTGCTGCCGAAGAAGTGGTAGAGCGTGGGCGCCTGGACCCCGGCGCGCTCGCAGACGGCGCGGGTCGACACCTCGCGGCCGCTCGGTTCGGCCAGCAGCTCCGCGGCCGCGAGCAGCAGCCGGTCTCGAGTGGAGCCCGTGTCGGTCATGGGACCAAGATAGTCAGGTGGCACGCGTGCTGATCACCGGTTCGTCGAGCGGGCTCGGGCTGATGGCCGGGCAGCTGCTGATCGAGGAGGGCCACGAGGTGTTCCTGCACGCCCGGACCGCGGAACGGGACCCGGGCATCGCCGACGTGGTCGTGGGCGACGTCTCGAGCATGGCGGCGGTGCGCTCGGTCGCGGCGCAGGTGGCGGACCTCCGGGGCGTGGAACGTCAGCTCCCCTTCGTCGCGTAGCGCCTGCGGCCCAGGGTCGCGGCCGCGACGAGCGGGACGCTGACGGCGAGCGTGATGGCGAACATCGCCGTGAAGTGGCCCGCGTCGACCATCGGGCCGAAGACCGCGGCGCCGATCGCGCTCCCGGTGAACAGCATGGTCGCGAACAGGGACACGGCGGTCGCGCGGTAGCCGGGCGCCATGTCGGTGGCCCAGGTCTGCAGCGTGGAGTGCATGAACGCCCACCCGCCGCCGAGGAGCACGGTGGCCACGACCACCGCGGCGGCGTCGTGGGTGACCACCAGCAGCACGTACGCGAGCACGGCCATGGCGCCGCCGACGAGGATCAGCGTGGCGGGCGCGGCCTTGCGGGTCCGCGCCTTCACCACCCGCGCGAAGACCAGCACGGACGCGCCGTACGCGGCGGTCAGCAGCCCCGAGAGGGTGACCGACAGCCCGGAGGCGTGCAGCACCACCGGCAGGAACGTCAGCGGCCCGAGGAGGACGAGCCCCTCGACGAGCACCAGGACGAGCACGAGCAGCGCGGGCCGGTTGGTGAGCACGCCCTTCAGCGAGGACCACACCGGCGGGGGCGGGCCCAGCTCCGGCTCGGTCATCCCGCGCATGACCAGCGACAGGACGCCCGCCACGACCGCGGTCACCGCGAACGCGACGCGCCAGCTGGTGAAGTCCGCGATCGCCCCGGCGGCCACGGTCGCGAGCGTCATCCCGATGGCCGAGCTGGTCATGAGGTCGGTGAGCGGCGCCTGCCGGACCCGCACGGGCACCGTGTCCCCGATGTAGACGAGCGCGCCGGGGATCGCGGCGGCGAAGCAGGCGCCGGTGACGCCGCGCGCGACGACCAGCCAGCCGACGTCCGGGACCACCGCCGACGCCAGCCCGCCGACCATGGCCAGCAGGAGCGCGAGCCGCATGGTCCGCACCCGGCCGAGCCGGTCGGACACCACGGCCCAGCCGGTCTGCGCGAGGCCGTAGCAGAGGAAGTAGGCGGCGGCCGCCTGGCTGACCGCCTCGACCGAACGGTGCGTCTCCGCCGCGATGACCACCAGCATCGGCGCGATCATCAGGCGGTCGAACTGGGAGGCGAGCGAGCCGAGCTGCAGCAGGCGCAGCGATCGGGTCGCGCCCGCGGGCGCGACCCGATCCGTGTCGTTCGACATGCCCGCTCCTCGTCGCCTCCGTTCAGTCAAACTCCGGGACGGGGTGCGGACCAGGTGTGCGCGCCGTGTCGCTGACCACACCCGCGCTCAGGCGATGACGGACACCGGGCGGGCCCGGAGCGCGAGCCGGGTAGGGATGCCGATGGCGAGCACGCCGAGCACGGCGGTCGCGACGACGATGCCCAGGTACGCGAGCGGCTCGACCGACGGGACCGGCGACTCCGTCAACGCGAGGCTGACCCCGGCGAGCGGGGGCAGCGCCGCCACGGAGCCGACCACCAGCGCGGTGCCGACCACGATCAGCGACTCGATCCCCGTCATGCGCCGGACCTGGCCCGCGCCGCTGCCGACCAGCCGCAGCAGCGCGAACTCCCGCGACCGCGCCGCCGTCGCCATCACCAGCGTGTTGACCACCGCGATCGCCACGTAGCCGAGGACCACGAACAGCGCGATCAGGTTCACCCACGTCTCGGTGTCGCGCTGGGACTGCCCCGCCGCGGCCAGCCCGTCCCGGTCCAGCACCGTGAGGCCCGGCAGGGCGGCGAGCGAGCGCCGCGCCGCCGCCGTATCGGCCGCGTCGACGAGGATCGACTGGTCGAGCCGGGTGGTGGTGTGTTCGGCCAGCACGTCGTGCGGCAGCGTCACGTCGCCGAAACCGAGACCACGTCCGTAGGTGGCCACCACCCCGAGCCGCACGGCCGTGCCGTCGCCGAGGGTCACCTCCAGGGTGTCGCCCACGCCGACCCCGGCGGTCTCGGCGGCCATCGCGCTGAGCGCGACGGTGTTGCCCACCAGGTCGCCGAGGCTGCCCTCCCGCGGCTCCAGCTCGAGGGTGCCCGCGAGGCCCGCCGGGTCGACGCCCTGCGCGGCGAGTGCCGAGATCCCGACGGCGCCGCCCGTCACGAACACCTGGCTGCGCACGACCGGCGTGACGGCCGCGACCCCCTCGGCGGCCCGCACGTCGTCGGTGACCGAGGGCGCGAGACCCGACGGCGCGGTCACCACGAAGTCCGCCACCACCCCCTCGTCCGCCTGGTCCTCGGCGGCCGCGGCGACGGTGGTCTGCGCGAAGATCTGCACCGACGCGAGCGTCACGGCCAGCACCAGCGGTGTGACGGCCACGGCCAGCCGCCGCGCGCCTGCGGTCACGTTCGCGACCGCCAGATACCCGCCCACCGGCGACACCTTCCGCAGCGGCGCGCCGATCACCCCGATCACCACCGCGACCAGCCGCGGCCCGAGCAGTGCGATGCCCACCACGATCAGCATCGCCGAGCCCCCCGCACCCGCCGCCGCCACCTCGCCGGGCAGGAACACCGGGAGCACCGACGCGGCGAGCCCGAGGGCGAGCGCCGCCAGCCCGGCCGACACCCGCGCCCGGCCGAGCGGGGCCGCGTCGACCGACGACTCCCGCAGCGCCTCCACCGGCTGGATCCGCGCCACCCGCCGGGCCGCCACCCACCCCGCGAGCCGGGCGGTGCCGACGCACAGCAGCACGGCCACCAGCGGCGGGACCGGGCCGATCGCGAGCCCGAAGTCGGCGGGGAGCAGGCCGGCCGACGCGAACGCGGACCGCAGCCCGTGGGCCAGCGCGAAGCCCGGGACCGCCCCGCACACCGCCGCGGTGCCCGCGACGAGCAGGATCTCGGCGCCGATCATGCGGTGGACCTGGCGCGGGGTCGCGGCGACCGCCCGCAGCAGCGCGATCTCCCTGCGGCGCTGCTGCACCGACAGCGCGAGCGTGCTCGCCACCACCAGCATCGCGATCATCAGCGCCGTGCCCGCGAACGCGAGCGACAGCACGACGAGCTGCGACCGCACCTGCCCGACGTCGAGGAACTCCGCGTCCCCGCGCACGTCGCCGGTGTGGACGGCGACCGCGGGCAGCGCGGCGCCGATCCGGTCGGCCAGGTCGTCGGCGTCGACGCCGGGCTCGCTCAGCACCCCGACCGCGTCGACCTGCGCGGGCCTGCCGAACAGCTCGCGGGCCTGGGCGTCGGTGAAGAACAGCGTGGACTCGCGGTCGATCGCCCGCGCGGTGACGCCGGTGACGGTGAACGTCCTCGGCACCGCCCCGACGGCGAGGTCCACCTCGTCGCCCACGCCGAGGCCGTGCGCGGCCGCCAGCGCGCTGTCGAGCACCACACCGCCGGTCCGCGGGGCCTGCCCGTCGCGCAGGGTGAAGGGGGTCAGGACCGCCGCGGCCCAGCCGTGCCCCGCGACCGGCAGGCCGTCGAGGGTCACCGGGACCGTGACGTCGCCGACGGCCGCCGCCACGCCCGGCACGCCCGCGATCCGGTCGACGGTCGCGGCGGGCAGCGGCACCCGCTCGCTGAACGGCTGGTCGAGGTCCTCGGCGACGGCGATGGACTGCCGCGCGGTGACCACGACGGCCGCGCCCGCGTACCGCTGCGGCGGCACCCCGGCCCGCAGGCCCGACTCGAACAACACCCCCAGCGCGGTGAGCAGTGCGGCGGCGCAGCACACCGCCACGAACACCCCGACGAACGGGCCCTTGCGGTGGCGGATGGTCGCCTTCGCGTGGTCGAGCACCCTCACCACTCCCCGAGGTGCGTCATGCGCTCCGCCACGGCCGCGGGCGTCGGTCCGGCCAGGGTGCCCGCGAGGCGGCCGTCGGCCAGGAACACCACGCGGTCGGCGAACGACGCGGCGACCGGGTCGTGGGTCACCATCAGCACGGTCTGCCCGAAGTGGTCCACCACCTGCCGCAGCAGCGTCAGCACCTGGCGGCCGGTGCGCGTGTCGAGCGCGCCGGTCGGCTCGTCGGCGAACAGCACGTCGGGGCCGGTGACCAGCGCGCGGGCGATCGCGACGCGCTGCTGCTGGCCGCCGGACAGCTCGCCCGGCAGGTGCGCGAGCCGGTCGGTGAGCCCGACGTTCGCGACCACCTCGCGCAGCCGGTCCCGGTCGGTCGCCCGGCCAGCGAGGCGCAGCGGCAGTGTGATGTTCTGCTCGACCGTCAGCGCGGGCAGCAGGTTGTAGGCCTGGAAGACGAACCCGACCCGCTCGCGGCGCAGCTCGGTGAGCGCCACCTCCTTGAGGCCGGACAGGTCCGTGTCGCCGAGGCGCACCTGCCCGGACGTCGGGCGGTCCAGCCCGGCCGCGCAGTGCAGGAAGGTGCTCTTGCCGGACCCCGAGGGACCCATCACCGCGGTGAAACTCCCGCGTGCCAGCGCGATGCTGACGTTGTCGAGCGCGGTCACCGCGGCGCCGCCCCGACCGTAGACTTTGGACACTTCGGTGAGCTGTACCGCGGTCGCCCCCGGGATCATGGTTTCGATCACGGTCCAAAGCTAGGAAGTCCGCGGGCCTCGCACGATGGGGCTGGATACCGGGTTTGGGGTATACCTGGCTATACCCCATGCTGGTGACGTGCGGGAACGGGTGCTGGCGGTCTGGCGGGCGGGGGTCTTCCTGCTCGTCGGCGCCGCCACGGGGCTCGCGGCGCTGGTCGTGCTCCCCCTTCTGCCGCTGGTCGGCCTGGTGTCCGCCTCGACCGCCGTGCGGCTGCTGCACCTCGCCGCGGGCCGGGAGCGCGGGCGCGTCGCCGCGTTCACCGGCACGGCGATCCCCGAGCCCGCGCCACCGGAGGGAGACCTCCGCGCACGGCTGCGGGGCGCGCGGCGCGACCTCGCGTGGTTCCTGACGCACGCGCTCACCGGCACGGTCGTCGGCATCGTCGGGGTGCTGGCGCCGCTCTCGGCGGTGAGCGCGGTGCTCGTGCCGTTCTACTGGTGGGCGGTGCCCGCCGACGACCCGGTCATCTCGCCGTACCCGGTGACGTCGTGGACCGGCGCGGCGTTCATGCCGCTGGTCGCCGCCGCCTACGCGGTGATCGGGCTGTGGTTCACGCCGCGGGTGGCGCGGTGGCAGTCCCGCTGGGCGCGGGCACTGCTGTCGCCGCCGCCCGGGGCGCGGCTCGCCGAGCGGGTGGCCGAGCTGACCGCCAGCCGGGCCGCCGCTCTGGAGGCCCACGGCGCCGAGCTGCGGCGGATCGAGCGCGACCTGCACGACGACACGCAGAACCGGCTGGTCGCGGTCGCCATGCACCTCGGGATCGTCGAACGCGCGCTGCGGCGGGACCCGGCGAGCGCGTTGCCGATCGTGCTCAAGGCCCAGAACGCGGCGAGCGACGCGCTCGCCGGGCTGCGGAGCGTGGTGCGCGGCATCTACCCGCCGGTCCTGGCCGAACGCGGGCTCGACGGCGCTGTCGCCGGGCTCGTCGCCCGCTGCCCGGTGCCCGGGACGCTCGAGGCGACGCGGCTGCGGCGGGCACCCGCGGCGGTGGAGTCGGCGGCGTACTTCGTGGTGGCGGAGGCGCTGACGAACGTGGCCAAGCACAGCGGCGCCACCCGCTGCGAGGTGCGGCTCAGCTGTGCCGAGAGGCTGGTGCTCGAGGTGTGGGACGACGGCCACGGCGGTGCCGACGAGGAGGGCGGGACCGGGCTCCTCGGCATCCGCAGGCGGGTGGCCGCGTTCGACGGCACCGCGACGATCGACAGTCCGGACGGGGGACCGACCGTGCTACGCGTGGAGCTGCCGTGCGGGTCGTGATCGCGGAGGACGACGCCCTGCTCCGCGAGGGGCTCGTCCTGCTGCTGGCCGGTGAGGGCATCGAGGTCGCCGCGGCCGTCGACAACCCCGGCGACTTCCTCGCCGCCGTGACCGCTGAGCGGCCCGACGCGGCCATCGTCGACGTCCGCATGCCGCCGTCGTTCACCGACGAGGGCCTGCGGGCGGCGGTCGAGGCGCGCCGGGCCGTGCCGGGCCTGCCGATCCTCGTGCTGTCCGCGTACGTCGAGGACAGCTACGCGGGCGACCTGCTCGGCGGCGGCACGGGTGGCATCGGCTACCTGCTCAAGGAGCGCGTCGGCAAGGTCGCCACGTTCCTGGACGCGCTGCACCGGGTCGTCGCGGGCGGCACCGTGCTCGACCCCGAGGTGGTGTCGCAGCTGATGGTGCGCCGCCGCGCGGACGACCCGGTGCGGGCGCTGACGCCGCGGGAACGCGATGTGCTGGCACTGATGGCCGAGGGCCGGACGAACGCCGGCATCGCCGAGGAGCTGGTGGTCAGCGAGCCCGCCGTGAGCAAGCACATCGGCAACATCTTCACCAAGCTGGGCCTGCCGCCGAGCGACACCGGCCACCGGCGCGTACTGGCGGTCCTGGCCTACCTGCGGGAATGAGAGACCTGTCCGACCGGTCCCTCGTCCTCAGACCCGTGCTTCTCCCAGCTCCCGGGCCAGCTTCGGGAGTACGGCGGTCGCCCAGCCCCGTGACATGTCGGTGAACGCCTGCCGGTGGCGCGGGTCGTCGAGGTCGAAGCCGCCGTGTGCCAGGAACAGCCGGGTGCCCGTGCCCTCGGCGACCAGGCGCCAGGTGATCGTCCAGTCCATCGTGCCCTCGGCGAAGGTGTAGCTCAGCAGCCGCTCCGGCAGCACCTCGGTCACCGTGCAGGGCTGGTGCCCCCAGCGGCCCATGTCGAGGATGAACCGGTGCCCGACCTCCGGCTGGATGTCGCCGGTGGCCCACCAGCGGGCGAGGCGGTCGGACTCGGTCAGCATGCGCCACACCTCCGCGGGCGGCCGGGCGAGGAACTGGTCAACGTGGATCGTCTCGGTCATCGGGATCCTCCTCCATGATGTGGGACAGGGTGCGCATCCGGTCGCGCCAGTAGCGCTCGAACGGGTGCAGCCACTCGCTCACCGCGGCGAGCGGCTCGGCGGTCAGGTGGTAGTGCCGTTCGCGGCCGCGCACCTCCTCGCGGACGAGCTCCGCCCGCCGCAGCACCTGCAGGTGCTCCGACACCGCGGGCCTGGACAGTTCGAACTGCGCCGCCAGCGCGCCCGCGGTCCGGGAACCGTCCCGCAGCAGCTCCAGGAGGCGCCGCCGCACGGGGTTGGCCATGGCGGTGAACAGGTGGTCGTCGAGCACGGGGAGGACGATACGTCGGAGATTTCCGACATGTCAACGATCTCCGACATGTTCGAGGACTGGAACTCCGCGAGGTGGGTACACCGTTGTCATCAGTGACGTGACCGAGAGACGTGACGACGGAAAGGAATGGCCATGCCTCTTCTGAAGAGACTGACCGCTCTCGCGGGGACCGCCGCCGCGGCCCGCGCCTATGCCCGCAAGAACCCCGAGAAGGTGAACAAGATGGCCGCGAAGGCCGGCCAGTTCATCGACAAGCGGACCGGGGGCAAGTACCACCACCAGGTCGACAACGCGATGCGCAAGGTCCGGTCGATGACGGGCCAGCAGGCCCACCACCCGGGCCAGGGGCCGACGGCGCACTGACGCCTCCGCCCTCCGGTACCCACCCGCCGGCCCGACCGGCCGCGGGCACAGGAGTTTCACGCCGCCCCGGTCCAGCACCCCGCTGGACCGGGGCGGCGCCGGTTTCAGAGCGTGACCGCCAGCCGGGCGTCGACCGGGGCGTCCGGATCCATGATGTAGTGCTCGGTCACCGTCGCCCGGTACAGACGCAGCCGCGCGTCGCCGCTCACCCGTTCGGCGCCCCAGTCGCCCAGGCCACTCCGGACCGCGGCACGGGAGAACGTCGCGATGCCGCCCGCCACGTCGTCGGTCACCAGGCCCCCGGTGCCGGACATGTAGACCGCCTGCGTCTCGAGCGGCCGGACCGTGGAGTCGAACACCACGATCGACAGCTGCGGGCGGACGGCCAGGTTCCGCGAGTGCCGCGCGTCCGGCGCGGACACCCAGAACAGCTCGCGGTAGTCCTCGGTCGCGAACCACACCGGTGACGCCCACGGCACCCCGTCCGCGTCCGCGGTGGACAGCGTCATGAACGAGTTGGCGTCGAGAACCGCTCTGGCGATGTCCGCTGGGTCCATGGCCGCGCAGCATACGGCTCAGGCGACCAGCTCACCCGCACGCCGCGCGCCGCCCGCGCGGGACAGCCTTGCCGCCAGGTCCCCCAGCTCGTCGGCGATCTCCCCGGCGGCCGGGTGCGCGCCGAGCCAGTCGACGTGCCGGTGCAGGAACCCGGCCAGCCCGGCGACCGACCGGGCCGGGCGCGCGACGGTGCGGCCGCCGACCACGACGTGCGCCCACGCGGCCAGCACGCCCCGGACGGCCGACCGGGCCTCGGCCGCGTGCGCGGACGGCGGGACACCGGGCGGGCGCGACGGCGCCAGCGCCCCGTACCGCGCCGGCAGCTCGCGCAGCCGCTCGGCGAGCCGGTCGCGGCAGCCCGCGCACAGGCGGGAGCCGGTCCTGGAGGTGCGGTGGCAGCGCGACGCCGCGCACCGGCGCGGTCCGTCTGGAGCGGGCACGTGTCCTCCCGGGCGCTGGGGGTTCCCGCTGACCATGAAACCGACCGACCGGTTTGTCAATGGTTCTCGAGTCGCGCTGGTGCGAACACCGCTGTCCGCCCTAGACTGCCTCGCCCCTTGACGAGGAGGAGTTCCAGTGGTCAGGAAGCTCACGATCGCGGCAGGCGCCCTGCTGATCGCCGCCGCGAGTCTGGTGGTGACGGCGCCGACCGGCGTCGCGACCACCGGCGGCGGGTCCACCCACGGCCCGTGCCAGTACACCAAGACCCCGGACGACCCGGCGGACCGGCCGGTGCCGCTGCCACCCGACCCGGCGCGCACCCCCAGCCGCGGCACCGTGGACGTGGACGTCCGCACCAACCAGGGCCCGCTGCCCCTGACGCTGGACCGCGCGGCGGCGCCGTGCACGGTGCAGAGCTTCGTCCACCTCGCGCGGTGGAAGTTCTACGACCGGACGACCTGCCACCGCCTCACCACCTACCCGACGCTCGAGGTGCTGCAGTGCGGCGACCCGACCGGCACGGGCGAGCGCGGCCCCGGCTACCGCTACAAGGACGAGCTGCCCGTGGGCCTCGAGCCCGCCCCGACCGACCCGACGGGCGCGCGGAAGATCTACCCGCGCGGCACCCTCGCGATGGCCAACGCGGGCCCGGACACCAACGGGAGCCAGTTCTTCCTCGTGTACGGCAACGCCTACCTGCGCCCGAACTACACGATCTTCGGCACCATCGGTGACCGCGGCCTCGCCACGCTGGACGTGGTGGCGGCCGCGGGCGTCCAGCCGACCCCGGAGGACCCGGCCCCGCTCGACGGGCCGCCCGTGCTGACGACGGACCTCAAGAAGGTCAAGGTTCGCCGCTAGCCCACCGGAAGACACCCCGCGTGCCCGCTCGCCGCCCGGCGAGCGGGCACGCGGCTTTTCCACGGTCTCGACGTCCGCTGTCAATGGTCTGGTCCACATCCTGGAACCGGCGACGAGGTGGAAGAAGTTCACGGTTCCCTGGCGTTCGATGACAACTGGTGGCCCGATCCGGCCACGTCCTGAGCCCCGGGAGTACAGATGTCATCAACCCAGACTTCGGAGCGCGGATCCCGACGCAACACCGTGTTCGGCGTCGCCGTGCTGGCCGGTCTCGTGCTCGGCGCCCTGCTCGGTTTCGTCGCCAAGCAGGCCGAGGTGTCCTGGCTCGCCACCACGCTGTCGCGGATCGGCGAGGTCTTCGTCAGTCT
>WUUC01147493.1_pt1 | contig 15101 bp, 11 predicted proteins | sample 6278441 | NCBI WGS metagenome assembly WUUC01 (sample SAMN13675441, study PRJNA597444) | soil metagenome | isolation source: soil | place: USA: Washington | collected 2017-10
CAGTCTTCCGCCGGCTCTTCTGATGCGCTCACAAAAGTTGCCCTGCTGTAAAGCGCGTCAAAATGGAGATGAGAATTTTCAGGTATATCCTTTATCACAGCTGTTACGCCAAGACTGATCGTGTCCGACATTTGAATGATCTCATTCACGACGTCTTTACGGCCGAAATATTTTTCAGCCACAGACTCACTGATAACAACAGAATTCGGTTGGTGCAATGCTGTAGCGGCATTGCCATATAATACAGGGAAACTGAATATGTCGAAAAAAGCAGAGTCAGCACTCAGCATCTTTGTGTTGTAGAAAACCTTATCGCCAACCGAAAGTCTCCGGGAAGACTGGGTGATCTTCACGATCCGTTCGAACTCCGGAAAATCATTGTGCATCATGATGGCCATTGGCGGCGACGAGACTGCGCGGCTGCTTACAGTGCCATTTGGAAAGTTCACAGTAGGAGCTAACCTGTAGACCCGATCACCCTTTTCATGAAAGCGATCATAACTCAACTCATGGTCGACGAACAATGCAATCAGCAAGCATGCCGCCAGGCTAATTGAAAGGCCGGCTATATTAATAATAGTATAGCTGCCCTGGCGAAGCAGCTGACGGTAGGTGATCTTAAGTATGTTCAGGAGCATGGAAGAAGTAATTGCTACGGGGGGCAATACAATACCTGTTCCAGTTGAAAAAGTGCTGTTACCCGCAGGAAACCTATTTTCAATAAAACGGAACGGTCAATAACGGACGTCGTTGTTCCAAAGCCGGAGAGCAGGGCGTTTGCACCTGACAATAATTTCAGATATTCGGTTCAACAAATAACAGACTATGGCACGGGAGAAATTTGAGACAGTCGCCGACTATTATGCGGCTTTTCCTAAAGAAATCCAGGTTATCCTGAAAAAGGTACAGTCGGCCATAAAGACTGCTGTCCCTGAGGCTGAGGAAGTAATCAGTTATCAGATCCCCGCGTTCAAATTTCATGGATGGATCTTTTACTATTCTGCCTACAAAGCGCATTATACATTGTCGTGTCCGCCGCCATGGACGATATTTGAAAAATTTAAGAAAGAACTCTCACCTTTCGAACTTTCGAAAAGCTCGATCAAGTTCCCTTTGGATCAACCTGTTCCTGTCAAGCTGATCGCTGCGATGGCTAAATTCCGCGCGAAGGAAAATATCGAATTAGAAAAAAAGAAAAAGAAAAAGTAAACTTTAAGGCACCCTTTGCAGTTGTGCCGGTTCACCATTTATCATCCCAAAATGAACAAAAGAAATATTGCCGGGCTTTTCATAGTCATTGTCTTCCTAAGCACCTCGTGCAGTGTTGGTACAACAACCCCGTCATCCCCAATACAGGGCACATGGAAATTGTTGAGCGGAACGATCATCGAGAACGGCGATACCACTCTTACAGATTATACCAGTGACAAATCCTTCATCAAAGTAATTAACAATTCTCATTTTGCTTTCTTGCTGCACGACCTCAATAGCGGCCAGGACAGTGCTGCTGTTTTCGCAAGCGGTGGCGGCCGCTATGAACTTACTGATAGCCTTTACACCGAATACCTCGAATACTGCAGCGACAGGCAATGGGAAGGTCATGATTTCCAATTTGTTGTCACCATCCTGAACGATACCCTCACCCAAAAGGGAATTGAGCGGGTCGAAAGCGCTGGCGTAGACAGGATCAATATTGAAACATACGTAAGAGCGACCAGGTAACGAGCTGAAGAAAGCCTGTTAGTTTTTCCGAATCAGGCCGATGTGCCGGGTAACGATCCTCCGCTCCCCGTGTGACTTTACAAAGCTAAAATGGTAGTGGGGCAAACAAGCAGACCCTGCATTATTATTCGCCAGAACGCTTACGCCGCCTCTCAAAACCCTCACGTAATTTCCGTATTTTACTGGTTGCCATATGTCTCATTTGCCACACTTCATCACTGACCTTGCGCTCATCCTTGCTGTGGCGGGTGTGACAACATTGTTTTTCAGGCGAATTCACCAGCCTGTCGTGTTAGGTTACATCATCGCTGGTTTTCTTGTAGGACCGCATGTTTCCCTGATGCCTACCGTCGTGGATTCGGAAAGCGTGAAGACGTGGTCGGAAATTGGTGTCATCTTCCTGCTCTTTTCACTCGGTCTTGAATTCAGTTTCAAGAAGCTGGCAAAAGTTGGAGGTACTGCAGGTGTTACCGGCTTACTGGGCATTGCGATCATGTTCGGACTCGGGTTTGTTACCGGGCGCTGGATCGGATGGAGCCGCATGGACAGCATCTTTCTGGGCGCCGTACTATCGATCTCGTCTACAACCATTATCGTTCGTGCTTTTGATGAGCTTGGCGTTCGCACAAAAAAGTTTGCATCGCTGGTATTTGGCATTCTTATCATCCAGGACCTGGTCGCCGTGCTCATGATGGTGTTTCTTTCGACCTTCTCGGCAAGCAACCAGTTCTCAGGAATCGACTTGCTACTCCAGGTGCTCAAGCTCGTTTTCTTCCTTACCCTTTGGTTCTTATCCGGTACATTCTTTATACCGTCGATCCTTAAAGCTTCGCGGAAACTGCTCAACGACGAGACCATGCTGATCGTTTCCACCGCTCTGTGCCTGATGATGGTGATACTGGCAGTCGAGGTAGGATTCTCCGCTGCGCTTGGCGCATTCATTATGGGTTCCATACTGGCAGAAACCCAACAAGGTGAACGAATCGAATCACTTGTAAAACCGGTAAAGAATTTATTTGCCGCGGTGTTCTTCGTCTCTGTCGGGATGATGATTGATCCAGCGGTATTGAGAGAATTTGCAGGCCCCGTAGCGATCATTATACTTCTGGTTGTTGTCGGCATGCCACTATCTGTTATACTGGGTGCGTTACTCAGTGGTCAATCGCTCAAACATTCCGTGCAAGCGGGCATGAGTCTTTCACAGATCGGCGAATTCTCCTTCATCATTGCGGCGCTTGGTGTATCACTAAAAGTTACGAACGAATTCCTCTACCCTATTGCCGTGGCGGTTTCCACCATCACAATATTCACTACACCTTTTATGATCAAAGAGTCCGGACGCGTATACGGTTTCCTGGAACGGACGCTGCCAACGCGTTGGATACAAGCATTGAATCGTTACAGTACAAGTTCTCAACAACTGTCGGCTTTCAGCGAATGGAAACAACTCCTTCGTGCGTATTTCATTAACTCAGTTATTCACACCGTAGTTATCGGCTCCATCATCTTCTTCTCACAGCGCACATTACGGCCATTTATAGTTGATTTTTTCAGTCACTCATTACTGGCTTCCATTGTTTCAGTTGTAGCAACATTGCTCATCATGATGCCTTTTATCTGGGCACTTGCCATTCGGCGCGTCCGGAAAGAAGCGTATGCCAACTTATGGCTCAACCGACGCCTTAATCGCGGACCACTTATCGCATTGGAAATTGCACGGATCGTCGTCGCGATCATCATGGTAGCCGCATTGATCGACTTGTACTTTTCGCTTACGATCGCCTTTATCATTGGCGTTGCGGTTATGGCGCTGGCCATCGCGATCTTCAATCAAAAGTTGCAGATATTCTATGACCGACTCGAAAGGCGTTTTCTCACCAATCTTAACGATCGTGATGCACAGTCAGTCTTCAGACACACGATCACCCCCTGGGATGCTCACCTTGCACACTTTGACGTGTTGCCCGAATTCAGTCAAGCCGGGAAACAGCTGCAGGAGCTTAAACTCCGTGAACACTTCGGAGTAAACATTGCATTGATCGAGCGGGGAAACTTATCGATCATCACTCCCGATCGATACGAGCGCCTTTACCCGGGCGATAAGTTGTCTGTTATCGGCACAGACGATCAATTGGCCCGCATCAAGGAACTCTTTGAAAAAATAGTTGTCGATAACCCTGACGCACACGTCCAGGAAGATGCCATCACACTGCAGAACTTTACAGTAACGAGAGATTCACGGCTGTACAACCTGACTATTCGTCAATCCGGAATACGCGAAACAGCTAAAGCGCTTGTTGTCGGACTCGAGCGCAATGGGCAACGCATGCTTAATCCCGATTCCAAGATCCGCCTCGCCGAAGGTGATATTGTTTGGATCGTTGGCGTCAAGCAAAGAATTGAGGAATTTCTCCAGTAACCTGTTCATAGTTAAACGAGCGGGGCGAGTACGACAAATCCAGAGCAGCAACCCGAGTGCTGCGTGCACAAAATCTGAATGTGGATTTATCCCAAATTTCGGGACTTTCATCACTATTACTCCATTGGTAACGGGCGTTGCGTTAAAATTGCAACTTGAAAAAGCTATTACGCCGGATCTATAACACCGGGCCCGCCAGGTTCAGCAAGATTGAATTTTGGGTAGCCACAGCAGGCTTCGTGATCGCGGTGCTTTCACTTATCAGTGATGATGCTGTGGTCATAGTTGTGAATGGCAAATCCATCTTTCAATTCCCACCGTTTATTTCCGGAACTCTCCGGCTCACGGCCATCTACATCAGCTTCATTGGCATGAACTTCTTTGTCGTTCCAGGTCTGATACGCCGCGAGAATATTATTCTCAACATAGCCGTCGCTGCAACCTGCTTCTTCATCATCGCACTTTCCTTTGGTACGGTTGACTTTGGATTTATTCCCCTCACACTTTTTGGGATTTACACGGCGATTCGCTATGCAGGGATCTTCATCTGGAAAAGATCTGGCGTAATACACGCGAAGTACAAGTACATATCACCTGGCGTTTTGATCGCGGCAATTGTTTGGTTGGTAAGTATACTCTTTTTCATTGCAGGCAACGCAGAAAGTGAAATGATCGCAATATGGGCGGTCATGATACCGCTAGGCATCATCATTTATGCGGCATCGTTTTACGCGTTGATACCAAGCGCTCTTAAACGGAAACGTCCATTCCTGTCTTACCTGGTCCGCGTATCGATAATTCTTTTGCTATCGACACTTCCCATGGCCATGATCATATATGCGGTGACCGGTGATGAAGATGCGCCGGTAATTATTACGGTAGCCAGTTACTTTTTTCAACTGGCCCTTACGGTCCCGTTCTCGTGGATGCTGTTCAAGCGATATAACAAGGGCCGGCAGGAAGTGATATCGCTCCAGAAGGAACTCGGTCAATCTGTTGCGAGTTTTGATTTCCTCCGTTCGCAGATCAACCCGCACTTTCTCTTCAATGCGTTAAACACATTGTATGGAACAGCCATTAATGAAAAAGCCGAGCGAACTGCGGAGGGCGTGCAAAAACTTGGAGACATGATGCGGTTCATGTTGGATGAAAACATGATGGATATGATACCGCTGTCGCGTGAAATTGAGTACCTGAAAAACTATATCGCGTTGCAGAAGTTACGAACCGACCCCTCGCCAACAGTAAGGGTGGAAACCGCTATCGTTGACGTGGCTGTTGGAAGTATCGCACCAATGTTGCTTATTCCTTTTGTGGAGAATGCGTTCAAGCACGGTATTAGCTTCCGGGAGCCATCGCATATCAGGGTAACACTGGAAGCGCGAAACGGGCAGCTATTTTTCGATGTATACAACAGTAAGCATCCAAAGCCAGCTAACGACCCGGAAGCTGGCCGGAACGGGATTGGTCTTGCAAACGTGAGGCAGCGATTGGAACTCCTCTATCCAACAAAACATGAATTGATCATTCGTGAGACCGCAACCGAGTTTTTTGTCCATTTAACCATTCAGCTATCTTTACTTTCAACAAAAGTATGAAGGCGATAGCCGTAGACGACGAACCGATCGCGCTGGACATCATCCGTTCGCATGCTTCAAAGGTCCCGTTCATAGAATTGGCCGCCGTTTTCACCGACGCCTTCAAAGCGCTTGAATATTTGCAGCGCGAACGCATTGACCTTATTTTTCTGGACATTAAGATGCCGGATATCTCGGGCATCGAGTTTTTTAGTAGCCTCCGCCGCAAACCTTTGTTGATATTTACCACGGCATATTCGGAACATGCCATAACAAGTTTTGAACTGGACGCGGTAGATTACCTGTTAAAACCTTTTTCCCTGGCTCGATTCATCAAAGCCTGCAACAAAGCAAACGAACTTTACACTTTCAGGACGGCTTCAGAATCGTTTGATCACACATTCATCAAAACCGGGTATGAACAGGTAAAGGTCCTCTACGATGACATACTTTATCTCGAGGCCTCGGGCAATTATGTAACGTTTGTTTTAAAAGACCGGAAGGTCTTGTCACGAAGTACGTTTGCAGAAGCACTTCAATCACTGCCTGCCGGAAGATTTGTGAGGACACACCGTTCCTTTATAGTGGCCGTTAATAAGATCGACAAAATCGAGAAGCACCAGGTAACGATATCGAAGGCGCCCATCCCGGTGAGCGACGCATATGTAAAAGAACTCAACAGTGCGCTGGAAAAATAACCTTAAAAATTTCGTGCCTGCTTCATGGTTCAACAGGCACGAAATACACGTGATCAATAGTACTGATAAGTGGCTACCTGTGTATCTGTGTTGCAGGAAGCCGTTCTCTCCAGCAAAACACCATCATTTCCAAAAGTGTAAGAAATGTGATACGACTTTGTGTTGCCACTCTCTTCAATTTCATAAAAGCCCGGAAGTTTTTTCTGCGACACAACGGTAGGAATGATCTCCACCATCGGAAAAGGATTGTCCATCTCGCTGTAATCCTCATATGTTCTTGTTGACACAAGTACCGGCTCACCGTCTGCTACAGGATTGTAGGTAAGCGACTTGTAAACGTTGCCATCATTAAAGTAGAGATATATTGTAAACATGCCTGGAGCAAACTGACCATCTGATTGGCGGTAATATGGAAAAGCACCTGAAATGTTCCCATGATCGTCGTATTCATACTCTACGTAGGACTTTAAAACATCGTCCTGAGTTTCTTCCGACCGGGTTATTCTTCCATGTGTCCATAAATAATTAATGTCACGACCCATGTGCTTGTTGATTTTTGAAATCAACCCTGACTCATTGTAATAGTAGGTTTCAGTACCAGAACGAACGTAGTACTCCGTCGTTGACCAGTGTTTCTTAAAAATCCGGCCTTGCAGATCGTACTCATATGTAACCTGGAGCAAGCCCTCTGAATGAGCCACGGTAAAACCCCTCGCCTTCCCCAACAATTCATCGTCAGTGATACGAAGTACTTGTGCAATGTTGGTTCCTTTCACCAACGACCCGGCCACTTCTGTAATATCGATACTGATGCTCAGTTCGCCGGTCGCCTGAACATTTGGAATCGCGTTGATCCTGAACGAGGCGGTTTGTGCACCTGCCGGCACACTGAGTTCTAATTTACCGGCAACTGGTTCGGGACTTGCTGTGTAATGCTGTGCATAAATTCCTTTTTGAGATCCAAGTGCAATCGTGAGCTTGCTATCCAATGCAGCGGGCGCGGAAAATTGAATGACGTAGTCAACACCTGCTTCGTCATTCTCGCTGATCACTAAATTGGTTTGAGCGAAGTTAGCAACGCTTTGTATAATGGCTGGTGCATCGTCGTCCTTAATGGTGATGGAGAATGAAAGCTGTTGACCAGAGATCAAAGGCAGTGTGAGAGCTCCGATCTCGAGTTTCAGCAGTCGGTCTGGATCATCGGAAGTGTTGTCGTTCGCTTTGATCCTGAATACACCTTCAAACTTTCCTTTTGCTACTGCTACATTGATGAAATTGTTTGTCGCAGCAGGGTTTGACGTGAAGTCGGTCGTGCCACTCACCTTAACCGGAATCAGCACACTTGTTGTCGCGGCTTGACTCAGCAAGATCTTCACTTCATGCGCTTCGTCACTTTCAGTCAACTCGAATGTTGACGAAGCAAACTGCACAGTAATCTGTTTCTGCGATAATTCTTTTTCTTCCTCACAGGAAATAGCAATTGCACTCAAGAGCACAAACGCCCTGACAGGGGTGAATCTTAACATATATATTTCTGATTAATGAACTACTCTTCTGAACAATCTCACATCGCACCTAATTCTTTTTAGGTTAGTCAGCCAAAGGAAATGAACGAAAGAGTCTCTGGAGGGTTGGGCATCCGACCAAAATTGTTTGTCATTAATTGTCATTGGCGATTCGTACGTATTGACAAATCGATGTGTCGTTCAACAGTATTTTGTTTTTAGACTACCACGAAAAATTTTCGCACGTGTATTTGCATTTTCACAGGAAAATATTTTTTTGGTGGGAACCGTTGTCGTGTCAATGAAGTCATCTCATAACTACCCGATTCCGGGTAACCTGCCCCGTTAACTTAACGCGGTTTAATGCACGACCCCATCGCGAAAAGCCCCGGAGTATTTAAAGATACTCCCCACCGGTACGCTGTTCTATTTCGGAATCACCCTAAATCACGTCCTCTGGCCAGCCCTTGACGCGACACCCTCAAATAATACCCCATCTTACCGGGTATGAATTCGGCGTGCTTTAATATATTTTTCCGGCGAACCTGAATCCGGTAATTGATGAAGCTGACAAGATTTTCGATTTTCTTCACCGTGGTAGTAATTCTCACAGGCTGCGAGGAAAAAGAACAACCTCTTTCTATTCCCGAAGATGATGTTATTCAATTCGGTAAGATCAGGGAGCTTGGAGAAGAAGCGGAGAAGGTGTGGCCCGGATATAACTACTATCGTACAAAACCAGCTTACATCATCCTGACTGATGTCACCGGAACATCACCGCGGGGTTACTTTCTTAATCCACCTGCTCCTCCCGATGGATCTCGGAAAGTAAACGACGAGCAATCGCACGGTCTGGATCTTTATGCCAATAACACACACCTCAGCACTGCACAATCGTTTCTCGGTTCTACACTCGCATTCCTTCCCGAGTCGATGAAAGTCGACGGTGTAACTTACTTTCTATTGAAAGACACCAAGACTACAGGGGCCTTACCGTTTTATTACGGCTTCATGGATCAATTCGACAATTGGACATCCCTTGTCACCATCCATGAAATGTTTCACGTTTACCAGTTCGAAAACTGGACATTTCCTCCGAACACTTATCAGGATTTTGCGAATTACCCGATCAACGAAGAGATCATTTCGCTTGAACTGGCACTATTCGATCTCATGAAATCAGTGCCCGGTGTAACAACAAGCGAGCAAAGAAGAGATCACCTCGCCAGGTTTGTAGTATTGCTCGAAGAATTGTTTAGGGTCGATCCTACATCGAACAAGGTGATCGAGAGTATGGTACCGCTGCAACTCTTTCTTGAAGGTACAGCCAGGTATATGGAGCATTATAGCTCCCTCAACACAATATTTCCAACAGTCGACGAAGACGTCACACACGGATGGGCCGATTATCTCGAAACGATCAACAGCAATACACTGATACGTCACATTTTTGCTGTTCGGATCTGGTACCATGTAGGCGCTGGCGCACTTCGGTTACTCGAACAAACCGGTGTGGAATTTACCGACGCTATCGAAGGCGGTGCAACACCCTACAGTATAGCCGTTGAACATCTCAAATTAACCGAAGAAGAAAAGACCAATATTCTTTCGGATATCCAGGCAAGTCCCCAGTGGGCAGCGCATGTGGAACGAGGTAAAACATTAGCGGCATTATGATCGTACCCGACGAACCTTTCCGAAGACTTACTATATTGAGTAAGCTATGGAAAGCAGGAAACTTTTATTTCTCTTAACGCTTGCATCAAGTTTCTGCTGGGGCCAGAAACAAGTCACATCTCCAGATAACAAAATAAAGGTGACGATCTCAGGCGGCAGTGAACTTCAACTTTCCGCAACTTTCAACAACAATTTAATTCTCTCGTCATCAGCGATCGGCTTGTCCTTTCATGGCATCAAACCGGACTGGACATTAGGAAAGGCAACAGTCACCGACAGGGATGAAAACATTATACCTGTAGTTCCGGAGAAACGCAAAGTTATCCGTGATCATTACAGACAGTTGAACGTTGCACTAAAGTCTGACGTTTCGCTGCAAATCAGGGTTTATAATGATGGATTTGCTTACAGGTTTGTGTCTGCCATCAAAGATTCCGTTGTTGTCGAAAAAGAAATTGCGCGATACGCATTGCCACCAGACGTAACATTCTACGGATCTGCTGTCAATAAACGTCCTGATGTCGACATTTTTCACACCAGTTTTGAAGAACCTTACCTGATCAAATCAAAGGATAGCATCTCAGCCGACCTGCTGTTTTTTTCGCCGGTGATGATAGCCTATTCAAATGGTATGAAGGCGGTGGTAACCGAATCTGATCTTGAAGATTATCCCGGGATGTTCCTTCGCTTCAATGAAAAAAAAGAATTGACCGGTGTGAATGCACCCTATCCTCTGGAAACGAAAGTTAACCCAGGAGAATTTCCTGCGGAAGTAGTAACGAAGCGAGCCAACTACATCGCAAGAACGTGGGGTGCACGTACATTTCCCTGGCGTGTTTTTTTGTTATCAGAAAATGATGCCGAGTTACCAGGCAACGACATGGTTTACCGGCTTGGCTCGCCTTCCCGCGTTAACAATCCCCAATGGATAAAACCGGGCAAAGGAACTGATGAATGGATAATCGGTATTAACCTTTTCAACATTCCGTTCAAGGCCGGAATCAACACTCAGACCTACAAATACTACATCGACTTTGCCAGGAAGTTCGGGTTTGAAAGAATAATGATGGATGCAGGCTGGAGTGAAACAACAGACCTGTTCACGATCAATCCGGATATCGATATGGACGAGATTGCCACCTATGCGAAGCAGCAGAATGTTTCGTTAAGTATGTGGACACTTGCACATACCCTTAACCGGCAACTTGAACCTGCCCTGGCACAATTCAAAAAATGGGGTGTCGATTTTGTGATGACTGATTTTATGGATCGTGACGACCAGCCGATGGTGAACTTTTATCATCGTATTGCAAAAGCCTGCGCGGACCATGAGATCATGGTCATGTATCATGGGGCATTCAAACCTGCCGGGTTCAGTCGCACATGGCCGAATGCCATAACCCGCGAAGGTGTGCTAGGATCGGAGTACAACATCTGGAGTGAGAAGGCGCATCCAAATCATGATTTGCTTTTGCCTTTTATCCGGATGACAGCCGGCCCGATGGACTATGAACCTGGTATTCTGGACAACGCAACACAAAAAACATTTCGCCCGATTGGTGAAAAAGTAATGTCGATGGGAACGCGAATGCACCAGGCAGCCATGTTTGTGGTGTTCGAAAGTCCTATCCAGATCTTTTCCGGCAATCCTTCACAGGGAATGCTGGAACCCGAATTCATGTCGATGGTGGGCAGAATACCAACTGTTTGGGATGAAACGATCGTGCTGGATGGAAAAGTCGGTGAGTATGTCGTTATCGCCAGAAAAAAAAATAACAAGTGGTTCATCGGTGGAATGTGTAACTGGAATGAAAAAACCGTTGAACTCAACCTGTCATTCCTGGATGACGCCGACTACAATGCAGTGCTCGCCATCGATGGGATAAATGCAAACCGGTACCCCTCCGACTATCGTATCTTCAATGCACCGTTCAAAAAGAATTCGTTGGCCACCATCACGATGGCCAAAGGCGGCGGTTTTATTATCGAACTGACCAGGAAATAAACTTCTTCGGTCGACATTCGGTGAACAAAAACGCGCGACAAGAATTCCAAAAATAAAACTACAACCAGGTAAACGGATCACCGGACGCAAGGTGCGTGATTTTCATTCCCATTAGTTTGGGAGCAAGCCATTCCGCAACTACTTCCATACCTGGCTCCTCACTTACTGAGTGACCAAGTATGATCAACGAGGTCGGTTTGCCTTGCAGGCGACTATCGCGAATGTATTCTGCCGTTTCCCACTCATGCACTTCGCCAACGATCAATACTTCGGGCTTGAATTCTTCCACCGCATTAAGATGCGATTGGCCGCCCGACGCACCAGGCAGAAGGGCAAGCTTGCTGCAGCTTTGTCCGAGGTCACCAATTACACGGAGCGTTTTTATTCCCAAAGATCTTTTCAGGTGCGCCGCCAGGGCATCCAGTTTCATTGCCGGAATTTCAATTGTTCGTTGACCAACTTTATAATATGATGTCCAACCCGCGCGCTTAGCAATACCATAACTCATCGGTTCAGGTCTGATCTGGTGGCAGTAATCATGAAAACGCCAGACCACCATACCGTTATTCTCAAGAACTGCCAGCTTATCGTTAAGTACGTCGTTCTTTTTTACATAGTCACGACTATCAGTATGATTGTAAAATGTTGGTTCATGAGCGATAATAAAATTCGCACCAATCTTCTTTGCCTGCGCAATAATGTCCATTGTTGCGAACATCGTGCAAACAATGCCGGTTACAACAGTGTCGCCACTTCCGGATTTGATCGTATCAACAGAACCGGGCGCAATGGCGCCATCGTTAATGTCCTTCATGATAATATTGATCACCTGCTGAACGGTAAGGGGCGCAGTTGGGTAACTTGTCAGTACACCCGCAACTGCGGGCAGCACCAGCATTGTGCCTGTTGCTTGCGCGACTGATTGGATGAAAGCTCGTCTTGTTGCCATAATGTAAGTCAAATGATGGTCCGATCGCCTCGGAATAACGAAGCTAGTAAAAGTCCGAAAAGGTAATACTGCAGGTAAGAGTTACTTCGCGTTGATTATAAAGATTGCCTTCTCCAGCAATTCATTAAACTTTGCCGGGTTTTCCATCATAAGAAAGTGACCTGTTTTCGGAAGGATGAGCACATTGATGCCATGCTCTTTCATTGAAACCATGTCCGTGGGAGAATCGTCTGGGTTGATCGTCACCGTTGGCAACTTTAATCGCTTCATTGCCGCCGAAATCTCGCGGCTGTACGACAGCGCCCACTTGACTTCACTTAATGCGATTTCAACAGGAGCGCTCGACATATCTGTTGCTACACGATGAACCAACTCTTCATCCGTGCCAGGTACGAAAAATGTTCTAACCAATGCATATGCTTTGCTCTTAAAATCCGGTAGAAGACTGGCGATGAAGTTCTGCACCTGTTCATCTGTTCGACCTGCACCAATGGATTTATAAGCATCGACCATGACCATCCCTTTCATACGATCCCGCATTTGCAGTGCAGCGGCGGCAATAACGTCGCCACCCATCGAATGGCCAACAAGAATAACATTTTGCAAGTCAAGACTTCGGGCAACAAGGGCTACATCGGAACCGAAGGCCTCCATCGTATAATCCTTTCGTCCGAGGCCAGAATCACCGTGCCCCGGCAAGTCGATCAATACTACCTTGAATTCTTTTGCAAAGGCATCAGCCTGGTCTGCCCAGTAACCGCGGTCGCAGGACCACCCATGTATGAAGACCACCGCCTGGCTGCCGCTACCCTTTACCTCGCAGGCTATCCTGATTCCATCTGCGGACGTCACAAATTGTTTTTCTCCAATGTGCTGCGCACTTGTACGCAGGGCAATTGAAAATAGTGAGAGTAATAATAGTTGGCACGCTTTCATTGACACAGGTTTACTTCCCTAAGGTAGAACGCTGATCTTCCGGTAAAAACGACGACATGTAACCAATCCCGCGTTATGGCATCGTATCAATTGGAGGCGACCGGCCGCCACGTGGCAGGACTGGATTTCCCGCAAAATCCCTTAACTTCATCCGTGCTCCACAAAAAAATAAAGTCTATGAAACCAATCAATGAATCCCGTCGTGATTTCATGAAGAAAACGACAGCCATCGCCGGGATGGCGGCGATACCTTTCGCTTCCCAAGCGGAATTTTTCAATACCAATGTTAACGACGCCATCAAAGTTGCCCTGGTCGGTTGTGGTGGCCGCGGCACAGGCGCCGCTATGCAGGCGATGTTATCAGAGCAAAATGTTAAGCTGGTGGCGATGGCCGACGCATTCCGTGATCGCCTAGACTACAGTTATACAATGCTAACGGCCGACGATCTTTCCGAAACCGCCGGCTACGCTGGAAATATAAAGAACAAGATTGATGTACCGGAAAACAATAAATTCGTTGGCTTCGATGGCTACTTGAAAGCGATCGCGCTGGCAGATGTCGTGATCCTTGCCACACCGCCTGGTTTCCGGCCCATTCATTTTGAAGAAGCCATCAAGCAGGGCAAACATGTGTTCATGGAGAAACCGGTAGCTACCGACCCGGCCGGTATCAGGAAAGTGCTGGAAAGTGCGGCTATCGCCAGGCAAAAAAAACTCAATGTGGTTGTTGGTCTCCAACGCCACTACCAGAATTCATATCGCGAGCTGTACAAAAAATACCAGGAAGGCCTTATCGGTGAATTCGTTTCAGCACAATGTTGGTGGAACAGTGAAGGTGTATGGGTTCGTCAACGTCAGCCAAATCAAACCGAAATGGAATACCAGATGCGCAACTGGTATTACTTCAATTGGTTATGCGGCGATCACATCGTTGAGCAACACATTCACAATATAGATGTCATCAACTGGTTCAAGGGTAGTTACCCGGTGAAAGCACAGGGCATGGGTGGCCGTGAAGTAAGGAAAGGAAAAGAATTTGGCGAGATCTTCGACCACCACTATGTGGAATTCCAATACGCCGATGGAAGTATCATGAACTCACAGTGCCGGCACATCAAGGGTACAATGAGCAAGGTTGATGAACAGATTGTCGGAACAAAAGGAACGATCTTCTGCGGGAACATGAACATGGTCGACAGGAAAGGGAAAGTTGTTTATCAATTCGACAAGACGAAAGAGAATGACCCATACCAGAGCGAGCATGACGAACTCTTCGCAGCCATTGCGAAGGGAGAATACAAGTTTGCAGACGGAGAAAACGGTGCGAAGAGTACGATGACATCCATTCTTGGGAGGCTTGCGACGTACAGTGGACAGGTGGTTGAATTTGATGCGGCGTTAAACTCAGGTATGTCGCTTCAACCTGCTAAATACACGTGGGATGCCGACATGCCATTGAAACCAGATGCAAGTGGTTTATATCCAGTGGCTATTCCTGGAGCTGTTCCGCTAACGACGTCCGGCGGTACCGGGGGCAAGTAATGATCTTCATGATCGGGTGTGGGGCTGCAATAACTTCATATTGAAGTCTAAGTCGCTCAACACCCGGTCTC
>WUUC01223083.1_pt1 | contig 15099 bp, 15 predicted proteins | sample 6278441 | NCBI WGS metagenome assembly WUUC01 (sample SAMN13675441, study PRJNA597444) | soil metagenome | isolation source: soil | place: USA: Washington | collected 2017-10
CTCACGGTAATGGCCGGCCTTGCGATATTGATCGCCGGCCTTGGTCTGTTCGGCATGGTGATCTACACACTTGAGCAACGCACGAAAGAGATCGGCATCCGGAAAGTTGCCGGTGCTACGGTTTTCAATATATTGGCTTTGATCTCCAAAGGTTATACGCGACTAATTGTGATCGCATTCATTATTGGTGCGCCGTTGTCATATTGGATGATGGGCAGCTGGCTTGAGAATTTTGCTTATCGCGTTACAATTTCGGTATCGGCGTTTGTGTGGATTGGGGTCGGTACGTTATTAGTGGCGATACTGATCACAGGATATCACTCGGTGAAGTCGGCACTGATGAGCCCGGTGAAGGTGTTGAGGGATGAGTGAACGGTTGACTGTTGTCGGTTGACAGTAATGCGCACGGCTTGGCGCGAATCAATCTTTAAGCCTATACATTAGATATTGTTCATTGGAAATGGTTATTAGATACTATTTTTTCATACCCAATTACGGCAGCAGCGCAATTTGGTAATCGGCGCCCTCAAAACGCACTCACACGCTCGTTGAAGGCGCCGGTAAGGAAGTAATAGGTTCGTTGTTACTTTGTTTTGAATCATATGAAATTGGGCCTCTTCATCCTCACTGGTATTCTCACTTCATGTGTTACAGCCAACAAGTACCGGCAGGTTCAAACACAACCACTTACCGCAGACAGGCTTCATGAGATGAACGGGAAGTACAGCCGTGATCTATGGAGAACTGTTGGGCCACTGAAAAAATTTGAGGTTGGGGAGTTTGACAGTGTACGCCTTACAGTGTTGAACACCAAACTCATTCGAGCGGATTTGACACGGAATGGTGTTATCGTCGCTTCTAAAAACCTTCCGGGTTTCCTGGAAGAGAGTGGTTATTACTCCGTGAACCGGAAAGTGAAAGTGGTTCCATTTATCCCGATATTTTGGGGTTTCCGGCAATCGAAGGTTGACCTGACGATTGATAACACAGATCATCTCTATGTAGCCAACGGCTATGGTGGTTTTATCTTCTTTTTATTTTTGGCCGGTGGTGGGCCCGGAGGTACATCAGAACGTTTTCCGAGAAATCGGTGAAGATTGATCCTGAGCACTAACCCTGGTATGGTCAGAACGGAAACTCAACTCCAAAGGCCTCCGGAAACACGGCCGACTTCAAATGCATGAATTCGCTATAATTGCCCTTGAACAGCTTGTGTCCAAATGCTTCTCTTGTATGTGGATCAACGATCCAGTATTCTCCTACACCGAATCTTTGATATAGTTCCTTCTTTCGCACGAGGTCATGCCTGCCTGTCCCGGCCGGCCGGAAGGCACGTCGGTAGGCAGGCCTGTTGCTGGGCGACAATTTCGATGATCATATCGGGCACTCCTTTCATCCCATTATCTTCGAGTTTGTGCAGGTTCTTGTTACTGATGAACATGATGTCTGGTTGAACGACATTCTTGTTTTCGTCGAGGTAAACGTCGCATTGGAAGGCAATTATTTCTCCCAATGTGTTTGTATTGACGAACGCCCTTAGTGCATCGCCAAGCGATTGAACGATTCTCTGATGTTTAAGGCGTGGCGCTCCGGGCATAAAAAACAATTCACCATCAATCACTTCGGCCCGCGTTTTTTCGGGAAGTGATTTGAAAATGTCCATTGCACTTTCCTGCTGATCGGTCATCATTGTTTCCATGAGTGTAAAAGTAGATAACAGCTCAACAAACCTCCACACATAAATTTTTTGATTTTCACTCAAGTGTATTGACCTAACGAGTCAACATTGGAATGAGTTTAGATTTCCAGGTAGTTTGAATGTGTTGACAATTTTGGTCAACGCAGAAGTGAAGGAAAACCAGACAAAAACTTTAGAGATTTTTTCTTGCCGCCTGGCATGCGGTAGGTCAAAGGACCCTCAATGTTTTACCAATTTTATGACAGCCATTCCCATATCGTCCTTTACTTTCAGAATATACAATCCGGCATTCACAGTAGTTACATCCAATTCGGCTTCGCCGTGCTCGTTGAATTGAAGATCTGTGGAGGAGACGGTGACGCCTCGTGAGTCAAGGAGCATTACATTTGCCATGCGGCGTTTGTTGGCAGTCATGATGATTGTTACCCTGTCTTTGACGGGATTGGGAAAAAAGGAATTTACAATCGTGCGCCGTTCGATCCCAAGTACTTTGAAAGCGACGGTGGACGTGTAAGCCGAACCTCCGTTGGGGTTGAGGGCAGCCACCCTGTATTCATACAGGGCTTCGGGTAACACAGTGTCTATAAATTTCACCGTGTTGGCGGCAACAGAGTCGATCGTTACAAAATCACCACCATCGGTCCTTCGTTCGATCACAAAATATTCCTCATTCATCGACTGGTCACTCCACGACAAATTTATATTCCCATCAACAAATGAAACAATGGGTTGGTTAGGCGCTGCAGGAATGCCCGTATAAATTTTGGCTTCCGTCCACGAAGAACCGGTGAATGTGCCGTCTATGGATTGCACTTTTACTGAATAAGTGCCGTCTGGAATATTAACAAACTTCCTGCTTTTGGCGGAACCGACATTTCCAGGTTGGGCGACCGATCGTTTTCCGGTACCATCGGCTGAAAATGGATGCATCAGGTACTTGTTGGTAGTAGTGTTCCTGATGGAAACATTGTACGTTAGCGATAAAGCAGGCGTATGATCATCCGTAGCGGCATTCCACTCTAAAGTAAAAGAGTTCGCACTGAGTTTTGTTTCCAACAATCCCGTAGGTGCCGAAGGCTTTACGTTCGCTGCAGCACTACCATTCTTCAAGATGTAAAGTGCATTGGCAAGATTGGGTGTGATCGTTGCTTCGCCGGCGGCCACGATGTCGAGATCGCCGTCGTTGTCATAGTCGCCCCACGAAATGTCGCCGGTGGCAAGGGGTTCAAAAGCCGGAACGATGACTTCCTCAAACTGACCATTTATGTTTCGGAACAATGCCATTTTTTGTTCCACAGGCTGGACCATACCTGTGATGAGGATGTCGGGATCGCCGTCGTTATCATAGTCGCCCCATCGTGCGGCGCCGGATGATACGCGGTTCATGGCCGGCGGCAACGGGACTTCAGTAAAAGTGGTGCCTTCGTTTCTATACAGTGCCGTTTTTGGATTTCCATTGTCCATGCCAGAAAGTAACACATCGGGAAGGCCATCGGCGTTGAAGTCGGCCACATCGATAGATGAATGATACAATGCGGGAAAAGGTGATGGTGTCGGCGTAAAGAAGTTTGTATTGCCATCGTTGATATACAGTGCTGTTTTACTATCTGAGGGTCCGTTCAAAGTACCAGAAACGATCAAATCAAGGTCGCCGTCGTTGTCCAATTCGACGAGGTCTGCTGCTCCATTTTGCAGATTGTCGAACACCGTTTTATTTCCAACCGTAAAGCCATCGCCATTGTTGATGTAGAGTAATGCGAGCGGTGTAAGGATACCGCTGCTATTCGTCGTTGTGGCACCCACGAATATATCGACGAGGCCATCATTGTTAACATCCCCAGCGCTGGTGAGACTGTAAGCTTGTCCATTTCTGAATTCCGGGAGGTCACCTTTGTCAACAAATCCAGTGCTGTTATTTTCAATCAACGACATGCTATTTGCGATGCCGATGCGACGACCCATTAGCAGGAAATCCACGCGATCGTCATTGTTAAGGTTTAGAAGTGTGATATCCGTTTCGGAGTACTGTGGAAGAATATTAAACGGAGAGGGCGCAGGATTGAAATTATCGTTGCCTGAATTCTGATACAACTTTGTTCTAAGGTCGTTAGTGCCCTCGGCACCTGAAACGAGAAAGTCCAGATCGCCATCGTTATCGAAGTCCATCCATTTGACGGCGCTATTGCTAAGGCCTACTGCTCCCTGGGGAACAATTTTAGTGAATGATTGCGCGGGACAAATGGAGTAAAACGCCATCGCGGACAGAAAAACCAATGATCGACGCATGGGGAGATGTTTTTAGTATTACAAGCTACTGGTTGGCAACCACATCATCAACATGCACGAGGCGATGAGGGGTAGTGGCTGGCAGACGTAAAATCCCTCAACTGCTGCAGCAAAAAGCTATTTGCCGAAAAGAGATGATGCGCTATAAAGAAAGAATATGAAAAACCTGGCAAGTGCAATAGCGTCACAGCAGGCCGGCGTATCTTTCTTTCGAAATGCAAGTCGTTAGTTTTTCCAGGTGGCGACTGACTTTTGCTGCGAGTCCTGTCTTTTCAATAGTCGCTTCGGCTTTCATGCAGTTTTCGAAATCCGTTTCGCTCACTTCGTATGGAGCTTCCGTTCCGGAAAAGAACAACTGCAGGTAGCCTTGAAACAATGCTGCATAAACGGGTGTTCCATCGATAGTAGTTATTCCTTCTTTTTTTGCGAGATGGAGTCGTGTGGCGATGTCGTCGAGGTCGCGGTCGTCCGTATATTTTAAATTGATCCAGAATTCATCGCCATCGTTGGCGTGGCCGCCGGCTGCCCGCACATAATAGCCGTAGCGAAGCGCGTTCACCCAACGTCGAACGGTTTCGGGTGAGTGGCGACGGAAGAGATAGTCGAACGGGAGTTGATCCATAGTATTTTGAGAGCATGAATTTAGTTACAACGGTTTATAAAATCACTCTTGTTACAAAGTTGATCATTGGCGACTTCCATGAAAGTTTGTCGTCGGGATGATGATTAATAGAAACTGGACGATCTGCCGCTGGTTCAAAATGATTTTCTTAAATCCGTTTCAAACCCGATCTAACATGCGCAGGTACATGCGAGCGTAAGCGTTGTGCAGAAGAATCCGAGCACGCGAAGCTGCAAATCCTGCAGATGGAGTATCGGATTGAAAAAATGAGGGAGCAGGGGAGGTGAAACTACTTGTACCTACTTACATGCTTCCCTTAACAACTCCTCCACCGTTAACGTCGGCGTCTTAAACAACTTGTCTTTGTAACTAATACCTATGGCGTCCAGCACCCTGGTCATATTATAACCCGTAGCGTAAGTGTACAATTGCGAAGCAGAAGTGACGTAGGTCATGGGCGACTCCTGTGGAGCGACAAGTTTCGTGGTCAACAGAGTGCCAAAAGCCTGGCGAATATTTTCAGGAAGTGTAAGTGTGTGGTATTGTGCACTCACTGCAGCTTCAACATATCGCGCGGTACCTTCCATTGTTTCGAATGATTTTTCGTAGAAGTCTACGGGCCGGTTGAATTTTTCCACGGCTGTTTTGCGTCGTGCATCGCGCAGTGTAAACATTTTGCGGATGAGTTCTTTCTGTTTTCTTTTTTTGGGTTCTTCAAAGGCCTGCAGCAAAAGTTTATTTTCTTCGTCGATGCTGGTGCGGTACCAGTCGTGGTTCTTATAATAGCTTTGCAGGCTGTCGTTGATGGGCCGGTAAATAAATTTCGATGCGAGGGCATGCTCCCTGTAACCGGTGTGATGAAACTGGTAGCCGTGAAAGAACTCGTGGAGCACCATGCCGGTCCAGTCTGCCACCTGTACGTCGGCGAAGTTTCGGGTTTGCCCGAGGCCACTAACTTTCCCGAAAGGTTGATTGTAGTTATAGTCGGCAGGTACGTCGCTCACCGTTACTTCCATGTGAAACGGTGCGGCGTCCATCATACCCGGCAGCTTGTAGATGCGAATTCCATCAGCCTCGAACTTCAATATTGGATTGGCCATCGCAATAAAATTCTCCGGCGGATTGACGACATAGTTCGATGTGTCGGTGAAGTAAACGAACGATATGTTGTACTTCGGATCGTTTACCTGTGGCCACACTTTATACATGATTTCTTGCTGTGCGATGGCGAGCGATTGAATTTGGTGGAAGATGTCTGACTCCTGCTGCGCATGCGTTGTAGCAGCGCAGAGCAGAACCGAAACGGTTAAAAACGTTTTGCTGAAAGTCATGTGGAGAGGACTTTGTGTAGAGGAGCGAATGTAGCGATTAGTTGGTGGACGCTCGCAGGTTTCTACGGCGTGACCCAATTGACAACATGCAATCCTTCTACGCGTTTGAATTCCCTTTCATTGTTGGAGACGAGCACCAGACCATGATACCTGGCTTGTGCCGCGATCAACATGTCCATGTGACCGATTGGCGTACCGCGTTTTTCGAGCACTGCCCTGATACGACCATATTCACCCGCAGCCGAAATATCAAAACTAAGGATGTCGAACAATATTAGAAATTCATACAGCGCGTCCTGGGTGTCCTGGTGTCGAGAACTTTTCTGTAGTCCGTAGAGTAGTTCAGCGATAGTGATTGCAGATATTGAAATTGACTTGATGGGTACTTGATCAAATTGGTCAACAACTGCGACAGGATCTTTCTTCATGAGGTATATGCATGTGTTGGTATCAAGCAGATACTTGATTTATTGACCCTCACCAGCCTGGGGACTTAAGTCGCGGTCAGCCATGAAATCTTCGCTGACAGTCTTTCGATTTTTTAACCACGCTCCAAAACTAACATCCTTTTGAACTTCCTGGAGTCGTTTTGCTTCGGTCACAATGCGTGCTACTTTGTCGAGATAGTGATCTTCAAGCAGATCAATTTCCTGTTTCAGTTGTTCTCTTGTCATCATCATGCAATTTCGTGTTTTGCTAAATACAATCTATCTATCCGCCCAGGAAAAATCTTGTGGATCAATTCAATCATGACCATGTCGGTCAAGTTGTTTATTGTGGCCCAACTTAAGACCTAGCACGTAGCAACTTCGAAACGTTGCAGCAACTCAGAAACAGTTTAAGACCAACATTTTTCCGTTAAGATCAACAGGTCTCAAGAAGGCTCATTTATTATATTTTGATCGGACAAACCTGATCTATAAATTGAGGTTAGTTCCCCGGTGCAGAAGATGAAGACCCAACCAAATACTGGTCGCCGATTTGGCGCGTTTGCAATAGACTACATCATTTGGTCTGTACCAACTATAGTATTTATTGATGTGTACGGTGTGGAAAATGAAGGAGGTACCAAAGAGGTGAGCGGTGCAATGGCTTTAATACCGCTCTTATTTTGGCTTCTATGGTTTGTTATCACCGAGAGTGCATTCTCAAGAACATTTGGCAAGTGGGTAGTCGGATTGAGGGTGCGCACGGTTGGTGGTAATGACATCTCGTTCGTTCAAGCCTTCAAACGGCGTCTTGCCGATATTCCGGAGTTCTTTTTTTTCGGAATACTTGGATTCTTTCTAATCAAGTACACTTCACGCAATCAACGGCTTGGCGATATCTGGGCGAAAACAATCGTTGTTCGCGACAAGGTCTATGAGTGTTCGAATTGCCGTGAAATGGTTTTACTGAACTCAAGTGAGATTAACACCGGACAGTTTGATTGCCCTGCTTGTGGAAAGCGGGTACGAACAAATGTCGTTGTTTCAATTGCATGAACGACCGTTCTGAAAAATAATGAAAACTCAGTCCCGGCGCTGCAAAGCACTTTTGAGCCGGGGAAGTGAATCCTCTTTTTCGTTTGAATAAATTGGTCACTCTAGATTACTCACGTAACTTCAGAAAGGAGGTCTCTCGCTTGAAAAATCCGAGTAAAAATATTTTGGTTCTTTGTCTGTTGGCGATGGTCATTTTGGCTTGTAAAAAGGAAGCTGGGTTCCCTTCATTTCCTTGTGGAATCCCGATGGATGACGGCAAGCCGGACTTGTACTTTCAATTGATCCAGAACAATGCGAAACAACTTGACCTTCCACTGTTGGGAGAGGAGGGAGATTCTTTGTCGATCAGGATCTGGTATCGGTTCCCCTTCGACACAACTAACCAGGTGCTTGTTCTCAACTTTAACGACGGTTCGTGGAAAGGAAGGCGGTATGAGTACAAATTTCAGCAGGCAATGGACACCACTCACAACGAGACGATTGAACTGGTTGTTGTTGACGACGTGGTGCCGGAAGATGGTTGGTCCTCATATGTTTCAACATTGATGGATCATCATATTCTAACTCTACCAGACATGCGCTCTATTCCTGGCCTGGACGATGGATGGTTGGATGGAGGCAATTACGCGGTGGAAGTTACTTCACGAGAGTGCTATCGCTTTTACAATTATCATGTGCCACATCATTTTACCGAGTTTTCGGAAGCTCGGCACATGGTAGACATTCTCGATCTGAACCGAGAAAATTTTGGGATTGTGTGGAGGTCGGAGGAGCGTCACCAATCGCGGCACTAGCGTCGATTAACCCACAGCCTTAGGTTGCCTTCCGTTGATACGCCGATATAGTTGGACGTAAAAGTTACCATTTAGTCAACCTCCAGACCTAGCAACTTACCAACGTAGCAACCTAGCAACCTCCCAACCTAGCAACTTTTTACGACCCACATCGGCACCCCCCACTGCCACCTTCCATCATCCTCCATGGCGCGCAGCAACGCGCCGAATAAGTATATTTTCAACCTGCCGCGCATTTCTTCGCGATTCTCCCACAGTGTATTTATTGCATCGTTGATCAGGTCTTCACAATCTTCCATGCTTTCCACCTCGCCCAGGTACAATCGTAAATCATTGGCGTATTTGTGGTAGGTGGCATCGAGTACGGTGCGGTCGGAGCGACGGAGACGGGATAATAATGAGCGGTCTGAAGGCTGGTAGGCTTTCATGGCTGTTTAGATTTTAGTGAATACAAAAATTGAAACAGGACTGTGACCCAATAGGTCAAGCCTCCCTGCTGCTGGTGTTTACCCGGGCATTTGGCCCTATGGTCGATCTCCCGCCGCTGTTGGTGTTTAGGCGGGGCACGTATTCCATTTCGAGCGAAAATCTATTTCGCCGTCACCAACAGCAGGTCTGCTGTTGCATAGACTAACATACAAAAGAATTATGACTGTTGCTCGATCGGTTAACACTATTTTTTCAGGTTCAAGGCAAATTGGTATATGCCCCTGAAACCCAAGGACAAGAAACGCATGCAGAAATTCCGCGCTAACCTCGCGCGAATCCGGCAGGAAAAGGGGTTGTCCCAAAGGCAACTATCAAGTCTTTGCGACGTGGGACACGCGAAGATCAGCCGGCTCGAAAATGACGAGAACTCAACTATCAATTTGCAAACGTTATTTGAACTGGCGAAAGGGTTGGCGGTGCATCCGAAGGAGTTGATTGATTATGAGTTTGATTTCTTGAAACGGTAATTGGAGTATAATTGCGAATCGCACACATCGGTCGACACCACAATGCGGAGATCAGGCGTCTTCAACATATTTCGCCGACACCTCACCGTCAGTGCTATTTGTTTTGGTTTTTTTCGCAGACAGCGATGGAAAATCTCATTACGAGGTTGTATCACGTTGGACGGGCTTCACAAGTGACAAACCTGAAAAGAAAATTCGTGCAGCGTCTTTAGTTAACTTCATGAAGAATGGGGAAATGGGAACTACCTGAGTTTTTTGTAGATAATTTCGATGATGTTGAGCTAGGGTATTATGAATTTGTTCTAGCACAAGCCGAGAAACGCCTCAACGAAACCGTTAGAGCGGGCGAAGGGCTTACTGAAAAGGCTTTTAAATTGGCCGGTGTAACTATTACAGTATTGACAGGTTGTGTGATATACCTGTTTTCATTCTGGGGTACCAATCCAGGTTGGGATGCCGCGGTTATTCTTGAGACTTTAGCCTGCCTGGCATGTATTACGCTTTTGACTTGGCCACGTGGAACATACAGGACGTATGTGAGTGGGACATCACCAAAGATGCTACTTGATCCATTTTTCTTTGAAAACGCGGCAACATCTGAGGCTACAAAAAAGAACGTGATACTCAATGAATGCATTGAGTACCAGGATCGGATTGAGGAAAATAATTGTAAAAACAAACACCGCGCAAGTTATACTGACGCAGTTTTGGTATTACTTACCCTCAGTCCCCTTCTCCTTGCCGTTGGCCACGGCATCGCCTTTTTGGGAATAGCCCTTTACAACTAACTCGCTGGTTGGCTTAAACACTGGCTTTGTAATTCCAATCGGCTTTGAAGTGCCTGTTGGATTATTTGTGCCGGAGTTACCAGATCCTTGAGAAGGTTTTGATTCAGTTTGGTCTGCCATAATTGTCAGGAAATTTCGCCTTTTAAATTGAACATTTTCTTGTCAAGAATTAGTTCCAAATGACGATTCTATTTTATCGAAGTCGATTTATCCACCAAATGGCCTCCGACACCCCGTGTGTACGTCGTTTTTCGTACTTTTTTGAAATTGAATGAGCTTCGTTAGTCCTAAGCTCTGACTATCAAGAAAAACCAAAAACCAAACATTGCCCGTGACGAAAACACTCAATATCTTCACTTAAGATTTCCTAGTCCTGGTTTAGCCAGGAAACCATTCCGATCAAGTCTGGATCAAGAGCCCCTGGGAAACACTACCATACTGAAATACATGCGATCTCCTTCTGAAGGAAAACTTTGGAGGGCTGAGAAATGATCTTTGATTATGAAGAATAACCTTTTGTTAATTGGTATCGACAAATACCTTTATCATCCTAAGCTCAACAATTGCGTTAAAGATCTTCATGATTTTCGAGATATCCTCTTTGAGAAGTTCCATTTCGATGAGCTCTACACAACGGAACTTTTCGACGAAACTGCGACGAACAAGAATATTCAGGATGCGTTTTTAGGGTTAGCTCGGACAGTAGCGCCCGAGGACAATCTGATCGTATACTTTTCTGGCCATGGGAATTTCGATGACAGCTCAAATCGTGGATACTGGGTTCCAGTAGAGGCACCGGCTCACAACTATACGCAATGGATTTCGAACGACACGCTTATTTCTCTAATTAGCAGTATCAATTGCAAGCACATTTTCTTGATCTCTGATTCTTGCTTCTCCAACTCTCTTTTTATTGTTGGACCAACTAAAGGTGGTTTTAAAGATTATTCAACTTACAAGTCTAGGTAGGCGCTTACATCTGCGTTTAAGGCAGCTTATGATTCTGAACCTGGGACAAATAGTCCATTTGCAAAGTCCGTGATAGATTTCCTAAGCACCGTCGATAAAGACTTTAGGGTTGGTGAATTGATTGAACATGTGAAAAGAGATTTTCTGTCAAACCATTTACAAGCCCCTCAAGGTTCTGCACTGAATTGCAAAGGCCACATGGGCGGAGAAATGATAGTGCATATTCACCAAACAAATGATAGAAGAGATTTAAAAGGTTATAGTAATTTCCTACAAGTTTTGAAACTATACAAGATGAAATCTGACTTTAAGGAAATCGATACATTTGAAGATAAAACTCAACGAATAGGATTTCAATTGTATCATGAGGTTGATAATGTATTAAGGAAGAGTGCCTATTATCTTTACCTGTATGAAGGCACCTTACAGGCACGAACGTTGAGGTACTTACAAACGCACCACAATGAAATATTCAAGAACAAGAATCTTATAATTTTTATCCCTAAGGAAAAATTTCAAGCGACTTCTCAGACCAGAGTTAACAATATCATTTCGAAGTTTAAACCGATAAATGCATTTACGATTGACCGCTTCATTCGAGATCAGTGTACTCCAGAAATTGAATTCGATAGATCAAACTTTCTAAGCATTTCCAATTTCATTCTCCCCAGTTTAGGCAATCACTTGCACGTTAAGGAGTACATCGCCAATTGGTTTTTGGAAGTAGAGAGACCAATACTGGTTATTAAGGGTTCTGGTGGTATCGGGAAAACCACTTGTGCTCAGTTTATAGCCGACGAATGGTTAAAAAAGTCACCAAAAGCTTACGTGGTATTTATTGATTCAGTGCAGATTAAAGATGCTTTGATGAAAGTGACACGTTTTACCGAGAAATTAGAGCTTTATCATTTTTATGAAGCATTTAATGAAATCTCAGGAAGTGGTTCAAGTCGCCTTAGTGAAGAAGTTTTTCGGATGAATATTGACGCTGGAAACATACTGCTAATAGTTGACGGCCTGGATGAAGTAATAGCAAAGGTGCCTAGTTTCAAGGTAAAAGTCTTTCTTGATTCAATTCGAGATGCATCAAAGGGACTGGGGAGTGGAAAAGTTGTTTTAACATGTCGGACTCATTTTTGGGACATTTCCGAGGTCAGTGATTTAGACCTGAAAGTAGTAGAGTTGGAACCTTTTAGCCTGGAACAAGCAAAATTGTTTTTTGAAAAAAGTATGTTGTCGAATAGCAAGATCAAGCGAGCAATAGATTTAGCAAACGAATTCAAGTATCCTGGATCCGACGGCGAGAAAGCTTATCATCCATATATGCTAGATGTAATTAGATCAATTATCGTCGCTGACAAAGATGCCATTACCGTCGATCTGACACAGTTTTCTTCAAAAATCTTGAGAAGCGATGTAAAAAATGACTACGTTCTCTATCGCGTTTGCGATCGAGAAAGAAAAAGGGTCGGTCAAATTTCTGTTGATTCACAAGTCAAATTGTTCACGTATTTGGCTGCTTATAAAAGAGGCACAGTGGCGATTGATCAATTTAAGCCCTTTGCCGAGGACACACTAGGACGCCCTATCGACCTTGCAAGTGTGGCGGCATTTAAAGCTCATCCATTCTTAAAAGCAAGTGAATCAAATGTTTCATTCAAATACGACTTCCTTTCAGACCTCTTTAAAAGTGTCTATTTGGCCCAGTATTTTGATTTTGAGAATGAGTCTGCGCCACTTTCCACCACTCTTGCTGAACTACTTGAAGAGAATTGCTGGTATGGTTCTGCGATTAATCACGATATTATTTTCCGTATACAGCACTGGACCGAAATTGATATCCTGCTGATTGCAGAATTAATCAGTCGCATTTGGATTTGGGAAGAAATCAAATTTGAAAAGCGGCGGAAAATTGTTTCTACGCTTTTTGCTGTAAGCCTTTCCATAAATCAGAGATTTCATGGCAACAATGTGGTGGAGAATACACGATTGCTAAAAGGACTTTTTGGTACTCAAAACGACACTATTAGGAATTGGTCGGTTTCCAATATTCGGTCTGAGCATTCTGTAAAATTTGATTTTTCTGGGATAAAATTCTTTGATTGTCACATTAGCGAGTATAGTTCTTTTTGGCAATGTCAAGTTTGACAGCGACACTCGATTTACGAGGTGCAATCTTTTTAATCTCAAAGCATATTTTGGTAAGGAAAGTATGTCAAAAATACACTTTGTCGATTGTACTTATGATGGAGAAGTAGAGCAGGTGTTTAAGCAGGTTGAGGAAACAAGCTTAAGCCGAGGGGAGTTAAAGAAGAAATTCTTAGCTGATTTTTTTCAACTTTTCTTTTCAAATGGGCGCCTCGGACGGCAATGGGAGCATAAGATCATAAAACCAAGGTTTGCAGGAATTTCACAAAACAGGTTTTCATACAATGAAGTCATAAAAACAATGAAGGGTCTAAATGTTATTCAGTTGGAAGAAGAGAAAGAAGGGGTCAAGATGTTCATAAATGCCGATTTTAAAGAGGATGTTGTACGCTTTACAAAAGATGGAACGATGTCGAAGATAATATCGGAATTAATGTCAAGCTTGCCGTAGCAGGGTAAACCCAAATACGCCTCATTCCAGCCACGATTTGGGTTGACAGAGCGCAGGTTGTTCCACGGAAATTTGGATTCGACCTGCTCTTCTTTCACTCTCTTTCCAACAGCGTTATTCTCTTCGCACTTCGCGCTTGCTCCCCGCTTCGCTACTTGGGGCAGGCCCTAAAATTGAATCGTACACTCGCTCCTCCGCGACCCTCCACCTAATTTGCATTCAACATAATTCCATTTGCCAACCTCCCAAATTCTCTCCACTTTCCGCCCACCAACTAACCTATGAAACCCACACGAACCTTCGGCTTCGAAACACGTCAACTTCACGCCGGGCACATACCCGATTCATACGCCGGCGCGCGTGCTGTGCCGATATTTCAAACAGCCGGCTATGTGTTCGATAGTCCTGAGTATGCCGCGAGTTTGTATGAGCTCAAGCAGTATGGAAATATATATACCAGGATTGCGAATCCGACAACTGCAGTGTTTGAGGAACGCATCGCCAGCCTCGAAGGAGGAACAGGAGCAATTGCAACCGCCAGTGGCAATGCCGCACAGCTGGTCACGATGATGACGCTGCTTAATCCCGGGGATGAGATCGTGTCGTCGAGTCATTTGTATGGTGGAACGTACACACAGTTTGAACATACGTTCAAGAAGCTCGGATTAAAGGTGACGTTTGTCGATGTGAGCGATATTAAGAACTGGGAGAAAGCCATCACACCAAAAACGCGTGTGCTGTTCGGGGAAACCATCGGCAATCCGCAAGGAACTGTGTTTGATTTCGATGGTGTAAGTGCGTTGGCCAAAGCGAATAATATTCCACTGGTGATCGATAATACGTTAGCCTCACCTTACCTGTGCCGGCCTATCGAATGGGGTGCGGACATTGTATTGCACTCGGCTACGAAGTTTATTAATGGTCACGGTACATCGATAGCCGGTGTTATTGTCGAGTCCGGCAAGTTCGATTACAGTAATTACCCAGCCATCTCCGCGCCATCCATACCGTATCACAATCTGAATTTCTACGAAACATTCGGTCACTACGGCTTCCTCATGAAAGCCCGCGCTGAAACGTTGCGCGATACTGGCGCCTGTCTTGGTCCGTTTGATTCGTTTTTGTTGGTGCAAGGCCTCGAAACTTTGTCGATACGAATGGAACGTCACGTAAAGAATGCATTGGAGATAGCGAAGTTTCTGAAGCAACATCCTAAAGTCGACTGGGTGAATTTTTCAGGTCTGCCCGATCATCCTCACCACGAACGCGTGAAGAAATATTTGCCGAAAGGTGCGGGTTCACTGTTCGCGTTCGGGGTAAAAGCTGGCGCCGGCGGACCTCGCGAAGCGGGTAAGAAGTTTATCGAGAATCTCCAGCTGTTCTCGCACGTAGCCAACCTGGGTGATTGCAAGAGCCTGGTGATCCATCCGGCAAGTACAACGCATCAGCAATTGTCGGATGAGGAACTGAAGAGAGCGGGAATTAAACCGGAGTTGATTCGGTTGAGTGTGGGGTTGGAGACAAGTGAGGATTTGATTTGGGATTTGGAGCAGGCGTTGCACGCGATTGAA
>WUUC01003498.1_pt1 | contig 15092 bp, 17 predicted proteins | sample 6278441 | NCBI WGS metagenome assembly WUUC01 (sample SAMN13675441, study PRJNA597444) | soil metagenome | isolation source: soil | place: USA: Washington | collected 2017-10
CGGTCGTCATCACTCGGCTCGGATTCTCGTCGCTGTGATCGTTACCCATGCGGATCGGAGCGAAACCGGGGCGCCCTGCCCGGCTCCGATTCGGAGAGCGGGTTTCCGGGTAGGTAGCGGCACGCAAACCAAGACTCGAAGGGAGTCCATCCAAGATGGCCAAGGATCACGGCTCGAGCGTGAAGGACGACAAGCAGTACGAGGGACTGCGCAAGAAGGGAATGAGCAAGGAGCGCGCCGCGAAGATCGCTAACACACCTGGCGCCTCGCGCAAGGGAGGCAAGACGGGAACCGGCGGGACCGGTCGCGGCAGCAAGGAAGGCCAGCGCAAGGGCGGACGCAAGAGCGGGAAGAAGTCGTAGGCGGCTTCAGCGTGCCCTGACAACCCGACGTCGGTTTCCTTCTCCGATCGCGCGGGTAGGAGCGCCTGCACTGGTTCCCCATCTCCATTCGAAGGGAGGCGCGATGTTCGAGAGCGAGACGCCGCCGCAGGAGGGCGACGAGCCCCAGACCGGCGGCGAGGAAGAGGGCGGCTCCGAGGAGGGATCCGAGGAAGGCGCCGAATCCGGCGGCGAGCAGGTCGCCAGCTAACCAGGTCGCCGGCTAACTGATTCCGTGACCCGGGTCCGGCGGAGGGAGTCGCCGGGCCCGGGCCGAGGTTGGCTCAACGTTCGGTGGCGTTTGCCCCGGTACGACGCGGGTAGTTGGAAAGCCGATGTACGGACGATGGCTGATCATCATCCTCTTCTGGATGGGCGTGGCGGCGCTTCTGATCGCCGGGGCGATCCTCGCGTCCCCGTTGATCGCGCTGGGGATCGCCGTCGTCGCCGGCGTCATCTTCCTGCTGTTCGCGGGATTGGGACGCACGCGGGAGGGAGCGACGAGACGGGCCTCCACAGAAGCCCCACGACATCAGACGAAGCGCGGCGGGGCCCCGGTCTCGGGCGAGGGCGGCACTTGAGCGTCATATCCTGAGCGGCTCCGAAGGTCCGCGTGTCAGCACGGCTCCCCGTCTACGCCCATCGGTTGGGCAGCCAATACGGGCCGGAGTCCTCCCCGGCTGCACTCGCGCGCACCCTGTCGCAACCTATAGACGGGCTCGAGGCCGACGTCGTGCTCACCGCCGACGAAGAGGTCGTCGTTCTTCACGACCCCGGCCTTTCTCTCAGCACCGACCTGACCGGATGGGCGCATGAGATCGGCGCTGCGGAGCTGCTACGTGCCAGGATCCTGGACCGTCGCGGAGAGCCCAGCGAACAGCACCCGATGCTGCTGGCCGACCTGCTGGAGAGGATCCCGTCGACGATGCCGCTGCAGCTGGATGTCAAGGCATATGTCGACCAGGGGCTGGTCCGGCGCACGGCGGAGCGCGCCTGCGAGGTGATGCAAGCGCACGGCACGGCGCTTCGTGCCGAGATCGCCAGCTTCTTCACCGTGGGCTGTGTGGCGGCCCGGTCACGTGACGTGACGGCTCGCCTCGTCGTTTGGGCCGACTACGCGCCAAGTGCGCTTGGCGAATGGGCAGTGAAGCACGACATCGCGGGCGTAGCGATCGAGGGGTTCGTCTTCTCGCGACAGCTGCGCGAGGCGCTGACGGCGTTCGGGCTCACGGCACAGGTGGGCGCGGTCAACGAATCGGCTCAGCTCGAGCGACTGCTTCCGCTCGCCCCCGACATCGTCGCCAGCGACTGCCCTCACGAGCTTGCGGCCGAACTCGCTCGGCTCGCGCCGCACCTCCTCTCAGAGGCACGCGCCACCGGCGCCGTATGAGGGCACCTGAGCCCCGTCAACCTGCTCCTGGGACCCCGCGGAGGGCGGGGTCTCCGTGGCTCGACGGCGCACCGCCGCCGGAGCATCCCCATCTGGAGCAGGATCTCGAGGTGGACGCCGCGATCGTCGGTGGCGGGATCGTCGGCTTGACCTCCGCGCTGCTGCTGGCTCGAGCCGGTGAGACAGTGGCCTTACTGGAAGCGCGCCAGCTCGGCCACGGCGTCACCGGACACACCACCGCCAAGCTCACCTCTCTGCACGGCCTGACGTATACGCGACTCGTGGCGGCCCATGGCGAGGAGGTTGCCCGGGCCTACGCCGAGGCCAACGCGGCGGGGATCGAGCGCCTGGCCATGCTTGCCCAGAGGATCGGGATAGATTGCGACCTCCGTCGCAAGCCGGCGTTTACCTTCGCCGAAAGCGCGGCCGAGCTTGGAGCGGTGAGGAGGGAGGCTGAGCTTGCGAAGCGGCTCGGACTGCCCGCGAGCTTCACGGACGACGTCGATCTCCCGTTCCAGGTCAGCGGCGCGGTGCGCTTTGAGGACCAGGCCGAATTTCATCCGTACAAATACCTGCGCGGCTTGGCGGATGAGGCGCGACGTGCAGGCGCGCTGCTGTACGAGAGGACGCCGGCAACCCGGCTGCAAGGGAACGCACTGATCACCGATAGCGGCGCTTCCGTGACGGCCAAGTGGATCCTCGTAGCGACCCACATCCCATTTCTCGATCGCGGCCTCTACTTCGCCCGGATGCATCCGGAGCGCTCCTACGCCTTAGCGGCTTGGATCCGGGGAGAGGTGCCACGAGGGATGTATCTGAGCGCGGGCAGCCCCACACGCTCGCTGCGCTCGATGCCCGCGGAGGGCCGCGAGATGCTGATCGTCGCGGGAGAGTCTCACAGAACGGGCGCGAGCAATCCCTCCCGGCACTACCAGAACCTGGAGTCCTACGCTCGCGAGCGCTTCGATGTAGAGGCCATCCCATACCGATGGGCGGCGCAGGACAACATGCCCGCCGACGGGCTCCCCTTCGTCGGTCGGCTGTGGCCGTTCTCGGACCGGGTGCTCGTCGCAACCGGCTTTCGCAAGTGGGGGCTGGCAATGGGAACGACCGCGGGGGCCATGCTCACCGACCGCGTCCTCGGGCGCGAGAACCCATGGGGAGACGTCCTTGACCCGGCCCGGCTGAACGTCCGCGCGGCCGCAGCCGATCTCGTATCCCACAACGTCAGTGCCGTCGGGCACCTGGTCACGGACAGGTTCACGAAGAGAAGCTCGAGTCAGGGCCAGCGCAATGGCGAGGGACGGGTCGTCGGGGATGGATTCGGACAGACCGCGATGTATCGCGACGTCGACGGCGAGGTGCATGCTCTCTCGGCACGGTGTAGCCATCTGGGCTGCATCGTCCGGTGGAACGGCGCCGACAGCACGTGGGACTGTCCGTGCCACGGCTCACGATTCGGACCCCGGGGGGAAGTCATCCAGGGTCCGGCGGTTCAACCCCTCGCTCCGAAGGAGCCGTGATCAGGGCGCACTCTGAGGGCGATCGATCGAGCGGAGCGGAGTGACCCGCGCGAAGAGGCTTTCGTACGTCGCCGTGGTCCGCTCGGCGACATCGAGCCAGTCGAAGCGCCGAACGTGCTGGTGCGCCTCGGCGACGAGCCGCCGACCGAGACCCGAGTCCGTGAGCACACGCGCCGTCACCTCGACCAGGTCGTCGGGGTCGCCCGCGCGGAAGCGCAGGCCGACCTCGCCGTGCGGGACGACCTCGCGCAGGCCACCGGTGTCGGCGACGATGCACGGGCAGCCCGACGCCATCGCCTCCAGGGCCACGAGCCCGAACGGCTCGTAGATCGAGGGGACCACGCACACGTCGGCGATCCGGTACAGCGAGTGCAGCACGTCGTCGCCGATCCAGCCAAGGAACGTTCCCCGGTCGCCGAGACCCAGCTCCGCGGCCTGGCGACGCAGCTCGGCCTCGTGGGTCCCCGAGCCGGCGACAACGAAGCGCGTCTCGGGCAGCCGCTCGATCAGGGCCGGCATCGCCTCGAGGGCGATCTGGAAGCCCTTTTCGTAGACGAGGCGGCCGACCAGCAGCACCAGCCTCTCCCGTGGCGCCGCGAACCCCGCGCGCAGGTGCGCCAGCCCGGGGCCATCCTGCGGCTGCAGCTCCCCGGGATCGATGCCGTTCGGGATCACCGTCACCCGATTGTCCGGGACCCCGAATATGTCGGCGATCTGCTCGCGCATGTAATAGGAGCACGCGATCACACGGTCCGAGCGATTGGTGATCCAGCGCTCCACGCCGTGGATGTAGGACTGTGGGTGCTCGTTCACCCAGCCCTGGTGGCGCCCGTGCTCCGTGGCGTGGATGGTGGTGACCAGTGGGGCGCCGAACCGCCTCGCGAGGTGATCGCAGGCGGCGGCGACGAGCCAGTCATGCCCGTGGACCAGGTCATAGTCGTACCGGTCGCCGAGCTCGACCCCCGCGGCCAGCATGTCGGCGTTCATGCGCTCCACCCAGGCAACGAACTCGCCCAGGTCCCGGGGCCGGGTTGGCTCGCGGACGCGGTGGATGTCGACGTCGCCCGCTACCTCCTCCGGCGGCGACTCCTCGCCTCCCCTGGTCAGCACGTGAACCTCGGCTCCAAGCTCGGCGAGGCATTCGGAGAGCTTTCGCACGTGGCGGGCCAGACCGCCCTCGATCAGCGGCGGATACTCCCAGGAGAGGATCAGGACTCGGGTCACGGGAGCTGCGTGAGGGCGTCTCTCGCCAACTACGGCTCGAGGAGCGGTGAGAGGCTGAGATCGGGGGCCAGGTTGCGCATGCGCGGCTCGGGCGGCTGGCGGGAGTCTATGGCGTCCAGGAAGCTCTCGGCGTGCCTCACGGCCCGGCCGTACGGGTAGTCCCCCGCCTGGCGCTTCGTGTCTAGAAACGCCCAGTCGCTCGACTGCACGGCGAGCAGCTCGCGGGTCGCGCGCTCCGCGGCGGAGCGGGAGATCCGATCGTCGGCGAGCGCCCGAAGCAGGCGCAGCTCCAGCCGCCGGCTGGCCCAGGCGAGGTCCGCGACGCGCGCGGAGTCCCAGGTTCCTAGGTCCTTTCCGTCCCCCCAGCTCGAGGCGTGAAGGGGGCGCTCCTCGCCCTCGTGACGCTCGGCCGCCTCGGGCAGCGTGACCAGCCGGACTCCCCGCTGGGGCGCCAGCCGGAGGACCGCCTCCAGCCACGCTGGCCCCTCCGTCCACCAGTCGCCGAGCAGTTCGGTGTCGATCGCGAACGTGAGGAGCCCCGGCCGGCCGCGCTTCTCGCGGAACCTCACCAGCCGGGACGCCACATGGTCCGCGAACCGCGCGGCGTCGCGCTCGGCGAGCTCCCGGGCCGGGTCAGGCTCGTACGGTGCGCCGCCGATCGACCACAACCTGATCCCATGCGGCGACAGCCGGTGGTATTCGAGGTACGCCGAGCCCGAGGGATAGCCCTGCGGCGACCACACGAGCGAGACCGTGCCCCAGTCGATCGTGAACGCAAGCACCCCGGACCGGGTCCGGACCGGCGCCAGGGAGTCGAGGGGCGGCTCGTGGGCGCTCTGGTCGCATACGAACAGCTCCAGGCCGTGCTCCGCGAGGATGCCCTCGAGACCGGCCTCGTATGCGCACTCGGGGAGCCAGAATCCCTGAGCGCGGCCGAACCGGCGGCGGTGCGAGCGGAGCCCGGCGTCGACCTGGAGCCGGCGCCCGGACGCTGTGGCGATCAGCGGGAGGATCGCGTGGGTCGCGCCGGAGGTGAGCAGGGCGACCCCCCGCTCCCGCGCGTCCCGAAACGCCTCCAGCAGGTCACCTTGGAGTCGACCGAGCTGCTCCAGCGCGCGGCCGTAGCGCGCCGCCTCGGCCCGCGCCGCGGCCTCCACCTCTCCCGCGGCGGCGTCGCGCTCCGCCGCCACGAACCGGTGTCGGCGCAGGAACGCCTCCATTCGCTCCCCCACCCCGCTCGCCTCGAGCTGGTCGGCCAGCACCGGGCTCACCGACATCGTCAGGTCATGGGCGACAGCGAGCACGGGCAGGTGGGAGCGGGCGAAGGCATCGAACAGCCACTCCTCGCCGAACGGGTAGGTCCCGAACCCCTCGACGTAGGGCATGTGGGTGTGCAAGACGATCGCCAGGTCGCCAATGTCATTCCCGCGACGTGCTCGGCTCCAGCTCGCTCGCACTCACATCACCTGTCCTCTTGCTCGCTCGCTCGAGGGTTTCTGCATATCGCGAGGAAGTCCAGTGCGCGCTCGAGCCCGGTAGTGCGAAGGGCGAAGTCGGAGGAGGAGATCGCCGGGACGAAGCGGTCGTAGAAGCGGCTGGTGACCCCCAGCCCGCGGTGGACGCGGTCCCATCCGAGCCGCAGGGCGAGGTCGTGTACGCGCAGCTTGCGCGCGTGGAACAGCCCCAGGACCTCGACGGCGGCGAAGTGCGGCTCGAGCAGTGCGCGGTACTCCTCCTGCGTGTACTCGCGCAGGTGCCACGGGTTGTCTGACTTCCCGGCGCCGGGCGGGGCGAGGGTAAGCCGGTTCGGAGTCGAGATGTACGAGACAGGCGCCCCCTCAGCGAGCGCGCGCAGAAGCGCGCCCGGATCGGGGATGTGCTCGATCGTCTGCAGGAACACGATCGCATCGCATGGCGCGGTGAACTCCTCCACAAGAGCGCGCTCGAAGCGGAGGTTCGGTCGCCGATAGCGCAGCCGAGCGTGCTCGTAGGCCTCGGGATTGGCGTCGATGCCCACCACCTCCGCCCCGGCGGCCGCGAGGACGTCCGACCCGTAGCCCTCCCCACACGCGAGGTCCACCACACGCCGACCCCGGCACCGCTCGGCGATCCACTCGTACGCGGCGAGGTGGCGGCGGAACCAGTAGTTCTCGGCGGGCACGTCCGGCAGCGTGCGCTCCCCCGTCAGATCGAGCGGGGGCACGCCGGGGGGTTGGTTTTGCTGCACGTGGCTCACCGTCAGCCGCCAGTTGTACTTACAGTTCGCGCGTGCCCGCAGCCCCGCCGTCCGCCGCCGCCCGGATCAGGGAGGCGAACGTCCGCTACCACGACGCCGCGGCCTCGTCCTATGACGCCAAATGGGGGATCGACTTCGGACCCGCCGGCCAGGCTCAGGTCCGAGCAAAGATCGAGAAGGCCCTGGGCGGGTGGCCCGCGCGGCCGTTCGGAGACGGGCTCGAGATCGGCGCTGGCACCGGTTACTTCTCGCTGAACCTCCTGCGGCTGGGGCTGATCGAGCGCGCCACCGCGACCGATATCTCACCGGGCATGCTGGCGAAGCTTGGCGCGTCGGGCCGCCGTCTGGGGCTCGACGTGAACACAGTCGAGGCCGACTCGGAGGAGCTCCCGTTCGAGGACCAGAGCTTCGACCTCGTGTTCGGCCACGCGGTCCTCCACCACCTGCCCCGGCTGGAGGCCGCGTTCGGGGAGCTTCACCGCGTGCTTCGTCCCGGAGGGGTCCTCGCCTTCTGCGGTGAGCCATCGCGGTACGGGAACCTGATCGCCGGAATGCCGAAGGGGTTTGCGCGCGTCGTGGCGCCGTTGTGGCGTCGCCTCGTCGGCGTGCCGGGTCGCAGGGCGGTAGGCGGTGAAGGGGCCGAGACTCGACGGCTCGAGCACGAGGTGGACGTGCACGCGTTCCCCCCCGGGCGCCTGCGCGACCTGCTCGAGGGCTCCGGGTTCACCGGGGTGCGGATCCGCGGCGAAGAGCTGCTCGCAAGCATGTACGGGTGGGTGCTCCGCGGCTGGGAGTCGACGGCCGACCCCGATCGGGTTCCGTGGGCGTGGCAAAGCTTCGCCTTCCGTAGCTACCTGGCCGTGCAGCGCCTCGACGCCGCCCTGCTCGAGCCGCGACTCCCGCCGGCCCTGTTCTACAACCTCCTCCTCTCGGCGCGCCGCGCCGGATAGGCTGGGGCCGTGGCGACTCTCTACGAGGAGATCGTGGATGCCATGGGGGAGCTGCACGGCGTTCACCCGGGGTATCGGGCCGCGCATGCGCGAGGGGTCTTCTGCCGCGGGACGTTCACGGCCGCTCCCGAGGCCAGGGAGCTGACCCGCGCCGCCCACATGCAGGGTGAGCCCGTGGAGGTCACAGTTCGCTTCTCGAACGGCAGCGGCAACCCGGAGACGCCCGACACGGATCGGCGCGACGGACGGGGGATGGCGACGCAGTTCCAGCTTCCGGACGGTGAGACGACCGACATCGTGGCGATCTCGCTCCCGGTCTTCTTCGTGCGCACCGCGGACGACTTCCTGGAGTTCGTGCGCGCACGCAGGCCGGACCCCGAGACCGGGGAGATGGACGTGGAGAAGGTCGGCGCCTTCGTGGCCGCGCACCCGGAGACCCAGGCCGCGCTGGGGCTGATCCTCCCCACCCTGGTCCCGCCTGAGAGCTACGCGCGCTGCGTCTACAACAGCCTGCATGCGTTCGGCTTCCTCAATGAGGCCGGCGAGCGGCGCTTCGGCCGCTACCGGTGGGAGCCGGAGGCCGGGACCCGGATGCTCTCCGACGAGGAGATCGACGCCCGCCCGCCGCGCTACCTCGCCGAGGAGCTGGAGGAGCGCCTCGCCGCTGGTCCCGTCAGCTTCACCCTGCGGGTCCAGATCGCCCAGGAGGGGGATCCGCTGGACGACCCCACGGTCGCCTGGCCTGAGGATCGAGCGTGGACCACGGTGGGCACGATGGAGCTCACCGGGCTGGACACGAGCAGCGAGCGCGGCGATGAGGTGGTCGTGTTCGACCCGACCCGGGTCACGGACGGGATCGAGTGCACCGAGGACGAGATCCTGGCCACACGGCCACACGCCTACTCCGTATCGGTGGAGCGCCGGCGGGAAGGCCCTGGCTAGTCCGTGACCGACTCCGCGGCCGCAACCGGCTCCAGCATGAAGAACTCCACCGCCAGGTCCGGGTTCTCGTGGACCTGGCTCATGTAGGCGATCACGCGTCGCCCCAGGGCATCCTCCACGATGGAGCGGAACTGGTCCTCCATCACCTCCTGGAAGGTGCGACGCATCTGGTAGACGGGCTCGTGGTTTCCCTGCTCGATCAGGGTCTGCTCGATCGTCGTGAACCCACCCTGGAGGATGGAGATCACGGTGTCGTCGACGAGATGGGTCTTCGCCTTGGTTGGGCCCTTGCCGTAGTAGCGCCTGTGTAGCTGAACGAGCTGCGTCGAGATCGAGGCGAGCGCCTCGCCCGTGGGCTGCCCATTGCCCAGGTTGTCCTCGGCTTCCGCCATGAGGATCCTTCCCCGCGTCTCTTGGTGTTTGGCAACCCGAGAGGAGAGGCGCGAAGAAGCTCGCGAGTAACCCTTCACTGAGGGTACTACTACGGATCCCTCGCCGCCTCTGGCCGGTCGAGATCTTCCGAGGCCGTCCCAGGCCTACGGCCTCGGGGATTTGACTCCGGGCGGGGAGGGAGTATGCTCGCTGTGGCGAGGAGAAACGGGCACAGGCAAGCTCTCTTCGCCCCTCCAGAAACAACGAAGAGCCGGACGAGTCGTTCGTGGGAGGCGGTTCCGCCGGGGCTTCGAACAGCACACTTCGTCAAGGAAGAGGGACGACGTGAGGCACCCGAAGGTAACGGAGAACCGGATCGAGCCCGGCGTCACGGCGGTGTGCGTCACGGGCGAGCTGGACCTCGCAACCGTGGGGCCGTTCGAGTCGCTGCTCGCGCGAGCCGTCAAGCAGGATCGGACGCCGATGGTGATCGATCTCGGTGACTGCAGGTTCATCGACTCCTCGGTGCTTCGCGCTCTCATCGACGTCCACACGCAGCTCGGTAACGGGGACCGGCCTCGGCTCGCGGTCGTCGCCGATGCACAACCCCTTCGGGTGCTCCGGCTCACGGGTCTGGATGGTCTGATACCGGTCTTCACGAGCCTGCGGGATGCGCTCCAGAGCCTGCCGGCGACGAGCGGGGCCAACGGGGGCTCGGCCGGCGACCGCTCCGCCACGACGGCGCGCCACGACGGCGCACGGCTCTGACGCCGGCAGAATCGCCCTCCCCAGGGGGATCGGCGAAGCGGCCTCTCGGGTCGCTTCGCCCCCTGCCTCGGGGAGCTTCGCCACGCTGCCTCGGCGTCGCTTCGTCGCCTAGTGGTCGGCTAGGGGGAACCGCACCGACACGCGGGTGCCGGTCACTCCGCTGTTGATCTCCATGCTCTCTCCGACCCCGCCGATGATCGGCAGCCCGAGTCCTGCCCTCCGCCCCGCCGGGTCGGGCCTGATCCCGGTGCCGTCGTCGCTGATCTCGATCACGAGGCGATCGACCACCACCTCCGCGCGCACCCGGATGATGCCGCCCTCGTCTCCCCCGAAAGCATGCAGAACAGCGTTGCCGACCGCTTCTGCGACCGCCAGCTCCACCACTTCGCGATCGGCACCTGCCGCCTCGGCGTAGTCGGCGACCTCCACCCGGGCACGCGTAACGCTCTCGGGCCTCGCCCCCAGCTTGAGCTCGAGCGGCTCCGGAGACCCCCCCGAGTTCGGCCTGGTGATAGTGGGTGACAGCATCGAGAACCTCTCTCGGATGCCCCTGCAACCCGTTGCTTACGCGGCACTCCTACCCCGCGCCGGGGTGGCTGAAACGATCGTTTGGGATCACGCGCGGTTGGCGATAATCCTGCAGGGTTGTCTCTCGAGGTCGAACCCGACACCGAACGGGACGAGAGCGCGAAGGAACGGCTCGACCGCAACCTCGACGAGCTGCTTCAGGGGCTTCGGGTCGCGATCACCGGGGTTCAGGTGCTGTTCGCGTTCCTGCTGGTGCTCCCGTTCCAGAGCGGCTTCCCTGATGTGACCGGGTTCCAGGAGAAGGTCTACTTCGCGACGCTGATGTGCACCGCGCTCGCGTCCGCGATGCTGATCGCGCCCTCGGCCCGCCACCGGATCCGGTTCCGCCAGGGGGACAAGGCGTACGTCGTTTTCACGGCGAACCGGCTGACGATCGCGGGGCTCACCTTTCTGGCGCTGGGGATGACCGGGGTCATCCTGTTGGTGAGCGACTATCTGTTCAACACCCTGACCGCGACCATGTCCACCCTGTTGATCGGCGGAGCGCTGCTGTGGGCGTGGTTCGCCTCCCCGCTGATTCGCGCCCTGCGCCTCACCCGAACGTGAACGCGTAACCGGAGATTCCCCGCCGCGGCTCCAGCGTCAGGGTATGGCGTCCGGCGCGCGGCTCCTAGAATCAGGCCGTGGCGGGCGAGGAGCTCAGCGAGCTGCCGATCTTCGAGCTGCCCGTCGTGCTGCTCCCGGGCGAGTTGCTGCCGCTGCACATCTTCGAGGAGCGCTACAAGCGGATGATCGGCGACTCGCTCGACAGCGGCGAGCCGTTCGGGATCGTGTTCCGGGACGAGTCTGGGGCGGCGCGCAACGTCGGCTGCACCGCCCGGGTGGCGGACGTGCTGGAGCGGTTCGAGGACGGTCGCATGAACATCGTCGTCACCGGCGAGTCGCCGTTCCGGGTTCTCGACCGCGCCGACGCGCCCCAGTACCCGATCGGCGACATCGAGCTGATCGACGTCGCGGACGAGCCCGACCCCGACGACGCGAAGGCGGCCCGCGGAGCGCGCGCCGCGTTCGCCGAGCTGCTCGAGCAGGTCTCCGACGAGGAGGGCGCAATCGAGGGCCTCGGGGAGCAGGGAGCGTACGAGCTAGCGGGGCGGATCGAGCTTCCGGCCGACACGAAGCAGCGGCTGCTGGAGCTGCGCTCCGAGGACGAGCGAATGCGGCTGCTGGAGCGCGCCCTGCGGACGGTCGCCGAGGCCGTGCGCCGTTCACAGCAGATCGCAGAGGTCGCCCGCTCCAATGGGAGCTATCCCCACTAGAGGACGACCACGGCTCCCCCCCGGCGAGGGTCCCCGGCTCCTCTCAGCTCCCGCGAGTCGGGGTCGCGGGCGACCGCGTGCGCGCCGCCGAAGAACAGGTTGCGCCGCCGCCACCGCGCGACCGTGAGACCCCGCCGCTCGAGCCGCGAGAGCGCGTCCGGGTCGACTCCGGGCTCGGCCTGGACCACTCCTTCCTCGAAGTGCACCCGGCCGGCGTCAACCGCCTCCTGCGCCGGCATCCCGTCGGCGACCAGGCGCAGGATCACCTGAAGGATCGCCGAGCGGATCCGGTTCGAGCCCCCGCTACCGAGCCCCGCCTCCAGCTCCCCCTCACGCAACACCACGGTCGGGGCCATCATCGACGTCATCCGCCGTCCCGCGGGCAGAGCGTGGAAACCGAGCGGGTTGAGGTCCTCCTCGCCCAGCATGTTGTTGACGTGCACGCCTGTCCCCGGGACCAGCATCCCCGAGCCCGTGCCGTTGGAGCAGGTGACCGCCGCGCAACGGCCCTCGGCGTCGACCGTTGTGATGTGGGTGGTCGAGCCGAGCTGGCTGCCCGTCTCCCTCTGCGGGCCCGATCCGATCCGAGCGGCGAGCGCGTCGAGGCGCTCCGGATCCAGGAACCGCTCGGGATACGACTTCTCGTACAGCCCCGAATGGAACTCCTCCGTCCTGGCGCCGTTCGCCTCCGCCATCGTCGCGACCACCTGCTCCACGCCGCACTCGCCGCTCCGCTCGAGCAGCTCGAGGCACAGCGCAATCAGGATGCCGCCCGAGGACGGGGGCGGATTGGTGAGCACATCGCGGCCCCGAAACCCGGCTCGCACCGGCGGGCGAGCTACCGGCTCATACGCGGCCAGGTCGTCGGCGCCGAGCGTCCCGCCCCGCTCGCTTACCCACTCGGCGATCGCCTTGGCCAGCTCCCCGCGGTAGAAGGGGCCCGGCCCCTCCGCGGCGTAGCGCTCGAGCGCGTCGGCGAGCTCGGGAAAGCGGAAGCTCTCCCCCTCCCGCAGGACACGCCCCTCGGGCGCGTACAGCGCCCGGGTCTCCGCGAACTCGGTCAGGATCGGGTCGAGGATCTTGAAGATGTACGCCTGCTCGGCGCTCACCGGAACCCCCTCCCGGGCCCACGAGACGGCGGGGTGAATGAGCTCGCTCATCGGCATCGAGCCGAAGCGGCGCAGCGCCTCCGACAGTCCCGCCGCGGTCCCCGGGACGCCGCATGAGGCGGCGCCGATGTTGAAAACCTGGGGTGTCTCGTCGAAGACCACCGAGATCGGGACCAGCTCCGCGGACCGCTCGGCGCCAGCACGCCCGGGCACCTCGACGAAGAAGTCGAGCAGGACATCCTCGTCCTCCGTGTGAACGAGCATGAAGCCCCCCGCCCCGAGGCCGGTGAGCGGGCTCTCGACGGCGAATGAGGTCAGCACCGCGCATACCGCGGCGTCTACGGCGTTGCCGCCCTCCCGCAGCACCTTCGCTCCCGCCTCGGCGGTGAGGGTGTGGCCTGCGGCTATCGCACCCCGCGTAGCGGTACCTATCTGCTGGGCTCGTACTCCGGGGCCTCGATGCCGAGGTCCCGTGGCCGCACCTCTCCGGATGTGGCCACCGGACGTTCCCTTGGGATAGTGCGCGTCTGGGCTGGACGCTCGCGCTCACGCGGGCCGCTGTGCCGGCGAAGGCTGGCGTCCGCGCGCCGCCCGTGCCCGTCGAAGCGGGTGGCGATCACGGTCACCCAAACCTGCTCGTCGAGCTCCTCGTCGACGTTTGCCCCGAAGATGATGTGAGCGTCCGGGTGCGCCGCCTCCTGGACCACCCGCGCCGCCTCACTGACCTCGATCAGCGACAGGTCCTGTCCGCCCGTGACCGAGAGCAGGATCGAGCGAGCTCCGTCGACCGAGGCGTCGAGTATGGGCGATGAGATCGCCCGCTCCGCGGCGAACACCGCACGGCTGTCGCCGGTACCCATCCCGATTCCCAGAATCGCCGCGCCGGCGTCGCGCATCGTCGTGCGGACGTCGGCGAAGTCGAGGTTGATGAGGGCGGGGAGAGTGACGAGATCCGCGATTCCCTGGACGCCCTGGCGAAGCACGTCGTCCGCTACGCGGAAGGCCTCGACCATCGAGGTGTTGCGGGACAGGACCGAAAGCAGGCGCTCGTTCGGGACCACGATCAGCGTGTCCACCTCGTCGCTCAGAGCGTCGATCCCCTCCTCGGCCTGGCTCGCGCGACGCGAGCCTTCGAACGCGAACGGCCTGGTCACGATCCCCACGGTCAGCGCTCCGACGGTCTTGGCCAGCCGAGCCACCACGGGCGCCGCGCCGGTACCGGTGCCGCCGCCCACGCCGGCGGTGATGAAGACCATGTCGGAGCCCTTCAGCAGGCGCTTGATCTTGTCTTGCTGATCGAAGGCGGCCTTGTACCCGAGCGAGGGGTCTGACCCGGAGCCCAATCCTCTGGTCACCTCGCCGCCGATGTGGACGGTGACGTCTGAGGTGCTCTGCTGCAGGGACTGGAGGTCGGTGTTGATGGCCAGGAACTCGACACCCGAGACCCCGGCCTCGACCATCCTGTTGACCGCGTTCACTCCTGCTCCGCCGACTCCGATCACGCGGATCACGGGGATCGGGACGTGAGGCGAAGGGAAGGATCGCGATGGATCCGGCTCGGCGCGACCGTACGCCGGGGGCGGGCCCTCCTCGTCCTCGACATAGATGTCGCGCACCCGCTCCTTTCCGCCCCGAGGGGGGGCCTGCTCCGCGTCCGCCGGTCCCTCCTCCCCCTCGTCCTCGATCCGGTAGACCGTCACCTCCTCCGGCGCCGCCGGCTCGCTCGGCTTCGCATCGAGGGTCTCCGCGGCAGTGTCGAGCTGCCGGGTCTCCTCCTCCTCGCCGCCCCCTTCATCGAGCGTGGAACGGAACAGGTCGGCCAGCGGGCCCTCGCGCATGCTGGCGCGCTTACGACGCGCCATTCGTCAGGACCTCCTTCGCCAAGTCTCGGTAGTACTTGGCCGCATTCCCCTTCGGATCGTATTTCAGCACCGAGGTCCCACGAACGGGCGCCTCCGCGAACTTGATCGCCTTGCGGATCCGTGACTTGAACACCAGATCGCCGAAGTTCTCTTCCAGGATCTCGACCGCCTCCTTAGCGTGGACCGTCCGCGAGTCGAGCATTGTGGGCAGGATGCCTTCCAGCTTTACGTCGGGATTGAGGTTCTCGCGGATCATCTGAAGCGTGTTCTGGAGTTGCACCAGTCCCCGCATCGAGAGATATTCGCATTGCACGGGGACGATCACCTTGTTGGCCGCGGTCAGCGCGTTGACGGTCAGCAGTCCCAAACTGGGCGGAGTGTCTATGCAGACGAAGTCATAGTCGTCGATGACCTCGTCGAGCGCCTTCTGAAGCGCCCGCTCGCGGCCGATCTGGGTGCTCATCGCGATCTCGGCGCCCGCGAGGTCGATCG
>WUUC01234041.1_pt1 | contig 15092 bp, 17 predicted proteins | sample 6278441 | NCBI WGS metagenome assembly WUUC01 (sample SAMN13675441, study PRJNA597444) | soil metagenome | isolation source: soil | place: USA: Washington | collected 2017-10
ATCGTATCCAGTACGTCGTCTTGTCGATTGGCGGGATTCTTGGCGTAGGGGATAAGCTGGTAGCAGTGCCCGTACGAGCGCTGCACATCTTGACAGAACGGGACGCGGTGATGTTGGATGCCGATAGCAAGCAGATCAACCAGGCGCCCGCCCTTGGGGACGGTAACTGGCCGCAGCGCCCAGATTTCTCGGTGTTCGAGGCGAAGGCGGCTGCGGCGCCTGTACGGAAACACTAGCGCTCAGTTCGTGGTCTGTAGTCGAGAGTTGACCGGCGTGCCGCCCTCGTCGGCGCCGCCGGTAATCGAACGCTCTGCACGCGCCGCGTAGTTGTCCCTAAGATTTACCCGGTAAGGCCGGTAAATCCGGCTTATGCGGCGATTTCCGGAGTCATGTCTCCAGCTGCCTGAGCACGAAGTCCCAGTTGACTACTTGCCAGAAGTGGTCGATGTAATCGGCTTTAACGTTCCTGTAATCGAGATAGTAGGCATGCTCCCACATGTCCAGCCCTAGCAACGCCGTCTCACCCTCCATGAGAGGATTGCGGGCGGCATGTTTGTAATCGCGCACGGCGAGCTTGCCGTCCTTGCCTTTCACCAGCCAAGTCCACCCGGACCCAAACAATGAGGTGGCAGTAGTTTTGAATGCCTTCTTGAAGTCCTCAAAAGAGCCAAAGTCCTTTTCGATGGCCCGCGCCAGTGAACCGCGCGGGTCGCCCCCGCCTTTGGGACTCATCCACTGCCAGAACATGTTGTGATTCCAGGCCTGTGAAGCGTTGCTGAACAGCTTCTGGTTGTCCGTGTTCTTGATGATCTCTTCCAGGCTTGCCTTCTCGAGTTTGCTGCCCTCGATCAGCTGATTCGTTGTGTCGATGTAGGTTTTGTGGTGCTTGTCATGGTGGTACTCCATCGTCTCGGCTGAGATATGCGGCTCCAGCGCGTTCTTAGGATAGGGAAGTTCAGTAAGTTGATGTGCCATGATAGTTTCACCTCGCCTGAAGTGTAGAGTTCAAGTCGCTAAGTCGAGTGTGAGCGCGCTTTGCCGCGGCGCTTTGCGGCCTCAGCTGCCTAGCCAGGATAAGCCAATATTCAGAGACAGGGCAGATGCAGGCGCCAAGGGCGCCGCGATTCTTCAAGTGTTAAACAAGCCAGCCGTGCGTGCGAAAGACTTGAAAGCGGAAATGAGCCTAACTGACAGTCTGTTTAGGCTCCGCCTATACCTTCGATGATGCGGCCGCTACCACCGCAGTTTTCGCACTTTGATCCCTTGACACGTCCGCTGCCTTTGCACTTAGGACACAAGTCTTCGCCAGTTCCTGGCGTTCCCGGCGGTGCCTCGTCTCCGGGATTCATGCCGCCGCGGCCTTCACGGCCTGGCCTGCCCTTCTTCTGTGCATCGCTCATGTACGGACTCCTGTTGGATTCCTGGTGATCGGCGCTGTATAGCGCTAGCCCTGAACTTGCACGATGCGCGCCAACACGTTTTGGACTTCTACTGGCAGGTTGAATGGCGAGATGGACAGCGTTTAGGTACTACGGCAGGGCGATAGATGCTGAGTGTGTGGGGGCGACTGGCGTCGCTGAGCAGCTGCCGACGGAATCCGGTTTCAGGCCCACTCTACTGAGCCCGGTAATGAAGTTGGGCAGTACGCGCAGCGTCGCCCACGGGCGATTGTACTTCCGCTGTGCGTCGTGGAGCAGGATGATATCGCCAGCGCGGGTGCGGCTGAGGCGTCTGGCGATGAACGCCGCGTGACCCATGGGACCCCAGTCCTTGCCGCTCAGGCTCCACAAGACGACGGTCTGATCGTGCTCTTGCGCGGCCTTGAGCATGGCAGCGCGCAGGTAACCGAAAGGCGGCCTGAAATAACACGGATGCTGGCCGGTGATATCCGCCAAGGCATTTCTAGCGGCCACAACTTCCTGCGTCACCTGGCCTCGTCGCACCAACCTAGGATGCGTGTGACTCCAGGTGTGATTGCCTATCTCGTGTCCATCGCGCACCATGCGCCGGATCAAGCCAGGATGTCGAGCCGCAGCCATGCCCACGACGAAAAAGGTCGCTCGCACAGCGGCCGCCGCAAGGATGTCCAGCACCTTGGGCGTGTAGTTGGGGTCAGGACCATCGTCGAAAGTAAGACATACTTGCGGGGCGCCGCCTGACAATCGTCGCACTATGACGGACGTTGGTGACATCAGTTCGTCGATCGAGTGCGGGCCGGCTTTTTCGTCAGGTCTGGATTCGCCGCTCGTGCATGTCGCTCGATCAGCTGCCGACGTGTAAGCCAGTATATATACGGTTGCTGCGCCCGCTGTGCCGCGGTCTCGGGGTAGAACGCGCGCAGAATGAGGCGGAAGTGGAATCGCAGCCAGTTCGACTTCAGACTGGTCGACAGCGGCTCCGTTTCGAAGCCTAAACTGCGGCCGCCCGATGGAATCCAGGTTATGCCACGAAACGCGGCCAACTCTCTTAGCTCTGGATCTTCGCGTACCCTTTGCGAGAGTAGCGCTAACGATTCCCGCAACAGGCGCAGGAACACGAATGCCCGATGCCTCGGGCTGTCGGGCCGACGTTCGATGGCGGCCAGCCGCAGATTGTCGAAATGTAATATGCCGAGCGGATCGCCAGGTTCGACGCGCGTGCCATCAGCCAATACCTTTCTGGATCCGTTATATCGTGCGCGTCCCAAATAGATAAGTTCGCCCACCGCGCGCAGTCGAAATATGCGACGATACACCCGCTCTTCAAGCAGACAGCCGCTATGCAGCAGCCGCCACGGCAGTCCCCCGCCTACTCTTGTGTCGCCCACCTTGGCGCGGCTCGGTTGTCGCGCACTGCCTGCACGATAGCTAGCTCCGCAATACGCTCGGCGCTGTCACGACGGCCCAAATCCCACGCACGACTCTGCTCCCGCGCCAGCTCTTGCGGCGAGGACAGCAAGTTATAGAGCGCCTCGAATAGACCTTCCGGCGGCACTTGTCGACCGACGCCTTGCGCCTCGAGAAATCGCACGTTGAATCCCTCCTGGCCGCCGAGGGACGTGGTCGCAAAGAAAGGGCGTCCACAGGCTAAGGCCTCGGCAACTGACAGGCCACCAGGCTTACCGACCACCACGTCGGCAGCACGCAATAGCACCGGCATCTCGTCCGACCAGTCGATCAGACGCAGACGCTGCGCGAAGCGTCCCCGGAGCGACTTCAGCATTTGCATGCCTTCGTCATCCGCTCGCCCGGTTGTCACCAGCGCCTGGCAGTCCAGTGCGCTTTCCATGAGACCCTTTACCGCTCCGCTGACCCCGATGCCGAACCATCCGCCGGTGACCAGCACTACAGGACGGTCAGTGTTCAGGCCCAGTCTGCGACGGGCATCGAGCTGCGACGGCAAATTATCGAATTCGGGCATCAACGGAATACCGGTAGCGTGGACGCGCTCCTGGCGCACACCTCGCGCACGCAAGCTGTCGGCCACGGATTCATGCGGGACACAATAGGCGTTTGCCGTACCGAACTGCACCCAAAACTCGTGTACTCCATAGTCGGTCAACACGCCCATGGTCGGAGTGCTTCGAAAATCGCCACGTCGCTTGACCACGTTCATCATGGCCGACAGGTAGACCTGGGTGGCGATAATGACATCCGGGTTGAGACGGATCAGCTCGGCCTTCAGGCGCCGCAGTAATAACGCCCGAATCCACATGAGGACACCCACGCGGATAAGCGTCTCGGGCACCGGCGACGAGCGGCCCGTAAGCATGTCGAGCAGGGTGACCAGCAGGGCTTGATCCATATTGCTGGTGCGCGGCGTCAGCCAGTTGGAGCTCGGCGGAAACCAGCGCATGCAGATCCGGTCGAGCACCCCGGCAAACTTCGGAGGCAAGGGTTCCTTGCCGAGCAGCTGGTGCCAGGTATCACTGTGATAGAGCTGCTCGTAGATGTCCGGGTGCTCAGTTGCAATCTGCAGGTATCCGTCTTTGAGCGCATCGGCGACCTTAGCGTCCATGAGGGACCACAGGTCCAAGATCTGAACCCGCGCTTCGGGATGGCGCTGGACGAGCGCTTGTTCTACGGCTTCGGCTGCGCGGGTATGGCCGTTACCCAGTTGCGAGGTCAGTACGAGCGCGCGCATCGGCTCTTGCTCTCCAGAGTATGGCAGGCTGGCCTGCATCGTTGGTCTTCTTGGTCGCTGAACAGCTAAGCAAACCCTGTTCCACCTATATGTGGAGCAAACCGCAGTCAGACCCGGCTACGATTAATGGCGCGTTGAATATGCCCTAGCGCACCCCGCCTGTCCACCTCGTGCGCCAAGTTCCTCTTGCTCATGCAAGATGCATGTGGCTTCTACGCGGGATCACTGGCGCAGTAATTGCTGCCTAACAGGCTTCGATGATCGCGGGAGGACTGTGGTATGTCGGCGGAGCTTTCGAAGGCACAGGTAGATGAACTCGAGAAGATCCTTCGTTCCCGGTATGCGCAACTGCAGGAAGAGGTGCGCACGGCGCTCGAGAACTCGGGTAACCAGGAATTGCAGGAGATCGCGGGTCGTGTTCGCGACGCTGGCGAGGAGTCGCTCGCGATGCTCATCGCCGATCTTAACCTGACGCGCCTGAATCAGCTTTCCAACGAGGCGCGTGCCATTGAGCGTGCTCTGCTAGAAATCGACTCAGGCGGCTACGGAATATGCAACATCTGTGGGCAACCGATTGGATATGCGCGGCTCAAAGCGCAGCCCACTGCCGCGCTCTGCATTGACGACCAGCGCAAGCAGGAGCAGGAATTCGGTACCGGCCGGTCACCCTCTCTATAAGCGCTTGGTGAGGGCCAGCCGCGCCTAATGCCATGTCGGGTCGGCGATGACTCATTGTGCAGCTTCTCGATCGCTTGGCCTATGGCATTGGAACTGGACTTCGCGTCCGGTGGCCTGATGATCACGGGACCGCACGCTGCTACTGTGGTTATGGATTTGATCGCTATTGCCAGCACACTGGCGGCCGAGCTCAGCCAGCTGCGCTTTGGAGCGCCTGTTTCGCACGTCTACAATCCACTCGAATATGCCTGGGCCAATTACGCGACCTACCTGGAACGCTTCGGCGCTCCGTCGCGCGAAGTCATCCTCATTGGCATGAATCCCGGCCCTTGGGGGATGGTGCAAACCGGCGTTCCATTTGGCGATCCGCACTGGGTGCGCGACTGGATGGGTATTTCAGGCGAGGTTCGCGCGCCTGCAGTGCAACATCCCAAGCGGCCGATTCTCGGTTTCGAATGTCCCCGCGGCGAGATTAGTGGTCAGCGGCTGTGGGGATGGGCCCGCGAACGCTACTTGACAGCAGAAGCCTTTTTTACACGCTACCTTGTTCTGAATTACTGCCCCTTCTGCTTCCTGGAGCAGACCGGCCGTAACCGCACGCCAGACAAGCTCCCGCGTATCGAACGCAAGGCGCTATTCGAGATCTGCGACCGAGCCCTGGCTCGTTCGATCGAGTGGGTCAAGCCGCAGCACGTCGTGGGGATCGGGAGATTTGCTACGGAGCGTGCGCGCTGCGCGCTGGGGAGGACCGACGTTGGATGCGCCCCTCATCCTAGCCCCGCGAATCCGAATGCCAACCGCGACTGGGCCAGGCAGATGAATTGCGCCCTGGCGGGGCTCGGCGTGGCGGAGACTGAGCCGTAGGCGATACCAGCACCCGACGTGCTGTGCGTTCTATACAGCGGTGCATTCCCGCGTTCAGAGTGTTCGGGTGGCGCGCGGTCGCCAGCGCTGCTGGATTGCCTTGAACGCCACGGCTTGATACAGAGCGCTAAGGCCGATGAGGACGTAGACGATTCGGTTTGCGGGGCTGATCGCGCCAAAGATTGCCACCACCAGGTCGAAGCTGAACAGACCGAGCAATCCCCAGTTCAGTCCGCCGATAATGACGAGGATAAACGTGATCGCATCGAGGGTCTTCACGATGACTTTCTACCTGAAGACCTGCTCACGTCGTCAGCACCGCAGGGCATAGATGGACTCTGCGGCCTGGAGCCGCCCCACCAGGTACCGCGCCAAAACTATCCCAGCTCAACGCTCAACTTGTCTGGGGGTTACGACTGATGACGTCGTTACGCTCCTCCAGCAATCGCTCGCGTTCCTCCTGGTTGATCGTCTCCATGGCGGTGACGACCTCCGAGCTCACGCCGGCCTCGAGCAAGCGATCCTCCTGTTCGGCGTTCAGTTCGAACACCTGCTTGGTCGCCTCCAGGCGCGCGATGATCTCGTCCTCGCTCAAGCCCGCCTGGTCCATTGCCACGACCTCGTCCATCGTTACGAAACCATCGTTGTTCAAGTCAGCGGTTGAGGAGTCGTCCACATCCTCGGCGGTGGCCGGGTTGCGGCTCGCTTCGGCGACCGCCTCCCGCGCGTCCTCGCGGTCGGCGGCACCACCCGTGAGCTTCTCATAGTTCGCGCCAATCAGATATCCGCCACCGGCGCCGAGCGCGCCTCCAAGCAGGGCACCGAACCACTCGTTTTCGGCGATCGCGCTGCCGAGAACCGCTCCTACCGCGCCACCCGCCACCGCGCCCTGCTGCTCGTTGGTGCCGGGCAGGTTCTGGCATCCGCCTATGAGTGTCAGTAAGGCTGCGCCGGCGAGGGTCGACGCGCCAGGCATTTGCTTTCTCATGTCGTCCTGGCCTCCATGAGTTTCATGCGTAAATAAATGGACGATGCCGCGATCCGATCAATATCGGCTTTTCGCTGCGGCACCATCATGGCTATCGCGTAGCAAGACCTGTACCGCGCGACTGCCACGTACGTGAGTACCTATTGTGCCTGAATCCATTTTCACGTAATTTCGCCGTCTCATTTGAGTGGCCAATGCACGCAGGTACGCGCCAGTCACGCGTGGCTCGGCATCGCGGGCACTGCGATCATCATCGAAAAATAGCGGAGGAGCATTTTGCATGGCGTCATCATCGCGCCCTATATCGCCGCATCTGCAGATCTACCGCTTGCCCCTGACCGTCGTCCTGTCGATTTCGCACCGCATTACCGGTGTGTTTCTAGTTCTCGGCGTGCTGCTGTTCGTGGCCTTGCTGATCGGCGCCGCCGCTGGACCTGATGCGTACGAGAGCGTGCATCGCCACATCGCGGCTTGGTACGGGCAACTGCTTCTATTTCTGTCCACGTTCGCGTTGTTCTTCCACTTCTGCAACGGCATTCGGCACCTGGTGTGGGACGCGGGCTTCGGGTACGAGTATCCGACGGTGAATCTCAGCGCCTATGTCGCGCTCGGCGCGACCGTCGGCTTGACCCTGCTGGTATGGATCGTGGCCCTGGTGGCAGGAGGGGCAGGATGATGAGCTTGCGCACACCTCTGGCTGCCGCCAAGGGTCTGGGCGCTGCGAAGGCCGGGTTTCACCATTGGTGGGTGTCGCGGCTCACGTCGATCGCGCTCGTGCCACTCACGCTCTGGTTCATATTCGCATTGGCGAGCTTGGGCAGCATGGACTACGAGGCCTTTCTCACCTGGGTGCGCGCTCCGTTCGTGACCGTCTTGCTGCTCGTCACGCTCGCAGTCGCGGTCTATCACATGATGCTGGGTTTGCGCGTCATTCTAGAAGACTACGTCCAGGTCGAATGGCTTAAGGTGAGCAGCATCGTCGTCATGAACTTTCTCAGCATCCTCGTAGGCGCCGTCGGGCTGGTCGCTATCCTGAAGATCTCGCTGGGCGGCGGATCATGAGGGGCGCCTATGAAATCGTCGATCATGCCTACGACGTCGTGGTAGTAGGGGCCGGCGGCGCGGGCTTGCGCGCGACTTTGGGCATGGCTGCGGAAGGGCTGGCGACCGCCTGCATCACCAAGGTATTTCCGACGCGCAGTCATACCGTCGCGGCGCAAGGCGGCATCTCGGCCGCCCTGGGTAACATGGGCGAGGATGATTGGCGTTGGCACATGTACGATACCGTCAAGGGCTCGGACTGGCTGGGCGATCAGGACGCGATCGAATACATGTGCAAGAATGCGATGGAGGCAGTCATCGAGTTAGAGCACTATGGCGTGCCGTTTTCGCGCACAGAGAGCGGGCACATCTATCAACGCCCATTCGGCGGCATGACCACACACTACGGTAAAGGCACGGCACAGCGCACCTGCGCGGCCGCCGATCGCACGGGCCATTCGATTCTGCATACGCTCTATCAGCAGTCGATCCGGCAGCAGGCGGAGTTCTACGTCGAGTTCTTCGCGACCGACCTGATCATGGACGAAGGCGTGTGCCGCGGCGTGTTGGCCTGGGACTTACAGAATGGCAGGTTGCACCGCTTCCGCGCGCACATGGTGCTGCTCGCGACGGGTGGCTACGGCCGGGCGTATTTTTCCTGCACCTCGGCGCATACCTGCACCGGCGATGGCAACGGCATGGTGTTACGCGCGGGTCTGCCGCTGCAGGACATGGAGTTCGTGCAGTTCCATCCCACCGGTATTTACGGTTCCGGCTGCCTGATCACCGAGGGTGCGCGTGGGGAGGGCGGATATCTCAAGAACTCCGAGGGCGAGCGGTTTATGCCGCGATATGCACCCAACGCGAAGGATTTGGCCTCACGCGACGTAGTCTCGCGCGCAATCACCATGGAGATCCGCGAGGGTCGCGGGTTCGGACCGGAAAAAGATTACATGCACCTGCACCTGGAGCATCTGGATCCGAAGATCATCTATGAGCGCCTGCCGGGAATAGCCGATACCGCCAAGACCTTCGCGAACATCGATGTCACCAAGGAGCCCATCCCGGTGATCCCGACCGTGCACTACAACATGGGCGGTATCCCGACCAACATGCACGCGGAATGCGTCACCTACAAGAATGGAAATCCGGAGACGCTAGTGCCTGGTCTCATGGCGATCGGCGAAGCGGCGTGCGTGTCCGTGCACGGTGCGAACCGTCTTGGCTCCAATTCGCTGCTGGATCTCATCGTCTTTGGCCGCGCGGCGGCTAAGCGCTGTGCAGAACTCATCACGCTGGGCCGTCGGCCGCCGCCGCTGCCCGCGAGTTTGTCCGAGCCCGCGCTCGCGCGTTTCGACAAGTTTCGGCACGCGAACGGCGGCACGCCGACGGCCGAGCTGCGCCTGCAGATGCAAAAGACAATGCAAAACTATGCCGGCGTATTCCGCACGCAGGAGACTTTGGACGAGGGCACGGAAAAGATCCGCGCCCTCGTAGATCAATTCAACGATGACATCCGAGTGACCGACCGCTCGATGATCTGGAACACCGATCTAGTCGAGACCTTCGAGCTGTCGAATCTCATCCTGCAGGCCCTGGTCACGATCGCCTCGGCTGCCAAGCGCACCGAGAGCCGCGGCGCGCATGCGCGTGAGGACTATCCGAACCGCGATGACGAACATTGGTTGAAGCACACGATGTCGTGGGCCGGCGAGGGGAGGCAGGTGCGGCTGGAGTACCGGCCTGTACACTTGCAAACCTTGACGGGCGAGGTCGAGACGGTCGCGCTCAAGGCGCGGACGTATTGATCGACCCGACGATTACTTTTTCATCGCAGCCGCGCAAAACGCATTTGCGGTGAGTCAACCAACAGCTAGAGCAATTAGGAGAAGTTGATGGCCCAGTTTCGATTGCCCGCCAACTCAGTCGTCAAGCAGGGCAAGGCGCATCCTGCGCCCCGTGGCGCAAAGCGGGTCCGGAAGTTCATCGTGTATCGCTACGACCCCGATACAGGCGCCAATCCGCGCTTGGACACCTTCGAGCTGGATATGGACGACTGCGGACCCATGATCTTGGACGCGCTCTTCAAGATCAAGAACGAGATCGATCCTACGCTCGCCTTCCGACGTTCCTGCCGCGAGGCGATCTGCGGGTCCTGCTCCATGAACATCAATGGCGGCAATACCCTGGCCTGTACCAAGCACATCGCGGATACCGAAGGCGACGTGAAGATCTACCCGCTGCCGCACATGCACGTGGTCAAGGACCTGGTCACGGACTTCACGCATTTCTTCGCGCAGTACGCCTCGGTGCGTCCCTGGCTGCGCACGCAAACACCGACACCGCCTGACAAGGAGCGCCTGCAATCGCCGGCCGAACGTGCGGCGTTTGATGACAATGAGCGCTGCATTCTGTGCGCCTGCTGTTCTAGCAGTTGCCCCAGCTACTGGTGGAACTCGGACCGTTACCTCGGCCCCGCCATCTTATTGTTGGCGCACCGGTTCATCGCCGATAGCCGTGACGAGGCCACGGGTGAGCGCCTGGATGAGCTGGAGGACCCGTACAAACTCTACCGGTGCCACACGATCCTGAATTGCACCGCCACTTGTCCTAAAGGGATCAATCCGGGCAGGGCTATTGGTAAGATCAAGGAACTCATCGCCGCGCGGCATTTCTAGATCTGGCGGAGGGTCAGAGCAGCTGCCAGGCACGCAGAATTAGCGGGCATTGTCACCCGCTAATTACCTCCGTTCGAGACTCGTGTTCTAGACGTTTACGCTACGTCATTGGGAAGAGGGATGCTAGCGCGGTGACGTCACGTGCGTATACGCCTCGTCGTGACGCAGCTCCTCGATGGCAAGATGATGATAGCGATGCGCCAGCACGACCTGCTTGCCTCGAACGGCCTCCAACACGCGTTCGGTATCCCGGTCTTTAGGCGCGTGGACAAGCAGGAAGGTGGCACCGTTTTTAGCGGCATTCAGGTGTTCCTTCACTGCGGCGACGCTCTTCCCCAACCGCGCCATCAAGCCCGCGTTATCAATGTTCCGTTGGGCCGCTTCGGCGACTTCCTCCGGGCCGTGTAGCTGGCATTCTTCTTCGCTGTAGCCCTCCGATCTCAGCTTCTCGCACACCTGCTCGGCCTCGTCGCGCTGCTTGAACGCGATAACGATGTGGCCGGTGGGATAGAATGCGCCAAAGTCGGAATTCCCTGCGTGCTTGTGTTTGTCACTCTTGGCAGCTCGGGTCATGCCTCATCTCCTATTCGGTTGAATTAGAGCTCAGGTTCAAGCCTTCAACGAGCAAGGCCGGTGCCAACACAGCGGGTAGCAATCGCGCGCCGGAACTGATTTCAGCTATGCCAGGTGGATGTTGTCACTATGCAAAAAGGTGCCACCGTAGAGGACATGTGCTCGGAGGCATTAAATCACTAAAGACGATAACTCCAAGGCCATCCATCGCGCGAAAATATTACAAGCCCATTTTGTAAAAAGGGCGAGCGCTGACTTAATGCTACTACTTATGCAAGGAGCGAAGCCGAAGCAATTGGAAGCGGCATTCCCTTTCCATACAGACGGAGCCTGCCGACTGGCGTGGTCGGTGTGAATCTAGACGTATTAATCCGCTCGCATGGAAGCACCGGATCGATTTCCCATCCGTGGCACAGCACTTGCTCCCAGGCAGCTGTATATGATGTTCGAAGGGAGTATCACCCGCAGGAATCCACTCTAAATCGATGGCGAATACAACAGTGAAGACAGCAGGCAGATCGATATTGCATTTGAAGCACAAGCCCGCGTCGCGGCCAACTTTCCACTTGAGGCGCAGGTACCGCGCGGCTCTGCGGGCACATGAGTTCATCGGCCGCGTGCAGGCGCGCGCCCCAGGACATGAGCGAGACAAGGCGCGTGCGGCCACTCATGCGACTCTAGAGGCGCTGGGCCAATATCTGTCCGCGGAACAGGTGCGGCGGATGACGGCGCGTCTACCGCGCGAGCTGGCGGAGTCGGCGCGGCGCTCGGCAGGCTGCGGTGGTCCGGCTGATCTGGATCTATTCTATGCCCAGATCGCCGGCAAGGCCCATCTACAGCCGGAGGCCGCGGTGGATTACGCCCACGCGGTGACCAGCGTACTCCGGCAAACGGTGCCCGAGGGGGCGCTGGCAGACGCCATGCTACATCTGCCGAGGGAACTGGACGAACTCGTCGCCTGAAGGCGGCCAGATCCGACGCTGCGTCTAGATAGCGCGTCGGCCGTGAGTGTGCGGCCCCGAGCTTCTCGATCTCAGCGCTAGAGCAGCAGTGGGCGCACATCGGGATGATGTAGCGCAGAGTCAGGACAGTAGGTGTCAATAACGCCTGACTAGCTTATCCACACCGTTTTGGCGTTCGTGAACTCTCGGATGCCGTGGTGCGAAAGCTCGCGACCGTAACCCGAGTCCTTGATGCCACCGAAGGGCAAGCGTGGGTCGCTGGCCACAAGCGCATTGACGAAGGTCATGCCGCATGACATGCGGCTCGCAAAGCGTTCGCCGCGTCCAAGATCCTGAGTCCATACACTACCCCCGAGGCCGAACTTTGAGTCGTTGGCCAAACGCAGCGCATCATCTTCGTCGCGTGCGCGCATGATCGTAGCCACGGGACCGAATACCTCTTCGTGGTATACGCGCATGGCGGGGGTCACGTGATCCAAGATCGACGCCGCGTAGTAGTAGCCAGGGTGGACTACAGCTTTGCAGCCGATCACGGCGGCTGCGCCTTGCTCGATTGCGTCCGTGACTTGAGCATGCAACTCGTCCCGCAAATTGCCCCGCGCCATTGGCGCTAACGTCGTTTCCACTTGCGCCGGATCTCCTACCGTCAGCTTCGCAACCCGTTCCTGAAACAGCGCCAGAAAATCGTCCGCGATCGCTTGCTCAAGGATAAAGCGCTTGGCGGCGATGCAGCTTTGCCCGGCATTCTGGAAGCGCGAGTGCACCGCAATTTCCGCTGCCTGCTCGAGGTCCGCATCGGCCAGCACCACGAAGGCATCGGAGCCACCCAGCTCGAGTACAGTCTTCTTCAGACATTGCCCTGCCTCTCTGGCCACGGACCGCCCGGCCGATACGCTGCCGGTGAGCGTAACGGCTCGCAGCCGACTGTCCTGAATGATCTGCTGCACCTTGCCCGTGGGTACCAACAGCGTCGAGAACACACCGGGTTCAACGCCGGCGTCGTCGAACACGTCCTGGATCGCCCGCGCGCACAAGGTGACATTCGCGGCGTGCTTGAGCAGGGCGACGTTGCCGGCGGCCAGGGCCGGCGCGGCAAATCGGAACACCTGCCAAAACGGAAAGTTCCAAGGCATGATCGCGAGCACGGGTCCGAGCGCCTGGTACTTGACGCAGGTTTTATGCGCTTCGCTTGCCACCTGTTCGTCCGCGAGGAATTGAGCGGCATGATCCGCATAGAACTCGCAAGCGCGTGCACATTTCTCGACCTCCTCGCGCGCTTCGCCGATCAGCTTTCCCATCTCTGTCGTGATCAGGAGCGCGAGCTTATCTCGCCGCTGGCACAAGAGCTCGCCCGCTGCCCGCAACTGCCGGCAGCGTAGGTCGATTGGCTCGGCGGCCCACCGAGACGCGACCTCATCGCTCCGGGCAAGCGTGCGATCGAGTTCGTCGTCGTCCCACACCTTCGTCTCGTTCAAGACCTCCTCGGTTGCCGGGTTGATGGATGTGAGAGTCTGCATAGCTTCCACCAGTCGATCGTTAGCTCCAGCGATTACAAGCGGCGTTGTATGCCAGCTGCTATGTAGTCATGAACTGACCGCCATTGACATGCAGTTCTTGACCGGTCATGTACGAGGCGTCCGCGGAGGCCAGGAATACGAAACAAGGGCCCACCTCTGCGGGCTGGCCGGCGCGACCCATGGGGGTATTGGCCCCGAACTTCTTGACCTCCTCGGCAGTGAAGCTGGCCGGGATCAGGGGCGTCCAGATCGGACCTGGCGCCACCCCGTTGACGCGTATGCCCCGCTCCGCGAGCGACTGAGCGAGCGAGCGGGTCAATGATGCGATGGCGCCGTTGGTGGCCGCGTAGTCGATGAGATGACCGCTGCCTCGATAGGCCGTCACCGAGCTCGTATTGATAATGGCGCTGCCTTCCCGCAGGTGTTCGACGGCGGCCCGCGTCATGTAGAAAAACGAGAAGACATTGGTGCGGAACGTGCGTTCCAGCTGCTCGGAGGAAATCTCTTCGATCCCTGAGGTCGGGTGTTGCTCCCCCGCATGATTGACTAGAATGTCTAGCTTACCGAACCGCTCGACTGTTGCGGATACGCACTTGCGGCAGAAAGACTCGTCGCCGATGTCGCCCGCCTGCAGCAGACAGGCACGGCCCTCGGCCTCGATCAGGCGCTGCGTCTCGCGCGCATCCTCATGCTCGTTGAGGTAGACAATGCTGAGGTTTGCGTCTTCACGCGCGAAATGCAGCGCCGCTGCCCGACCCATACCGCTGTCGCCGCCGGTGATCAGCGCCACTTTGTCCTTGAGTTTGCCGCTGCCGCGATAATCGTCGCGGATAAAGATCGGCCGCGGTTGCATCTCCGCTTCGTGTCCCGGCTGCCGCGGCTGATGTTGCGCAGGCCGGTCCTGCTGTGCCTGGTAATCGTTTTGCATGAGGTTCTCCTGAGATATTCTAGCCAAGTTGTGCAAACCCCATTCCAGGCTTATGTGGAGACCGCTTTCCAGGCGCGCCGCGCCTTGTGCGGCAGCTTCGCCATTCGACGAACTACGAGGACCGGAAGATGAATAACGAAGACGTAGCCGCCGCCATACGCGCGGCTCTGCAGCGCGACCGAGATATTGATCCAAGCCGCTCAAAGATCGAGGTGCGGCTGGACGAAGTCCTGCGACTGGAGGGTGAAGTTGAGGATATCGCTATCAAGCGCAAGGCGCTGCGCGTCGCCCGCGAGGTGACGCACTCGCAGAACATCCAGGATCACCTGAGGCTCGCGCTCGCCGAGCGCGTCAGCGACGAACAACTCCGCGACGCTGCCGTGCGCGACCTGAGCAAGGAACCTGCCTTCGCGCGCATGGACATCAGCACAGGCGCGGACAAGCCGCGTGGTCAGGAAGAGGACTGGATCAGGGTCAGGGCGGAGGAGGGCGTGGTGAGGCTGACGGGGGAGGTGAATAGCCTGTCACACAGGCGCTTGGCGGAGGTCATTGCCTGGTGGGTGCCTGGCAGCTGCGACGTGGACAATCACCTCCACGTGCGTCCGCCCGAGCAGGAAACGGACGAGGAGATCGCGGATGCGGTGCGGCTGGTATTCGATAAAGAACCAGCTTTCGACGCCGGACAGATCGCGATTACCACACGCAATCGCGAGGTCATATTGCGCGGCGCCGTCTTCAGCG
>WUUC01207375.1_pt1 | contig 15090 bp, 7 predicted proteins | sample 6278441 | NCBI WGS metagenome assembly WUUC01 (sample SAMN13675441, study PRJNA597444) | soil metagenome | isolation source: soil | place: USA: Washington | collected 2017-10
ACTTGCGGACGTTCCCGTCGCCACGGCGGATGCTGCAGTTCTCGAAACTGTCGTTCGACATCGCGTATCACGAGATCTACGCGACGCTGTGCGGCGGCGGCACGCTGGTCGTCGGCGGTCAGGAGGTCCGGGACGACCCGCACCGGCTGCTGCGGCTGATCGGCACGGCCGGTGTGGAGAAGATCTACCTGCCCACGGTGCTGCTCCGGCCGATCGCCGAGGCGGCCATGGCAGGCGGTGTGCCGGTGCCGACCCCGGCGCTCAAAGAGGTCCTCGTCGCCGGAGGCAGCCTGCGGATCACCCCCGAGATCCGGGAGTGGTTCACGTACACCGCGGCGATGCTGGTCAACGACTACGGCATGTCGGAGACGCAGGACGTGACCAGCCACCACCTCACGGGCCCGCCCGCCGACTGGCCGGAACGGCCGCCCGCGGGACTGCCGATCGACGGTGTCGAGGTCCGTGTGGCCGGCGCGAACGGGATGCCGTTGCCGCCTTCGCTCGCCGGGAGCGTGCTGGTCAGGTCCGGCGGCCGTGAGATCGACACCGGCGACACCGGTTACCTCGACCGGGACGGCCAGTTGCACATCCTCGGCCGGGACAGCCGGATCGTGAAGCAGCGCGGTTTCCGGGTGAACCTCCTGGCACTGGAGACACGGACCGCTGAGGCGTCCGGTGTGGCCGAAGCCGCCGCCGTGCACCACACGACCTCGTTCGGCTCCACAGTCATCACGGTTGTTGCCACGAAACACCAAGCCGACGCGCCGCCCGACGCGGCGGCCATCAGCGCCGCCACCGCGGAAGCGCTCGGCGACGGCTACGAACACGACCTGTTCTTCGTGCCCGAGATCCCGCGGCTGGCCAACTTCAAGCCCGACATGCTCGAAATCGCCAAGCTGGCACAGCGGCTCACCGAGGCGCCCACGGCGCAGGCGGAGCGTGCCACGCCGAGCGGTTCGGCGGTGCTGGACGCGGTGCGCGAGCTGACCGGGAACACCGAGGTTGGCGAGCGGACCAAGTTCCTGGACGCCGGGTTCGACTCGATCAGCCTGATGTCGCTGGCGGCCCGGCTCGGCCGGGACCACCCGGGCATCTCGGTCGCCGACTTCTTCCGTTACCCGGTGATCGGGGAACTGCAACGACGGCTCGACCAGCCCGCCGCGGCCGGGAGTGCCGTGACAGCGGGCCGCACTCGCCGGACGTCGGACGCGATCTCGGTTGTGGGCATGGCATGCCGAGTGCCCGGCGCACCGGACGTGGACACCTTCTGGCGCAATCTGCTTGACGGCACATCGCCGGTCAGCGCGGGGTACGCCCCGGACGGTGACATGGTCGCCGCACAGGGTCAACTGTCCGATGTGGACGTGTTTGACCATGCTTTCTTCGGCGTCACGCCCGCTGAGGCGCGACGGATGGACCCGCAGGTCCGGGTGTTCATGCAGCTGTGCTGGAGCGCGCTGGAGGACGCCGGTGAAGCGGACGACCTGGAGGGCAAGAACGTCGGCGTGTTCGCGGGCGCGGGGCTGAGCACCTACCTGCTCAACGAACTGGAACCGCGCAGGCAGGCCGGCGACGGATCGCTGTTCCTCGAACACAACACGTTGCCCGAACGGCTCGGCACCGACCGGAACTACCTCACCTCGACGGTCTCCTACCGGCTTGGCCTGACCGGGCCCAGCATCGTGGTGCAGGCCGCCTGCGCCACCTCGCTCACCGCCGTGCACATGGCCCGGCAGGCGTTGCTGGCGGGGGAGTGCGACATCGCGCTCGCCGGTGGCGTGTCGATCATCTACCCGCAGCCCGACGGCTACGAGTACGTCGACGGCTCTGTGCGCAGCAGGCAGGGCGTGTGCCGCCCGTTCGACAGCGAAGCCGACGGGACGGTCTTCGGCAACGGCGCCGGCGTGGTGGTCCTCAAACGCGCCAAGGACGCGAAGACCGGCCGCAACTTCGTCTACGCCGACATCACCGGCAGCGCGGTCAACCACGACGGTTCGGCCAAGGGCAGTTTCAGCGCGCCCAACCCGCGATCGCAGACACGGTTGATCGACACCGCGCTCGGCACGTCCCCGGCCGGCTTGGACTTCGTGGAGGCGCACGGTACGGGAACCGCTGTCGGGGACGTCATCGAGTGGAACGCGATGGCATCCTCCCGGCTGACCGGAACCGACGACGGGTCCGCGTGCCTGGTGGGATCCGTGAAGGGCAACGTCGGCCACCTGGACGAGGCCGCGGGTGTCGCCGGCCTGATCAAGGCATGCCTGGCGGTGCGGCACCGGTTGTTCCCCGGCACCTTCGGGTTCCGCAGGCTGAACCCGCACCTGGCCGCATCCGACCGGTTCACGGTCTCGCCGGGCAACTGCAAGCTTGCCGACGACCGTCCGATCCGTGGCGGAGTGAGTTCTTTCGGCATGGGCGGCGCGAACTGCCATGTCGTGTTGCGGTCTCCGGATACGCCGGTGACCGGGCAGGACACGCCGTTGGCCGAGCGGAGCGCGCCGCTGTACCTGCCGTTGAGCGCACGTAGCCGGGAGTCGTTCGAGGGGCTCGCGGATCGCCTCCGCACCCACTTGATCCGGGAGGCCGCGCACCTGACGGCCGAGGATGTGGTCAGCACGCTGACCTCGGGCCGCCACCATTTCGACGAGCACCGCGGCGTGCTGCTCAGGCACGGCGACGAACTCGATGTCCTTGAGGCGGCAGGCGAGCGGACAGTGTGGGCGTTTCCCGGTCAGGGCAGTGGGTTCTCCTGGCCCGCGGTGGCCGAGCTGTCCGGCTGGCCGGTGTTCGCCGAGCAGTTCGGCGCGTTGCTGGACCAGTTCGCGCGGCAACTGGGCACGAAGGTCTTCGACGGGCACGTCGGCCGGTGGACGCGCGATCCGGCGCAGCCACTGGAGCCGGAGGACAGCGTTTGCGGCGACCGGTGCACGATCCGGGAACAGGTGCTGCAGTTCTCCTTCCAGCTCGCCATGGCCCGGCTGCTGCGGTCGTTCGGCATGCGGCCGGACGTGGTCGTCGGCCACAGCCTCGGCGAGATCACCGCGGCCGTGTGCGCGGATCACCTGTCCGAACAGGACGCTGTGACGCTCGTATCGGCGCGGTCGGCTCTGATGGACACCACGTCGGCCGAGGGGTTCATGGCCCAGGTCGGCTGCGAGGTCCGCCGGGCCTCCGCGGCAGCGGCCGAGCTCGACCTGGACATCGCCGCGGTCAACGGCCCGCAGCAGGTCGTGCTGGCCGGTCCGCGGGCGAAGGCGGATCTGCTGCCGCGGGCCAAGGCACTGGCCGGAGTGGACATCACCCGGTTGCCGGTGGGCAAGGCGTTCCACAGCCGGATGATGGCCGACGCCGCCACCGAGCTCGTCAAGCTGGAGCTGACCGCTGAGGCGAACTTGCCGGTGGGGGAGCCCACGATCGAATTCGTCGCGTCGAACGCCGCGCACACCGGCTCGTTGCGCCCGGTGGACCTCATGTACTGGGTGACGCAACTGACCTCGGCGGTGGATTTCCTGACAGCGGCCGAGACGGTCCTGAACTCCTGCGGCCGGCCGCCGCTCGTGGTCGAGGTCGGCTTCGGCAGCACACTCAGCCACCTGACCCGCGCCACGGCCAAGGCTTCGGCCGCGGGTGTCCCGACGACGGTGTGCGGGCTGAAGAAGTCGGTTGCCGGCTACCTCGGCAAGGTCGCGGGAGCTGCCTACCGGGCAGGTCAGCCGGTCGACTGGGCCGCGCTCAACCACGTTTCCGGCGGCACACTGGTCCCGCTGCCGTCCTATCCCTTCGCACGGACCGAGATCCAGCCACACGGAACGCCGGAGCGGACCACGAACGTCACGCCGGACGTGTCGTTCCCGCTCTGCCCAGCCGGGGAGGACTGGATCGCGGGGCACCGGGTCGGTGGCCGGTGGGTGGTGCCCGCCGCCGGCATCCTCCAGCTGTTCGCCAAGGCGTGCCGGCAGGCCCGTCCCGATCAGGCGGAGGTCCGGCTGACCGACGTGTCCTTCGAACGGCCGGTCGTCATCGAGACCGAGACGGACGTCGTCGATGCGCGGGTATCGTTGGGCCGCAACGAGATCGTGTTGTGGACACGGCAAGCCGGGGAAGAATGGACGCGGCACGCGTCAGCGGCACCCGCCGGAGACCTGCCGGACATTCCGATGCCGTCGCCCGTCCAGGGGCAACAGGTGGACGCGGACGCACTGTACCGGCGGTTTTCCGCGCAGGCGCTCGAATACGGTGCCGGCTACCGCGGCCTGACTGCGATAACCGCTGGCGGCGACGCGGCGTCGGCGACGTGGCAGCCGCCCGCGGGGGCCAGCGACCGGAGCGGGATCGGCATCGATTCCGCGGAGGTGGCCGCCGTCGACGGAATTCTTCAGCTGATGGACGTTTCGACGGGCGACACCAGCGGAACCATTCGGATGCCCGCGCACATCGCCCACGTCTGCCTGCGGCCGTTGCCCGGATCGGGCACGGACCTCAATGTCCGGGTAGGACAGCCGGCTACCGGTGTCCTGGCCGAAGGGACCGATCCGGTTGTCGCGCTGGCAGGCGTCCGGCTGCAGGCACAGTCCCGGGTGGACGGTATCGCGCACCGGCTGGTCTGGCGTGACCACATCACTGTCGGCGCCGACGTGCCGAACATGGTGGCGTCCGCGATCAGTGAGACCCAGGCCGCCTTGGCCGCTCCGGACGACGAAGTGACCAAGTACCAGCAGCGAGTACTCGAGCTGGAAAACCATGCTGTGCGGGTACTGGAGGCCGCGGGAGGCCGCGGCTACGCTGAGAACTCCGGCCACGGCCTTGCCGCCGACCGGCGAGCGCGCGCGTTCGGCAAGCTGCTCGACCGGGAACTGCTCGCGCCCGATGCCCATGAGCCGGCTGCCGGCCTCGACGCCGAGCGGTCGATCCTGCTCAACTGCGCGGACTCATTGTCCCAGTACTTCGACGGTTCGCTGGACGGGGAGAGCATCCTGTTCAGCGGCCACGGAGCCGAGCGGCTTCGTGCGTACTACCAAAGCTCGTTCTTGCTCAACCGCCTGAACACCACGTTGGCGCGGCTGGTCGCTTCGATGGCCACGGCGCACGCACCGAGGACGATCAAGGTCCTCGAAGTCGGAGGTGGCACCGGGGCGTCGACCGAAGGCATCCTCAACGCGCTCGACGAGGCCGGGACGGCGGTGCGGTACACGTTCACCGACTTGAGCGAGGGACTGACCCGGCTGGCGGACGAGCGGTTCGGCCATCGGCCTGGGTTCGCCACTGCCACAGCGGATCTCGAATCGGCCGAGTCGATCGGCGCGCTCGACGACGACTACGACGTGATCGTCGCGGTGGACGTCGTGCATGCGACCCGGGACGTGGCGAGGACTGTCGACCTGCTGGCCGGACGGCTCTCACCCGGTGGAGCGCTGTTGCTCGTCGAGGACCTCAAGGCCCTGGCCTGGGTGGATCTGACGTTCGGGCTCCTGGACAGCTGGTGGTCCTACGACGACGATGTCCGGGCGGATCACCCGCTGCTCGGCCAGGACCAGTGGCGAAACCTGCTGGCCGACCGGTTCGGACATGTCGACGTCCTACGCGCCTGCGCTTCTTTGGCCACTGAGGACACTGTGGCTGACGAAGGTCTGTTCGTGTGTCACAACCCTGGCCGGACGCGTACACAACCTGTACTGGTCGATGTTGTGTCCGATGCGGACGTCGAAGGACTGGTGTCAGACGCCGCTGGAACGCTGGTGCTGAGGTTCGGGCGTGACGAGCTCGACGCCGACGACGCCGAACGGTACGCGAGCACGTTGCTGCAGGCGGTCCGCGGTGCCGAAAAGAATCCTGCGTTGGAGAATCTCGTGTTCTGCACGCCTGGCGGCGCGGGTGAACTACTCGCTGCTGGATCCATGGCCGCGGCGTTGGCCAGAGTCGCCACTGCGGAGGACCGCCGGGTCAAGACCTATTCACTGGCAACGGAAACCCACGACACAGACGAGACCGTCCGCCAGGTGGAGACCATGCTCACGCACTGCGGGCACGCGGTGAACGCCAGGATTGCCAACGGCACTCTGCGCCTGCCGTACGTGCAGCCCAGTGAGCCCGCTCTGGCCCCGGACACGCTTGACCACGACGCGGTGGTCGTGTTCGGTGGCCAGAGCGACCTGGCCCACGCCGTCGCCGAAAGGCTCACCACGGCTTGCGGGATCGGCCAGGTCTGGCTGGCCGGCCGGTCCGAACCGGGTGACCAGACGCAACAGTTGCTCGAAACCCTGCGGGGCAACGGGGTCGAGGCGCGGTACGTGACCGCCGACGTCGCCGATGCCGACGACGTGGCCGCGGTCGCCGGCCAGGTGGCAGCGACCGCGAACCACCCGCTGGTGCTGAATCTTGCCGCGGTGTTGCGTGACGGGGCGATCGACTCGGTCGCCGAGGAAGATCTCGGGGCCGTGCTGCGGCCGAAGGTCCGAGGGACGCACGCCATCCGGCAGGCGTTCCGCGACACGGACGCGAAGATCGTCGCGTTCAGCTCGACCAGTGCGTTGCTGGGCAACGCGGGTCAAGCGGCACACGCCATGGCCTGCGCGTACATGGACGGAGTGGCTGCGGCGGAGACGTGGGTTTCGTCGGTGCAATGGGGTCCGTGGGAGGACGTGGGCATCACGGCCCGGCGGGGCTTGAACGACAGCCTGCGCCGCGCGGGGGAGAACCCGGCGCCCGCCGCCGTGTGCCTGCCTGAACTGACGCGAGCCTGCGAGAACAGCGGGGTGGCGATCGCCGCCGACCTGCGTGCGGAGGCCCTCAGGCGGCACCCGTTCCTGACCGCGATGCTGCCACCGCTGCAGCTGGCCGCAACTGGTTCCCGGCAGGCCCAATCTCTTGCCACAGAAGCGGATTCGCCTGCGCCGGACGCCCACATCGTGGGCTGGGCGGTGGCCAACGTGCTCGGTGTTCCCGCAGACGAGCTCGCCACGGACCGGTCGTTGACCGACAACGGCGTCGACTCGCTCAGCCTCATCGAGGTCCGCTCGTTGATCGAACGCCACACCGGCGTACGGGTGCCGTTGAACGAATTGTCCGACGCGCCAACGCTCGAAGCAGTCACCGCGATAGTCGAACCAGCGTCGGCGCAGCCGGCCGAGGCGCCTGTCCGGGCAGCGTTCTACGTCGCGGGAATCTTCGGACGGCTGGACGGCGCACCGGACCTGGAACACTCCCTGGCCGGCCGTTTGGTCACGCTGTCCGCGCCGACCCGCGGGCAAGGCGAGCCAGGCCGGTCGGACGTGGTGGAGGTGGCGAAGGACCTCGCCGGGCAAGTCCAGCACATCCAGCCGGTCGGCGGGCTCACTATCGTCGGGCACTCCTTCGGTGCCATGGTGGCGTACTCGCTCGCGGTCGAGCTACGCCGTCGCGGCCGAACGCTGGACCGCCTGGTGCTCATCGACGGCGAACCCGTGGGCACCAAGGCAGTCGCGACCGCGAGCGAGCAGGAATTCGCCGCATTGCTGGAAATGAGCGGTGGCGAGACGTCGCTTTCCGCGGACAGCCGGGCGAGCGCCTACGAGATCTACCGCGCCAACTGCGAGATCGCTCGTTCGCCCCAGGTCTGCGACGAGCTTGGCTGCCCGGTCGTGATCGCTGTCCCCGAGACATATCTCGGCGTGGGCCTGTCACAGGTGCGAGCCGGTGAGCTCGCCGCCGAGACACAGGAGAAGTTGGGAGGTACTTCCGTTGACGTAGTCCGGATTCCAGGTGACCACTTCACGATGCTCCGGTCGCCGAACGTCACCCGCCTCGCCGAGCACATCGGGTGAGGCACGGCAAGCCAGAGAGGACAGAGCACATGACAACCATCGCCTCGATACCGGCCGCGGCCCAGCGGTCGCTCACCGAGGAGGAGATCGCCCGCTTCCACGAGGACGGCTACGTGATCAAGCGTTCGCTGTTCTCCGCCGAAGAACTGCGCCCGTTGCAGGACGAACTGGACGCGCACCCGGACATCCGCGGTTCGCAGTCGAGCATTCCGGACCTCAACGGCGAGCTGTGGAAGGTCACCATCTGGTGCGAGCAGAACGACACCTACGCCGGCAAGCTGCCCCGGCTGGAGCGGATGGTCGGCACCACCTCGCGGCTGCTGGGTGAGGAGAGCTACTTCTGGCACATCAAGCTGGTGCGCAAGAGCAACGACATTCCCGGGGCGGTCGACTGGCATCAGGGATACGCGTACTGGTACGACGACTGCGTCTACCCGAACACGGTCACCTGCTCAGTGGCGCTCGACTCCAACAACCTGGAGAACGGCTGCCTCAAGGTGATCAAGGGCTCGCACAGGCTCGGCCGGATCGACATGGTCGACGTCGGCGGGGCGCACGTGGCCGACCCGGTGCGGACCGCGCAGATCATCGACCGCCTGGAAGTGGTGGCGTGTGAGCTCGAAGCGGGCGACGCCGTGTTCTTCCACGCCAACATGCTGCACGGTTCCGAGCCCAACAGCACCGACCAGCCGCGCACGCTGATGCACTGCGTGTACAACGCCAGGTCCAACAGCCCGGTCGATGAGCAGAAATCGCCACACCGGGTATACCGAAGGACAGTGACGCTGCCGGACGACACCCTGGCGCGGGGTGATTTCGACACTGTGTTCGAGAAGCACACGTTCTTCGCGCCGGAGCAGCTCAACAGCGTCGGTGGTCAGCAGGTGTTCTAGTGCCGGCCGCCGCAGGGGCCCCGGCCGCGGGACCGGGCCGGGACCCCTGGCGGTGTCCAGCGCGCCCGCCACGACGAGGAACGAGACAGGGGAGCAGGTCATGCAGCAGACCCAGCCGGAGGCCCACACCCGCCAGCGGGACCGGCTCACCGGAATCCTGCTGATGTTCGGCTCGGCCGTGTCGTTCAGCACCATCGGGCTCTTCACCCGGGCGACCACATTGCCGCTGGCGGACGTGCTGTTGCTGCGCGGTGTGTTCGGCGCGCTGGCGATCTGGGTGGTGGCACGGGTGTTCACCAAACAGCGGATCACCGACCGGGCCAACTTCCGGTGGCCCGCACTCGCCGTCGCCGGCCTGTTCACCGTGGGGATGACCAGCCTGGTCGGGGCCTACCGGCTGGGCAGCGTGGTGAACGTGTCGGTCATCTACGCCACGATCCCGATCATGGTGGGCCTGGCCCAGCTGCTGTTCCTGCGGCGCAGGCCGTCGTGGGTCTTCTGGGTGTGCGGGCTCGGCGTGGTGGCCGGTGTCGCTGTCATGTCCGGTGGCGGGCTCAGCGGCGGCGACGTGCTCGGCATGGCGCTGGCCCTGCTGATGACCGCCTGCGTGGCCGGGGTCATCCTGATCTCCCGGCAGTACCGCGACGTCCCGATGCTCTTCGCGTCCGGGCTGGCGTGCCTGCTGTCCGGCCTGGTCGCCGCGCCCTTCGCCCACGACTTCCTGTCCGATCCGCAGGGGTTCGCCATCTCGGCCCTGTTCGGGATCGTCACCCTCGGCCTCGGCCGGGTCTTCCTGGTCCTCGGATCCGGCCTGGTGCCGTCCAAGGACGCGGCGCTGATCGACGTCCTCGACGCGCCGATGACACCGGTGTGGACCTGGCTCGTCCTCGGCGAGATACCGGTCACCCACGGCATCGTCGGTGGCCTCATCGTCATCCTTGCCGTCCTGGTCGGCGTCCGGTTCGACCGGGAGTAATCCGGCGCCGTTCCACCCGCCCTCAGGGCGGCTGACGCACGAAGGTTGGTCTCAGACCCGTGACTTCGTACATTCACGCTGCCGCGACCACGGCGAGCGAGGGTACCGTCGGCGTCGTCCTCGCCGACCTCGGACTGCTGCTCGTCGTCGCGTTCGCGTTCGCCGCGCTGGCCCGCAAGTTACGCCAGCCCGCGGTGCTCGGCGAGATCGTCGCCGGGATAGCGCTCGGGCCGAGCCTGCTCGGGCTGTTGCCCGGCAACCCCACCGAGGTGCTCTTCCCAGTCGAGGCCCGGCCGTACCTGGACGTGTTGTCCCAGCTGGGGTTGGTGCTGTTCATGTTCGGCGTCGGCTACGAGTTGAGACTGTCGCGGCTGCGCGGCGCGGGCAGGCACGTCACGGCTGTGTCGCTGGCCTCGGTGGTCCTGCCGTTCGTGCTCGGCGCCGGGCTCGCCGTCGTGCTGTATCCCTGGCTGGACCATGGGGAGCTGAGGATGGGCGGCGTGCTCGGCCCGGCGCTGTTCCTCGGCGCGGCCATGTCGATCACCGCGTTCCCGGTGCTGGCCAGGATCGTCACCGAACGCCGGATGCAGCACTCCAAACTTGGCATGGTGGCGCTGGCGAGCGCCGCGGTGCAGGACTTCCTCGCCTGGTGCGTGCTGGCTGTCGTGGTGGCCGTCGTATCGGTGAGCGGACCGTGGCCGGTCGGGCGAATGGCTCTCGGCACGGTCTTGTTCGTCCTGGTGCTGGTGTACGCCGTCCGGCCGGCGGTGAAGTGGTTGCTCGCGCCCGAACGCAAGTGGGCGGGCAACAGGCTGGCCGGTCACACGGTGCTGTTGAGCGGGCTGCTGGCCAGCGCCTGGACCACGGACCTGATCGGACTGCACGTGGTGTTCGGAGCGTTCCTGTTCGGCGCGATCGTGCCGAAGAAGCAGGTCGCCGAGAACGCGCCGGAGGTGCCGGGCCGCATCGAGCAGATGAGCTTGTTGCTGCTCCCCGTGTTCTTCACCGTCACCGGGCTTTCGGTGGACGTCGGCGCGTTGGGCATGCAGGGGCTGGTGATGGTGGCCGCGGTCGTGACCGTCGCCTGCGTGAGCAAGTTCGCCGGTGCGGCCGGAGCGGCGCGGCTGACGGGCGCGAACGGACGCCAGTCGGTGGCGCTCGGGATCCTGCTCAACACCCGTGGCCTGACCGAGCTGGTGATCCTCAACGTCGGGCTGAGCCTGGGCGTGCTGGACACGCGGCTGTTCACTGCCATGGTGATCATGGCTGTAGTGACGACCTTGATGACCGGGCCGCTGCTGCGCTGCGTACGGCTGGAACCCGACCACTTGCCGGAGCCGGCGAAGGCAGGCGCGGGATGATCCATCGGTGAGCAGCAGTGAGCGCATACGGCGTCTGCGTGCCATGGCGGTGTCGGCCACTCTCGGCCGGCCCGCCACGCTCGCGGATGCAGTAGGTGCGTTGGAGTTCGTCCAGTACGACCCGATTCGCAGCCCGGCACGGGCGCAGGACCTGATCCTGTCCCCACGGGTGCGCGACTATCGCGCGGGCGACCTCGGCCGGGCGTATGCCGAACTCGGCTTGGAAGAAGGATACCTGCACGTGTACGGGGCGATGACCCGGAGACTATGGGCGTTGGCCGACCCCCGCGCACAGCCCGGCGACCCGTACCGGCCTGCCGGGCTCGCTGCCGAAGTCCTGGCCGTAGTGGGGCAACACGAGGTCATGCACCCCCGGCAGGTCGCTGCCCACCTGGGAAACGCCCGGGTGCAGAACCTTTGGGGCGGAACCTCGACGGCCACCACCCACGCGCTCGACGAGTTGCACCGGCATTGGCGGGTCAGGGTGGTGGGGCGCGAGAAGGGCGTGAAGCTCTACGGGCCCGCAGAACCTCCGGCCGTTCCGGACAGCCGTGCGGAATGCGCTCGGCAGTTGACACTGCACCTGGCTCGTACGCTGATGCCGGTTCCGCTGCCCACCCTGCGTGCCGCGCTCGTGCAGCTTCGCCGTCGCGGCGGGATGGACGCTTCCGCCTGTGTCGACGAACTGCTGCGATCGGGGAGACTCGAGCTGGCAGCCGTTGACGGCATGCAGTACCTCACGCCCGCAGACGCCCAGATTGAGGCCCAGGTGCCGTCGCGGGTGCGGTTTCTCGCGCCCTTCGATCCTGTTGTGTGGGACCGGCGCCGGTTCGAGCATCTGTGGGGGTGGCCTTACCGTTTCGAGGCCTACGTTCCGGCCCCCAGACGGAACTTCGGGTACTACGCGATGCCAGTGCTCGTCGGTGACCGGGCCGTGGGCTGGGTGTTGTGCACGACGGCGGCCGACGGGTTGTCCGTGACCGTGCGATTCGCCGGCAAACCGTTGACCGGCAAGGCATTCCGTGCGGGCGCTCACCAGGAGGCGGAGCGGCTGGCCGCCATGCTGGGCGTGCCTCTGGGGTGCGTGGACTTCAGCTAGCCCGTGGGTCCGGCAGTTTCCGGCCCCCGACGGCGATCACGATCGCCACGAGCACCTGGACGACGAGCACACCCACGAACGCGTCACGGATACCGAGGGCGTCCGGCCCGGCGAGCCACAGGTAGAGGCTGCCGAGCGTGGCCACCCCCGCGGCGAGCGACACCTGCTGCATGGTGACCAGCGCTCCGCTGCCGGCCCCGGCCAGACCTGGACGTACGCGGGACAGCACCACGCGGAACATCGTGGTCATGGTCAGCCCTTGCCCGAAGCCGGCCACCGCCATGCCCGGGCTTAGTTCGAGAATGCGCACGTGCGGCCAGGTGACCAGAACCGTGGCGATGAGCAGGAGGATGCCGGCCGCTTGCAGTGCCGCCCCCATCGTCACAACGCGTTGCCCGAAGCGCCCTGTCAGCCTGCTGCTGACGAGTGAGGCGACCAGGAACGCGGCCGCCATGGGCGTGATCGCCAGGCCGGAGCCTGCCGCGTCCAGGCCGAGACCGTCCTGCAGGGTGAGCGCGTAGATGAACAGGAACGCACCGAATCCGGCGAAGAAGGGCGCGCCCAGCGACAGGCCCCGGCGCATGCTCGCGACAGTAAGCAGCGACGGCGGAAGCAGTGGTGTCCGGCACGCGCGCTCGGCGCGCAGTTGCGATGCCACGAACAGGATTGCCAGGATCGGCGCGGCGGCCAGCAGCAGCCATGTCCACAATGGCCAGCCGGCCACCCGGCCGATCATGAACGGGACGAGCACGGCGAGGACCAGCGCACCGAACAACGGAGTTCCCGTGCGATCGAGGCTCAGCGGCTGCCCGGCCCGGCTCTCCGGCACGGTCCGGCGCGCCGCCACCAGGCAGACGATCCCGACCGGCACGTTGACCAGGAAGATCGGCCGCCAGCCCAGTCCGCCGATGTCGGCGCTGACCAGCACGCCGCCGAGGAGCTGACCGGCGATCATCGACAGCCCCGACATGGCTCCCCACCAGCCGAGAGCCCGCGAGCGCAGTTCACCGGTGGTCGTGGCCTGGATGACCGACAGCACCTGGGGCACCATCAGGGCCGCGGCGGCTCCTTGCCCCGCCCTTGCCGCGACGAGGACGCCCGTGGTGGGCGCCAGTCCGCAGACGAGCGATGTGGCCGTGAACAAGGCAAGGCCGATGGCGAACAGGCGTCGCCTGCCGAACGCGTCACCCAACCGGCCACCCAGCACGAGCAGGGTCGCGTAAGCGATCCCGTACGCCGCGACGACAAGCTGAAGCATGGCCGGTGTCGCGTCGAGCGTGCGGTCGATGGTGGGAAGCGCGACGTTGACGATGAAGAAGTCGACGATCGACAACCCTGCCCCGGCGAGCAGGGTGAGCAATCCGGCCGGGCCGAGTGTCCGCGCCGGGTGCGCCTCGACAGCTGGGTTCATGGGAGCAGGGTGCTCGGGCAGGCGTCGCAGAAGTGTCACTGTGCGTACTCGGTCGTAAACGGTAATAGCGGACAAACCGAATACGCGCCGGGCGGCTCATTTGAGCACAGTGTCATATTTCCGGGTCGCCGGGTTCGGTTTGCAATTTCATTTACGCTCTGTATGCCTAGTTGTGAGACGTTCACATTATCTGCGGACCGTGTTCGGTTACGTTACGCTCGGCGAGTGGGAGTCAACGGCGAAGGGGGAGCAGGTCAGCTCCCATCGGACGCGGAACTTCTCGCCAGAATCCGTGATGGCGACGAAAGCGTCTACGCGTTGCTGCTTGACGCGTGGTCCGGAAAGTTGCTGCGCGTGGCGCGCTGCTTCGTCACCACTCGTGATTCGGCGAGCGAGGTCGTGCAGGATACGTGGCTGTCAGTACTCCAGGCAATCGACAGGTTCGAAGGCCGCTCGTCATTGAAGACGTGGGTCTTCCGGATCCTTGCGAATACGGCCAAACGGCGTAGTGCGCAGGAAAGGCGCACCATTCCGTGGAGCAGCCTCGTCAAGGGGGACGACGAGGGCCCGACGGTCGATCCCGCTCGATTTCGCGGGCCGGGCGATCCCTATCCGGGCGACTGGTGGGTCTATCCGGCGCCATGGCCCGAACCGACGCCCGAACAGGCCGCGTTGACCGGGGAGATTCGCGAGCAGGTGATCGCGGCGCTCAGCGAGCTGCCGGACATGCAGCGCGTGGTGCTGACGCTGCGAGACGTCGAAGGGCAGAGCTCGGAGGACGTGTGCGTGATCCTCGACATTTCCCCGGCGAACCAGCGTGTGCTGCTGCATCGGGCCAGGGCGCGCGTCCGGGAGCGGCTGGAGGAGTACTTCGCCGCGGCGGCGAGCGAAGCATGCGAGTAACGCAATGGTGCCCTGCTGACTCTGTAGTCACATGGACGCATTTCTCGGCCCCATGACCGGGCGCCGACCGAGTAGGCTCAGTGCGTGATCGAGATGACCGCCATGACCTGCCAGGAGCTGGTCGAACTCGTCTCCGCGTTCGTGGACGGCGAGCTCGACCCGGAGACTGAGCGACGGCTGGTCGATCATGCGGCCATGTGTGACGGCTGCGGAACGTACATCGACCAGTTCCGGCGCACTATCGGCACGCTCGGTGAGATTCCCGAGGACGAGGACGCACTTCCCGACGACGTGCGGGACGAACTGCTGCGGCAGTTCCGGGAGAGGACAAACCGTCCCGCCGAAGGCCCTGCTCAGAACGACTGAGCGCTTCACGGGCGGCCGCATCGCGGAAGCGGGCGGCCGACGTCTCTTGGCCTTCTCGCCGATCGGGAAGAAACCGAATCCGCGCCCGGTGATATCGGCGCTCGGTGCGTCTGCGCAATCAGAGTTTCCTCACTGAGGTGTGACGGTCACGAGGGGCGTGACGGCTTACTTGTCGGACGTTTCCTCGCGGCCGCGTCTGGGTATGTCCTTCCGTATTTCGGTGTGACCGGGTGTGCTTTGGGTGTGCTTTGGGCGGGACCGGTCAGGCTGAGGGTTCTTTAC